>Ga0209946_1001323_pt1 | contig 10000 bp, 11 predicted proteins | sample SalPon2_A_H2O_MG_FD_185704 | JGI IMG/M metagenome (GOLD analysis project Ga0209946, IMG submission 185704) | Salt pond water microbial communities from South San Francisco under conditions of wetland restoration - Salt Pond MetaG R2_A_H2O_MG... | ecosystem: Environmental > Aquatic > Non-marine... | reverse complement strand
GGCGGTCTGGCTCATTAATCGGCATAAGCGAGGGAAGGATTACACCCGTGATGTGGACATGGAAGTATTGACTCCGGAGGATCTACTGTATAAGGATCCGAACACTGGATATGTGCAGGTGGATGAGCAAGAGGTCTCCGTCTCACGTTTTGAACTGGAGATGAAGGTGCTGTGTGAGCGGATTGAGGAGTACGCTGATGCGGAGAGACCGCCTGTCGTGATGTACGATGGGTCTCTGGAGATTTCATTCATCCAGACTTTCGACCAGAATACCCAGGAAAGGTATGCTAAGGCGATGTCACGACTGCTAGCGGCAAGCAGGCACCACGAAGTGCCGGTTATCGGATTTACCTCCGGGTCGAAGGGTCGCGACTTGGCTGTGATGTTAGAGCACTTGAACGAGGTAGATGCCCCTCAGAAGATCCGTGATTTCCGCGTGCTGCTTCAGGAACTCGGGAACTGGGGTGACCGGTCGGTCCTGTTCCGGACTCAAAGAGGATCGACAATGAACCGGCTGTCGACAAGTTATCATGGCGGTGAGTATGACTTCTCCGACCGATTGCTGTTTACATATCTGAACACCGGATCAGGGCAGTCTTTGGATCGGGTTGGAATTCCGAAGTGGGTTCACGAAGAGGAAATGGTCGATGAGGTATTGTCCACGGTTCGGGCACAGGCAGCGGTCGGTCGAGGGTTCCCAGAGATTCTCTCTGCGGCGGACGCGGATGCAGTGATTAGTAACACGGATCGAGATAGGTTTCTTGAAATAATGCAGACGTTTTCCGAAGCGAATGACATTGATATTCGCTGGGTCGATAAGGCATTAAACAAGAGACGGAGGAGGCGGTAATACATGGTAAACAAATCTAACGTAGAGGTTGGACAGGTAATCAGGTCAAACTCTCACATCGATTATGTCTGTGAGGTCTACACAGATGTCGACCGTAAAAACTCACCGGGTCCAAAGGACTACGAGTTTGGTCAGTTCGTATACGCTACAAAGAGGGTCGCCGGTGAAGCCCGGGTGTTTGTTGGAGTGATCTATGACACTATCCTGGTGGATCCTGAGCAGGGACGCTCGGGACCAAGTCTGGCGCAACCTGACAAACAGGAGGTATTCAATCCAAGCTATGTGGAGGAGAAGCAGGTATTGACGGGGATTGTCTTGCTCGGTCATGCCGGCGTTGAGGACGGTAATCTGGTGGACATCAGTCACACAATTCCCAAACAGTCGCTGGAGATAGATGATGTGTTCAAGAAGCTCTCAAAGAAGGATTTCAAAGGGTTTCACCGGTTCAGCGGCGGGGTTCAATTACAGTACTATCAGCGGGTCTTAGATGTGGCAGGTGGATTCGCTGAGGATATTCTCTCGCAGATTTTGGATCGTTTGAAGCGGTCGTTCGGCGATGAAAGGGAGGCGTTGGATGTAATCCAGCGTAATCTTGAGTGGGAGACAAAGATGCGGGGTGTTGAGAGATGACTGTCGGCATTGTATCGGGTCCAGGGGAGACTGCTAACGAGTTTGTGTTCGTGACGCCAGATAGCACCGAGATCAAGACCGGTGAGTTCGTCTATTATCGAAGCAAAGTCACAGTTGAGACTGAGGAGGGTGTGGTAGAGGAGTATCGAGATATCTATGCTCGGGTTACGGGTCGTGAGCAGGAGCGTGGGTATCCGAATCAGTTCATGGCAAATCCGGATGTTGCGCCAGATGCGGTGGCCTCAAAGCTGGGGATTGCGTCTGAGGGTGTTGATCTGTATCGGGTGACTGCGAGTATTATCGGATACTTTGATAGGCAGATGGGTGACTTTGCGAATCCGCGGGTGGTACCGAATCCTGGTAAGGAGGTGCGGATGGCGGATGCGGATGAGTTGGAATCTGTTTTAACAGATGTGGATCCTGCGAGCGAGGGTTCGGCACATATCGGCGAGCTTCTGCATCGAGATCCTGGGGAGGTTGATGTTCACCTCCCGGTAGATAGTTTTGCAGCAACACACCTGTCGATCTTGGCTTCTACGGGCAGCGGAAAATCGTATACTGCCTCTGTGTTGATTGAGGAGATGATGAAGCCGGATTCCCGTGCCGCGGTCTTGGTGTTGGATCCACATGGGGAGTATGGCACGCTGCAGCAGATGCAGGGTATTGATGAATTTGAGTCGGGCGGGTATTCGCCTGATGTCGAGATCAAGGGATCGGATGACCTGAAGATCAGAATCTCTGAATTAAGTTTCACCGATTTGATGTCTGTTCTTTCTAATCCGTCTGATGCGCAGGAGGCGGCGTTGAGAGGGGCCTGGAATAGCTTAGATGATGAGATATATTTGTCGGCGCAGAACATTATCGACCAGATTGGCGATGATGTAAACGATAGCGTGGTCGACGCCTTAGAATGGCGGCTGCGTTCGGCGTTGGGTCGGGATGTTTTCGATGAGAGCCAGAATGTTCCGCTGACAGATATCTTGGCGCCGGGGCAGTGTAGCGTGCTTCAGATGGATGGGATGGGCTTGATTGATCAGCGGATGATTGCGACGGTGTTGTTACGCCGGATCAACGAGGAGCGGATGCTCCATGAGAAAGGAGACGAAGACAGTGACCTCGACTTCCCAGTATTCATTCTGTTGGAGGAGGGGCACCGTTTTGCGCCGGCGGACGGTGAGGCGCGTTCCCGGGGGATTTTGAGCACGATTTTGAGTGAGGGTCGGAAGTTTGGAATCGGTGTCGGGATTATCAGTCAGCGCCCGAGCAAGATCGATGACGATGTCCTCTCGCAGTGCAAGTCTCAGGTCATCATGGAGATTCAGAACCCGAACGACCAGGATGCGGTCAAGAGAGGTGTCGAAGATGTGGGTGAGGATCTGTTGTCGGAGCTTCCGGGTTTGACGCCGGGGCAGGCGGTGATCGCAGGTGATACGGTGAACACGCCGTTCATGGCAGATATTAGGGCACGTACGACGCCTCATGGTGCGGAGTCACTTGATGCGACAGAGGAGTGGTCAAAGGCGTGGCAACAGAGGAACAGCGAACCGGAAGGGCGGCGGGATGCCGATGATGAGGAAGGGATTCAGAATCGGGATATACCGCTGGACTGAAAGACACCGCGCCGAGAGCAGGATTGTTAGCTACCCCTTCCTCCTCCCGCTCCTGATCTATCTTGGCTGACCCAAATAACATTGTCTCTAGTTCGTCGTGAGGAGTCCAGATAGCCGCAATACCAGTTACCTGATGTCAAATTGAGCGAGACCAGATACATGTGAAGTCATATATTCAACTCTCCGGTATCAGATCACCCAGCGAGTTTAGATCTCATAAACTTCGACGTATCTCAACTAAACTCTTGAAGATGACATTACAATACATTGGTATTTTACTTTCCAAATAATAGGATATACCAGTCGTCAGAGTCGATATAATCAGTATTTCATTCTGTGTCTATTCTTGCTGTCAAGAGAAAATGAATATATTCTATCAATTAGTAGAATTTGGACACTTAAGTATGAATCTCCTAGTAAGAAATGTAAATTTGGCTGAAACATTATGCAATATAGTAACCATATATTTCAATTCGTGATACTTATTGAATTTATAACTATATCATCAAAATGTGATAACAACTGTACCCCCATTACACTCCCAGTTACTCTATTTTGATTAATCATTATTGATTTTGCCATCAGTAGGGTCGAAAAAACACTTCACCAGCGATCGGGGTCCATTCTTCGAGATTAGTGTTTAGCAGGTTGGCACCAGACAGATCAGCATCGGAGAGGATAGCATTGAAAACGGAGGAATCAAAGAAGTCTGCAGAAGAGAGGTTCTCATCAGAAAGGTCAATTGCGATTAGACAAGCACCAGAGAGGTCTGCATCAGAGAGGTCTGCATCAGAGAAGTCACCCACATCGAGGGTGGCCTCTGGAACGATATCTTTCGACGAGATATGCTGGTCATTAGGGATTGTGTACTCAAACCGGGCATCCGCGAGCCGAACATCCTCCACGTCGTCCGGAAGAGAAGCCCCTGTAAGGTTAGCCTGTGTAAGATCGACACGAGAAAATGTCTGGATCCGAATATATTCAACCGACCAGATCCAAACTGCTACTCTCGCGTCGGATATAAAAGACGTAGCGGAAGAAGTCATTACCCCGCTTCCATTGCCGGGCGTCGAGTGGAGCCCCCGACAATATCTGGCTCGTCGTCATCTTCGTCTGTGTCAACGAAACCTCAACCTGGGAGACTTGCAGCGATACTGTCTTGACTTGGCTACAAACATGACCAGTACTGGCTTGAGTTCATTGTGAAACGTCTAGTTGGACGCCTTGCTATGATGGTTCTCGACCGGTCAGGGTTGAGAATCGTCTCTATCGACTTCATTGACAACCCCTATTACGGCGATTACTATGCTGATGAAGGCGAACTCTGCCCGATGACCCCGGAGGACGGAACAATCACCTGCCACCAGTATTGTACAGCGTACGTCGTCTCCAGCGGAAAGCCGGTAACCCTATCGATGACCTCCGTCCGCAATGACGAGGACGAGGCTAACGCGGGCAAGCGCGTGCTCGCCCGCGTCAAGAAGTTTAATTCTGATGTTTGTTACTTCTAACCAGAGCCTCAGACGATATCCGGCGTCAGCGGATAGCTGTAGATTTCATTGTTATTTGCTTTTACTGTGGCGATAAGAACGAAGATGAGGTCAATCACGCCAATTAGGGGAAGTAGGAATAACCCGATAACGAGAAGGATTAGAACTGCTGCGACCAATGTCAATACAACTATCATTATTTGAAAATTAATTGCATTTTTTGCATTTTCGCGGACCAACTCGTCGTCATCGTCGCAAAGTATCAGAAACAGGATTGGGCCAAAAAATGATGCAATGAGTGCTGACGCGTGGGCTAATGCTGCAAGGGTGGTGTCGCCGTCCGCGCGGGAGTTCATATTTGACATCACTTATAGCTACCAGATAAAATATTCGGCATGCGGTAATACAGAACTGTTTTACTGTGACTCTGCAGATTTTGATTTGGTTGTTAATACATGAGCGGTCGTCTCTCTCATTTAATTTGCGATGCTACGCGACTTGCATGATCAGACATGGCTCTCACCGAAGATAGTGAAACAGCGATATCTGTCTCGAAGCTGGGAGGTCGAACTGTGCAAGACATAGAGATGACACTCAGCAATCTTGATCTCTGAACGAAGCAGTTCTACCTCGTTGTATATCGCCACTAAAAGGCATATATTCCAAGCATACCTCCAACCGCAATACCAACAATTGCCTTGAGAATCTCTTGCCAGCTGGATCTACTGAGACCATACCAAATGAGTCCAATCGGAATGACTGCCAAGATTTCATAACCCCATGAAGGGATCTGACTTGCATCAACCATTGAGTTCATCGAAAAATACAAACCCATTGCAACAACGCCAACGAAGAACGCACTAATACGATTCCACTGAAAATGTGACCAGCGGAGACCATTGCTTGGAGGGCTATTACCGATGATATCTCGTTTAGAGGGCACGATCTGTATAGGATGATTTGAGACAAGAACGTGTGAAAATTGTGCCATCCATCTTGCACGCCAACCGGCGACAATATCGCAAATCTGATCGGTGTTTCGCTCGGTTAGGCAAGAGCGTCTTTAGATATGGCTTCGATGCAAGTGATGATATCATCGCCGACGTCCTGAACTCAAAGGGTCGGATTGTGGAAGTATCAGGTCTTAGCATGTGGATATATCAGCTCAAAAACTGGTCATCGAGCGCCTCGCAGAGCACAATTCCGACATTGCACAGACAATTGAACAAAGTCATGCATATCATCTTGAAATGTTTCTCAACTAGTCTGACGGAGACGGGTTTTTATTGTGTTCATGAGTCCATTGTTTTTATGCAATCACCCGCCCTCACAGGAGTATTGTGCCGAACCGATCTCATGCGTGGTCATATCACGTTGCTGAAACTACTGTACGAATAGAATGAACCACTCAGTCGAACGGAACTGGCGGAGAGACTCCAAGGGGGATGCATCAGAATCCAGAGCGGAGTCTCACAGGAATCCTCGGAGCCTTTGGCAAGCGGGTCAACGAAACTCAAAATGTATCGGGGAGTCCTGACATGAGCGCCTTCATCAAACGTGAGCAGATTGAGGATGAAACGCACTACTCGCTACGACCGGAAGGGCAGAAGGCGATTGAGAATGTTCCCGTTCTGATGGAGAAATTAAACAAACCGTGGAATGAGTTGCTTGATAGTGATTAGTTCGAATAGTTTCACCGACGGTGTCGAATGACGCGGATTCAGCGGCTCCAATCACCGACACGGATAATCACGGCGGTAAAGACTTGCACTAATCACTATGAGTCAGGCACCCGGATTGAAACTGTGGATCTCGTTCCGAATATCAAGAAATAAAATATTAACATAGAGGGCTCTGTTGAAGTATGTCACATATAATACAAATAGAGTGCTGAATACAGCGTGCTCATTCAGCAAGCTTGATATCATTCTTGACAGACCGATATTCGAACGCGGCGAGGACGACACAGTTGAGATGGAAAAACTATCTGACCCAGGTGGGTTCGCCGACGCGATGGGTGAGTTGGGGCGTCGTACCGCTGACAGGTCGATCAACGCCAGAACACGAGAGTGAAGCAGACGGCACGTGACTACCCAAGCGTGGACACGGACAGACTCCTGTGGGGTCGAACCGTCTTCGAGAGTGTTCACGACGACGAGATACGGATTCATTGCTCTCAACAGAGAACGAACCACGCGACACAAGAGAGCCGACTCCTGATGTATCTCGAAGACTCGAGGTCAAACGACTTATAGACGGCTCCGATGCTAATAGGACACACCAACAGAGTATATGTCAAAATTGCGGGGATCTTGAGTCTAACTATATAAAAGGTCTTAATTGTGAGGTATATTTACAATAGCTTAGATGTCATCAGACGATCCAAACACGACACGACGGCGCGTGCTCTTTGGCGTTGGTGCTGGAGCGACAGTTGGACTCGCTGGCTGTCTTGGTAACAGTGACGATGGCGATGCCGGTACTGATACCGATACCGATACACCGACTGAAGAGCCAACAAACACACCGACAGATGAGGAGACGCCGACTGAGGAACCTGAGGGAACCGCTAACGTCCGCGTAGCGCATCTGTCACCGAACGCCCCGAACGTTGATGTATATGTGGATGGTTCAGTGGTCCTCGAAGACGTCCCCTTCGGTGCAGTGAGCGAGTACCTCGAAGTTCCTGCCGGCGAGCGCGAAATTGAGATCACCGCAGCGGGTGACGCCGATACCTCGGTCTTCGCTGGAGCAGTCCCAGTCGAGGCAGACACAGATTATACCGTTGCCGCAACCGGCGAACTCGGCGACATGGCAGACCAAACGTTCGAACCGCTTGTCCTCGAAGATGATAATAGCGAGCCTGGTAGCGACACTGCCCGCATCCGAGCCGTCCACGCTTCCCCAGACGCGCCGACTATTGACATTACCACTGCGTCCAACGGTGATGCCCTCTTTGACGCCGTCGAGTACGGTGAATCCGGCTACGTAGAGGTTCCTGCGGGCGAGTACACACTTGAGATTCGCGGTGACACCGACGCTAGCGACGGTGACGTGGTCGCCGAATTCGACGTGAGCCTCGCTGGTGGACAGGTGTACACAGCCTTCGCCGCCGGCTATCTCAGCCCCGATGATGAACCGGGAGACACTCCCTTTGATCTACTTGTCTCACAGGACACCAACGGCGGGATGATGTCGACGAGTCCGGGGAATGTCCGGGTGTCACATATGTCACCGAACGCTCCGAATGTGGACGTGTATGTTGACGAGTCAGTCGTTCTTGAAGACGTTCCGTTCGGAACAACGAGTGATTACCTCGAACTTGCGGCCGGTGACCACACTGTCGAGATCACTGCAGCTGGCGACCCAGAGACTTCGGTCTTTTCGGGTACCGTACCTGTCGAGGCAGACACAGACTATACCATCGTCGCAGCCGGTGAGCTTGGCGACATGGTAGATCAGACGTTCGAACCACTGATACTCGAAGATGACAATTCGAGCCCCGGCGAGGATACCGCGCGGGTCCGGGCGGTCCACGTGTCCCCTGACGCTCCAGCTGTTGACATTACAGCCAGTTCGACGGGAGACACGCTGTTTAATGGAGTCGGGTTCAGTGGGTCAGGTTACACAGAGGTTCCTGCGAACGACTACACCCTCCAGATCAGAGGCGATACCGAGAGCAACGATGGCGAGGTGGTTGCTGACTTTGATGTGAGTCTGAACGGCGGGCAGGTGTACACTGCTTTCGCCGCCGGCTATCTTAGCCCAGACGACGAACCACAGGATGTAGCTTTCGACCTGTTCGTGACACAAGATACGAGTGAAATGTCAAACTAAGTATCAAGTAGGTCTGTAACCACCTCCAAATTCGTTCCCTGCTGACGTCACCCCACTATGACGCATCTGATCGGTGATTTATACAGACAATATAGTGGAGGCACAGAAGATTTTACAATTCGGCTCAACCGCGCTTTGTCAATTGCTACCTCACGGTGTGTACGCAAATCCGATGTTTGATTCTAACATACTCTCCTCAGCAGCGAGCAATTATCATTCGTGAATAGAGCCGGCTACGATGGCGGTGAATTGGTTTCCTATATGAGTGTAGAACTGATGTTGATTCAAAACGAAAAACAAAATTGTGAGGCTACGGTATTGGTCTTATCTCACGGTTGCAGTTACGAACCAAGCCCCCAGCTCCTGAATTGCTTATCAAACACGATTAGTTGCGAGCCGATAGGTTACCGTTCGTTCAACTCAGTTCCGACATTGCATGATACCAGAGCCAAACCCAGAGATTCACGCTGTATGCGATGGATTTGAAGTAAATATTCGTCGATCTCGACGGCTTCATTTCCGAGTTCCTCCACATTATTGGAACGTAAGACACGGAATTCGACTGAGACTCACTCATCAATCTACTCATTCAATATCAGTATTTGAAGCTTCACTGATATATAACAAAAAGTATAATATCACTGGCTTTGTCACACCAATTGGTATTCAAATAATTGAGTACTGCCCGATGAAATGGTTGTGGGTTCGCTCATACGCAGGCAAGCATTGAGGGCGACACTGCACTGAGCCGTCATCAGCTTAGGTCACTGAATGATAAGAGTCGGAAGCTCCCATTATTTCCCTTTGATCTATTGGGGGTTCCCCTTCCTCCATTAAATTATAGTAGATTCTTTTGTGTAACGGTGTCTGGTCAGTGTCATATGCTGAATATGAATTATGATCTTGGATAACCGAGAAACGACATGAAGGGCGCAGGTAGTCTCTATCCATGACTCACTAGAGAATCTTGTGAAACGACCGACGAACCGACACGCTCGAAGACATTGGACCGAGCAGCCCGATATTATCTGCGTACGTGCGGTGGTGTCGCTGCCTACGGACGCGGTGACATTCATAGTCATTAATGCAAGTCTCTACCGCCGTGATTATTCGTGTCCGTGATGGGAGCCGCTGAATCCGCGTCATCCGACACCGTCAGTGAAACTATTCAAATTAATCACTATCAAAGGGTACTCGATGACGCAAAGAGTCAGGAGAGTCTCATGACACCGGAGATTACAATCATTCTCGATAAGCGCGGGTTGACAGTGACGCATAAGATGCACTCATCCGTGTGAGACCGGATTGAATTTTCGTTGAGGGATTCCATGTGCAGAGACTGATGCCGTGAAGTTAGTGGCAGATATTTGATTCTGCAGAGTCAGACCACCCATTCGTGATCATTCCAATTGTCATGCCCAAGTATTAATATGAGAAATGTATAATTCAGCTTGGTTGTCAGGGTATCTCTCCGAACTTTCCGAGATGCAAAAAACGTACTCTGGATGAGTCAGTCTCAGAATGGCTTGGAGAGCACGGGAATGAGTTTTTTTGTTCCCATTACCCTACAACCGTCTTTGATA
>Ga0209946_1001320_pt1 | contig 10006 bp, 15 predicted proteins | sample SalPon2_A_H2O_MG_FD_185704 | JGI IMG/M metagenome (GOLD analysis project Ga0209946, IMG submission 185704) | Salt pond water microbial communities from South San Francisco under conditions of wetland restoration - Salt Pond MetaG R2_A_H2O_MG... | ecosystem: Environmental > Aquatic > Non-marine... | reverse complement strand
ATACAGCGACCGAGAGTGGTGTGTACACCATCGATGTCAGGCCAGCACGACGCGGGTATTATCATGTCGACGTCGAGTAGACGGCTCCCCGAGACCGCCGTGTGAGAGAAAAGATCACCAACGCACAGTGAGAGAACACCACTCGCACAGGGAGAGATCGCCGATCCCACAAGGCCAGAGGTTGCATGCGACGTAAGGGGATATTTACCGGCCCCAGCGTAGTGTAGGGTATGCAAACCCACATCGTCCCGGTCGGCTTCGATTACGACCGGCTCATCGCGCCGCTGATCCGCGATCAGTTCGACGTAGATCGCGCAATTCTCCTTGAGGGCGCGGTCGGCAGCGAGGCCAACGTCGAATACTCCCGCAACCTTGCTTCCAAGCTCGAAACCGATTTTCAGAGCCTGCTGGGCGCGGAGACCGACCGGATTCGTCTCGAAGATGTCTACGACTACGATACGGCCTTCGAAGGCGCGTTCGAACTCATCAACGAGCAGCTCGACGGCGGCGCGGAGGTGTGGGTCAACGTGTGCTCGATGCCACGACCGGTCAGCTTCGCGTTTGCGACCGCAGCCCACTCGGTGATGGTCGAACGCCAGGAGGACAGAGATCGGATTCACACTTACTACACGGCCCCGGAGAAGTACCTCGAAACCGAGCTGGCCGAGGAGCTGCGGGCCGAACGCGAACTCCTTACAGATCTGCTCGATGCCGGAGAGCTCGACCGCGAGCGGATCGAGGCGCGACTGGAGAGCACCGCCGATCTCTTGGCGGAGTTCGACGAACGCGGCAGTACCATCGGCGCAAAGGAGATCAACGGACAACATATCGTCGAGCTCCCCGTGGCCTCCTTTTCGAGTGTCAAACCCTTCGAGGAGCTCATCCTCTTTACGCTCGGCGAGCACGGCGAGTTCGAGTCTGTCAGCGAGCTCGCGGAGGCACTCGCCCGCGATCTCAACGAGGAGTACACCGACAGCTTCCGATCGAAGGTCATCTACAACGTCGACCGGCTCGGCCCGGGCGGCAAGGGCTACATCGAACAGGAGGAGATCGGCAAATCATACCGGACGACGCTCTCGCGGATCGGCGAGCTGTGGGTTCGCTCACACGCGGATACGACGCGTGAGTCGCCGAACCTGAACTAGAGGACGCTGCCGACGAGTTGGTAGAGCAAGCCGAGCGCAAACACCGCGACCAGCAGGGCCGTCGTCACGACGACCGCCGGTGAGAGCTCCGTTTCCTCCGTGGTGATGTACGAATCCAGTTCCATACCCTGAGATGGTCGCTCCGGCGTGTAATGTTTTGCTACTTCAGGACAACACGTGTCAGCCCGACGAGCCCATCATATTCACCGTCTGCCGCACCCATCCCGTCGCGCCGCTGGGGAAGGAATCCGAGCGATCCTCGGGTTGGAGCGTGCCCTCGCCGTCGACCGCCCGGACGACCACCTCGTGGCTGCCATCAGGCTCGAACTCGTGTCGCCACTGCCGCCACACGTCGTCGCCGGGGAGCGGTTCGGAAAGCTCGGCATCCTGCCATGTCGACCCGCCGTCGGTCGAAACCTCGACGCGCTCGATGCCGCGGGTGCCAGCGTAGGCGTGACCCGCCAGTTCGATCGCACCACTATCGAGCGTGGTTGTGCTCCAGAGTTTGGCGACGGTGTTGACCGGACCGGTACCGTGCCACCCGCGCTGTTCCCAGTAGCCGTCCATCTCCTCGTCGAGTAGTTCAATCTCGCTGAGCCACTTGACGTTCGTCTCCCCCCAGTGGCCGGGGACGAGCACGCGCACCGGGTGGCCGTGAGATTGTGGCAGCGGCTGGCCGTTCATCTCCCAGGCGAGGAAGGCGTCTTCGAGTGCGTCGAGCGGGAACTGGACGAAGTAGTCGTCCTCGGCGCGCAGCATCGCACACTCACACTCGCCTTCCGGATCGGCCTCGTCCAACAGCGGCTTGATCGGCGTCCCCGTCCAGACGGCGTTATCGAGCTTCTCGCCGTTGAGATCCTCGCCGACACACCGCAGCGTGACGTGGCGGCGTTCGACCGGTCGGTCGGTCAGCTCGGCGTAGCTAACGGTCACGTCCTCACCAACCTCGCCGGTGATCGTCATCGACCAGTCCTCGGAGGGGACTTCCGGATCAAATTCCGCGATATCGACGTTGTAGAACTCGCCGATTGAGCTGACCAGTCCTGGCACGTCACCGGAGATATCGAGGCTCTGTGATTCGGCCTGTCGCACCTGTTCGGCGACCGCGTCGTCGATATCGGTCTCGGTCGTTGCTGTCGACTGCTCGCCGGTCAGCCGACCGACACCGGCCGCAACACCAACAAACGCCAGCGCGCTGGCGACGACGCGTCGGCGGGCGGAGCTGTGCTCGACAGCGTCGTTCGAGCGTGTCACCGACGTGGCGGCCAACGCGGTAAAGAGCAACACGGGCGCGGCCGCACCGACCGCCAGGGCCGCATCACCCGTGATCGCCGCTGTCAGCCCCCATGTGAGCCCGCCGGCGAGAACGATGCCGAGTGTCGGCTCCGTGAGTCGGTCGGCGACCCGGAGGCCAAGCAGGGCGATCGCCGACAACAGCCCGGTGGCGATCACAAACGAGAGGGCGATATGCAGGAGGTGACCCTCATCGCCGATATTGTCGATGACAAAGGCGACAAGTTCACCCGGGGTGAGCCGGACGACGAGCGCGTCGATCGGCGCGACGATGAACTGGCGGGTGTAGCCGGCGACCGCATACGAGCCGGCAACACCGCTGGCCCCGGCGAGCACCGCAAGGAGCAGCTCTGTGCGGCTGATCGATGTGGATTCGCGGATTCGGGTTGGAAGGGACATGGGAGATCTGTCAACCGATCGTGTGGTGGCTCCGTTCGGAGAGCCGTGCGTACAGCGGGGTTCGGCCGGCGTCGCTCGTGTCAGTCGGTGTCGACGGATGCAGCATCATTCGAGGGCTCAGGCCCCGTCGTCCATCGACTCGTTGTCCATGGAACTCTCATTCATCGAGCCGCCATCCATCGACTCGTTGTCCATGGAACTATCGTTCATCGAGCTGTCGTCCATGCTGCTATCCATTGATTCGTTGTCCATGGAACCATCCATTGACTCATTATCCATGGAGTCGTCATCCATCGACCCGTTGTCCATGGAGCCATCCATTGACTCGTTATCCATGGAGTCGTCCATTGATTCGTTGTCCATGGAGCCGTCATCCATCGACTCGTCGTCCATCGATTCCGAGTCATCGGTGCTCTCGGGGCCAGCACAGCCGGCAAGGGCGATCACTGTCGCCGTGCCGGCCGTCTGCAGCAGCCGTCGTCGTGTATGTGCCATACCATCGGTTACAGCCAGCCACTGAAAGGGTATTTTGCAAGGTTTGACCCAACAGCGTTCAGACTCAGTTCAAATTTCGGTCGGAATCGAGCACGCGAAGTTTGAACGGAGTTTGATCGGTTGTTGAAGAATCTATTTAGGTATTTGCGGTGAGGAGACAGTTATCGTGCCGCCTGCGGGTGATAGACTGCGATCGACAAACCAGAAACGAGGTACCGGTCATGGAAATCCCACCGTTCCATGTGGAAAGCGACTTGTCACTACCGCGGGGAGTGGCACCTAACAGATGGAGAAATCCCTGTGGTACCTCTTTGCCGGGAGTCGTGGCGGTGTCAACAGGGTTCGCATCGTGCGGGAGCTCAGCGATCGCCCACAGAACGCAAACGAGCTGGCCGAAACACTGGATGTCGACTACAACACGATCACCCACCACATAGAGATGTTACACGAACACGATGTCGTCGAACCGAGCGAGCATGATTACGGGAAGCTGTACTTCCTCACCGACCGGTTTGAGCAGTACAGCGAGACGTTTGAACAGATCGCTTCGGAGGTCGAATAACCATGATCGCAAACATCGCAACCCCAGCGGCGATGGGCGTTGCCGGTATCAACAGCGTGCTGCTGCTGATCCTCGTTTCGGTCTGGGTGCGAAACTACCGGCAGTTCGGCTCGCCGATGATCCTCGGCCTGCTTGGGTTTAGCAGCGTCTTACTCATCGAGAATCTGATCGCGCTTGCGTTCTTCTTCAGTAGCATGCAGACGCTGTACAGCATGGATCCGCTGGCCGGGCAGGTCGTTTTGGGGATGCGACTGCTGGAGCTGATCGCCATCGGATTCCTCAGCTACGCAACGCTGCAGTGACGGCTCCGTTATGTTGAACGGAAAGAGAGTGAGACTGTCGAGCCACCTACAGTAGTTTTAATTTTATATCGTTTGTTTCGTTTAACCATTCATGAACACATCTGTGGAGTGGCCGGATGGAGGGCTGCGTAGGTGGGTCGGATTTGCGATAAACGAAGGAGGTACGGTTCGGTGGGGACTCGGTTGGATTATCAAACTCTCTGTCGAATTAATCGTCTCTACAATAATTGGCGTGGGATTCATCTGGGTTGTGTTTAAAATACCAGGTACAGAACAATTGCCAACAGTGTACGGAGTTGAAAGCAAAGAAGCGTTTAGGCTATTTGTGATTGGAGGATTATTCTATCAAATACTGTTTTGTGAATACGACTTAACGGAATCAGAAATGGCGGAATCTTAGAATACGGATTTTGCATCTTCTGCAGCCGTTGTTGCCGTATCTTGAGAGATTCCTGAGAGGATCGAGATAGTCATCAGAATATAGTATCCAACGAATCCCGCAAACCGACCGATGCTAATATTTGTCTTACGAGCAAGGTAGCCATCGGCGGTTGGCGAAACGAATGCAACCGCAATAGCGAGCAAGGCTACTCCTGTTGTTTGTGCCAAGAGAGCACTTACGACAGCGACGACTCCAAGCTGAGTGCTCACCACAAGCGACATGATAAACAAAATACTAATGAAGTATTGCTTACGCTGAATTGAAGAGAGATCATCGGCATCCTCCATGAAATCTGGATCTTCTGTATCTCTTGAATGCCCCAATATAGCAATAATGATCCCTATCAGGGCAACGAAAAGCATAGGCTCCGCTGCCGGATAATACTGCGAAATGAGCAGGAACGCCGGAGCAGCCGTTAATCCTCCGACTATTCCGTAGACCAGAAGGGATAGAGATACTTCTACGATCTCCTCCAGAGCCCATCTGATCGTATTTTGCGAGGTGCTCATGATTCTTCTCATCTATTATGCACACGCGTGTGCAGGTAAATCTTGTTTCTTCTATCAGACTTCTTACGGCATATAACACCGGTTTTCAACTAGTATCCATGTTTAGAACGCAACGGTGTTTTCATTTTTGTCCGTCACTGCTTACTCTGTACTCGTTTCTAGCGCGCTACAGGCTCCTCACAGTAGTTTCAATCCAAATATGACGGCTGGCCGCGCATCCAGTATAGAGCTTCACAGGCAGTATGCCGCACCTTTGTCCCTCACACGAACCATGTAATCATCGCACCGATCGCCATTGTGAACACGTGTCCGGCGTTGAACCAGATAAAAAAACCCTTGTCGACCTGGAATCGTCGGCACCAACTCGGCGTAGGCCGTCCATGTCGGCATCGGCGTTACCGGCGCAAGCAGGTGCCAAAGACCAACAAACAGGATCACGATGCCGGCCAACCGCAGCAGGTTTTTGAACCGCATCTTCTGAACCGTCCACTCGACCATGCGCTCTCATGATGTGAGAGCGGTGATAAAACCTGATGAGACAACAGCCAGTCGACTTTACCTCGTTTGCGTTTCTGCGCTTCCGGTGAGCATGAGCCCCGGTAGTGATCAAGAAAGATATCGAGACCGTTCCAGCCACCCCAGTCACAGACTATCAGTGGATCTACGCCTTTCGCGGCCAGTGGGCAGCCACCACAGGCTGGGCAACATCTCATCGGCTTACCCCAGATGTCGGCAAGGCTAGCCGTCTACCGATGTTTTGTGTAGGGAATATAATGGGACTGCCGAGAGTCGAACTCAGGTCCTACGGACCCCATCCGCAGAGGATACCACTACCCCACAGTCCCGCAGACGACAGAACGCGAGGCGGTCGTTTAACACCTTTGTTTCGTTCGTCGCCGACGGCTGTGTCGGGTGGTTTCAGTTCTCCTTCTCGATGTCGCCGGACAGATACTCGCTGCTGCGAGCAATGATCCGCCGGGTAAACTCATCGGTCACTTGTCCCTGTGGATTTGCGACCGCGTCGTGTTTGATCGTTGCGAGCACCCATGGAGAACAGTATGAAAGCTTGTCCGGATTGGAGCCGGCGACCCAATCGGTCTCGGTGACCGCGATGTTCGCGGGGAGATCACTCAGTGTGAGCCCCGCACAGATATACTCCTCACCCCGGTACGGAACCGCATCCGCGCTGAGAACGAGCCACGGCCGCGGGTTCGAGCCGGTGCGGTACGGATCAGGAGCCCACACTACGTCGCCGGCCAGAAATCGGTCACTCGTCATCGCGGAGGGTACGCGGATCGACGGCGTGGGGTTCCCACTCGCTCAGCTGTGGCGGGTGATCCGCCTCCTCCCGCTCGGTAAGCGTTGCCGCCGTGTGTTCACCGGCGGCGTCGACGCTCTGTTCGTGGTCGCTGATGCGCCAGTAGGGTTCCCGGTGATCGACCCGCCCACGCTCGCGGAGTCGCACGAGCGTCGGGCCAACTGATCCGGATTTCACACCGGTGTTGGCGGCGATCTCGCTTTGGGTGTACGCCGTCTCCGGGTGCTCTCGAAGGAAGGCAAGAATCCGATCCGCGTTGGTGCCGGCCGCTGGCTCGCCGGGGTTCGACGAGAGCTCCTCAAACTCGTCGCTGGTGATCGGCATACAGATAGATTGTACTGGCGTGTATTGAATGTATTGCGCGATTGAAAATCGGCGTTACACCAACACGGCTTCGAGATCGACAACAACGCCGCTATCGGCATCGGGGTCGCCGACGAGCACGCCGAGACAGACCGCACTCCCGTTGGGCGTATAGCAGGCCACAAGCGCGTCGCCGTCGACCGCGCTGTCTGGGCCTTCGATCACACCCGGCGCGTACACCGGCGCGCCGGTGGCGACCTGCCGGGCTGCCGAGGGCGCGATGACGACGCCCGGCAGATGTTCGAGTGCGCGTTCGGCTGGCTGGACAACCGCTCGCAGCCACTCGGTGTCGCCCTCGCGGGCGACCGCCAGCGCGTCGATGAACTCGTGGAGGTCGACCAGGGAGGTGTCGTCGAAGGGATCGGTCGCGGTGCGGCGAAGATGGCCCATGTGTGCGCCCGTCCCGAGTGCCAGCCCCAGATCGTGACACAGCTTGCGAACGTAGGTGCCGCTTTCACACGCGATCCGGAGCAACGCTTGGCGGTCAGTCGAGTCCAACAGCTCCAGCGCGTAGATCTCTCGAATGCGGAGCTGGCGGCGCACCGCGCTCTTTTTCGGCGGTTTCTGATACAGCGGGCCTTCGAATCGCGACAGCACCGACTCGAAATCCGCCGGCCGGGGGCCATGGAGCTCTAGGACGGCGACATACTCCTTGCGGCCTTCGAGAAAGACCTGTGCCATCCGGGTTGCGTCGCCGAGCAGCATCGGCAGACAGCCCGTCACCTTCGGATCCAGCGTCCCCGCATGCGCCGCGCGGTCGACCGTGGGTGACTCCGCATCCGGTGTCGACTCCTCGTCGTCCGCAGCCGAGGCAACGAGATCGTCAACGGCGTCGCCGGCCAGATCCCGTACCCAGCCGGCGACCTGGTGGGCCGACGGGCCAGCGGGTTTATCCAGGTTGACAACGCCGAATGCCAACAGCTCGGCGGGCGTGCGATCGTCAGGCGCGGGGCGAAGTGGATCACTCATTGCTGACTCGCGGCGTTAGAACTCGTAGTCGACACCCTCGACCGGGGCTTTCCCCTCATCGATGGACGGATCGTAGGCCTCGACGGCAGTGGCAAGCATCCGCTGGACAGCCTCGGGCCCCCAGCGGGCGGTGTTGTAGGTGATATCGTAGATCGAGAGATCCGCGATGTCGATGTTGTAATACTCCTGATACCGCTTGCGCTCGCTGTGTTCGCGGCGTTCGGTCTCCTCGCGGGCGACGGCGACCGATTTGTCCTCGCGGTCGGCGATGCGATCGGCACGGACGGCCAGCGGCGCGTCAAGCCAGATCTTCACGTCAGCATGGTCGCCGGCAAGCCAGCCGGCGAGCCGAGATTCCAAGACGACATCGTCGTCCTCGACGGCGATCTCTCGGAGCCGGGCGTCGAGATCCCGATCGATCTGGTCGTCGTCCTCGGCCAGCTCGTTGAACTCGACGGGCGAAAGGTCGCGTTCGGCCGCCAGCTCACGGAAGATATCCCCGCCGCTGACGTGATCGAGATCGAAGGCGTCGGCGAGGGCGGCAGCGTTCGTCGACTTCCCGCTGCCAGGGGGGCCAGAAACGGTGAGTAACATATCCACTCTGCGGCCGTCCACCTAAAAGAGATTACCCTTCACCACGCCCGTGGGCCCCCGTCGCATACGGCAGCGGAGGGAGACGACAAAAGCGGGGCTCAGTTCGCCGACGGCGTCATGCTGATGTTGAGCCCTTTCTGGATGATCTGGTTGAACGCCATCGAACAGAGGAAGTACCAGACGATCCAGATCTGCATCGGGCCAACGATCCCGGTCGTCCAGGAGACCTCACCCGCAAACGGGATGACGATGTTCTGGAAGGCGTAGTGTTCGACCCCACCGCGGAAGCCAAGCGCCCAGTACATCCAGAGGAACGCCGGGATGGTGAGAAACATGATCCACACCATCGGGCGGAACTGCTCTTTGAACATGCCGAGCTGGTCGCCCATCGCCTCCATCTGCTCCTGTTGAATCTCCTCTAAGGCCTCCTCGTCGCCGCGCTCCTTGGCATCCTCGCGTTTTTGCTTGATATCATCCATCCGCGCCTTGTACTCGCCCATCTTCTCGGCGTCGGTCAGCGCGACCCGCAGCAGCGTCGAGTACAGCCCGGTCGCCAACGCGATGATCATCACGACCACGTAGAACGGAACGACGTTTGTCAGCGGGCCGAGCACGACATCGATCGCGCCGGCGACAACGTTTCGTGCCGGAGCCCACGCGTAGCCCGCAAACAGCCCGATGGTGAGGCCGGCCGCAGCCTTATCCCACTTTGTCCAGGAGGTCGATTCGATCTCCTCGGCGTCGCTTTCCTCGGTGAGACCCTCACGGACGGCCTCGGGCGATTCGATCCGAAAGCCGCTCTCGCCGTCGACGAGAACCCCTTTTTCGATCAGTCGCCCCCACTGGCCGCTGGTGATCTCATCCCGAACGTCGACCCACTGCACCTCATTGTCGGTGGCCTTGTCGAGGACGGTCTGGATCGCCGGCTTCATCTCGGCGTCGGCGTTGACCAACGAGCGAACTTTGCGTTCGATTCGACTCATTGCCAGCCTGTTGGCAACGCGTGAATAAGAAGGTTGTACTCTATCGGTGCCAGCGTCGATGGGTCGCCGGTCGGTCGGCAGGCGACAATTTTGATCGGCAGGCGACGATCGCTGGTTAGTCGTCGAGGTCAGCAGCCTCAACGATGCGATCGAAGACAGCATCCGGCTCGGCTTCGCCGTCAACTTCGATCAGATCACCGGTCTCCCGGTAGTGCTCGACGACGGGCTCGGTGTTCTCTCGGTAGACCTCCAGTCGCTCGGCGGCGACCTCCTCGGTGTCGTCCTCGCGCTGTTCGAGTCGCTCGACGATCTCGTCGTCGTCAGGCATGTTGAACTCGGTGTGATACACGTCGCCCGTTTCGGGGTCGACACGCCGGCCCGTCAGGCGGCGGAGCAGCTCGTCTTCGCCAACATCGAGGAACACGACCGCATCAAGCTCGGTGATCGAATCGAGATACTCGACCTGCGAGATGTTTCGCGGGTAGCCATCGAGAATGAAGCCATCGGCCTCGTCGATGGCGGCCTCAACGATCTCGTTGACCAGGCCGTCGGGGACGAGTTCGCCGGCATCCATATACTCTCGTGGGGTGCCGTACTCGGTCTCCATATCCTTGTTTGCCCGGAGTGCGTCG
>Ga0209946_1001319_pt1 | contig 10015 bp, 6 predicted proteins | sample SalPon2_A_H2O_MG_FD_185704 | JGI IMG/M metagenome (GOLD analysis project Ga0209946, IMG submission 185704) | Salt pond water microbial communities from South San Francisco under conditions of wetland restoration - Salt Pond MetaG R2_A_H2O_MG... | ecosystem: Environmental > Aquatic > Non-marine... | reverse complement strand
TGGCCGTCGTTCTCGGCGACGTGGATACGGAACTCGCGGATAGTGTCGTGCGAGATCTCGGTTCCGGCGGGCGTCTCGCCGTCGGCGGGCGGGAGCAGGTTTCCGTCTTGATATCTGATACTCACGTCGGCGGGATTCTCGAGCGACGGAAGTTCGACGGCCTCGAGGACGGTTCCGCCGTCGTGTTGCTTAACGACGGAATCGGCGGCGAGCCACGGCTTGAGGCCGTGTTCGGTGTAATTGAGATTCGCGGCGAACTCGTGCGATGCGGGTTCGATGATACGGCGAGACTCAGACATAGGAGGGAAGGTTCTCGAGAGGGTTTGATTCGGCGGAAACGACACAGAGAGACGTCTCAGCGTTCGATGCGCGGATATCAGCCGTCTTACCTTCAGCCGGAAAGGTTAGGTAAACGGTGGCCGAACCAAGGAACGACGACAACCCGGTCTCAATCAGGTTCGTCATCTCGGCGGCGATCTCCAGTCGCCGCCGGGGATCGTCGTTCCCGGCTCCTGCCGGGATTCGTTTCATTCGTTAGCGTGTTGTGTGTCTCATCAATTTCATTCGAGTCATAAGAAGTTATCGCGCTTTCGAAGCGACGAGTTCGACGGCTATCGTGCGGTCTTTCGACGTTCATCGAATCGTGTAATACATATGTAATCACGCCGTGTGTGAGCGTATGGCCCGTGAATTGATACAGGCTCGAGCCGACGAGGATACGATAGACGATCTCGAAGAGTTCGCAGATGAGACGGGGATATCGAAGAGTGAGGCGGTTCGGCGTTCGATTCGATATTACCTCTCGATGAACGGCTACGAGTATGCTGAGGCCGACGGCGGGATTCCGGCTCAGATCGACGGCCTCGAGGAAAGTCTCTCGAGCAGGCTCGCGAACATCGAGAGTAAGCAGTCGAACGAGTTCGATGAACTCGAGCAGGAGTTAGTGACTCGAACGAGCCGAGAGCCGGAGTGGCTTCCGTGGATGAACGTGATCCTGCTGGTGTTGGTTACGTTGTTGCTGGTTCTCGAGGTGGGAATATGAGTACCGACGAGGCGGCTCAGTCGGACGTTCGAGACGGCGAGAGAGTGAAGGGAGCCGACGAGATCGTCATCGAGAGACGGCTCTCGTCGATCTTCGACATTCGAGACGAGATCCACAATCTACGGAAGCGGCTTCGAATGGGGAAAGTGGAGGATGTGAGCGAGTTCCAACTACGGAGCGGATATCGAACGCTCGTCGATAACTACGCGATGGAACTTCATCCACTACTGCTGAAGTATGAGGCCGGCGAGAGGCTACTGAACGAGCACGAGTTCGGCGAGGCGTACGTGAATCCTCGAATCGAGACGAGAAAGACGCTCAAAGGGCGTTCTCGTGTGTTGAAGCGGCCTGTTCGAGGCGATATCGAGACACAGGGGAATCCTGAGATCGTGGCGTTCGAACTGACGGGCCTGAAATCGTTGTGGGAACTGCCCGATCCTCTCGAGGCGACGATCGGGATAAGCCGGCGAGACGCGGCGACGATGTCCACGAAAACGGAGCAGGTTCGAGTATCGGATCAGATCGGGCTTCAGAAACTCGATGAGATGGTTCGAGAGATGAACGTGTTTCTGAGTGAGATCGGGTTCGAACTCGAGCCGGAGACGACTCAGGAATGGGAGATATGAAGCCGGAACTCGGCGAGACAAACCCACTCGGCAAACTGTACCGGAAGCGTGTGGCGCAACATCGAGATCTGACGATCCTCGTGGCCGACTGGAACCTCGAACGCGGCTCGGGAAAGACGACTCTCGCGTTACGAATGGCGGGCGCGATGGATCGGACGGAAGGCGGTGTAACGCCGGCAAAGGCGACGCTCTCGCCGGAAGAACTCACGGAAGCGTATACTCGAGAGCCGCCGGGAAGCGCACTAATCCTCGATGAGGGAGAGGCCGCCGTCTCGAATCGGCGTTCGATGAGCGGAGTGAACGAGGCGCTCCGGAAGATCGTGGGGATGGGAAGGGTCGAACAAAAGTACCTGATTCTCACGTCTCCGGGCGTACATCAGGTGGATCGGGATATCAGGAATATGTGCGACATATGGGTGTTCGTTCGAGAGGTGGGAGAGGCGCAGATGTTCCGTGTGAAGTTCAATCCGATCGGGAATCACGAGTTAACTCACGACTGGGGAACGCTGAGGTGGCCGGGAGATCTGCCGGGCGGCCTCGAGGAGACATATCGAGAACTAACAGCAGAAAAGAAGCGACGGCTTCGAGGTAACGGGGAAGATGGGGCGGGTTACGTGGCCGCCGACGAGGTGGCGAAATCGGTACAGCAGGCACGGAAAGAGGCGGAACGACAAACTCGAGACGATTTACTGAGGGAAATCTACTCGAACGGGGAAGATATGACTCAGCAGAAACTGGCCGACGCAGTCGGTCTTAGTCGTTCTCGAGTGGCGGATATTCTCACGGAATCTTAGTCGTCGGCGTCGTGTGTCGTCGTCTCTTGTTAGACCGTACACTGTATGGTGCGAGAACTGAGGTGGGTAGACCGACAGAGACGAGCAGCTGCTCGAGGCGACGAGGCCGACCGAGATCTCGATGTGGAGTTCTCGAGGTAACACACGAGCTTGTGTGAGAAGTGAAATGCGGGTGGATCGTGTGCCGGATCGTACGCCGGCTTACTCCGGTGGGTCACTCCGGGTCACACCGTGAGTAACACACGCAGGGTAACACACGCAGGGTGTTCAGAAAGGAGCGGTTTTCCCACCGTGTTGTCTATAAAAAGTTCTCTCCGATATTGTGACGAAAGGCGGGAGTTTTGGAAAAAAATTGAGGCGAGGTGTTCGAGGGTTCTCGAGATCGTGTGTGAACACAGGCTCGAGCACCTGCTGTCTCGTCGATGGTACAGAGGCCCCCCCGTCCCGTCTCTCTGCTGTATCGGTGTGTTTTGATCTTTGGCCTTAGCCACATGTCTAAGAGGAAATCCGACTGTACGGGTAGGATTCTTCGAGACGGGCCACACGACTCACGAGGAAAAGATCGCTCACACGACGTACACACGGGCCGAGAAATGACGCTCACGTCGCGCGAGGCGTCTCAGAGAGGGTAAGAAATAGTGTTGCCACTCACGAGGCGGGCCGTTATCCGACGGCTTCCCAGTTCTGGCCGCTGATGAATTTCGTTTCAGTCTCCTCGAGGCTCGTGGATCGGAGCCGCGAGTGTTCCGTAAGGACATCGACGTGTGCTTTCCAGGAGCCGATACGGAACTTCACCTCGTCTCGATTCATCTTCGACCACATCTTGTACCCTTCGCGAAGTTTCTGCCGGGCCTTTCGGCGGGCGTCTTTGACAGTCTCGGCGTCGATCTCGCCGAGAGTGATCTTGACCTCGTCGTCTTTCTCGTTGAAGTTGAGATCGTGTGCTTCACACCACGCAACGAACGCGGATGTGTGTTCATCGAGGCCACGGTCGGCGGCCTCGAGCGCTTCCGCCGTAGTATCGACGGCTCGAGAGACGGATTCACGGGCTTGTTGAACTGAGGTGTGGACGAGGTCGGCGACGTACTCGCTCTTGAGACTGACGCGGCCATACTCGGCCTCGACGAGGTCGTCTAAGCGATTGAGTGCGCGATAGACGGAATCGAGGTTACGTTCGTTTCGAGTGGCGATATCGCCGGGCGAGACGGTTCCGCCGTCGGTAACGAGAGTCTCGAGAGACTCGAACTCGACGGGCGAGAGGCCGTCGGAAAGGTGCTTGATAACGACGGATTCCTGTTCGTGGCGGATTTCCGAGAGAGGGAGATCGACGATCGTGGCGTCGGTGATCGCGTTCTCGGCGAGAAAGATCTCGTCGGCGACGTACGTGTCTCCGCCGGCTCGAAGATCGAGGCCGGCGTCGGCGAGAACGGCAAAGACGATCTCGTCTAACTCGTTCTCGATGCGCCGGATAGTTTCCTCGTTGTATCGAAGCGTCTCGTCGGTTCGAGCGGTCTGATAGGCGGCTTCGAGTTTCGGATGTGCGAGGCCGTCGGAACGCTCGTAGTAGTCTTTCTTGTAGTAGTGCTTGATCTCGACGGGAAGGGTGTGGTCGGGCCAGATCTCTTGAACGCGATTGACTCCGAGAGTGGTAGTGTGGTAGAATCCGGGTTTCTGAGTGTCTCTCTCGTCGGAATCGTTTTGGACGAGTTTTCGATATCCGTCTCGATCGTTCTCGAGAACGTGTGCGAGGCCGACGAGTGGACCGTCTCGAGCGTGGATCGGTCCGGAAGCGGCCTCGTGAACTCGAACGTATCGAGCGGCGTCTTGGATGTTACTCGTCTCGTGAAGTTGCTCGAAGTAGCGGCTCGATATCCCGAGTTCCGTGGCGGCTTCGATGAGCAGCTGGTCGTAGTTCGAGAACTCGATGTTCGAGCCATTCGCTCGAACGGAAACGCCGTCGGTGTGTGGCGACGAGAGGCCGCCGTCGGGAAGGGTGATCGTCTCGCCGGCGTTCGTACGGGCCTGCTGTTTGTACCATCGAGGCCGGATGTGGAAATCGATCGATCGCAGGCCGCCGTGGCCGTCGTTCTCGGCGACGTGGATACGGAACTCGCGGATAGTGTCGTGCGAGATCTCGGTTCCGGCGGGCGTCTCGCCGTCGGCGGGCGGGAGCAGGTTTCCGTCTTGATATCTGATACTCACGTTGGCGGGATTCTCGAGCGACGGAAGTTCGACGGCCTCGAGGACGGTTCCGCCGTCGTGTTGCTTAACGACGGAATCGGCGGCGAGCCACGGCTTGAGGCCGTATTCGGTGTAATTGAGATTCGCGGCGAACTCGTGCGATGCGGGTTCGATGATACGGCGAGACTCAGACATAGGAGGGAAGGTTCTCGAGGTGGAGTAATTCGGCGGAAACGACACAGAGAGGCGTCTCAGCGTTCGATGCGCGGATATCAGCCGTCTTACCTTCAGCCGGAAAGGTTAGGTAAACGGTGGCCGAACCAAGGAACGACGACAACCCGGTTCCAATCAGGTTCGTCATCTCGGCGGCGATCTCCAGTCGCCGTCGGGGATCGTCGTTCCCGGCTCCTGCCGGGATTCGTTTCATTCGTTAGCGTGTTGTGTGTCTCATCAATTTCATTCGAGTCATAAGAAGTTATCGCGCTTTCGAAGCGACGAGTTCGACGGCTATCGTGCGGTCTTTCGACGTTCATCGAATCGTGTAATACATATGTAATCACGCCGTGTGTGAGCGTATGGCCCGTGAATTGATACAGGCTCGAGCCGACGAGGATACGATAGACGATCTCGAAGAGTTCGCAGATGAGACGGGGATATCGAAGAGTGAGGCGGTTCGGCGTTCGATTCGATATTACCTCTCGATGAACGGCTACGAGTATGCTGAGGCCGACGGCGGGATTCCGGCTCAGATCGACGGCCTCGAGGAAAGTCTCTCGAGCAGGCTCGCGAACATCGAGAGTAAGCAGTCGAACGAGTTCGATGAACTCGAGCAGGAGTTAGTGACTCGAACGAGCCGAGAGCCGGAGTGGCTTCCGTGGATGAACGTGATCCTGCTGGTGTTGGTTACGTTGTTGCTGGTTCTCGAGGTGGGAATATGAGTACCGACGAGGCGGCTCAGTCGGACGTTCGAGACGGCGAGAGAGTGAAGGGAGCCGACGAGATCGTCATCGAGAGACGGCTCTCGTCGATCTTCGACATTCGAGACGAGATCCACAATCTACGGAAGCGGCTTCGAATGGGGAAAGTGGAGGATGTGAGCGAGTTCCAACTACGGAGCGGATATCGAACGCTCGTCGATAACTACGCGATGGAACTTCATCCACTACTGCTGAAGTATGAGGCCGGCGAGAGGCTACTGAACGAGCACGAGTTCGGCGAGGCGTACGTGAATCCTCGAATCGAGACGAGAAAGACGCTCAAAGGGCGTTCTCGTGTGTTGAAGCGGCCTGTTCGAGGCGATATCGAGACACAGGGGAATCCTGAGATCGTGGCGTTCGAACTGACGGGCCTGAAATCGTTGTGGGAACTGCCCGATCCTCTCGAGGCGACGATCGGGATAAGCCGGCGAGACGCGGCGACGATGTCCACGAAAACGGAGCAGGTTCGAGTATCGGATCAGATCGGGCTTCAGAAACTCGATGAGATGGTTCGAGAGATGAACGTGTTTCTGAGTGAGATCGGGTTCGAACTCGAGCCGGAGACGACTCAGGAATGGGAGATATGAAGCCGGAACTCGGCGAGACAAACCCACTCGGCAAACTGTACCGGAAGCGTGTGGCGCAACATCGAGATCTGACGATCCTCGTGGCCGACTGGAACCTCGAACGCGGCTCGGGAAAGACGACTCTCGCGTTACGAATGGCGGGCGCGATGGATCGGACGGAAGGCGGTGTAACGCCGGCAAAGGCGACGCTCTCGCCGGAAGAACTCACGGAAGCGTATACTCGAGAGCCGCCGGGAAGCGCACTAATCCTCGATGAGGGAGAGGCCGCCGTCTCGAATCGGCGTTCGATGAGCGGAGTGAACGAGGCGCTCCGGAAGATCGTGGGGATGGGAAGGGTCGAACAAAAGTACCTGATTCTCACGTCTCCGGGCGTACATCAGGTGGATCGGGATATCAGGAATATGTGCGACATATGGGTGTTCGTTCGAGAGGTGGGAGAGGCGCAGATGTTCCGTGTGAAGTTCAATCCGATCGGGAATCACGAGTTAACTCACGACTGGGGAACGCTGAGGTGGCCGGGAGATCTGCCGGGCGGCCTCGAGGAGACATATCGAGAACTAACAGCAGAAAAGAAGCGACGGCTTCGAGGTAACGGGGAAGATGGGGCGGGTTACGTGGCCGCCGACGAGGTGGCGAAATCGGTACAGCAGGCACGGAAAGAGGCGGAACGACAAACTCGAGACGATTTACTGAGGGAAATCTACTCGAACGGGGAAGATATGACTCAGCAGAAACTGGCCGACGCAGTCGGTCTTAGTCGTTCTCGAGTGGCGGATATTCTCACGGAATCTTAGTCGTCGGCGTCGTGTGTCGTCGTCTCTTGTTAGACCGTACACTGTATGGTGCGAGAACTGAGGTGGGTAGACCGACAGAGACGAGCAGCTGCTCGAGGCGACGAGGCCGACCGAGATCTCGATGTGGAGTTCTCGAGGTAACACACGAGCTTGTGTGAGAAGTGAAATGCGGGTGGATCGTGTGCCGGATCGTACGCCGGCTTACTCCGGTGGGTCACTCCGGGTCACACCGTGAGTAACACACGCAGGGTAACACACGCAGGGTGTTCAGAAAGGAGCGGTTTTCCCACCGTGTTGTCTATAAAAAGTTCTCTCCGATATTGTGACGAAAGGCGGGAGTTTTGGAAAAAAATTGAGGCGAGGTGTTCGAGGGTTCTCGAGATCGTGTGTGAACACAGGCTCGAGCACCTGCTGTCTCGTCGATGGTACAGAGGCCCCCCCGTCCCGTCTCTCTGCTGTATCGGTGTGTTTTGATCTTTGGCCTTAGCCACATGTCTAAGAGGAAATCCGACTGTACGGGTAGGATTCTTCGAGACGGGCCACACGACTCACGAGGAAAAGATCGCTCACACGACGTACACACGGGCCGAGAAATGACGCTCACGTCGCGCGAGGCGTCTCAGAGAGGGTAAGAAATAGTGTTGCCACTCACGAGGCGGGCCGTTATCCGACGGCTTCCCAGTTCTGGCCGCTGATGAATTTCGTTTCAGTCTCCTCGAGGCTCGTGGATCGGAGCCGCGAGTGTTCCGTAAGGACATCGACGTGTGCTTTCCAGGAGCCGATACGGAACTTCACCTCGTCTCGATTCATCTTCGACCACATCTTGTACCCTTCGCGAAGTTTCTGCCGGGCCTTTCGGCGGGCGTCTTTGACAGTCTCGGCGTCGATCTCGCCGAGAGTGATCTTGACCTCGTCGTCTTTCTCGTTGAAGTTGAGATCGTGTGCTTCACACCACGCAACGAACGCGGATGTGTGTTCATCGAGGCCACGGTCGGCGGCCTCGAGCGCTTCCGCCGTAGTATCGACGGCTCGAGAGACGGATTCACGGGCTTGTTGAACTGAGGTGTGGACGAGGTCGGCGACGTACTCGCTCTTGAGACTGACGCGGCCATACTCGGCCTCGACGAGGTCGTCTAAGCGATTGAGTGCGCGATAGACGGAATCGAGGTTACGTTCGTTTCGAGTGGCGATATCGCCGGGCGAGACGGTTCCGCCGTCGGTAACGAGAGTCTCGAGAGACTCGAACTCGACGGGCGAGAGGCCGTCGGAAAGGTGCTTGATAACGACGGATTCCTGTTCGTGGCGGATTTCCGAGAGAGGGAGATCGACGATCGTGGCGTCGGTGATCGCGTTCTCGGCGAGAAAGATCTCGTCGGCGACGTACGTGTCTCCGCCGGCTCGAAGATCGAGGCCGGCGTCGGCGAGAACGGCAAAGACGATCTCGTCTAACTCGTTCTCGATGCGCCGGATAGTTTCCTCGTTGTATCGAAGCGTCTCGTCGGTTCGAGCGGTCTGATAGGCGGCTTCGAGTTTCGGATGTGCGAGGCCGTCGGAACGCTCGTAGTAGTCTTTCTTGTAGTAGTGCTTGATCTCGACGGGAAGGGTGTGGTCGGGCCAGATCTCTTGAACGCGATTGACTCCGAGAGTGGTAGTGTGGTAGAATCCGGGTTTCTGAGTGTCTCTCTCGTCGGAATCGTTTTGGACGAGTTTTCGATATCCGTCTCGATCGTTCTCGAGAACGTGTGCGAGGCCGACGAGTGGACCGTCTCGAGCGTGGATCGGTCCGGAAGCGGCCTCGTGAACTCGAACGTATCGAGCGGCGTCTTGGATGTTACTCGTCTCGTGAAGTTGCTCGAAGTAGCGGCTCGATATCCCGAGTTCCGTGGCGGCTTCGATGAGCAGCTGGTCGTAGTTCGAGAACTCGATGTTCGAGCCATTCGCTCGAACGGAAACGCCGTCGGTGTGTGGCGACGAGAGGCCGCCGTCGGGAAGGGTGATCGTCTCGCCGGCGTTCGTACGGGCCTGCTGTTTGTACCATCGAGGCCGGATGTGGAAATCGATCGATCGCAGGCCGCCGTGGCCGTCGTTCTCGGCGACGTGGATACGGAACTCGCGGATAGTGTCGTGCGAGATCTCGGTTCCGGCGGGCGTCTCGCCGTCGGCGGGCGGGAGCAGGTTTCCGTCTTGATATCTGATACTCACGTCGGCGGGATTCTCGAGCGACGGAAGTTCGACGGCCTCGAGGACGGTTCCGCCGTCGTGTTGCTTAACGACGGAATCGGCGGCGAGCCACGGCTTGAGGCCGTGTTCGGTGTAATTGAGATTCGCGGCGAACTCGTGCGATGCGGGTTCGATGATACGGCGAGACTCAGACATAGGAGGGAAGGTTCTCGAGAGGGTTTGATTCGGCGGAAACGACACAGAGAGACGTCTCAGCGTTCGATGCGCGGATATCAGCCGTCTTACCTTCAGCCGGAAAGGTTAGGTAAACGGTGGCCGAACCAAGGAACGACGACAACCCGGTCTCAATCAGGTTCGTCACCCCATCGGCGGTCCCTAGCCGCCGACGGGGATCGTCGTTCCCGGCTCCTGCCGGGATTTCGTTCATCGATTAGCTTCTGTTATCTTCTTATCACCACAAGACCCAGCTGCGATATATGTGTTTTGCCCGATGGCACGACACACGACGAAAAACCACGCCAACATCTTCGACACCTGTCGTACCACGGGATACATATGTATCCCCAGCCACCGTGGAACCATGCCGCGACGAGAGAAATACCAGACCCGTCTCGACAGTGACGACGCCCGAGCCGTTGAATCCTATCAGGCAGAACACGACATCAGCCAATCCGAAGCGGTCCGCCGACTCATCAAAGACGGATTAGACGCGCAAGATGCCGACGACGATCTCGACGAGCTGCGTGAAGACATCGCCGACCTCGAGGACCAGCTGGTGAGCCGCCGGAGTGATATGATGTCACTGCCGCTCCTCATACTCACCCTCATCTTAG
>Ga0209946_1001315_pt1 | contig 10048 bp, 8 predicted proteins | sample SalPon2_A_H2O_MG_FD_185704 | JGI IMG/M metagenome (GOLD analysis project Ga0209946, IMG submission 185704) | Salt pond water microbial communities from South San Francisco under conditions of wetland restoration - Salt Pond MetaG R2_A_H2O_MG... | ecosystem: Environmental > Aquatic > Non-marine... | reverse complement strand
ATCCGATGCAGTCGAGAGAGCGCGCCTGGAGTGGTGATGAACCTGACCAGCGATTGGCTAAATCTATCGACGAGGATGGACTGTTTCACGACGTTATCGTGCGCCCGCTCGAGGATGTGGATGTTAATGACAATGTAGATATGGGGGTAACTACAGACACTGACATCGAATCTTCCACTGTCGTCGACGGCGACGAGCACCGTGAGCAGTCGGCTGATCAAGCAGAATACACCATCATTGCTGGCTCACGGCGATACTACGCCGCGATGGAAGCCGGCTATGAGACAATTCCATGCAAAATCCTGCAGGCGAATGATCTGGATGCAGCCTGGACGTCGCTGCTGGAAAACACAGATCGCCGCGAGCTCTCTGAACAAGAGGTTGCCCAGCAGCTCAATCTCATTTACCAGTTGATTCGGCCACGAGATCACAGTGGAGACAATGAAGATAGGACTGCGCCAATCGCTCTTGACTTAGATATCGATCAGGATTACTTCGAGACCGATGAAGAAGCTCTTGCCTACATAGCCGAGCGGTATTGCGGTCGTTCTGATCAGAGCGCGATTAGCCACGTCCAGGAGCATCTCCAGACGGCTGCACTCCCACCGGTGCTGCAATCGCTGTTCAAGAATCCCGAGGAACGAACGGCCACCGAGCGCACAGCTTTAGAAAACTATGGGATCGATACCCGTGCGAAACTTGGGAGTGGAGAGGGAAAATCCGGAACCTCACGAGCGGTCGTCGCACTGCACGATACCTTGGAGTTGGAACTGGAGACGGACAGTATCGATCCAGTCGACGCAGTCTTGGAGACTGTCGGATCGCTTCGGTTCGATGAGATGTCGGAACTTGAGTTGCGCCAGTCGCTTCGAGAGTTCCGAAAAGATGTTTCGACAGCTCTCGATTCGGAAACAGCCACGAATCAGCGCGAAGCGTTCAGTGAGACGCTACAACGGCATACTGAGGAACTACAGGAACTGCATGAAGAGATCGAACCGAATCGACCATTCAAGCGGGTTGATCTGCAGGGACCAGACACACAGCGTCATAGTCGATGGCACGTCCAGGCGATGCGCTCTCGGGGTGCTGACACCCATACCGAACTGGCACGAGAGCTGTACCTAGAGCGCCTTGAAATACTTGCCGAAGAACAGGGGTGGTCCTGAATATGGTCGAAACGCCTGACGAATACGAGATTGATCAGAGGCAACTCCCGACAAACTTTGACGAGTTAGTTCCGGTCGGTAAATTGGTTCATGGTACGCACAATCCTCGCCGAGTGCAGCCGAAAGACTCACTGCGCAAATCGATCAATCAAAACGGCTTGGACCGGCCGTTAATCGTGCGCCCAGACGGTGATCGGGATGTTTACCATATCACAGATGGTTGGCAGCGATACCAAGCAGCGACTGACTGTGGTTGGGAGCACCTACCGGTTGAGGTGTATGAGACTACATTGGACGCCCTAAGAGCCACTGAGACAGCGAGTATAGTTCGTGAGTGGTCAATGTACGAATGGGCGAAATACTGTCAATCCTTGGCAGACCAATTCGACGCTAACTCTCGACATGCACTCATCGAACAAGTTGCTACCCAGACAATCCATTCGCCACAGACAGTGCGCCGATATCTGGATGTCATGTCGTTGCCTGCTGAGATTCATCCGTTGCTAAAAAATGGACCTGAAGGTGGGACACAAGAATGGGCGATGCTACGAAACTACAATGATGATGTCCGACAGTTCAGCGGTCTGTGGTGGACAGTCGCTGCACAACTCGCTCAGGGGCAGTCTGCTGTAACACGCTCCCGGATCGTAGCTATTGCAGCCCAAGCCGTTGAGTTTGAGCTTGCGGATGATGCGATGGAGTTTGTCGAACTAGCACTCGAGAATCCACAAATAGATCTGGATACGCTCCGTAGACAAGTTTTGTTGGGGAGTCATCATAGTCAGTACCTGTTAGTACCACGAGTGCCCGTTCGTCTACAGACCGATAAGAAACAAGCAGTATTAGACTACTGCCACCAGCATCGTATATCGCTTTCAGAGGTTGTAACCAAACGAATAGAATCACTTGCAGACGATATTACAGACGATTGTGCGTCGGAAGTTATTTAGCCAATTCTTGTGAATCCAAATTAGGTTATCAAATTTATTCAAACTCTTCAATTCTTCCTTGGCTTTGAGTAATTCTATCAATTGCAGTGGGATCCGCATTCCATAATCCATGCTCAATCTTTTCGATACCTTCTATGTCATCAAAATAGCGTTGCGTCGACTGCCACATTGAACGGTCATTTGAAAATTTATCTTTGAATTCAGGATATATCCGATGTCTGAGTTCTTTCGATTTGAGTGGTCCGTCTTTTAATAACTCTTCAAAAACTCGAATTACTGCTTCCTGCCCATGCTGTGTCGTCGGAGGCTGCCCAACGAGTTGTTTTTTGAAGGCTTCTAATACTTTGGTCAATTCTTGATTTTTATTTCTTTCAGAGTCGTGTTTCGATTCAAGTGTTTCCACTCTCTCTTCAAGCGAATTGAGTCGCTCGATCAATGACTTATTATTTGTGTCAAATTGATCTTTCTCGCGAATCAATCCCGCAGCTTTTGAAGTCTCAACTGAATCTCTAATAATTTTAGCTTTAGATACTCCTCGTTCGTCGGCTTTCGTTTCTATCCAAGATGCCAATTCGTCATCAAGAGATACTGAATATCTTTGCACCATTTCCCACCAGAGTGGTTCAAATTAAATGAACAAAAAATTACCTATTAGCTCTGGTTATGGTTGTGTGTTGGTGTCCAAGCACCACTGTGCACCATATTGGTGATAAAAACAGTGTCGACGAGTATTCTCAAATTTGAGCTATATTTTTATATGCTTGTTTGTGGCTCAATATTCTTTCTTCTTTAGTTTTCTTCAGATATGATAAAAATTCTGAATAATCTTGTCTGGCCATTATTGCACGCATGTGGAATTATATGCAAATCATATCATGACACAACACTATATGTGTGTATTTATACAAACTCTTCCAATAAAGTATTCTGACATAAACTGATATGTAGCCATTTTAAACTAGATTATCTTATATGTATGGTCGGTGGCCATCACCGAGTGGTTGTTCAGGGTGTCATAAAACGATTGCCACACCAAAGAGCAAGGTGAATGCTCAGGTGGTATGAGCTTAGCGACCCTAGAAGATCATCCTTCGGTAGACACGTTCTTCAATATCGTGGAGACGTTAGCGTTGTTTGAACACCTCTCCTTCGAGTTACTCGAAGAGTTCGGCTGTTCGCCCCAGCGGAGACAGGGCGAACACGAGAAAATAAACCACCGGATCTGATACGTGGCTTCCTTCACTGCTACTACAAGGAGATCTACGGAATTCGTCCTGTTGCGCGGGAGTTTCAGAACACGGTTATCTGGCTGAACTGTGGCTTCGATCAATCGCCATCGAGAGACGCGGTCGACCGATTCATTACCGATATAGAACACGCAGTCGACGAGATGTTCGACCGACTCGTCGAGCAGGCCGCCCGTCGCGGCCTACTCGGTTGACTAACTGTATACATTCAACCGACGTGAGAGCGTTACCCACTGATCCAGATGCGTCAAAATGTTACGACCCAACTGCCGAAGAATACCATTACGGCTACGGTTGTACGATCGTTACCGCCGGGCAAAAGATCCAGATTACAGCGGAATTCACCGAGAGCAAACAAGCACCAGAGGCAACAGCGATGCGCGTCACGCGCTTGCCGTCAAGCAACCGATGTGGATGGTCGGTGGCAGTGCCTACGACACACTCGCCTGGCATGATCACCTGCTGGCCACAGGGGTCGTACCAGTCGACCTGTACAACCCGCGAAACACTGATGAGCCGAAAGACATCGAATACAGGATTGAAGACCGCATTGAGGAACACAGTGAGAACGTTCAACTGAAGCAATCAACGTTGAAGAGACGTACAACCGCCGTACTGGAGTCGAACGAACTAACGAATCAGTGAACGACTGCGACCTCGGGCGTACGTTCGCCCGAGGCTGCGTCCATGCACGAGCGCAGGTGTTCCCCGCACTCTGCCTGTGTCTCGTCATTACACCAACTACGAACGTGGAGACAATCCAAGATGCGCGATCATCACGTGTGAGAACTATTCTATGACACCCTCTACCTAATTAATACGGTGTTCAAACTAGTATCAACTTATTCGTGAATTATTGACTTCCATTTGTTGATAATAATTCACATGACCGATATCATCACCAATATCATACTTCAATCTAATAAGATCATTGTTAGCACACAATTTTATTTTTTTATTCCTAGGAAATTTTTTGAGTGTTTCACTGAGGCAACTAAGATCATATAAGTATTCAATATTATCATTTTCTGAGCATGTTACGTAATTAGTAATTTCGAGAGATGCTTTCTCGAGATCTGTTCTTGAGACAAATTTCACAGCATCATTACTAATTTTCAATCTAAGTGGTCCACTCGGGGCAAGATAAACGTATTTTTTTAGTTCATTTGATGATATTGTCGCTCTAACTTTAATTTGGTTCATAGGTAAATAATGTTCTTCAATATGCATGTCTGGATTTCCTTCGCCCGCCTCAAAATCGTATCTGAAATTGTCGGTACATATCGTCTGGTAATCTTGCCCTGGTTCTATCTTAATTATTAATTTGTCTCCGTCGGTAGCAGTACCCATACCCCTTATCATAGGCACTTCCGTCAGAATGCTTGGATAATCATTACTCAACACAGGTGAGTTCTTTCCATACAATCTTATTTCAGTGAGTCTAGTCTGGTGATCTGGCTGCTGATAGCCAAATATCCGTATATCTTCACCTATCGCCCATTTTACTTTGGGGTCGAATTTTCCAGACCGACTTTTCTCAGAATATACTGATAGGGGTCGGATCATTCGACGAAACGAGGTGAAATCTATTTTGATATTCATTAAAATTCTTCCTGACAACGGCATTGAAATGTCGAGTGAGCTAGTGCCCATAAGACCTCATAATATCTCGGTTGGAGAGGTAATCCATACGTTGGTGAGAGTGATTGATTAATTATCTTCCATAAATTGTAAAATATAGATGAGATGTTCAAGAAGAATAAATGGTCAAAAGCATATTTATTCGTTATTTGTGGCGAAAAGCTGTGTTTCAATTGACGTATGTGGGTTTCTGCGGACCATCTTTTTGGGTATTTGCCGGCAAGATATGAGATGTTTGCATCATCAAGTGGAAGACCACTCATCAGGATTAGGCTATCATCGTCATCTTCAAACACCCAATCATAATCTGAAGTTGATATGTCTCTCCAAAAGGCATTAACTTGAATATCTCCAACTGAAATCATCGCTTTCCCCTCCTTTTTTAATTTCCGATATTCTATATTATCAACTATTTCTTTGTGATCTCTCAGACGTATAATCCATGTCTTTCCTGCTCTCGTTCGAGCAAGTTCAATCGATTCGGGGTTGTCAAATTCTCGATCTGCAAGGATCCATCCAATATCGGCGAACTCATCTAAAGCGAGTAACAGTCGACGGTAAGCTTTAGCTAGCGTTGATTTATCAGTTACTAGACTAACTCCAAGAGAGAATTTTGATTTTGGTGTAAAAGAGACTCCTGTTGCAAATTGAAAACCACCATCTGATTCGAGTTTGATATTTCCCATTGCTCCCGGAATTTTACTATAATCCATTTCCTCTTCGATTGGAATCCATGTCGGGTCAATAGCAATGTCAAGCGGCTTAGAAAAGAATCCCACTTCATTAGCAGCAAATTTTAATAAGTTTCTGTGTAATTCCATTGCAATACTTTCAATTTCTTGCTTAGAACTTAGAAAATTTTCTTCGGAGATATTTTTATATATTATATTACGTATTTGATCGTGCGATATAATATCATTTTTATACTTTAATTGAGATAGATTATAACTTTTTTCAAGACTTTGATCAAGTGTTATATTTGCCACGGCAGCAATAATCTCACGTATACTGTATGTTTCTCCAACTCGCCCGAATGATATGTCCTCAACCAGCTGTTCAAGTAGCAAATCACTCCAATTAATCAGTGCTCGGAATCTCAGATGGTTTGGTAATGTCTTCCCTAGAGGTATTGCTCGACCCGCAAAATTTTGGTCATCAGATAGTGTATCAAGTATCCCATTGCGGAATAGAATATGCTGTAAACGACATATAGAATTGCGTACTGATTGACTGCACAATTCATATTTGTCCCTAATCTTAGTGTACGTGGTTGGACTTACATCAATACAGTCCGTTTTACAATCAAACAACTGAGCAAAATATGGCTTGCTAACCAGATAGTCAGCCATCTTTTTATCAGAACTGAATCCGCGAACTTGCTTGAAAATTAATGCTTTCATCCGGGCAGCATCTTTTGTATCATCAGGTAATGGTAATCCTTCCTGCCTAAGACAGTAGGGTATCAAATCACAAATCGTTCTGTCTATTAATTCTCTATCAAAATTAGACGCATTTCTTGCTGCAAATTGCGATTCAATATACTGGAGATATGTATATTCTGAAACATTATCAACAGGATAATCAACCTCAACGCAACCGCCAGCTACTCGCTTAATTTGTGCTACATCTTTTAATTGATCGATCTGATAAATGAGATTGATCGATTGTTTTTTATTAATGTTTATCGGCAAATCAATTTGAGGCTCATATTTTACAGCTCGTATACCACTAGTTTGAGTACCCTCAGATAGCCTGAGATTTGTGATCATTGCTTCGTTGATTGTGACTATATTGACCCAATAGCATATATTTAATGTATTTAAAGAAGTTATGCTTAAACATAACGCATGACCCTACTCGACGATGTGGAACGTCCCAGTGGAATATTAACTACTGAAGATCGGCGGTATCTGTTTGGAGAGCTCAATATGACTTCGTATAGTGACCCTAATAATGTAGTCAAGCAACGGCGATACCGGATACGTAAGCGAATGGAACACGCATTACTAGACCTAGTCGTAGTGAACAATTTATTATCAGGTCGTGATCAAGCTCACGTGTTTGATTCACTCCGAGATTCGATGGGGAGAGAACAGTTTGAGCACTTCATGAGTGAGATTTTTGATTTTTTATATTCAAACCTGCCCGTTGGGCATAGTAGTTCGTGTGCGTCGCTCGGTATCGAAAAATCCTTACATCGCACAAGTTTGGAGGGATCTGGAGGTACTTTCAATTCTCGTCCGACTGTCGATATTCGAACACCTGGATCTGTAAATCCTGATGAGTTTGACCACGAAGCAGATATTGCCCGCTATCGTGCAGATATAGAACGGTTATTGGAGGCTAGACCTCCCAATATAAGACCGCTATCCGAGATCCCTGAAGATCCATCACAGCGTGGGCAATCTCTTGATTTGTATGCTTCACCGGCGGAGAACCGAGGATTTGACCCAGAACAAATTGAGCATGATAATAGGTTAGAAATTTACCAAAACCGAATCAAATTCCTCAATTTGCTTGATGAGTGGAATATTGATTGAACCGTATTGAATAACAAAGATAGGAGCACTTGACCAACAATATACTTCTTCCTTACTCGAAGTTGTAGGCGGACGAAGGCGACGTCTCCTGCTCGTCAAGATCCGGGAGGTCCATCTTATCGTGGACATCAGGGAAGAGCCACTCGAAATACGGGTCCTGTTCCCGACCAACGGCGAGGGCAGGCACGAGTGCGTAGATGATCATCATCGCCTCGGTATCTTGAACGTCAATCTCACTGGCAACCATCCGCTGAGTCATGTTGCCTGCGTGGTGGAGGCCAGCACCGCGAAGTGCCGCCACGAGCCTGCCAATACCATATCGATCAAGGAAGTATTCGACGTCCTCATCGACTTCCTGAAGGGCAAACGCGTGGAGGACTGTGGGCGTGATGATAATCGGGGTGTACGGCTCGACAAGAATAACGGGTTCTGCAGTGAGCTGTTGTGGTCGAGTCGAATCGTCACGGTCGATAAGGCCGAGATCGACCAACCGGTCGACGTAGTCGTAGGCGGTCGATTTCGAGAGACCGAGGTCATCCATGACTTCTGGTGGTGACACTGGTCCCCAGTAACAGATGTAGACGTAGACGCGAGCGAGAGCCGGTTGGTTGAGGAGCTTCACGAGTGTTTCGAGGCCTGGTGCATTCTCAGCGAGGAGCTCTGGCTTGAGGATCTCCTCGTTCAAGATGTTTCTCGGTGGTGTATGAAGGGCCGAAGTGCCTCCATCTGGGCGAGTTGGCGTGTCGAGGTGATCGTCCATGGCTATTAGTCCGAAGTTCACGTACTTTAGACCTACTTAGATTAAACTGACAGAACTATTCCGAGATACAACCTCTGTGTGTTGCACTGGCTTCCTGACGGTCTTTACGAATCGCGGTGATTTAATTGCATGTTTGGTATGCGTTTACCCCGAGGACGCAACAGCGGGTACGGTCTGAGCTCGTGAAATCATCTCGTTGTTTCGAGCGATTCGCTTGAACTCGTCGTAGGGATTGCGTCCCTGCTGGCGGCACGTCGCCAGCAGGGACAGCAGCGTCTCATGCACGAACATACCGCGGTCGTTCCGGAGTGTTCCGATGATTTTCCGGAGAACCACCGGCTCACGGAGCGCATTTTCAGCGGCGTTGTTCGTTGGGGAGACCGCTGGCTCACCGATGAAGGTGAGCCAGTGGTCGAGGCCTCCTTCGATCTTGCCGAGTAGTGTTGCCACTGGTCCGTCGGGAACTGACCGTTCTATCAGCGATTCAAGCTCTCTCCGCGCCACACGTTGGAGTTCTGCTCGCTCACGGACTGTCAAGTCGCTCTCCAGCCGGGTCTGGAGAGCGACGTACAGCTGTTTGAGAGCACGGTAGATCGGTTCGCCTTCCGCCTGTTTCTCGGCGGCGTCTTCAGCCTCCCGTAGAATATGCGCCCAACACCGCTGGAGGTTGCTGCTGAAAGCCGGATACGCCGTCCACCCATCACAGACGACCGTTCCCGCGAAGTCCTCGCCGAGGACTTCCGCGGGAACATCACTTCCTCGACTCTCCCTGACCGCGTACAGCGTGTGCTCCTCGGTGGTGAACGTCCAGATCCATGCCTGTTCGCCGTCGCGTTTAATTCCAGTCTCGTCAACGTGGACAACGTCGGCCTGCTGGATCTGACGGCGAATCTGCTCGTATTCACAGCGACCGGCGCGTGCAGCGCGCTCGGTCGCGTGCCACGCGGACGCGCCTGACAGTTCCAGTCCGTGGAGTTGTTCGAAGCGGTCGCCGATCTTCCGGTAGGGAAGGCGGTGATCGTACCGAGAGAGCGCCGCCTGTGCGATGACATTCACCCCGAACTGCCCCTCATCGGGGCAGTCGGGGTGTGAGGCGACAGTCTCGGCACCACAGGAGTGGCACTCGTAGTGGTGGCGGTTGTACTGTGTGACCTCCGGTGGCTGTGGATCCGGGAGTTCCTCGACGAGTCGGGGGCTGACGCCCGCCGACTCGTCGAACGCCTCACCACAGTCTGGACAGCAGTCACAGGTAACCTCGATTTCTCGATCAGGGTTAGGGGCGTCGCGCCATTCCGGGTCGTGTCCGGACTTTCGGCCAGGCGTGCCACCATCAGTACGTGGTTGTTCGTCGTCCTCGTCCTCATCGGACGAGGACGACTCCTCTTGGTCCGATGGATCCTTGCTCGGTGGTGTATGAGGTCCCTCGTACCACCGAAGCTTGGCTCTGAGGCGTTTGTTCTCCTTACGGAGTTCTTCAAGCTCTTCGACCTGTTCTCGAAGCTGTTGGTTCTCTTCCTCAAGCGCAGCAAGGCGGGTGAGTATCTCTTCTTTGGTGGGCTCCGAAGAAGTCATAAACAGGCGAGACGGGATGGTCTCCAGCCCGGAGACCATCCCTCAAAGACACGTTTGCTCGCCCGTTGCATTGATCTACGTCACCAGTTTCGTGTCTCCTACGAGAGACTACCGAAATTGATCTGGGGGTAAACACGTACTCCTGAGACATTGGTGAGATTCGGGTCTGGTC
>Ga0209946_1001313_pt1 | contig 10068 bp, 7 predicted proteins | sample SalPon2_A_H2O_MG_FD_185704 | JGI IMG/M metagenome (GOLD analysis project Ga0209946, IMG submission 185704) | Salt pond water microbial communities from South San Francisco under conditions of wetland restoration - Salt Pond MetaG R2_A_H2O_MG... | ecosystem: Environmental > Aquatic > Non-marine... | reverse complement strand
ATGCCGTCTCGACTGCGCTCGTCTCGGCGTCTGTGCCAACCGTCTCGGCGTCTGTCCCCCCGTTCTCGGCCTCTATCTCGGCTGCGTACGCGCGGAGGCGGTCCTCGTCGACGACAGCCTCGCCGTCTCGCGTCTCGTCGGTCGGCACGCGGTCGAGGTCGACGCCGAGCTCGTCCGCGAGCCGACGCGTCGCGGGCGTCGCGAGCGTGGTCGACCGTGAAGGCGCCTCGCGGCTCCGAACGGCCGACGAGCGGTCGCCGGACCCGATATCGAGCGGCTTCGGACCCGGCGAGTCGGTCGCCGCCGTGGACGCGTCCTGGTCACGAACCGCCGACTGGCGGTCGTCGGAGCCGACGTCGAGCGGCTTCGGACCCGACGGCTCGTCGGCCGAAGCGTCGGAGCCCGCGTCGTGGGCGGACACGTAGTCTGTGACGTCCCCGGCGGTGATCCGGCCGGACGGTCCGGTGCCCTCGACGACCGTGACGTCGACGCCGTGTTCGCGGGCGAGGCGGCGAACCGAGGGCGGTGCGAAGACGCGGCCCGACGGGACCGAAACCCCGTCGGTGCCGCCCTCGTCGGTCGACTCGACAGCAGCAGTGGCGGCCGCCTCGGTCGAATCGCCGGCGCTTGGAGCCTCCTCGTCCACTGGGTCCGCCGTCTCCGCGCCCGCCTCAGACGACGAGTCTGCGTCGGCGTCCGGGGCGATGGTCGCGAGCGCGTCGTCGACGGCGACGACGCTTCCTTCCTCGACCGAGTGCGATTCGACGACGCCGTCGACCGACGCGGTCACCTCGACGAGCGACTTGTCGGTCTCGACCTCGGCGACGAGGTCGCCAGCCGCGACGTGGTCACCCGGTTCGACCAGCCACGAGACCAGCTCGCCCTCCGACGCGTCGCCGGCGTCCGAAAAGCGGAGTGTTTCGGTCATGGGCTGAACTCTACAGCCTCCTTGATACCTCTCTCGATGTCTCTCACCAACTGGGTCCGTGCCGACTCGTCGGCCGACGGTGGCTCGTCGCCGGATGACGGCCCGTCCGAGAGCGGCTCGGCGGTGATCGGCGTGACGTCGACGACCGGGGCTTCTTGATACAACAACGACTCGGCTTGGAGGAGCGCCGTGATCTCCGACGCGAGTCCCGCCGCGAGCGAGGCGGGCTGAACGACTACGGCGCGACCGGTCCTCCGGAACGTCTCGCGTATCGTCTCGCGGTCGAGCGGTGCGAGCGTGCGGAGGTCGACCACCGTGCAGTCGGTCTTCGACGCAAGCCATTCGGCCGCTCGAAGCGTCGGGCTCGTCGCCGCTCCGGCGGTGAACACCGTCACGTCGTCGCCACGGCGTACGACCCGTGCCGCCCCTCCCTCGAACACGACGGGATCTCGATCGCGCGGGACAACCGTTCGCGCGTGGTCCGCGGCCGGCGGGTCAAACACGACCGCCGGGCGCGGATCGTAAAGCGCCGCAGCGAACAGGTCGGCGGCGTCCGCCGCGGTCGACGGTGCGACGACCACCGGCCCGGCGTCTCGCGTGGCCGCGGTGTCTGCGTCGGCAGGCTCGTCGGCGGCCGCCTCGTTTGCCTGAGCCGACCCCACCTGGACGAGGCTCGAACGGACGGCAGGTGCGTCACCCGGCTGGACCGAATGAGAGGGTACGCGAATCGTCACCGGCGGGAGTGCGGCGCCGGCGGACCGACGCGCAGGGGTGACCCGGTCGACCGCCGCCGCAACCGTCGCTGGCGGACCGCCGGCGGCGACGATCGGGCGGACTCCCGCGGTGGCCGCGCCGACGGCGCAGTCGACGAGTGTCGCCGTACCGACCGGAAGCGACAGCACGCGATCGCGGCCGACGGCCGACGCCAGCGCGTCGATCTCACGACGCGTTCGGTCCGACGCGTCGACCGTGCTGCCGAACAGCACGTGGTCGTCGGTCGCGTGGAGCGCCGTGCGGAGCTCGGCGTGGATCGCCTGCCGCGGGGTGAGCGAGCGCGCGTGCCCGATGCTTGTCTCGCCGGTAGTCGCAGCCGCTGGCGTAGCGGCTGCGGTCGCGCCGGTCGAATCGGTCGTGGGTCGGTCGATTGGGGGCGTTTCGGCCGGCGACGAGGCGACACGCGTGACCGCATCGTCGACCGCCTCGGCCACGCGAGCACGTGTATCCGCTTCGATCGCGTCGATGTCTGCGGCGTCGAGGACGCCGACAGACCGGAGGTGCTGCTCCAGTCGTGAAGACGGCGCGGCTGCCGAGTCCGCTGCTCGACAACCGACGGCCTCGATCACGACCGCTCTTGGTCGATCCGCCGGCTGCCCGCGTGCGTGCTCGACGGCGGCCGTCGTGACGGCGGACACGGCGAGCGGGTCCGAGCCGTCGACGCGGATCGTCTCGAGGCCGAACGCCGCCGCCTGGCGAGCCGGCCGCGACGGCGGGGTGCGGTGAGCAGTGGGTGCGGCGTGCGGTCGGGCCGCATGACGTCGATCTGTCGGGACACAGACGAACACGACCGGTGCGTCGAGCGCACTCGCGAGCTCACACGCCTCCTGAAACGACCCGCTACGGATCGCGTCGCCGTCGACGTAACACAGCGCGATCGCGTCGTCGCCCTGGTGTGCGTCACCCCAGGCCGCACCGGTCGCACGCGCCGCCGCAGTGCGCGGTGGAGCGACCGACTCGACGTGGGTGTCGGTCGCACTGCTCGCCGGATCGAGCCGCGACCGAAGCGTCTCGATCAGCGACTCCTGGTGAACGAGGGCTGCCGCGTGCGTCTGGCGTGACGCCCAGTGTGTGTCCGGTGGGTCCAGTGCGGCCGCCGAGGCGACCTGCGTCGCGGTGAAGCCAGCGACCGGTCGATACGAGTGCAACCGACCCTGCTCGTGCAGGCTCGAGGCCCGTCGATCTGCGTGCGCGGCGAGTCGCAGCGAGCGCACGAGCTCGACGAGCGCGTCGGGAGAACGGTCGGCGGTGTCACCGACGACGGACCCGTCCGCATCGAGGATACGGACCGGGTCGTCGGGAAATCGATCGAACACGCTCACCGTCGGGACCACTCCATCATGGGCGTGGATTTCGGGGCCCGGGTAATATCGTTTCTGCGAGACACGAGATCAGTGCGGGTCGAGGGCCCGACGGTCGAGGACGACTCACCCGAGCCGAAACGAGGGCTCGTCGGGATCGAACGAGCGATCGGTGTCGTCGGGATCGAACGGGCGATCGCCCGCCTCGTCGGCGTCCCGGTCGTCGAGGTCGTCGAGCAGCACGACGTCTTCGGACCGCGCTTCGAGCTGCGATTCGAGGTACGCGACGTAGCGTCTGTGTTCTTCGAGCTGCTCGCGGAGGTGGTCGGCCTCGAGCTCGAGCCGCTCGTGTTCGCGGACGAAGCTCTTCGGGACCTCGACCCGCGGAGGGAACGGGGCGGAGTCGTCGTCGCCGTCGAGCTCCGAGTCGGGAACGACACTGACCCGGCCGTCGTGGGCAACGAGGTCGTCGACGTAGTCGCGGAAGACGGCCGACAGCGAGATGTCGCGGTCCTCGGCGAGCTCCCGCAGCGTCTCGAAGGCGTCCTCGTTGACGCGGAACGAGATCGTCTTGTTCTTGTTGCCCATGACAACACTACTGTGGGCTCTGGTACTTCAACCTTCGTCAGACGAGTATGACGGGTCGACAGCCGCCGCCGATCGGAGACGGCGTGGCCGGGATCGCGCGCTAAGAGCCCGCGTGCAGGCGGCCCCCTCAGTCGGCCGTGGGGTCGGGTGCGTCTGTGGCGTCGGGCGGATCTGTGGCGTGAGAGCCGCCGGCAGCGAGCTCGTCGGTCTCGTCGAGGTCCTCGAGCGCAGACAGCGACGCACGCTTGTACGTCGCCGGATCGAGTGCGTACTGCTCGTCGGCCATCCGCGCGTACTCGTTGCCGTCGTCGTCGAACGCGGCGACGCGGTCGATCGTTTGCCGGGCCGTCTCGGCGACCCAACGGTCGCGGACGGCCGCGTCGACCGTCGTGATCGACTCGGGTCTGACCGACACGCGGACTTCACCGTCGTCGGTCTCGTACGTCCGGGGCTTCCCCACGACTGCGACGTAGGCGGGTGGCTCGAGCGCGCGGAGCGTGGAGGCAGCTTCGGGCTGGTACTGGCCGGCGTACACGAAGAACGTCCCCGTCGGGTCGACGATGCGTCCCCGCCAGTACTCGCTGTCTTCGCCGACGTCGTCGCGCTCCGTGAGCGTGCCGACGAAGAAGACGCGGTTGGCCGACGCGCCGGTCGGCAACAACAGGTACACCGGAGCGCGCTCGTCGTCCGACTCCTTGAACGTGTAGCCGGCGTCGTTGAACTCGTTCGCGAAGACGCGGCGTGCGACCTCACGAGTCGGGGCCGATCCGCTCATTTCAGATCGACCTCGCTTCGATAAGTGCGCTCTCGACGTCGACCGGCCCAGGCTCTTCGAACTCGTCGACCAGCACGTATCGGCCGAACGTTGGCCCGGTAACGCGGTAATACCGGCCGAGGACGTCGTCGGCCATCTCCTCGGCGACGACGGTCGTATCGAGTGCGTCCATCGCTAAGTCCTTCGCCTCCTCAAGGGTCGTACCGGTGAGCTGCTCCGTGGCCTCGCGGTCGAAGATGACCTCGGTGACGGTCTCGCCGTCGTCGAGGACGCCTTTGATCCGAAGGTCGAACGTGCCGTCGACCTGGCCGTGTTCAGAACACCGGCCGTTCTGGAGGACGCGGGTGCAATCGTCCTCCGGACAGCGCTTGATCAGCCCGGAGCCGGACTGGATGTCGACGAGCGCGCCCTCGACCGTGTCGGCGTCGTCGCCGACCTCGATCGACTCGTCGAGCTCCGTTATCTGTGTGGTCCGGTTGAGCTTAACCGAGTATCGGCCCTCGTACTCGTCGGTGACGACGTTCGAGAGCGCGTACGACTGGCCCTCCGAGAGCGCCGGGAGGTCCGACGTCTCGAACGCGACGAACTTGATCGTGCCCGACTCGTCGCCGAGGAGCCCGACCTGGGCGATCGAGTCGCTGCGGGGCTCCCAGAGGTCGACGAGCGTCACTCGCAGGTCGACCCACTGTTCGTCTTCGTCGATGTCGGCCACCTGAACGCGGGTAGCACCACCCGGGGCGAGCTCGTCGCGGTCGAGCCCGGCGTCGTCGAGATAGCTGTTGGTGACACTTCGGCGTGCCTCCTCGAGCGGGACGCGGTACTCGTCGACGAGGTTCTCGAGTCGAGACTCGATCTCCGCGGGGTCCACCTCGAGGTGGTCCGAGAACTGTTCCGCCATCGCTTCCGCTTCCTGTCGCAGTTCGCTCATGGGTGTCTCGCCTCCGGTCGTGTTTCTGTGGGAGGCGTACGACGATTGGTTCCTCATCGTATTAAAACGCCGGTGACCGGGGTGAAAGTGGCAGATCGTCTGACGGACGGCAGCCGCACGGCAGTCGCACGCGGGCGGCGTTTCGAGTGGAACCCGTCTGACGGTAGACAGGGGTATCGTGGTCGGTTCCCGTGAGGCGGCGACGGGCATTTCACCGCAGCGGTCAAATGTCACGTATGGACGACCGGCTCGAGCGGGTGATCCGCGGGCAACTCCGGAAGGCCGGCCGGCAGTTCGAGGCGGCGAAACGGGCCTACGAGGAGGGACGAGCGGATACTACGGACGCGAACGAGGCCGCCGAGCGGTACGACCTGCCGGCCGACGAGGTGGGACGCGCCCGAATCGTCTGTCGACGGTACGCGGAGCGACGGACCGTCGAGGTCGACGAGGCGGGGCAGCCGGCGTGTTTCGAGGCCGCCCACGCCGACTGTGAGGGTTGCGCCGCGGACGTTCGGGGGGGACGCGTCGAAACGTGGCAACCGGACGCGACCGCCACCGACTAGTACAAACGGTGAATACTACGAGGTATGCCTGCGCCCGACGCATCTGGGACTCGCGGTGAACGGCAAGACCGTGCCACCACAAACGGTGCCGCCCCCACCGGCTCGCTCGCACGCGAGTCGCCGCCGGTCGCGCTGACGATCGCCGGCAGCGACAGCGGCGGTGGGGCCGGGATACAGGCGGACCTGCGAACGATGGCGGCACACGGCGTCTTCGGCACGACCGCGGTGACGGCAACGACCGCACAGAACACCCGCGGCGTCCACGACGTCCACCCGCTGCCGGCCGACCACGTCGCTGCGCAGTTCGAGGCCGTCGTCGGTGACCTCGGGCCGGCAGCGGCCAAGACGGGGATGCTCGCCACGAGCGAGATCGTCGAGACGGTGACGACCGTCCTCGAGGGGTACGACGGCCCGGTCGTCGTCGACCCCGTGATGGTCGCCGCGACCGGCGATCGGTTGTTGTCGTCCGCAGCGGAGGCGGCCTACGAGGACCTCATCGCCCGCGCGACGCTCGTCACACCGAACGTCGACGAGGCGGAGGTACTCGTCGACCGAGCGGTCGAGACGCCGGCCGACGCCGCCGCGGCGGGTCGCCACCTCGTCGAGTGGGGAGCCGACGCCGCGCTCGTGAAGGGCGGACACCTCGATGACGGCAACGATGCGGCTCCCGAAGCCGACGGACGGGAAACCAGCACCGTGGTCGACACGCTCGTGATCGGTGACGAGGAGGGGGGTGAGCCGTCCGTCCGCCGGATCGAGAACCCGCGGATCGCAACCGACGCGACCCACGGATCCGGCTGCACGCTCTCCAGTGCGATCGCCGCCCGACTGGCCCGCGGCGAGCCGCTGGCGTCGGCGACGGTCGAGGCGGTGTGTGAAATGCACGAGGCGATCCGCCGCGGGTACGACGTCGGTTCGGGGCCAGGAGCGGTGAACGGGTCCATCCTCGACGGTGGCCGGCCGAACGACCGCGGTGTGATGAGCGACCGCGGTGTGACGGACGACCACGACTGACCGACTCGGTCGGATCGCACGACGGCCACCGACGCCACACCCGCAGGGTTTTACCGGCCCCCGCCGGGGGTACGAGTATGCCAACGGGGATCGTCGGGGAGTTCCTCGAGCTCAAAGCAGAGACGGACGCGGACGTCCTCGCGATGCAGTGTGGAGACTTCTACGAGTTCTTCGCGGACGACGCCGAGCTCGTCGCCGACGAGCTCGACCTGACGGTCTCACAGAAGTCGTCACACGGGTCCTCGTACCCGATGGCGGGGGTACCACTGACCGAGCTGACGCCGTATCTGCGGGCGCTCGTCGAGCGAGGCTACCGCGTCGCCGTCGCCGACCAGTACGAGACCGACGACGGCGGTCACGCCCGCGAGATCGTCCGGGTCGTCACGCCGGGGACGCTCCTCGAGACGAGCGACGACGACGCGCGATACCTGGCGACCGTCGTCGCCGGCGAGGACGACGGCCGTGTCGGAGACGAGGCGGTGAGTGGGGAGGCCGTAAGTGGGGAGACGGTAAGTGGTGGGAACACACACCCGATCGGTATCGCGTTCGCGGACGTCACCACTGGCCGGTTCCTCGTCACTGAACTAGACGGGTGGGCGGACCTGCGCGCGGAGCTGTACCGGTTCGACCCGGCCGAGGTCGTCCCGGGGCCGACGCTGCGCAACGACGACGCATTCCTCGAGGCGGTACGCGAGGACCTCACGGGGACGCTCTCGGTCTTCGACGCGGAGGCGTTCGCGCCGGGGCGTGCCGCCCACGCGGTTCGCGACCAGTTTGGCGCATCGATCGCAAATAGCGTCGGGCTCGACTCACAGCCCGCGACGCGCGCAGCCGGGGCTGCGCTCGCGTACGTCGACGAGACGGGTGCCGGCGTGCTGGCGTCGATGACGCGGCTGACCGGCTACGCGGCCACCGACCACGTCGAGCTCGACGCCACGACCCAGCGCAACCTCGAGCTGACGGAGACGATGCGGGGTGAGGCGACGGGATCGCTGCTCGAGGCGATCGACCACACGGTCACCGCCGCTGGCGGCCGGCTGCTCCGGGAGTGGCTCATCCGGCCGAAGCGCGACCGCGAGGCGCTCGAGCGACGGCTGGACGCGGTCGACGCACTCGTCGGCGCGACGCTCGAGCGCGACCGGATCACCACGATCCTCGAGGACGCGTACGACCTCGAACGGCTCGCCGCGCGGACGACGAGCGGAAGCGCTGGGGCGCGGGCGCTCGTGTCGATCCGAGACACGCTCGCCCTGCTTCCAGAGCTCGTCGACGCCGTCGAGGAGACCTCACTCTCGTCGACGCCGGTGGCCAACGTGCTCGCTCGGCCGGACCGCGACGGTGCGCGGGCGCTTCGCGAGGAACTCGAGGACGCGCTCGCAGACGACCCGCCGAAGACGAAGACCGAAGGCGGACTGTTGTGTCGTGGATACGACCCCGAGCTCGACGAGCTGATCGAGCGACACGAGAGTGCCCGCGAGTGGATCGACACGCTCGCCGAGCGCGAGAAGCGGGCACACGGCCTCAGCCACGTCACCGTCGACCGGAACAAGACGGACGGCTACTACATCCAGGTAGGCAAGTCGGTCGCCGACGAGGTGCCGGCACACTACCGGGAGATCAAGACCCTGAAGAACTCAAAGCGGTTCGTCACCGACGAGCTGGTCGAACGCGAGCGCGAGGTGCTCCGGGTGGAGGAGGCACGCGCCGAACTGGAGTACGAGCTGTTCGAGGCGCTTCGCGAGCAGGTCGCCGAGTCCGCAGCCCTGGTCCAGGACGTCGGGAGAGCACTGGCCACACTGGACGCGCTAACCTCGCTCGCGACGCACGCCGCGAGCGAAGACTGGACCCGTCCGACGCTCACCGACGCGCGCGAGCTCGCGGTGACAGCCGGGCGACATCCGGTCGTCGAGCAGACGACCGACTTCGTGCCGAACGACCTGCGCCTCGACGCCGACCGCGGGTTCCTGATCGTCACCGGACCGAACATGAGCGGAAAGTCGACGTACATGCGACAGGCGGCGTTGATCCAGCTGCTCGCACAGGCAGGGTCGTTCGTACCGGCGCGTGAGGCGCACGTCGGGCTCGTCGACGGGATCTACACCCGAGTCGGCGCCCTCGACGAGCTCGCTCAGGGACGGTCGACGTTCATGGTGGAGATGCAGGAGCTGTCGAACATCCTCCACTCGGCGACGGCAGACTCGCTCGTGATACTGGACGAGGTTGGCCGCGGCACCGCCACCTACGACGGGATCGCCATCGCGTGGGCGGCGACGGAGTATCTCCACAACGAGGTGCGCGCGCGGACGCTGTTTGCGACCCACTATCACGAGCTGACGACGCTCTCGGACCACCTGTCGCGGGTGGCGAACGTCCACGTCGCGGTCGACGAACGCGACGGCGACGTCACGTTCTTGCGAACGGTTCGTGACGGTCCGACGGACCGGTCGTACGGGGTGCACGTCGCAGACCTCGCCGGCGTTCCGGCACCGGTCGTCGACCGCGCCGATCGGGTGCTCGACCGGCTTCGCGAAGAGAAGGCGATCGAGGCCCGTGGCGACACGACTGGCGGCGAGACGACACAGGCCGTCTTCGACCTCTCGGCCGGCTCCTTCGCCACAGGTAGTGACGACTCGGGCGTCGGTGACGGAGGGTCGGCGAACGGCACGGCAGCGGGTGAGACGGGAGCCGACGGCGAGTCCGACGCCGGCGGCACGTCGCCAGCAGACGCCGACGGCTCGTCGGCAGACGGCGACGTGACCGACCCAGCCGCGCGGGCCGTCCTCGAGGAGCTGGCCGACCTAGATCTCGCAGAGACGCCGCCAATAGAGTTGGTCTCGCTCGTAGACGCGTGGCAGGACCGAGTGACAGAGGCTGCAGAGCCCTCTCACGAGGGGTGACCATCAGAGTGCGAGCCGGTGAACCTGCCCCGAGGTCAAGCCTCGGGGCTTCCTGCTTCTACGACGCGCTTTGCATCCACCCGCAACGGAGTGGACACAGGGAGCTCAGTCTGCACAGGCGTTAACGAGAGCAAAGCTCTCGTTCGCCCATCAGAACCATTCGGTTCTGAGGACGTTGATTCGGAGCGTCCCGCCCCTAACTGCTTGCGACCGCGAGAGAGGATGTTCTTTGCCGCGTTCAAGTCTCGGTCTTCCTCATGCCCGCACGCCGGACACGAGTGTTCCCGAACCCAAATCGGC
>Ga0209946_1001312_pt1 | contig 10069 bp, 7 predicted proteins | sample SalPon2_A_H2O_MG_FD_185704 | JGI IMG/M metagenome (GOLD analysis project Ga0209946, IMG submission 185704) | Salt pond water microbial communities from South San Francisco under conditions of wetland restoration - Salt Pond MetaG R2_A_H2O_MG... | ecosystem: Environmental > Aquatic > Non-marine... | reverse complement strand
GTATCGCTGAGCATTACCGAGCCCTGAACGGGGAGTTCGAAGCGTTCGATCTTGAACCAGCCGCAGAGCTTGCCGAGCGCGAACTTGAGCAGGAACGACGCCAGATGGGTTCATACGAGTAATGAGTACCGTTGACGAAGTTTACGAGTACGGACAGGACACCTTCAACGTCCCCGAACGGGGCGAGATACGTATAGAGGACTGTCCGTCATCGATCACTGATCAACTTCGTCGTGCGTCATTCACTCAGGAGAGCCCCGGTGTGTTCACGAAGAGTCAGGCGGTACTTGACTCTGATCAAGAGTATGAGGTCGTCACAGTCACTGTGAATGGAGACGACCATGAGACACTCCACGTTGAAGCAACGGACATTATCGGCGTTGTGAGCCTCACGCCATCGTCGAAGGTGCAGGTCGATCCGAAGATTGAGTGGGAGTATATTTTTGATATGCTACTGGCGGTTTACGACCAGAATCGGTCTATCGAGTATCATGGAATTCCACTCCAGGACTTTCTCTCCGATGATATTCATCTCGATGACGTATTCGTCGTGCTGGCGATCAACTATCTGGATGGCTTGGAAACGATTCACCGCCAAGGATATATTCGTGATTTAGTCATCCGGCGAATGGATAGCCTCGATGGTCGTGGTGAGATCGATGTTGAACAGACGCTGCTAAACCATGCGAGTGGTGCGTTGGAACCGCACTGGATTCGGAATGAGACCGAGTACAACAACGCTGCGAACTCGCTACTTCACTTCGCTGGGAAAACCCTGCTCAGACTCTTTCGGCAGAACACTGAGGAGAATGACCACCCTGCGTATGATCGAATCTTCTCTGAAGTCCATCGTGAAGTCGAACGACTAGAGAGTATGGGAGTTAGCAGTGGGTTAGATCGGATGGACGAGTATCGACGGATTTCGTTATCGGATCTCCCGACGCAACGTCGGTACTACCGGAAGGCATTCGACGTGGCAAAGGCAGTGATGTCGTCATCATTAGGCCAACAGCTTCGAGATGGCCCTCGTGAGCTGGTGGTAGATTACGTATTGAACATGGAGTCGCTGTTCGAGCAATACTCACAGGTCGTTATCGAGCGCGAGCTCTCGTATATCAAATCCTACGATCATCTCAAGAATATCGACGACGTGACGCCGGTTCGCTCCCCATCTGTAAATCCATTTGAAGATGAGGGCAAGATCTACCATCAACCTGACCACGCCATTCAGGAGGGCGATGAGACACTCGCTGTCTTAGACTCGAAGTACTATGCAGAAGGTCATGATCCAGTAACGGAATCACCTTCCAGATCCCGGCTATTCAGTTACGCCTATCTCCTTCATTCGGATCACCTTGCGTTCCTGTGTCCATTGCTGGAGCCACGGCGTCGTCGAGTCACTCAGACTGGTGCAGAACTGGAAATCGTTTCTCCGACACCCACATTCAGCCTAGATGAATACGACTCTGTAGTCCACGAGTATCTCCAAAATCTCCTCGTCAAGAAAGCCCCAGAGCTCGAAGTTTTCCGGGCAGTCGCAGAAAACAAGCTCTGTCTCGACGGTGTCAATGAAAGCGATCTTAGTGACGCCCAGTCATTGAGCGGCCCCTTTACCTTCAAAGACGTACAGGACTTCTCTCTCCGGGTGATCAAGGCTGCTGCCGACCAGCATTCGTGGTCTGTTCGGAATCGATCTGACCTGGAGCAAGGTGGCGGGTGGACACGGGATCAAATCGAACTAAAATGTGAAGATCGCTACGAGCATACGACAACGTGTGTGCCGGTGTTCTGCCGGGAACAAGGTGAGGAATGGATCGATCTGTACTTCCTGAACGGAAGTGGCGAAGTCGAAAAAGAAGGCGATCTGAAGCTACTATAGTGAAAACTCAGGTCATCCGAAGTCGCCTAGTGAACTTTGATCTTCGTCAAACTCCTCAATAATCTTTCTCATTGCCTTGATCTCGATTTTCCGCTCAATCGCTTGTGTTCGATATTTCTCTCGCAGATTCTTCAGTACCGTTTCGACCGAACGACCCCGTACCCGGTAGCGATAGAATTTCTCACCGGCTGTGAGTTCGGTTTCTTCTTGGTCGATGGCCGTGATCAGGTTATCCGACTCTAGTCGGTTCATCAGACCATCGTATATCCGTGTACCAATCTCGTTTGAATTGTAATGGGGGAGGTGACGCTGTGAGGTCAGAATGTCGTGCAACTCCGTTTCAGTGAATTCTCTCAGCGGCTCTTCGTTCCTGACTCGTTTCTTCAGAAGCTCCGAGAGTGCTTCTTCCATAATATGGTAGGTGTGTGATGACGGGAAGAACGATGGTGTCGCCTGCCTTTCCTTGGTGATTTCGACACCCGAGTTCAGAACCTGAGTGAGTTCACTGTCGTGCGTCGCCTCCGACCGAGTTCGGTTGTCAAAACTGGAAAAGAGATCAATTCGTTCGCCATCCTCAAGATAGTGCCATCTCCATACGTAGACCTGTTCCCTAGCATTGTCGTTTTGCTCCTCATACTCAATTCGTTGGGCTAATTGTTCGTCAAGGTAGCTGGGAACACAAATTGCTGTTTCGAGCCGCTCAATCTCCATGCCAATGTTCTCCGAGAGTTCATCACGGTATTCCCGTATCGCGTCAGCTGCCTCGTAGATTTGCGTTAGAGCGTTCCCTGGGGAAGAGAGGCTAGTCTTACATTCGACAATGGCCGCGAGGTTTCGATCAGGGTTGCAGAAAATCGCATCAGCATTTGGTACATTATACTCAGATAGTGGTTCTGCACCGCGAAACGTCCATCCCGTTTGTTGTTGAACTGTACCTTTCGGGAGGAACGCTGAGATCGTAGACGTAAGGAGATCATCATGCTTCCGTCCGTTTCGAATCCCTGCCTTAACCTCCTTCTTTGCGGTCTCAACGATCTCGTCATCACTCTGGAGCTCATCTTCGTACTCTACCTTTCGGTCTTCGTAGGAGGGAACACGGTCGATGATAATCGCATACTGCTTACAGATCTCCTCATCGTCTAACTCATCGACCGTCATTTGCTATGCTGGTGCTAGTTCGGCACTCTCATCGACGCTGTCTTGGATGAACTCGTAAAATCGGTAGAAAGTACCGAGATCGCTTTCGTCTTGTGGGAAGATTCTGATTTGGTCTTCGTTTGCTTTGATCCGGAACGTACTGTTTTTGACTTGGTCGATAACTTCGGTCGTGAAATATAGCGATCCCTCTTCTGCGTAAGACCCAACAAGTACGTAGTCCCGATCTTGCATGCTATCCTTCAACCCGTCAAGCTCGTGGTATCGGATCTTATTTTTCAGCGTGATTGCCGCTGGTTCGGAAGTAGGCACTTCGAGTTGGGCAGAAGCTCTAATCATCTCGAAGTCAGTGCGCTCGTACGCCATCTTTACCTTGAGTGCTTCTTCGATACAGGTTTCGATGTGCTTGAAGAGCTGTTTTAGGCTACCTCCTTTGAGTTTGAACACGCCCTCGTGGTTGATTCTGAAATTAAGAAATCCAGGGACGTTGAATTCCATAATACGTGGGAGCACACCGTAGTGCTCTTCCATTTCACGAAGGCTCTCAAGTCCATCTCTGCCATAATAATTGATTGTGCGCCATTCCTCCGGTCGGAATCGTGAACTGGTATCAGTGCGTTCTGTCCGCTTCGCTACGAACTCAGTGATTTCAGTAGCGGGATCCTCGGAAACGATCTTTTCCCGTATATCTTGGAGGAGACTAGGGCTGATGTACAGGTAGTGGACACCGGGTTTGTTCTCTAGGAATGGCTCGATAGTATTCTCTACTTCCTCGGTCTTCCGCATGTCTGTGTAGAACAAAACGACGTTATCCTCAATGTCGTAAGAGAGATAGAACTCAGCTGGTCGTTCACCACCGTAGTCACAGCGGATCTTTTGGATACCTCCGTAGTTCCCAACAATCTCGTAGCCGTCGTTCCTGAGTAGGTCTAGGAAATCTTCGCGTGAGTATTCAGTCAGACCAGCGATGACGTAGAGATCGTTCTCGATGAGGGTGTCGTAATGTTCCGCTAGGTAGTGGTTGAAGCTCACCCGATCAGGGAACTTCTGTGGTTCGACTTCGAAGACACCCATTAATTTTGTCTCCTAGCTGAAGCGTCTAATCAGTACCGGTAAAGACCGGTAATGGCTCGAACCGATTTTAGCTAAAATGGGGCAACGAGCCAGTTTCCATTTTCTTTTCGTTCTAGTTGTGGGCCGAAAATCTGCTGGAGTGAATAGAGTTCGTCTTCATAGCGAAGATCGAATGTCTTCCCGCTTCGGTGGAACGTGCCCTCAACGACAAACTGGATCGTGGGGCTTTGATAGACCAGATCATCATCTCGTCGATCCATCTCACGGGCCAGTTCCTCCACTATGTCGTCCTCATGTAGTGCATCTTCGAGCCCGACTACGCTCACTTTATCGGGGACATTATCCTCTTTGAGCCGCTGGAGGAACTCTGCCACGGGCATTTGATGCTCGAAGGTCTCGTACGCACCAGAAATAACGATATTATACTGTCCAGGGATTCGTCCGGGGCCTGCCATTACCCTAACACGTTTTTGCAGGGACAAAAAGGGATACGGAATTGCAGTATTTCCAGATGGTCGTTTCTGTGTTGTAGTTCCGAATGGGCCGTCACAGGATCTAAACGGGGTACCAACTGATGATTGAGCCTACGGAGCTGCGTGGAGCTTGCGTGACCATAGCCCGTGAGCTGGTGGGCGTAAGCCAGCCAGTGTTGATGACGGCTGTGGGCGCAGGAAATGTATTCCCCTCTCTTCACAAGTGGGGTCTGATAAGTCAGTAGCTGGTGATGTCTCGATCTCCCAGCACCCGTGTATAAGTATCGTCGCCGGTCACATCAGCGAGTCTTCCTGCGAGTTCGCGCAGGTCGTCATCAACATCCCACTTTTCAACGTAGTTCTGCACTGCCTGTCCCTTCTCGTAGCGGTAACGTAAGAACTGGAGTTTATCCAGATTCGAGAGGTGATCGCCGCTGTCACCGTTGACATGCTCCTGAATGTATGCCTGTCGCTTCTCATTGTCCCACGTTCCGAGCTCGAAGCCGTCGTCCTGATTATACAGGTGGGTTTCTTTGAGATCTTTCGGCGTGGCATTGGTACCGCGGCAGAGCTTGTTCACGTCGTCGTAGGAAACGTTCGATGTGTCGAGAAGGTCGATGAACACGTCCTCGACACCGATGTCGCTTGCTTCCTGAATGATCCCGTAAATCTCATCGACGACCTCCTTGGCAGACATGATTTCACCGTCACGCTGAACCTTTCCGTGGTGCTTGGAGTACTCGCGGAAACACGCACCCATCTCCATCACACCAATGTCGCCTCGGGAAAGATCACGGTTCTCTTCGAGTTGCTGGCGAGTCCGGCGGGCCGTACGGTAGATATCGCGGCGGAGCGATTTCCATGAAGCTGGTTCAGTTTCATTGATTGGTCTAGCAACGACAGCAATGTCGAAGGATACAGCCTCTCCAGTTATGAATTTATTAGAGTCCGCACTGATTGGATACGTCGCAGTAACCTCGAACCCGTTTGCACATAGTGATGCGAGTAATTCACCCCACGACTCCGAGTCCGAGTGATGATAGGTGAATGTTAGAACTCCATCATTTTTTAGTGCACGTCGGATTACTGCGAATGCCTGTCCGATCTCGTTCTCGAAATCTTCGACAGTTTTGTCTAGATATGGATTAGTAACGATAGACTCTGTCCGGGGTGTTTGATCGTGGTCAAACCCTGGATATTCACCCTCAAGCAGAATTTTTTGCCAGACATAAAAGTAATCAGACACTTCCGAATAGATAATGTTGTCGTAATATGGTGGATCGGTAATCACTGCATCAAACTCATCCTCGAAATCAAGATTCCGCATATCGCCTTGATAAAGGCTGAAATTATCACCAATTGACTGTGTGAACTTTCCTGTTTCCTGCGTTTCTCCATTTTCAATGAATCTTTCTGTCGGAGAATTTCCATACTCAACACCGCTCAAGACTTTATCAACAGAATTTGAGAACGTCCCTCGGCCTGCTGAAGCACCCCACACATTGTTTTCAATGGCTTCCGATGTCGGCACGAATGAGTTCATTCGGAAGACTCCCTCTATCTTATTTGCAGGTTGATTGTAGATGCAGAACATATTCTGGAACATAAGCGAGTCCGTTAGTGCCAAGAGAAGGTAGTCACGCAATGAGGGGTCTACATCTTCGATAGACCGCATAATTTTCGCAATTGAGAGCAACTGACGCTCATTGTACATGTCTGTCCAGTACTTGTATCCATGGTCAAAGACATCATTCCCGGCTAGTTCAGACGAGGCAGTTATCGCTCCTTCTGGAATTTCTTCATCAGGAACATAATTATGAAGTTCTTCGTTACTTTCCCACTCTTCTATTGCCTCATTTAGAAGTTCGATGTCTGCTTCTTCGAGACGTTTGTACCCTTTATATTCAGTTCGTTCTTCACTACTAGATTCGCAATGATCACAGTAGTATTCAACCGCATATAGATGAAGATCTGGAGAGCCCTGTTCACGGATGGCATCAGTGATTGCGTATTTCTGCCCACAGTCAGGACAATTATACTTCCCTCCCCGCGAAACATTCCCTTCTTTCGGAACGAACCCGTGTCCACAGTCGTTGCAAACGCTCTCTGACTGCCAGTCATCTACCAGCGTCACTGCATCACAATCGGGGCAAAGGACGTTGTACTTGTCATTATTCTCATAACGACCCTTCGCCACGCGATAGTCCTTGAAAAGTTGAACCGTATGTCCGCATGAGACACAATCTAATTCCTTCACCCAGAAATTATACATCACGTCGGCGTCATGATCGCCGTTCGGACATGGTGTCTTGTAATATTTTTTAATATCTTCGGCAACCTCTTCCTTTATTTGTTTGAATGCTGCCTCAAGCTCTTCAACATCTGTCTGGCCTGCTTCGAGTTCCTTCTTAGTAACGAACCACGCAACTGGATTAAGATCATTACCAACCACTTCCGCTCCAAACCGAGAAGCTTCAACGAGGGAAGTTCCACCCCCCATAAATGGGTCAAGGATCTTTTTGTCCTCAACGCGCACATCTTTTGGGTAGAGCCCCCACAAGCTCTCCGGATCGGACATGTCTACACGCTCTAATAGTGCTGCCACATCAAGATCTGATTCGTTATCAGCATCTTCGCCATAACCAGCCAGCGTATCACCCTCGTGACCGGGCTCAAACACTGAGACTTTCTCTGGATCGTCAAGCAATGTGTACAAAGAGATAGCACGGAAAACACAGCCGAGTCGCCTTGCCCACCACTTATGCATCGTGTAGATCGGACGGTAATGCATCTTTGCACGGCCTTCCTTCTCGGCGATCTCGTTGACCCGCTCAATAGGGAAGCCCCGCTCAATTGGGAGTTCAGTCCGCTCTTGTCGCTCCTCAGACGACCCAGATTGTTCGGACATGATTCAGTATGCTAAGAGGATTACCCACGAGCCTCATAAGTGTGCGTTCTCGCTCTCCTTTCGAAAGTTGATGGCCTCTCTCATCGAATTGCTAATCTGTCAACGCCACCGAGTCATCCTCCGCCCGCTCAACAGCCCCAAGTCGTACCAACCACTCTATCCCCGAGTTGGCTGTTCCCTTCCCCACACGACGTGATATCGCCGATTCAGGTACTCCTGCGTACAGATTGTCATCATACTCGTGTTCTCGCAGCGAAATGATAGCGTCTCTGACCTTCGTTCCGTTTTCTACTCTCTCTGCGAGTGCTGTCACCTCTTGATGTATATCGAAGTCAAATCCTTGCTCCCTGAGCCGACCTAATTTCTGATTCATCGCGTCGATGAAGTTGTCTCCGCCGATCAGGTCGATTTGAGTCATGATTTCCTCGACGATTACGTCTTCATCAATTCCGGCTTGAGCGATCCGAATCATATCATCGACGTCGTCGTCACGGTTAGCGACCGCTTTGAACAGGAAAATATCGTTCAACGATACCGTCTGGACAGAGAGGTTGCCCTCATCGAAGAGATGGCGACTGCGCGAGACCATTGGCTCACTGAGGTAGAGGACACCGGCAACCTGCTCGTGAAACACATCGAACCGTCTCCGATCTTTCTCCAGAATGAACACTGCGTCAAGATCGTCGTATTCAGCAGCGACATCTTCTTGCGGGTGATATCCCGCATCGCGCAGGACATTCCACAACTGCTGCAGTTCAGCCTTCTCTCTCACGATGAGATCGATATCTCTTGTCGCGTTCTTCATATCCTGTAGAGTCAGGGCACCCCCACCGATCAAATACACCGTCAACTCAGAATCTATGAGACTGGCCAGCTCACTGAACTGCTCCCGGATAGCAGTGGCTTCAAACGTCGGCTCACGACTCATACGGTCACCTCGTACTCGGCTGCTAAGCTTTCAAACTCCTCCCATTCGGGCGTTGTTTCGGACTCGATTCCACCCCGAGTTTTCAGGAACTCAGCTAGCGACAATACGAGATCTTCGATCTCATAATATTCTGCCGTAACTTGGAGTGTTTCTTCTGATAGCCCTGTTTCGGCCGCAAGCAAGAGTGCGTACTTTCGGTGTCGTGAATCGTTTTCGATGAGTAGGAGGTGACAGAATAGATCTTCTGGGTTGAGCGAGTCTTTTTGTTCTGAATAGAAATAGTACTGTTCAGAGGTTGTGAAGAACTGTAAGCCGTACTCTACAAAGGCATCGAGACCAGTCTGATGATAATTCGGCTCTAGTACCTCCGTGTCAGTCCTGACGAGAAACTCCTTGTGGGATTCCCAAACAATTGTGCCCGCTTCAATCTCACGAGCAATTTGAACACGATGGATGTGATGCTGGAGGGCAGTTGCGAAAATATGGAGTTCAGCGAATTCGTCTCTCAACTGGTAGTGGCTCCGGTCTTTGGTGACCATCGCCCGGTTAGTCAGCGTTCGGAGATTGCGGTAAATCGTTGCTCGGCCGTGGCCCGTTCGCTCTGTAAGTTCAGTTGCCGTCGAAGAGTCATCAGCACCAAGATAGTACAGCATATTCAGCATCGAGGCTGTAAGAAGATCTGAAAAATCGACGTGGGGGTGCGAGGCTGTCAGTGACTGAAATACTTCTACACATCGTGCATCGCTTGGTTTTGCGATAGATTTCGAACCCTTCCGTTCTCGGGTTATCAATCCGCGCTTTTCTAACCCTCCAAGGGCATCAGATACCGTTGTCTCTTGATACGCTAATTCGGCTGTTAGCTCCTGTCTTGTCTTCGCCGACTCCAGCGCAGAGAGAACTCGCAATTCTTTTTCTTCTATCATGTTGTCTCATATTCGTCTAACTGTATTTAAGCACTTAGGCGATTATGAGACAAAGTATTATTTATTCTACTTTTCGGAGCCTCATTTCTGGAAGCTGATCTCGATTTTTAGACTCGATGCTTCCTCAGGCATCCGCTCGAAGAGATCCTGCACCTTGGTATAGTCCTGCCCAGATTGTAGTGTCAGACTAACCTGTGTCCGCTCAACATCGGCAGTGCCCTGCAGATCTCCGGGAACACCATCTTTGTCGGGCAGCATGAACGTCACATCCCCATACTCGACGTTGCCTGTCTGGTGATTACTCCGCCACTTGCTTCGCATTGCAGCCACATCGTCACCGTTGTATTCGAACCGCCATGTTGGAATCTCCGTATCAGCCTTCCGGAAGGGATAGCCCGGAACCCAATCAGCTGCTTTCTCTGAGCCGGTTGTGTTGACCACATATTCGGGCTCTTTGTCTTTGCCGATGTTCTCTAGGAGGTATGTCCGAACCATGTACTCGGTGACGCTGCTGTCGAAGCGGTCGGTGACCTTGTTCACCGTGAATTGGTCGCCTGGTTCGAGATCCTCAATGTACTCTAGTATCTGCTCGCCAATTCGCTCCGGCACCGTTGGGACGATTTTCACTGTTGTCGGATCACGGTCGCCGAGAGAGTCGAGATATCGCCCGCCTGCCTCCAATACATAGTTATCGACGAGGAACTCGTTGACTGCTTCACGGACAACCGA
>Ga0209946_1001311_pt1 | contig 10077 bp, 10 predicted proteins | sample SalPon2_A_H2O_MG_FD_185704 | JGI IMG/M metagenome (GOLD analysis project Ga0209946, IMG submission 185704) | Salt pond water microbial communities from South San Francisco under conditions of wetland restoration - Salt Pond MetaG R2_A_H2O_MG... | ecosystem: Environmental > Aquatic > Non-marine... | reverse complement strand
GGCCAGCGTGAGGACGTGCGCCGCCGACAGCGACGCGCCCCAGAGCACGAGGTCGCCGCCGACGGCGTCGACGCGGCCGACGCGGTCGATCGCGGCCGCGTAGTCGTCGCGCTGGGCCGCCGGGTCGACCGCCTGCGAGTCGCCGTCGGAGCCGCCGAACTCGCGGTAGTCGAAGAGGAACGCGGCGTAGCCCGCGTCGGCGAACCGCTCCGCGACCGCCGGGTAGCCGAAGCTCCGCTCCGCGCCGAGCCCCGGCGCCATCACGATCACCGGCGGATCGTCGTCGTCGCCGCCCGGCAGGTAGAGCGTGCCGCGGCAGGTGTCACCGCCGACGTCGAACGCGACCGCTCGGGTGGCGAACCGCTCGCGCGGCGGGCGGTCGAGCCGGCGCTGCGCGCGGTTCACCGGGTTCCGGCGGGTCACGCTTCGCCCTCGGTCTCCGCGGAGTCGTCGGCGTGCGACAGCGTCTCCAGCACCCGGGACGAGAACTCCGTCTCCGATAGCTCGTAGCTCGCCAGCGCCTCGAACCACTCCGCCTCGGCGTGCCACGTCCCGAGGACGTCGCCCGGCGAGCGGACCACCGTCGCCTCGACCCGGACCGGGTCCCACTCGTCCGCGTCGGCGCGGTCGATCAGCGCGTTGAGGGCGCGACCGATCTCGGGATGGTGGACCTCTCGGCCGGGGAACGCCGTCATGTACGTTAGCTCCAGCGGGTCGCCGCCGTCGATGGCCTCGACGCTGATCCCGTAGCTCCGTAGCGCGGGCTCCACGTCGGTCGTCCGCTCGTCGCCGGTCATACGGGACCGTCGACCGGACGGGATAAATCGCTACCGGCGTCGCTCGCGACGAGAGAACTCCGCACGCCGTCGAAAGCCGCGGACGGGGATCGGCCGCCGCGAACGGCGGCCGAAGTCGACGTTGTCAGAGGCACACGATAGTCCCGCGCGGCCACATCCGAATACTCGGTGACTCCCTATAAAAACTCGGGAGGCGGCGGTATACCCTCGCCCGCACGCCGACCGTTCCGTTCGGCGCGGCCGACCGACCGGGCATGCTTTATGCCCGTCGCGGGCCAGGATCCGGTATGCTTCGGGGCGCGGCGTCGGCGCTGTCGCGGTCTGCGGACAGCGCCGGCGTCCTCGTCGTCGGCGGTCTCTTGACCCTGCTGACGTGGGTCGTCACGCCGGTCTGGGTCGTCGGCGTCGTGGCCGTTCCGCCGCTCCTCGTCCTCGCGCCGCTCGCGCTCGCACCGGGCCTCGTCGGTCGGGGGTACTTCGTCCGCGTCGTCGCCGACGCCGGGTCGACCGGGAACCGCGACGGCGCGCCCTCGTTCGTCGCCTGGAACGACCTGTACCGCGACGGGCTCAAGTCGGTCCTGTTGAGCGCGGCCCTCCTCGCGCCGCTGGCGACGCTCCTCTCGCTCGTCGCGCTCGCGGCCGTCGCGGCCGGGATCGGCCTCGTCGACCTCGGGCCCGCGGTCGAGGTCGCGGAGCGCGGGCTCGGGCCCGGCGGGCCCTCCGCCGTCGCCGCCGCCGTCGCCGGGCTCTTGGCCCTCGTCGTCGCGGCGTACCTCCTCGCGTTCGCCTACGTCAGGCCCGCCGCGCTCGCCGCGTTCGCCGCGTCCGGGCGGCTCCGCGACGGGCTCCGTCCGGGGCGGATCGCCGCCGTCGCCGGGTCGGGTTCGTACGCGACCGCCTGGGCCGTCGCGGCCGCGACGCTCGGCGCGGGGTACGCGCTCGCCGCGCCGTTCGTCCCGCTCCTGGTCGGCGTCGCGTTCGTCTTCGTCGTTCGGGTCGCCGCCCACGCGCTGTACGGTCGCGGCGCCGCGGGCGCGGTCACCTTCGACGCCGCGGAGCCGGTCGCGCCGCCGGCGTCGGTTGAGCCGCCGGCGTCGACCGACCGGTCGGAAGCGCCGGTCGGAGCGGCGGCGTCCCGGCCGAGCCGCTCCGGGCACGCTCCGGGCCGGCTCGACGGCGGGAGCCGACCCTCGGCCTCGGAGGCGTCTGCGGCGGTGCAGACCGGTCGGACGGTCCCGATCGACGACGACGGTGAGGCCGCGGTCGACGCGGGCGGCTTCAGGTGGAACGGCGAGAGCGATCCCGCGGACGACGAGTCGGTCGGCGACGGAGCGACCGACGACGGCTTCGAGTGGGGCGCCGGCGTCGACTCGGAAGACAAGAGTTGATACGAGCGCGGGCGAACGGTCGGGCATGCGCATCTCCGACCGGGGCTACGGCGAGGAGGGCCGGGAACGGCTCACCCTCGTCCCCGAGAACGTCGACGACCTCTGGCACCTCGCGCACGTCCTCGAACCGGGGGACCTCGTCGAGGGCGACACCACCCGCCGGATCCAGCGGAACGACGACCAGATGCGGGACACCGGCGGCCAGCGCGAGCACATCTTCGTCACGCTGGAGGTCGAGGACGTGGAGTTCGCCCGCTTCGCCAACCGGCTCCGCGTCTCGGGCGTGATAGTCGGCTGCTCCCGCGAGGACCAGCTCAACGCCCACCACACGCTCAACGTCGAGGAGCACGACGAGATCACGGTCGAGAAGCACTTCAAGTCCGACCAGACCGAGCGGCTGGAGGAGGCGACGGAGGCCGCCGAGAACCCCGACGTGGCCATCGCGACCGTCGAGGAGGGGGCCGCATACGTCCACACGGTCCAGCAGTACGGCACCGAGGAGTACGCCTCGTTCACGAAGCCGACGGGGAAGGGCGAGTACTCGCGCCCCCGCGAGGAGCTGTTCGCGGAGCTCGGCGATGCGCTGGCGCACCTCGACGCCGACGCCGTCATCCTCGCCGGGCCGGGGTTCACCAAGAGCGACGCGCTCGACTACATCACCGAGGAGCACCGCGACCTGGCCGAGCGGATCTCCACGGTCGACACCTCTTCGGCCGGCGACCGCGGGGTCCACGAGGTGCTCAAGCGCGGCGCGGTCGACGAGGTGCAGAAGGAGACGCGGATCGCGAAGGAGGCGACCCTCATCGACGACCTCACCGCCGAGATCGCGCAGGGCGCGAAGGCGACCTACGGCCCCGAGGACGTGGCCGAGGCGGCCGATTTCGGCGCGATCGAGACGCTCCTCGTGGTCGACGACCGGCTCCGCACGGAGCGGCAGGGCGACGGCGACTGGCCGATCGACGTCAACGAGGTGATCGAGTCGGTCGAACGACAGGGGGGCGACGTGGTCGTCTTCTCCTCGGAGTTCGACCCCGGCCAGCAGCTCTCGAACCTCGGCGGCATCGCGGCGATCCTGCGGTACCGACTACAGTAGGATACCGGGCGATTCGCTCCGTTCGTTCGATTCCCCGGGGGCGATTCGAACGGCCGTCGCCGGGGGTCCGATGGAGCGGCGAAAAAGCGGCACAGGGGAGCGGCTACCTCGTCCACCTGATCTCGTACTCGAGCTCGTACCGTTGTTCTCCGGTCTCCGAGTCCGTGAGTCGTTCGAGCTCGACTTCGAACCGGGGAGTTTCCGGCACAGCGATGGTCTGCTCCTCGGTATCGCTCACCAACCGCACTTCTTCGGACTCGAGCTGATCGGCGGCGTCGCGTAACGCGTCGGCGATCTCGCTTCTCGTCGCCTGCCGTTCAGTTTTGAACAGCTGTTCTTCTGGCATCGTCCGTCAGTATTCGGGCCGCTGGGCTCGGACGACGTCCCCGAGCTGTTGCTGTTCGTCGGCCAGCAGTTCGGTCAGATCGTCAGCGGTAATGATCCCGACGAGCGTCTCGCCCTCACAGACGGGCAGCCGCCGGACACCGTGTTCGGCCATCAGGCTAGTCGCCTCGTAGAACCCCGCGGCGGACTCGATCGTGCAGAGCTCGGTAGTCATCACGTCCGCGGCGGTCAGAGCGGCCGGGTCAGTCTCCGCTCCGAGGACGCGAACGGTCAGATCTCTGTCCGTGACGATCCCGACGGGCGCCCCGTCGGTCGTGATCACGACGCTTCCGACGCTCTCCTCGTCCATGGTCGCCGCGAGTTCGACCACGGGCGTTTCGGGACCGGCGGTGACGGTGTCACTTCGTGCAAGGTCGTTGATTGGCATGGGAAATCCCTCCAACTGCGAGTTCGCAGAGTAGTAACTTCAAATACATTATGATTCTTAACTTCTTGGAACAGCGACATTTTCGACGGACCGTCCGCCGGTGACGATCACCTCCCCGTGAGCGCCTCGCTCGCCGGGGCGAAATCGATCGTCGTCCCGCGTCCCGCGTCCTTCGCCCGCTCGTAGAGCATGTGCGCGGCCGCGACCGTCTCGATGCCGGTCCCGCCGGAGTCGAACACCGTGACCTCGTCGTCGCTCGTCCGGCCGGGGTGCTCGCCGGCGACGACCTCGCCGAGATCGGCCGCGACGTGGTCCTCGTCGACGAGTCCGGCCTCTTTGGCCGCCAAGAACGAGCCGGCGTCCTGGCTCACCCGCTCGCGGATGTCGGGGACGTACGTCGCCCGGGCGATCAGCTCCGGCGGGAGTTCGTTCTTGTTCGGGTTGTACTGCCCCATCGACGTGACGTGGGCGCCGGGGTCGACGTCCGCGTCGTCGATCACGGGGTCGCTCGCGTTCGTCGCCGTGATCACCACGTCGGCGCCGGCGACCGCCTCGCTCGCGCCGTCGACCGCCGTGACCGGGGGGTCGATCCGCTCGGCGAACTCGTCCGCGAACGCCTCGCGGTTCTCGGCGGTCGGCGAGAAGACGCGGACCGCCTCGAACTCCCGGACCGTCGCGGTCGTGGCGAGCTGGCCGCGCGCCTGCGCTCCGCTCCCGATCACGGCGATCTCCGTCGCGTCCTCGCGGGCGAGGGCGTCGACCGCGGTCGCCCCCGCCGCGCCGGTCTTGTACGGGTTCATCGAGGCACCGTCGAGCACCGCGAGCGGCTCGCCCGACTCGGCGTCGAACAGCGGCGTCATGAACCAGGCGTCGCCCTCGCCGAAGCCGGCGGAGTAGGTGTACCCGCCCATCCCGCCCGTCTCGGGGAGTATCGCGGTGTACGAGGTCAGCATACCCGCCGGGTCGCGGTTGAACAGCAATGTTCGCGGCTTCGCGGGCGCGCCCTCGCCGATCTGGCGGTACGCGTCGCGGACGGCGGCGACGTAATCGATCGGCTCGGCGAGGTCGTCGACGTCGGCGCTCGAGAGAAACAGCGTGTCGGTCATGGCGTCACCCTCGCGGGGCGGGAACTAAACCGTGTAGGGAAGCGGCACGCGGTGCGGTCGTTCGCCGCCCGATCGGTCCCGTCAGTCGGACCGCCCGGCCCCGGACCGCTCGACCGCTCGGCCGATCGACTCCCCGACGCGGCCGTCCTCGGAGCGGTCGGCGCCGCGACCGTCGGTCACCGGGTTTCTGACGAACAGCGCGTGGGCTACGACGGCCCCCGCGACGGCGGCGCCCGCGGGGAGCGCCGCCGTCAACGACAGCCCGACCAGGCTCAGGAACGCGGTCACACCGATCAACGCCGCCGGAATGAGCCCGAGAACGTAGTCGTAGTACCCGGCCATGATGCGGTTAGTCGTATTACATTATCGCTATTAAATTTTTCTCAGGGTTCGCCGTGACGACGTGAGTGATCACTTCGAACCATCTCATAAGTTATCGCGACGTCTCGGACGTCTGTCGGCGTCAGCGGTCAGCCGAAGCCGGTAGTCGCCCGGCATCCGTCCGCACGCGCCGGTCGTCACGAGAAAAAAGAGTTCGCGGCCCGGACGCCGACGGTCACGGCGTCGAGTGCGTCGTCGAGCGCGTCGTCGAGTGCGGCGACGGTCCGGCGGACGGTCCGTGGTTTCCGGGACGGCGGGGCGTTCTACCGGAGCTTGAAGTAGAGCGCGCGCCAGCCGCCGAGCGCGACCGAGCCGAGCACGAGCATGACGACGGCGAACGCGAGCGCGGCGCCGCCCCTGAAGACGAACGCGCGGAGCGCCAGCCCGAGGACCGCGGCCGGGATCCAGGACCGGATCGCGAGCGGGACCGACGACTTCGCGGTCTCGACGGCGCCGGCCGAGTACGCGCCGACGAGCGGCGCGACCAGCGCCCACGCGATCAGGAACGGCGCGAACACCTCCAGCAGGTACAGCGGGTTCGACGACAGGAACTCGGCGGTGCTGTGGTTGAGCGCGCCGACGGTCAACAGAGCGATCAACGCGAGCAGGTCGCCGACCGCGAGGGGCACGGCGCCGCGGTCGAGGCGTGTTGCGAGGAACGACGAGTCGGCCATATCGACTCGTCGGGGTCCCCCCTACTTTGTACGCACGGATTCGCTCCGACGATCGGCTACGGCCGGAGCGTCTCCGGGGTCACTCGTACAGCGGGTGCTCCTCGCAGAGCTCGACGACGCGCTCGCCGACCTCGTAGATGACGTCGTCGCTCTCGACGTCGTCGACGACGCGGTAGATGAGGTCGCCGACCTCCTCCATCGCCGCCTCGTCGAACCCGCGGGTCGTGAGCGCGGCGGTGCCCGCCCGGATCCCCGAGGGGTTGAACGGCGAGCGCGTCTCGCCCGGGACGGTGTTGCCGTTGAGCACGATGTTCGCGGCCGCGAGCGCGTCCTCGGCGTCGCCGCCCGGCAGGTCCGGGTGCGAGTCGCGGAGGTCGACCAGCACGAGGTGGTTGTCGGTCCCGCCGGAGACCAGGGAGAGCCCGTGGTCGGTCAGCGTCTCGGCGAGGACCTCCGCGTTGTCGACCACGCGCCGCGCGTAGTCCTCGAACTCGGGTTCGAGCGCCTCCTTGAACCCCACCGCCTTGCCGGCGACGTTGTGCATGAGCGGGCCGCCCTGCCCGCCGGGGAACACCGCCTTGTCGATGTCGTCGGCGAACTCGTCGTCGCACATCACGATCCCGCCGCGGCCGGCGCGGATCGTCTTGTGCGTCGAGCCGGTGACGAAGTCCGCGACGCCGACCGGCGAGGGGTGGACGCCCGCGGCGACGAGGCCGGTGATGTGCGCGATGTCGGCGAGGTGGTAGGCGTCGACCGCGTCGGCGGCCGCCTGGATCGCCTCCCAGTCGACGGCGCGCGGATACGCCGAGTAGCCGGAGACGACGATGTCGGGCTCGAACTCCTCGGCCGTCTCTCGGAGCCCCTCGTAGTCGATGTACCCCGTCTCGGGGTCGACCTCGTACTGCTCGACCTCGTACATCTGCCCGGTGAAGTTCGCCGGGTGGCCGTGCGAGAGGTGGCCGCCGTCGCTCAGCTCCAGCGAGAGGATCTTGTCGCCCGGCTCGAGCGTCGCGTAGTACACCGCCTGGTTCGCCTGCGTCCCGGAGTGGGGCTGGACGTTGACGTGGTCGGCGCCCCACAGCTCTTTCGCGCGCTCGATGGCCAGCTCCTCGACCTCGTCGGCGTACTCGCAGCCGGCGTAGTACCGGGCGCCCGGATAGCCCTCGGCGTACTTGTTCGTGAGGACGCTCCCCTGCGCCTCCAGCACCGCCTCGCTGACGTGGTTCTCGCTGGCGATCATCGCGAGCGTCTGTTCCTGCCTGTCCCGCTCGCCGTCCAGCGCGTCGGCGACCGCCGGATCGACTTCCCGGACGTGCTCGTTGTCCATGTACGAACGCGGGTGCGATCGCGCATTAATCCTTCCGTCGCGGCGTCGCTCGCGCGCCCGTCACGGCGCCGTTCCGCCGGGGCGCCGCGGCGTCGTCTTCCCGGTCGTCGCGGCGTCGTCCTCCCGGCCGCTACGGGGCGGCCTCGCGCCCGCCGCCGCGTCCGCCGTTCCGCCGGCGTCGAGGCCGCCGTCCGGACCGCGCGCACCGGCTCGAAACGGACCGCTCGGAGACAATCCGCATATGTCCCGTTTTCGGCCGCCTCGGCGCCTGCAGTCCGGTTGTTGTCTTCGGCAATCCCGTTAATATTAAATAGATATCTGGCTTTTATCCGAAGAGATAAATGGTGTCAAATTTACTGGAAACGGACGTCGAGAACGTTCTCGACACGGCGTTCGCGGGCGACGACGAGGAGCTCCTCGTCGTCGACCCGTCCGCGGAGACGATCGTGTCGCTCGTGGAGGCGGCCACCGGCCGCGACGACCTGCCGTCGCTGTCGATGTTGGCGTCCGAGCGCACGCTGAAGGACGTGATGGACGACTTCCTCATCGCCTCGAAGGCGGCCGACCTCGTCGCCGACGGATCGCTCGGGCTCCGCGTGCTCTCCGAGGACGTGGACAACGCGCTGTTCGTCTCGCCGTCGCGGCTCGTCGTCCTCGTGGGCGCGGGCGAGCACGTCGCCGCCCTCTCGACCGAGGAGGCCGACTTCGTCGACGAGGTGTTCGCGACGCACCGCGACGCCTTCGAAGCGGCCGAGGCGTACGGGCTCCGGACGCCGGCGCTCAGCCGCGTCCGCGAGACGATGGCGGCCGAGATCGGCGAGCCGACCCGCGAGGACTTCGACGCCGTCCTCGCCTCGATGGAGTCGACGGACGCCGGCCTCGACGAGGTGACCGTCTCGCTGCTCGTCGCCGCGAAGAACGACGTGCTCCTGTACGACATCTCGAAGTGGGGCGAGGACGTCGGGATCGCCTCGAAGGCGACGTTCTCACGGACGAAGACCCGGCTGGAGGACCTCGGGATCATCGACACGGAGAAGGTCCCGATCGACGTCGGCCGCCCTCGGCTCCGGCTCAAGCTCGGCGACGAGCGGCTACAGGGCACCGACGCCGCCGACCTCGCCGAAGCGGCGAGCGACCTGCTGGCCTGACCGTCTCCTCTCGTCTGTCTCCTCGCGCCCGTCTCCTCTCGTCTGTCTCCTCGCGTCCGTCTCCACGCGCCCGTCTCCACGCGTCCGGTCACCGTCCCGCCGCCCCGACGCCACCCGCGCCTCTCGCACCGCCTTCCCCGTCGACGTCCCGCCACCCGCGGCTTTTTTTCGCTCCTCCGCATCGGACGGGACATGGACATCGGACTTGTCGGCGAGGGCCCCGCGGTCGACGCCGTCGCGACCGCCCTGGGCGACGTCGACGTGAACATGATGCCCGTCGACCCGGGGCTGCTGGACGGCTTCGACTTCGCGGTCGTGGTCGACACCGCCGGATCGAGCGCGTTCGCGGCCGCGAACGCCGCGGTCGACCGCTGGGTCGGCGTCGAGGTCGGCGGCCTCGGCGGCGTCCCGCTCGCGGACGTCGACGCCGCGGTGACCGTCTTCGACGAGGCCTGCTACGACTGCCTCCGGGCCCGGGTCGCGAGCGGCGGGTCGGAGCCGGCTGACGCCCCGCAGGGGCGGCGGTCGGCGGTGCGATACGCCGGCGCGCTCGCTGGGCGCCGGGCCATCCGGTTGCTCGCGGGCGACCCGGTCGCCGACACGGTCGTCGAGGTGCCGGGCGCGGAGCGGACTCTCCTCCCGGTGCCCGGGTGCGACTGCGGCGACGACCCCGGCGACGCGCTCCCGCGGGAGCACGCGGAGCGCTCGCTCGACGAGTCGATCGACCGCGCCGAGCGGGCGGTCGACGGTCGGATCGGCGCGCTCTCGGAGGTCGGCGAGCGGGAGTCGTTCCCGGTGCCGTACTACGTCGCGCGCGTCGCGGACACCACCCCGTTCTCGGACGTCCGAGCCGCCGAGTTCGGCGGCGGGGTCGACGCCGGCTGGGACGCGGCGTTCATGAAGGCGCTCGGAGAGGGGTTAGAGCGGTACGCCGCCGGCGTCTACCGCGAGGCGTCGTTCACGCGCGCGCCGGCCGCGAACGTCCCGAACCCGGTGACTCCCGACGCGTTCGTGCGGCCCGACGACTACGAGGCGTACGACCGCGACGACGGCCTCGCGTGGGTCACGGGCGAGCACCTCGCGACCGGCGAGCCCGCGAGCCTCCCGGCGGAGTTCGTCCACTTCCCGCCGCCGGAGCGTCGGTATCGCCCCGCGATCACGACCGGGCTCGGGCTCGGGAACTCCGGGCCGGAGGCCGCGCTCTCGGGGTTGTACGAGTCGATCGAGCGCGACGCGACGATGACGAGCTGGTACTCGACCACCGAGCCGCTCGGGCTCGACGTCGAGGACCCGACGATAGCCGACTTGGAGAAGCGCGCGCGGGCCGAGTCGCTCTCGGTGACGCCCCTGCTCGTGACGACCGACGTCGACGTCCCCGTCGTCGCCGTGGG
>Ga0209946_1001304_pt1 | contig 10104 bp, 15 predicted proteins | sample SalPon2_A_H2O_MG_FD_185704 | JGI IMG/M metagenome (GOLD analysis project Ga0209946, IMG submission 185704) | Salt pond water microbial communities from South San Francisco under conditions of wetland restoration - Salt Pond MetaG R2_A_H2O_MG... | ecosystem: Environmental > Aquatic > Non-marine... | reverse complement strand
ATTATCCATTGATTCAATCGCATTATCATAATCTTCCTGGTCAGCATCCTCAGGCAACTCCACATGGTACAGTTTTGCAGCATATCTGAATAATGTCTGCATAATAGCCCAGTTGCCCTTCTTTAGTCCCTTGAGAATGTTGTACGACTGTAACAACACCGAGTCACCTTCGTACTCACCAAGCGTGGGGTCTGATAAGTCACCATCAGCAGTGGTGTTAACAGTAAGATGAATAAACCTGTTTCTGTGGAAGAATTTTACATCATCAGTGGGGTCTGTGTTATCAATCCAATCTGGTTCTCCAATCAAATACCCAAGTGGTTCTTTGTACGTTTCTGATTGCGGGTCCGTGTCCATGACAATGCCTGTTGGACGAATCTGATACTCGTCGTACTCAAGATCCCGAATTGGGTCTGCATCAGCGTTTGCAGGAATCACCCCGTGAGACGCATCAAACCGAGCTAAATCATCAATCGTGTGAATGGCTAATTTTCGAATGCTGTTGACCGTAACATCATCAGCCAGTGGGTCATACATCACCCCATCAGAGTTATCTTCGAGTACGTAATACAGTAGTGAAAAACCATCCCGACGGGCTTTCTGATACGCATCAATGAATACATCAACAAAGTTCAAGTCGTCTATCAACGACTGTACATCACGGGCGTTATTCTTAATGTCAAACCCGTGTTTAAACGCATCAGACACAGGTTTATCAACAATTGTTCCCCCAATTGACGTTCGATACAACCATCGTATGTCGTTCAACGATGGTGTATCGACCAACTTTCGTGGGTCAACCTCATCAGACGTGTCTGCTAACGTTTTGTCTTGCCCATCAGACCGTCTGCTGTATACCTCAGTGAGCCGTTTGTGTGAAAACGACGTTGATGTGTCAGTAGTGACGTGTGGATCACCAACGTCAATGTCGAAATCAGGCATGTTCTATGCTAAATGTAGTAACGAGACTAGATTCCCGCACGGTTCTTTGTATGGATTGATTTGATGCTTCTCGTAGACCCAAACCTATGTGCCGCAAGCCACGTATAAACAAATGACTGAAACACATCATCATTGCGATCAGACAGCACCTTCAGTTTCTTTTTCCCATCAGACGTTTCTACTCTGTCTGTGTACGGGGCTGTCAACTGATTGAGTAGTTTCGTGCCATTGCCGTCACGATTGAAGGTTAGTTCGTTTTTCGGAATCCGAATACTGCCGTTTTTGAAGTATGCGACCATATTTTCAATCATGTGTGTTCTAGCAACCGTACAGTACGCTGAGTCTTTGAAGTTATTTTCAGCAAACTTTGGACGGTCCTTATCTTTAATATTGCCATAAATCACACCACATACTTTGTCCCACCCATCGTCGTTCCAAATATTGTTGCCGTTCTGTAAGTCTTCACGTTGCTTTGCACCGTACCCCTCATCAACAGCAACTCTGTCAACATCAAAGTCACGAATATACTGTTCGACCGTCTCTAACTCACCTTGTTTGGTTGTATCAGAGTCAATGAAATCAACCTGTAGTATATCCATTACTTCCTCGTCACCTTCTTGATACGTTTCACCAACTGTAATAACCGTATCAGAGGCTTGTGGACCACTGCCACCACCCCAGTCAACACCCATTGTCACGATGCTGTCTTCATACTGCCGTCTTCGTTTAAAGCCATCATCAACGAAGGTGTCCGTCACGTGATCATCATTGAGTAAGTCGTTCTCAGGGGTGTAAAACTCAGCCAACACCTCGTTTTTGAACTTCTTTTTCGTATATTTCTGTCGCTTAAACTCAATTTTTGTATCATCGTGAATGGGCGAAGCGTACTGGTCAATATGCCAGCCACGTATGGAATAGCCCTCAATCGAGTCTGCTTGCGTTGTAAGCGATTTTATTTCGTTGGTAATGGATTGGGCTTGTTCTGGCACAAAATCGTTGTGCAACGAATCTGAAGCGTTCTGAGCGACTTCACGCTGGTCGCGGGCCAACCCATGGAGGTACTCAATCAATTCCTCTGCTTCAGCATACAACTCATCTCGCTTTTCAGCCATCTCCGTGGGGATAAACTCATTCGCATCAGCCTGACTTACCCACTCACCGCCTTCACCATCCTCGTTTGGCGTCCAATCTTTCTGGTCACTCATCTCCCACAGTTCATGGAAAAATGAGTTTGCCATCTTTGGTGTGCCAATCACAAAGATGGTGGGGAAATAATTAACCTTTGGAACAGATTGGTCAATAGCTTCAAGAAACGTTGAGAACATCGATTCATCAACGTCCTGAAACTCGTCAATAACGCCCAAATGGCCGTGTAGTCCACGAAGGGCATCACCCTCTCCCCACGCAGAACGTGCCTTCACATCCGCCTCAGAGTGCGTTATAGAGCCATCAGGTTCCTCAATCTTCCGTTCAAACTTCTGGTGTGATACATTGTCTTTTGTACGAAGTGCATCTAACCCACTTTGTTTGATGTGTGATTTGAACCTGTCCATCACCTCACCGAACTGTTCTTGCCGTGGGGCAGTCACATCAGCTTCAACAAAGGGATAGTTGGCAATCGACCACTCTACTGCTGCTGTTGCAATCGTCGTTTTGAGGCCACCACGACAGAACAGTAAGACGTTTACATCACCCCACTGTGATGGATTCAACGGGCTTTGATCATCAGCCAAGTAGTATAGAAACTCGCCTTCTTCATCATCAGGCCCTTCTTTCGGTCCCACATCGTCGTAAAAATCATACGACCTACTTGGATTGTTTGGATGTTTCCAAAAATTCCGCAAATAAATGCGTATATCGTGTGGTAACTGCCGTTTTAGTTGCTCAGGAGCGTTATCGTCAAGAAACATTATGGACGTGCTTTTACAAACTCGTTGCAATCAGTTGTCGGGCACTGATACCATTCACCAACAATTGCGCCGTAAATAACATGCGTATGACCATTTGCACACGTTATTTCTGTTGGCGCATCATTTGTATATTCAGGTGACATTGGTGCTATGTATCAAATTTGTCACTCACTTGTTTCGTAAACTCAGACGCTACGTCACCTGTCTCACCAACGTCTTTCTTACTGTCATACTCGTTTTGTGGGCCTACATCAAGCGTGTAATCGTTTTTCTGAAACGTGATTGACCCAGCAGAATCATCACCGTTAATGTCAATGCCACCATTCTTGAGGTGGTTTTTCACGTCTTTGGTGAGTCGTGACAGTGGGAGATGCAGATGGTGTTCACGCTTTTCGACAATCGTATCCGTAATCGTCCCGCTATCGTCAGACGTTGCTGTTATTGTCTCAGACTCCATGCCATCATCAAAGAGTGTTTCCTGAATGTTCTGCATCTTGATTTGATCTAACGACGCTTCCCACAACTCAGCAGCGTTAAACGAGGTCTGCTTGTTCGTTGGGATTGGCAACGTAACTGGCACGGAATCTTCAGTGATGTATATCGAGTCTGTGGTGTCTATCTCACGAACCTCATGTTCAACATCAAAGGCTAGGTCACTCATCTCAAGCAGTCCACTGAACATCTCTACCGCAAAGATAAACTTCAGTGGTGATAGCTTCTGAACGAAAATGAGGTATTTCTGTGCAAATGCGCCGTGTTCTATCATCTCACTCCAATTGTCCATAATGTTTGTCATGTTTGTGTGAAACTGGCACGTAATGCCGTCGTTCAACTGCCACATATTGCAGTACCGCTTTTCCCCATAGCGCTTTTCTGCATACTTTAGCGGCATGCCACACTTATCCTCACGTGGCATTGGTGCCCCACGAGGGGGATCTACAGGAAACTCACCGTGTGGACCTTCTCCCCACAACACACCGTCTTCAATACGCAGTTCAATATCATCATCAATCCACTCAGGACGCTTGATTGACCCATCAGCAGCACGATACTTAGATATGTCAATGTCTTTTTCTGATTCAATTGCCATAATAGTTACTCTCGGGTAAAAGCGTGTGGGAGTCAGCCCACTCACGGAGTCCACCCGTGATGGTTAGAGCGGTTGATTCCGCTCCACTGGTACAGTAGTAATACCTATCTGGGGTATGCAACATATTCCTCTATCTTGTCAATGACAACGTTAATTTTATGATCTGTTGCATCATACTCGTCTTCTAACAAGGAGAATGCATCCCGTTCTTGCAACAGCGTGACTGATTCATTTTGCTGTTTTTCATGCCGTAGCACATACGCTGCTGTACCAACGATAATCTCATTGAGGCCATATGGGCCAAAAATTCTGTTGAGCTTTGGCAGTTCACTCATAATCCACTCAACATCATCAGCCTGGCCATCAGTCAACCCACATTGATTGGTGATAATCTGTGTTTGTCGCCGTTTCCATTCATCTGAGTTTTGTACCGAACGTGGCTTCATCGATTCATTCTGGTTTACATACTGCCCTTCTTGTAGTGACATGGCTCGCTTCATACGCCACTGTTGGCGAGGATCAGACACGTGTTTTTCAATATCCCGCTTAGTGAACATCGTTTCCATCGGGCTGCGTTGGTCACGTGTCCGATAAAACTCGTGATTGGCCCTGTCTTTTGTCAAGTGGTGTTCTTGCACATCGTTCATTCAGTTATCTGTACTACGTATTCTAGCGTAATAAATGTTTTCATTAGAGTTATCGGCGGGACACACAGTACTGTTGTTTGTCGGGCCTCTAACCCATCGCTTTTAAGGTATACCACATATGCACATCACTAAGTGGCTATGTATATCATTGAGTGATAGTGTACATTGATGAGTAGGTGTACATCACAATACTGAGACGCATCACGATTCTGCAACAAGCGTGGTGTGTCGAAAACGAGAATGCGAGGGGCACCGCCTAACAACACTACATAACATTTATATTCCTACAGCATATAACTATAGTTGGGGGGTGCGGTATGGGGATAGGATTGTTATTGTGGTTACTACACTATGGTTAAATAACAACTCCCGTGGGGGGAGAAGAAACGTTGTATTATTACAACCAACGTTCAACAACGTCCATCAGGACGTAACGTTGATGAAGTGCTGTTGGTATCACTGCCGCTTCACAGTGGTGGGGTACTCGTTACTACTATCAACGTAGCTGTCTGCACTGCCCAGTGCCCTCGATGCAGTGTGGTGTGAAGAACAACCCTGGCAACGGTCACGGTGGTGCTATCAGAATGACACGGTGGTTTTTAGGGTTTCTCACCGTTGACTAACGGACAGCACACTGTTTTCACAGCCCACTGGCGGTCTATCATCATGTATCATTACAACCATCGTACAGTGGCAACGATGGTAGTGGTAGATCACGATGGTGGATGGTGCAGTATCACCACGGTGCTTTCAGACGGACACACAGCGTCGTGAGTGGCGTCTGTGTCGTGGCAGGTATTTTGGGTCGTCTCAAAATAAAATCGTTTGTGACGGCTCTGTGCGGCTCTCAGCCAACTGGGTGTTTCTAACCGCCGTTGGGGGTCATGGGTATGTGTCTCATACCAACAATTGTTATTACCAATACCCATTGATTTGGCCCTAATGGCTATTTTTGGCCACAAATGTTGATGGATTTTAGTAAAAATTATTTTAAAATAAAATATGGTTGTTAGATCGTTTTATATATAGTCGTGGTGGGTTGTGGGGCATCTTTACACAACTGTTTGTGTAACAGTGTTGTGTGGTGTTGTCACAATCGTATACAACTGCAAGCAATTTCGTTGACAATTTCGTATCAGGTTTCTGTACACGTTAAACGAGTCTACAAAACTGACACCCATCGCGCTGGCAGAGGGTGCATTATATCACCAACATAATGGGTCCCCCCAAACCTAATCTTGATGGGGGGATACTGCCCCTATACTGGCATCGTGCCGTCGTATAATGCCTCTGTTATCTCTTCCTCGGCTTTACGAATATATCCGTGTGGAATACGAACGTTTGGCTCCTCGAAAACACGGTGACATATCTCATAACACTCCCATTTATCCATCTTGTAGGGCCATATCCCATACGTGAATATCAATTCCTTGTCGCTTACATCCTCACTCAAAGCGTCGTTGTTCACTCGGATGAGTGAATCAGTCCATATCCGAAAGGCCCTATCTTGTATCATATTCCTTACTTGTCTGTGCTCAGATCGCATAATCATGACACTCTCCCATACCTCCTGATTCAACCTATCAGTATCAATATCATGCCAGGAATTAACACCTCCTTGTATATCATTAGGGTCAATAAGTTTGTTTAAGGGTTCAGCATATTCCTTAGCGGTCCTAATAGCTTCCTGTTTTGTTGGGTAGTCTTCGAACATTATTATGTTGTAATAGGGTTCTGTGTGTAATACTTACAGTTAGTACATTTCCATCCTGCCCATTTGTTCACTGTATCACCTAGTGTACCTTCATGTCTACAGTATGGACATATTTTTGTATTACTCATTTGTATCACCTAATATGGTCATACCGTGCTCCTTAGACTCATTATACACTTCAGGGTATTCCTGTTGTAATGACTCATATTCATGAAATATATTATTCATGGCTATGAGCCGTTCCCTGTATATATCCATACCAAAATTGTCAAACCATGATAGGGATATAAGGGCTTGTAATGCTTCTTTACCCTCCTTATATCCGTTTTGTGTACCTAATTGTCCTAAATCATACATCACGCCCTTCATAGTCCCATAGTCGTTTTGTGTCATTAGTATGTTACCTTGTGGTTAATGTTGTTTTCTTCACAGTATCCTATCAGTTCCTTTGCAGCTGAGTTTTCTATCCACAAAATGGCTGTTAGCTTATTATCACTATCGTTAATAAGTATCTGTGAATCACCATTATCTTCAAAATCTACATCTATTGCATACTCAGCATAAACGTATGTCCAGTCATTACCATTCTTTACGATTAGCTTATCGTATTCTTCACATATTCGCGTCATTCTTTTATCTCCATCGTATCTTTGTGATCTGCGGTTATCCATTCATCATTATTCGTTGAGTTGACTAAGCTGTATGTCTCAGCATGCTGTATTGCTTCCACAGCATTAGTGTCAACATCACTCAACTGTTTACTCAGGAACTTATCGGTTTCACTCATTATCGTATTTGGTCGTAGTACGCGTCTGCGGTCCGTTCGGACCGCATCGTAGTGCTTTGATGCCATGCTCTTCTACCGCTTCAATTGTCGTATGTGTCGTCTGTGTATGTCTCATGGTCGTTGTAAGTTGTTTAGCCAGTCTTACGCAGATATGTTTTCTAAGGCTGGCTGCGAATTCGGTAACGATACTTCAGCTGCACGGATGCGTGAGTGCAGCAATCACGTGCACTGATAGAACGAACGACTCGCGTTTCACGGATCAAAGCCAGTGTAAGGCTCTTGAGTCGCGGGCTGGCAGTCTTCGGGGTTTGACCCTCGACATCAGTCTATTTCCTGGGGTTAGTAATAAATGTTTGTGAGTATGTGTATACAATATTGGTTATATGCCTTCATCAATGTACAGATATGTACACTAGAGATGGTTGCCTGTTTTGTAAATCAAAAACATATTTTCTAAAACCAAAAACAAAGCTTTCGAGATTAAAAAACGGTATTCGCAAATACAAAAATATAATTTGCTCGCAATAAATCATATACCTAACACGTTACCAAATGCTGTTAAACACCTTTCCGCCTATGCGTCTGTAATATTTCACAGGTAGATTATTAGTAAGAAACATATGTGGATCTGTACTTAGTTACGTAATTGAGTTACTAACGGTATTACTCACAGTTATTTTTTGTAGATATTACTTTGGGTAATATGCGGCATATATTTCTGGTTTTGAGGTATCTATATAGCTGTGGTTCGAATATATAGATATGCCAGAAAGCAATAGATTATCCACGGTAATATTACTGTGGCGAATCAGATCGCTGGTATTACTGCCAGGCATATTACTGCCAGGCATATTACCACCACGTATATGTCTGTGAGGCATATCAAGCCACGGAAATATGGGGATTCCCCATTGATCTGCCCCTAATAACTAATTTTGGCGATTTTTCAGGTGCGTTTTTACCATAGTTAGGGTTGTTTTTGGAAAAACTCACGCTCATTTTACGGGGGTTTACCATAGTAAGGTATATAAGTTTTGAGCGCACACGCCCCTTCTCCCATTACAACGTATCTGTGATATGCCGCCAGTACACCAGCCAACGCCCGTATTTCCAAAATAAAATTTCACTGAAAATCTATCAGAATACTACTTAAACCCCACCCATATTTTTAGACACTCTTTTATATAGCCCCTATCACCTTTTATATAGGGTGGTGGTAGAAAAGACTGTATGAAAAATTCAAGCACCGTATTTGTGTGACTCGAACGGGCGTTACCCCCCGCCCGTCAAAACAGCGGTGTATGCGCTTACAACACTCGTGTTACGTCTTTGTTCAAGTACGGCACGGTACCCCCAAAGAACAAGACATCTGTATAGGCACCCTCATACGACCGTACAAAGAGGCTACCATGTGACCAGTCTGATGGGTCTTCACGAATATGATCAAGAATGATGTCACGTTCATGACTTCCCGTCACCAGTACCCATTCATCACTATCAGGCACGTCACTCACAGTTTCGAAGGTTTCTGTGTCACTCATAGGTATCACTGATTGATAACGACCATACCCGATTCATCACTACGCTCTGCATACCATTCATCAAACGTCTGTTTACAACTATCACACATTAGTTCGTTTCGAGTTGACTGATTCGTGTGGTCAATGACTTTCCTTACGCCACCACTAGCTTGTTGCTGATCACAACGGGGGCACGATACGGCACCGAGTGGTACCCAACTGCCAAGTCGTAGTCTCTTTTGAGACATTACAGCATTATATCTATCCGCCAGGGTAATAAAGGTACCGATAGTATTTTTCAACGTTTCTCACTATGAAAGAAACATGCCAAAAAAAGAGGCTGTTACCCTGATTAATACATATCTTCTTTGTCAATAATCGGATAGTAACATGGAAGATCGCTATGATCATCAATCTCCATATGCTTTACAAAACAGCCAAATGCTTTTTCTATATCAGCCGCTATTTTGTCTCTATTACGTTTCATTGATGTAATACTATCCGTCTGTGGAATTACATACGGATTGAACGTGCCGTCAAATTCAGTGTCTGTTATCAACACACTACCGTTTGGTAATTCGTATTCCGCATACGTATCAGTGCGAATAGCTTCAACAAATCCGTCTTTGTCTGTCAACCACGTTGTGTTCGACATTACATCATTATATCTATCCGCCAGGGTAATAAAGGTTTCTATATTATCTTTCAACGTTTCTCACTATGAAAGAAACATGGCCAAAAAAAAAGGCTGTTATTCAACCGTTACATCATTGATATGTCTAGTCGTACACATATCAGGATCGTGTGGAGACTGTAACTCAAGATACATATCAATATCAGTATCAGTGATGTATGTCTCAACGTCAATAACGTTCATCATGTTTCCACTCCACGTATCAACGACCGTGTGACCGCACTCAACGGTGTTTGTTACGTCCGTATCGAACGACACTTCCGATTCATCTAAACGGTTCAGTGCGTGTGCCACAGCCTTTGTAAGGACACCACGCTCATACGCTTCATACATGAGCGTATATAGCGTTAGCGCACTATTCAAGCCACTACCACGGGTATGATGCTTGATGATCTCACTTTCAATCGCCCCTACAATACGACCGTCACTCATATCAGCGGGGTTTTGGGCTTTAATCTTCATAGTGCACCTCAATATCGGCGTATCGCGTATCCATACCGTCTTTGTACACGGTGATACGCTGATTAAATTCTCCGATCTCCAGGCTACTGGTAGCCATACCAAAGCCGTTGATATTCAACGCCCCCGCCCGTAGTGTGGTATGTTCGTTGTTTTGAAAGTCATATACATCTAGCTGATATTCGTCACCGTCTTTCTGTACAACCAGCCTATCGCCAGTGGTTTCGACCATTACACTACTATATCTAGTCGCTAGGGTAATAAAGGTACCGATAGTATTTTTCAACGGTTGTCGCTATGAAAGAAACATGGCCAAAAAAAAATATCAGTGACGTTACGTT
>Ga0209946_1001303_pt1 | contig 10104 bp, 12 predicted proteins | sample SalPon2_A_H2O_MG_FD_185704 | JGI IMG/M metagenome (GOLD analysis project Ga0209946, IMG submission 185704) | Salt pond water microbial communities from South San Francisco under conditions of wetland restoration - Salt Pond MetaG R2_A_H2O_MG... | ecosystem: Environmental > Aquatic > Non-marine... | reverse complement strand
AGAAAGAGAAACGCCAGCAGCAACGATCCAAAGGGAAACGGCGGCTGGATCTCCGCCGGCGAGCCGCTGGTGCCGCCGGCAAACAGCGCGCGATCCAGCAGCGAGCCGCCGCCACCGTCGCCGACCGGCGGAGCGTCGGCGTTGCTGTCGGGGGTATCGCTGCCGCCGTCGTTGCCCGGCTCGCTGTCGGTTCCGTTTGCTGTCGGCTCAGTGGTGTTGGTGTTGTTGCTGTCGGTTTCGGTATTATCACCATCGCTCCCAGAGGTCGTCTCGTCGGTGTCGGTTAGATCGCCCGCATCCGTCGGTGCGGCCGGCCCAAGTGTTGATTGGGGGAGATACTGGAGTTCGACGACAACCGGGTAGGCCGCCGTCTGATTTGGCTCAAGTGCCATCGCTCGGTCGTTGTACGATTGTACCGCCGACCGAAACGCGGTGAGCGCGGCCGCACCCTTTTCGCCGTCGGCGGCTTCGACCAGCAAGGTCGGCGATCGCGGCCCGGGGCCAGCCACCGGCTGTCGAACACCGCCGACAAGCAGGTCGATCTCGCCGGTTGCCAACGCGGTTCGGTCGGGTTGGCGGGCCGTCAGGGCGGCGTTGTCTTCGATGACAGCGTTGTAGGGGCTGTTGTCGGCGACACCGATCCGGTAGATGTCGGTGTTCGGTGCCGGGGAAGCGACCCCAAGGGCAACGGCCGACGCGCCGACGCTCCCGACGATCACGACAAGAACAGCCACAACGGCGAGAGTGCGGCGGTTGTAACTGCTCGTCGACTGGCCGAGCTCCCAGCGGGCGATTCGCGCGATCCGGCGGAGGCGGCGGCCGGCGGTCGTCAGGCGGTTTTTGAGCCGATCGATCCGTCTCACGGTGACTCCTCCGCCTCAGGCCGAGCAGCCACCGACTCGTCGTTCGGGTCGGTCTCAGCGGCCGTCCGGGGGCTCGCCATCTGTTGGCCGGTAAGCTCCAGAAAGATCGATTCTAAGCTTGCTTCGTCGGTGCGGATATCTGTCACGCTCCCGCCGGCCGCCGTTGCGGCGTCCTGTATTTCTTCGACGTTGACCATCGTGTCGACGACCGCGCGGTGGCGGCCGTCAGCGGTCGGCTCAGTTGCATCGAGGGCGGTGTCGCTGTAGACGTGGTAGCTCGTTTCGCCGTACTCCTCGCGGATCTCGCTCACCGAGCCGCGGGCGATGATCCGCCCCTCGTTCATGATGACAACGCGGTCGCAGACGCTCTCGACGTGATAGAGGTTGTGCGCGCTGAAAACGACGGTTTTGTCGTCGTCGCGGAGCTCCTCGGTGAACTCTAAGACGGAGTTTGTCGTCAGCGGGTCGAGCCCGCTTGCGGGTTCGTCGTAGATCAGCACGTCAGGGTCGTTGACCAGCGAGCGAGCGATCGCAACCTTGCGTTTCATCCCCTTGGATACGTCGCCAAGCCGGCGATCACGGTATTCGAGGTCAAGCCGATCCAACGTCGATTCGATGCGGTCGCTCGCAACGTCGCGCGGGACATCGTAGAGATCGGCGAAAAACCGGAGATACGAGCGGGCGGTCATATCCTCATAGAGCGGCGATTCCTCGGGCAGAAAGCCGAGCTGGTGGCGCATTTCGGGGTCGCCAGCGTCGTAGCCCGCGACGGTTGCGGTGCCGGCGGTCGGCTCGATCAGGCCAGCGAGCATCTTCAGCGTCGTCGTCTTGCCCGCGCCGTTGGGGCCGACGACGCCGAAGATCTCGCCGCGTTCGATCTCGAAGCTGCTACCGACGACAGCGGCGAAATCGCCGTACGTCTTCCGAAGCCCCGCCACCTCGATCATATCACCCGTGGAACGGCTGGGCACAAAAACACCCGGCTTCCCTCACCGAATCCGCGATTCGCTGTTGCCCTCGTCGGGAGGAACAAGCCGCCTACGGCGGCCGATCCAGCGAAAAGCGATCGTCGGTCGTCGCATAGTGGCTGCCGGCGAGCCGTCCGATCGTCTCCAGTTTCGTGATGTCAGCCTTGCCGTCAGTGAGAATCTCGTCGTCAACGTGGGCGTGAACCACCTCCCCGAGAATCGCGGTACTTGCCCCGATTTCGAGCCACTCGTAGAGTTCACACTCGAAGGCGACTTTGGCGGCGGCGACGCGCGGCGGGTCGACGGCGACCGATTCGGCGCGCTCGATGCCGACGTGATCGAACTCGCTTTCATCGGGTGGCAGCGTCGCACTCGTCGCATTCATCGCCGCGGCGAGATCGCGGGTGACGGTGTTGAGGACGAACTCCTCGCTGGCTTCGATGTTTCGTGGCGTGTTTTTTAGGCCGTCGTCGCGGGTGACCGGCGCGAACATGACGACCGGCGGGTTGACGGCGACGACGTTACAGAAGCTGTAGGGCGCGAGGTTGTCGACGCCCGCGGGACTCGTCGTCGAGATCCAGCCGATGGGCCGCGGCGTAACGGCTGTCGACAGCAGCCGATACGCCGAGCCGAAGTCGTCGGGCGCGCCGTCGAGCGTTGTCATCTATGGCGCGCCGACGATGACGAACTGACTCGGCGCGTCGCCGTTGTGGATCTGGCGTTCGCTGTCGGCGTCGACGCGGATCGCCTCGCCGTCCTCCAGCGGGACGGCCTCGTCGTCGACCGTGATCGTCGCCGCACCCTCGACGAGGAGGTAGATCTCTTCGTGGTCATCGTCGGCGTGATCGTGGGGCTTGCCGCTCCAGTCCGGTTCGCAGTCGAGCACCGAAATCCCGAGCTGCTCGCAGTCCAGCGGTTCCCGCAGGAAGCGCAAGCCGCCCCCGACTGGCTCTACGTCCTCGTAATCGACGGTCGTGTACGACATCAGTCCCGCGTTAACCGCCAACGATAAAGTACGCTTCGGCCATCTGAGTGGCGTGTAGACCGGCAGGTGGCGCGATCGGCAGGCCCTTTAGTGTCGCCGGCAACGCACTGTCAATGCCAACGGAACCGCCGGACGTGGTTGGCGTCGACGGCTGTGCTAGCGGCTGGTTCGCAGTCCGAGCGACCGCCACGGGCGACCTTGAGAGTGCTCGCTATGAGTCGTTCGCCGCTGTCGTCGACGCCTACGCGACCGCCGACCGCATCCTGGTCGATATGCCGATCGGGCTTCCCGAAGCCGAGCCGCGCGAGTGTGACAGCCTTGCCCGCGAGCGACTCGGCGCGCGCGGCCGGTCGGTGTTTCCAGTCCCGTGTCGCGCGGTCGTCGAGTACGCCGACGAAGCTGGCGACGACGCCAGCTACGACCGCGCCAACGAAATCCAGCGCGACCACCTCGGCCGGGGGATCTCAAAACAGGCGTGGAACATCACGCCGAAGATCGCCGAAATCGACCGCCTCCTCCGCGAGAACTCCCCTGCCGTCGAAATCGCCGAAAGCCATCCAGAGTGCTGTTTCGCTGCGCTCAACGACTGGTATCCGGTCGCTCAGCCGAAAGCGACGGCGGCGGGCCGTGCCGCCCGATTCGGCGTGCTCGATGACGCCCTCGACGGCTGGCGAGCCTGCTACGAGGTCGCCATCGACGATTACTACCGCAAGCACGTCGCCCGCGACGATATTGTTGACGCGCTCGGCTTGGTTGCAGCCGGGACAGAGCCGCTCACGTCGCTCCCGGCCGAGCCGCCGCGCGACGACGCTGGGTTGCCGAAGCAGATCATCGTCGCCGACAGCGAGCCGACCTGGCAGCAGTACGTGGGTCTCGCCGAGCGGTAATCGTCGCCGGTACCGCCGAGCCGACTACGCTTTGACCGCCACAAACCGAAGTCGCCGGTAGTCGGCGACCCACGAGCCCTCATGGAACAGATCGTCGCGGAGCGCGGCCTCGGTATCGCTCAGCACCGCCTCGCGTTCGGCCGTCGATAGCGGCCCGAAGAAGTGATCGCCAAACGTATCGAGCCAATCGCGGAGTCCGTCCTCGCCACCCTCCAGCGTCGTCGGCCGATCGAACAGGTTTGCCAGCCGAACCTCGAAGCCGTAGGTTTCGAGCCGGCTGGCGTACTCGCCGATGCTCGGAAAATACCACGGGTGGCTGATTTCGTAGCCGCGGTCGGCAAGGGCGGCTTCGACGGCGTCGGTAATCGCTGCTACGTTACCAGCACCCCCGAACTCGGCGACGACCCGGCCGCCGTCGACGAGGTTGTCGGCGACGCGGGTAAGCACGGCGTCCTGATCGGCGTCGGGAATCCAGTGGAGTGCGGCATTCGAGAAGACCGCATCGAACTGTTGGTCAGGCTCGTATCTCCGAGCGTCGGCCTGAACGAACTCGCAGTCTGGGTGATGCTCGCGGGCTTCGCTGATCATCGATTCCGCGCTGTCGACCCCGACGGCGGTCGCGCCGCGCTCGCTGATCGCTGCGGTGAGATGGCCGGTGCCGCAGCCGAGATCGAGAACCCGTTCGCCCGGTTGGGGATCGAGGAGATCGACGAGATCGTCGGCTTCCTCGTGGACGAACGCGCAGGTGGCGTCGTAGTCGCTGCCGTCCCACTCGTTGGTCGCCGTCGAGTTCGAGTCGGTCATTCGCTGGGAATCGGGCAACGAGCCGTATATACTTCCGGTCGTTGTACCACGTTTTGCGCCGTCGACCCGCGCTCACCACGCTGTCACCGGCTGTGCGTCGCCGAAACAGCCCACCCGCTTGCTTTTGTAGCCGACAGCCTAACCGCAGGTATGAGCACCCAGCAGGCCGAATCGATCACAGTCTACTCCGATTACGTCTGTCCGTTCTGCTATCTCGGGCGGGAATCGCTCTCGCGGTATCAGGCCGACCGCGAGAGCCCACTCGAAATCGATTGGCAGCCCTTCGATCTCCGCAGCGGGAAGCGCAACCCCGACGGCAGCATCGATCACTCGGTCGACGACGGCAAGGACGACGAATACTTCGAGCAGGCCAAGGAATCAGTTCGCCGGCTACAGGACAAATACGATGTCGAGATGACGCTGGATCTCGCCACCGAGGTCGACTCGCTGAACGCCCAGGTCGCTTCTTACTACGTCAAAGCCCACTACGACTACGAGACGTGGCTCGCCTTCGACGAGGCGATCTTCGCTGCCCTCTGGACTGAGGGTCGAGATATCGGCAGCGAAGACGTTCTGGTCGACCTCGCAGATGACGTTGGGATCGACACCGCGGAGATCACGGCCGCACTCGATGACGACACGCTACGCGATGAGTTGACCGACAAGTTTGTCGCTGCCCAGCAGGCCGGCGTGACGGGCGTGCCGACGTTCGCCGTCGACGGCCACGCGGCCCGCGGTGCGGTGCCACCGGAACACCTCAAGCGGTTGGTCGAGGGCTCGGCATAACAGCCGCCGGCGAACGTTTTTATCCGAAACCGATCTACATCCGGGTATGAGCACGGAGACGGCCGAGGATTCCAAGGAGCCATCGCCGCCGACTCATATCACGCTCCAACGCTCAACAGACGGCGAGATGTGGGTGGTTACCGACGAGGAAACCGGTGTCACCACGCAGGGAGAGAGCCGCGAGCACGCCCTCGAGATGATCGACGAAGCCGTGGCACTACACAAAGGCGAGGCCGGCGACCCCGTAACCGACGACGATCTCCGGGAGTGGGGGATCGATCCCGAGACGGTTCCCGACGAGCCGAAGGTTCCGGACGCGCCGTGGCTCGATGACGACGAGGAATGACGCGCCGTCAGTTTTCAGGCGAGACCGTCGCAGCGGTGTTGATCGATCACGGCTATTATCCGACTGACCGCACCGGAAGCCACCTCCAACTTTGATATGAACACCCTACCCCCGGCGAGGTTAGAAACGTCACAGTTCCAATGCACGAGGAGATTTCGACGAAAACGCTTCGTGATATCGCTGATCAGTGTGGCGCGCTGGATTTTGACGCCTTCTGTGCGTGGATTCATCAAAATAGCTGATTCACCACGTACCGATACCGGACTGCTGATGCAGACTGGTTTCTTCGACATCGACGATTCGTGGCACCACCGGTCGATCGCCGAACGGAACCGACCTTTCGCCGGAAGTTCCATACGCTTCGCAAACCTATCACGGGTATGTTCACCGGGCGCACCGACACCCCCTGTTGTCTCTGCGGCAGCCCGACGACCGACCGGCGGATCGAAGTCCCGCCGCGGGCGGTCACGCTGATGGAAAACAGCGGCCCGATCGCCTGGCAGGATATCGTCACCCCGGTGACCCTCCAGTTTTGTGCCGACGACTGGGAGCTTGTCCGTGATCTTGCCATCGAAATGGATCACCATCCGCTGTCGCGGTGCAACGTTGCCTACGCTTCCTTCGATCTGCGGGAGGATTTCGAGGCCATGCTCAACGAAACGAAGGAGGCCGTCGACCACGCTGAATTGGAGGGTCGCCTGTTAGAACGGAGCCGAGAGGTGTTGGCCGACGCCGACGACCCGATGACCGAAACGCGGGATCTCGTTGAGGCGGCGGTGATCGACGCCGCGTTGGCGGAGCTTGATCCGGTGCCGTCGACAGCGGAGTAGGCGATGCTGAGAGCATGCGATCGCCGCCGTGGCCGTTGTCGACGATGTGCCACCCCCGCTGTGGAGCGCAGCTACTCCGCGGTTGCGCGGTGTTCGATCTCGCTTCTGAGCCCGGCGGCCGCAAAGTCGTGATCCGGCCGAAGTTGGACGAAATGGAGGAAATCGGCAGCCGAAAGCAGCTCGGCGGGAGAGTACGATGCCTCGGCGGCTTCGACCGCGGCACGGGCCCCCAAGAGGGGTTCGAGGGCGGCAAGCGCACAGGCCAGATCGTACGACTGAATCCCATCTTGGGCGTCGCCGTCGACGCTTGTCGCATCGATGAAGTACAGCGCGTCATCGAGGAGAAGCACATTCTCAGCCCGGAGGTCGCCGTGGGCCAACCCCGCGTCGTGAAGCGTTCGTAGCGCGGCAAACAGCGATCCAGCAACCCACGACTCTGTCTCGCGGTCGAGATCATCGAGCGGCCGAAACGCAGGAAGATACTCAAACACGACGACACCGTAGCCGTCGACCTCGAATGCCTCGATCGGTTCAGGGGTGTTGAGCCCGAGGGCCCGCATCTCGCGGGTCGCCTCCAGTTCGTGGTGGGCCATCTCGGCGGGGGACTGAAACGACTCAAAGAAGCCGGCTGTCCCGCTGGAGACCGCCCCAAGGTTTCGCCCGGTTGTAAACAGCGCGTGTACCAGCGTGTTCTGCTGGCTGATTATCTTGACAAACAGCGCGTCGTCGATGACGACCGGCGTCGACAGCCAGTTGTCAGCCGCAAGAAATCGGACACGGGCGGGCGACCGATCGTAGCGCTCGACGACCGCGCGAACGACGGTCTCGATCGCCGACCAACTGGGTTGGCCGCGAACGAATCGGCGGAGGGACACTATCGGAGGGAACGACGTGGGCGGATATAAACGTCCGGCCGTCGGCACCAACCGCTCTCGGCTCGTCGTCACGAACGCTTGGTTCGTTCGTTGCTGGCTTCTCTGAAAGTGGTTACAATTGGCAGCTGCTCGGCGGCGATGTGTCACTATTCAGTGTTTTCTGACGAGAATTCGACCGAGCGTATTATATAGGTTCATGTGGTAGCCCGTGACAACTGGACACTCTCGACAGATGTTCTCAACAGTATTTTTCAATCTGTCGACGCGCGCTCCGCTGCCCACAGCGGATGGTATGGCATGAGTCAGCCACCAGCCGAATCCGATGACGATTCGGTCGCAGACGCGATCCTTTCGGCGATCGACGACGGCGTGGTTGTCGTCGACGAAGACGATCGGATAACCCGGACAAACGAGACTGTGCGAACCAAGCTCGGACTCCCGGATACGGTCGATGGCACCCCCGCCAGCGAGATCTTGCCGCTCGGTGAGTATCTGTTGGAGCTGTCACCCGGGGCGTCACTCTCCGAGACGACACTGGCCTCGGCACCCAGCCCGGACGCGGTCGACGATCAGCCGGCACTGCGGTCACACACCGCGGGCGTCGAACTTGTGTTCTCTCAGGGTGATGTCGAACGCTGTTTTGTCGTCAAGGCAAAATCGGTGTCAGCGGCGGTTGGTGATCGACTGCTGTTGTTCGAGGAGGTCAGTGCCCAACGTCGGATCGAATCCCAGTTCAAAACCGCGATGGGGTACACATCGGATACGGTGGTTGTCGTCCGGTCGGATGGGGATGTTCGGTACGTGAGCGACCCCTCGGAGACCACGACCAAATCGCCGACTGAGATCGCGGTCTCGACAAATCTCTTGGACTCTGTTCATCCCGACGATCGGGCGACCCTGGAGACAGCATTCCATGACGCCGCCGAAGACGGCAAGATGAGCATCCATCACTGTCGGCTGGAGACGACAGGCGACGGCTGGCGAACGTTCGAGATCACGGTGCGGGAAAACGGGTCGCTGCCCGCTGTTGAGGGGCTGATCGTCACGGCCCGCGATGTGACCAACCGCCACCAGTTCGAGCAACGCCGACAGGTGATGAACCGGATTCTCCGTCATGACCTGCGGAACGATATGAACGTCGTCGTCGGCCACGCAGAGATGTTGTTGCAGGCCGACGACGAGACCGTGACAAACCACGCCGAGACCATCCGCCAGAAGGCACTTTCCTTGGTCAATCTCGGCGACAAGGTGCGAACGATCGATCAACAGCTCCATGGTGTCGACAGACAGCTCCGGCAGATCAACATCGCCCAGATCGTCCGCGAGGAGATCAACACCGTTCACGACGAGTACCCGAGTGTCATCATCCGCTCGCGGATCGACGAAACGGCGATCATCGGCAACACGCTCATCCGGACGGCGATCCGGAACATCCTGGATAACTCCATCGTTCACAACGACAACAGCTGTCCGGAGATCGAAGTCGAGGTCAACCGCCGCCACGAGACAAACCGGGTGCAGGTACAGATCAGCGACAACGGCCCTGGGATCCCGGAGGGTGAGCGACGCGCGATCACAAATGAGGCCGAAACACCCTTAGAGCACATCAGCGGGCTCGGGCTGTGGTTGGTCAAATGGATCGTCGACGGGATCGACGGCTCGCTGTCGATCGCACAAAACTCCCCGCGCGGAACCATCGTTACGCTGTCGTTCCCGGCGGCCGATGCCGACGAGTGGGATACCCTCGAAGATCAGCGGCCGGCCGGTGTCGCCGACGGGATCCCATTTGCCAACAGCTCGATGGGTGACAGCGAACCGATCGGGACGACCACGCGAACCAACGACTGAGCGGGTGTGTCGCCACCGGCGATGGCGGATACCAAGTCTGGCTACCGGCGGCGATAGGTGACAAACGCAAACCCATCGCGGTCGTCGCGGTCGACTTCGCGGAACTCGCTGTCGTCCCACTCGGGAAACTCGGTATCGCCCGCGTAGTCGTCGTCGAGTTCGGTCAACACGAGCTCGTCGGCACGATCGAGGAACTGCTCGTAGACCGTTGCCCCGCCGATCACGAAGATGCGGGTGGCGTCGTCGTCGAGTGCGCAGACGGCTTCAGCTTCGTCGACGGCCGCGTCGATCGAGTCGGCGATGACAACGCCCTCGTGGAGATCTGGGTCACCCCGGCTCAACATGATGTTGTGGCGTCCCGGCAGCGGGCCATCGATCCGAGCAGCGATGGACTCATACGTGCGCCGACCCATGATGACAGGGTTGCCCATCGTCGTCTCCTTGAAATGCTGGAGATCCGCAGGCAGGTGCCAGGGCATCTCGCCGTCATCGCCGATGACACCGTTGTCGGCGACAGCAGCGATCAGAGCGATAGGCGGGTCGTCGCCGGCGGTCGTGTTGTCGTTCCTATCGACCGTGTTGTCGTCGCTGTCGGTAGCTCTGTCAGTCATCGTTATTCGGCGACCGCGAAGCTGATCCCATCGGCCGGATCGTAGTCGGTGAGCTCGATATCGTCGAACATGAGCTCATCAAGCGGTTTGTCGGCGATCTCGATACGCGGTCGAGACCGCGGTTCACGTGAGAGTTGTGTGAGCAGTCCGGGGACGTGATCGTAGCCATCGGTCTCCTCGGTTTCGTCGGGAGCCTCAGATTCTAGCCACTCGCGGACAGCGAGATAGTCCTCGCGGTCGTCGACACCCGCAACCCGCTCCTGCAGGCGATTGAGGTTGTCGGCGTACCAGTCGCCGCGAT
>Ga0209946_1001302_pt1 | contig 10113 bp, 13 predicted proteins | sample SalPon2_A_H2O_MG_FD_185704 | JGI IMG/M metagenome (GOLD analysis project Ga0209946, IMG submission 185704) | Salt pond water microbial communities from South San Francisco under conditions of wetland restoration - Salt Pond MetaG R2_A_H2O_MG... | ecosystem: Environmental > Aquatic > Non-marine... | reverse complement strand
GGACGTCCCCGTCGGGCAAAATCGTTTGGATGCGGTCGGGGCGGTCGGGGAGGTCGGAGCGATGGCGAGGGCGGCGGTTGGATGGGACAGTCGCGGTCGTTATAGTAGTGATCGGAAGACACTGCACACTCGATCGCACGACGGCAGTGCGATCGATGTGTAATCTCTTGCGATGGTTACTATAGACGGGGCGGTCGCGGGTTGCGGGTCGGGGTCGGCTACCGCCCGTCGGCGACGGCCTCGCGAACGCGGGGGAGAAGCTCCCCGGCGCCCAGCGCGACGACGCCCGCGTACAGCGCGACGGCACCCATGATCGCGAGCCAGGCCGCGAATTTCATGTTGCCGGCGGCGAGGTAGTCGGCGCTCGTCAGTTCCGCGAACACGCCGGCGACGGTGAATCCCGCCGCCGCGACGGCGTAGGCGGCGAGTTCGACGACCGGCGCGAGGATCTCCTTCATACCTCCGGTAGGACGATCGGTGTATAAAAGGCTGCCGGGAGCTACGCGCCGATCTCGACGACCACGTCCGACTGCACCCACATCTCGGGGTCCTCCCGGTCGTAGATCACGACCTCGCCGTTGTCGAGCGAGAGGTGGGCGTACCGTTCGGAGTCGAGCGCCGTCTCCGGCGGGTCGATCGATTGGCGGGTCGGTTCGTCCGTGTCCGCGGGTGCGTTACTCATTGACATGTGTCCGCAGACGGTGTAGCGATATAAGCGTTCGGCAGAGGAACGGTTAGGTATATATACTCTACTAGCACGGCTAGGGCGGACATTTCGGGGAGCCGTCCCCCGGATACCGGGGGCTTCGAAGCGGTCGGTGCGGTCGGACGGGATCAACACTGATACTGGTGGACGAACGCACATGACACCGACTCACGAGCGCTCCGCCGGTCGCGCCGTCGAACGGCGTGCGTCGTGTGTCTATTCGTTTGTCCGTCAGTATGATAGGGACGCCGGCCGATCGCCCGATCATGTCTGACCCGACCATCTTCGAACGGATCGTCGACGGCGACGTCCCCGGACACGTCGTCCACGAGACGGAGACTGTCGCGGCGTTTCTCGACGCGAACCCCCTCACGCCGGGACACACCCTCGTCGTGCCCAAGGAACCGTACGCGAGACTCCGGGACGTCCCCCCGGAGGTCTCGACCGACGTCTTCGAGGCCGTCCGGACGCTCTCGCCCGCCGTCGAGGACGCCGTCGGCGCCGACGCCACGACGGTCGGCATCAACGACGGCACCGCGGCCGGACAGGAGGTTCCGCACCTCCACGTGCACATCGTTCCCCGATTCGAGGACGACGGCGGCGGCACGATCCACACGGCCGTCGGCTCGTTCGCCGATCTCGACGACGACGAGATCGCCGGCGTCGCCGCCGACATCGAGGCGCAACTCGGCTGAGGCGGGGCGGGGCAGAGCGGAGCAGCCACTCCCCGGGAACCGGCACGGTCGGTGACCCGGACGGCACGTTTTTGTTCGATGCCGGCGGCACCGAACGTATGTCCGAAACGGTCGCGTTCGTCGGCGCCGCCGGCGGGGTCGGGACGACGCGGGTGACGCTCGAGTGCGGACGGCTGTTGGCCGACGACGGGATCGACACCGCGATCCTCGACGCGGCCTACGGCACGCAGGGGCTCTCCGACCGGGTCGCCGGCCGGATCGACCCCGACATGACGGCGTTGTGCCTCTCCGAGACGCCGCTCGAGGAGGGCCTGATCGACCTCCCCGGCGAGCGGGCGGGGCGGCTCTCCGTCTGTCCCGCCCACGCGTCGTTCGAACGCCTCGCGCGGGCGAAGCGACCCGAGGCCGCCGAGCGGTTCGGGGAGCGGATCGAGGCGGCGGCGCGGCGCTTCGAGTGCGTGCTCGTCGACACCCCGCCGGTGGCGACGAACCCGGCCGTCGCGGCGGCCACCGCGGTCGGGTCGGTCGCGGTCGTCTGTGACGGCGACCGGGCGGAATCGGCCGTGCCCCGGACGGCGGATCGGCTGGCGGATATCGGCGTCGACGACCCGACGACGCTGCTCACGCGGACGTCGGCGCACCCGGACGCCGACGTGGCGGTCCCGGAATTCGGGTCCGAGACGCCGGCGAGCGCGTCCGATTCACCCGCCCGCGACGCGCTCGCCGACGCGGTCGAGGTACTGACCGGCTTTTCCGTCGAGCGGCCGGAGCCGACGGGGCTTTTCGGGAGCGTCTCCCTCAGATGAGGTCGTCGAGGTCGTCCCTGGCCTCGGCGAGCGGGTCCGCCATCGTCGAGGTCGCCCCGAGGACCGCGGCGTCGGCGCCGTCGATCGGGTCGTGGGTGGCGACGTACGCGCCGAGGGCGAACTCCCGGTCGCCGAGGCCCGCCAGGGTCCGGGCCTCGGTGCGCGATATCTCGCCGGCGAGCCAGTCCTCCAGCACCCGTTTCGCCGTCGGGGTCAGCGGGTCGATCGGTTCGCCCAGCAGGTACAACACCTTCGCCGCCGTCGTCCGCGGGATATCCGCGACCGCGGCGGCACGACCCACGCTCGCCCCCTCCGTGTAGGCGTCGACGACCGCGGCCGCGCGCTCGGGACAGCATGGAAGCCGCGCCTCGAACTCGGCCAACCGCTCGGCGAGCGGGGCGTCGGTCCCGTCGGCCTCGGCGACGCCGCGCTCGCGCTGTTCCGTCGTGACTTCCAGCCCCGCGGCGATCTCCGACAGCGTCATACATACCGTTAGTATGTCCATCCGATATAAACGTACGGCCGCCGTCCGACCCGACGCGATCCGATCGACGTCGGTCGCTGTCCCGTGGGAGGCAGGTCCGGGGGGCGTCGGTTCGGCCGCGGTCGACAGGGTATTTGAACGTCCGGACGTATGATCGAACATGTCCATCCGCTCACGGATTCCCGACCCCCTCCTCGCGGTCGGCGTGGCCCTCGGCCTCGCGGCGCTCGCTTACGGCGGCGGGAACGTCGCCGCCTACGCCGTCGCCCGAAGCCTGGGGCTTCTCGGCATCGATCCCACGCCCAGACAGGGGTTCGTCCTCTCGGTCGTCACGCTCCAGTTGGTCTTTTTCACCGGCGTCTCGCTTCTGTATCTCCGCTACCGCGGGCTGACGCCCGCCGACATCGGCGTCCGCGCGCCGACGCTGGAGGGGTGGATCGTCCTCGGCGTCGGCTTCGTCTCGATGATCATCCTCTGGCTCGTCGGTTCGATCGGCAGTTTCGTCGTCGGCCAGCGCCTCGGCATCGAGCGCGAACCCCAGGCCATCTTCGACGTCGCCCAACAGGACCCGCTCATCTTCGTCATGCTGGGCGTCCTCTCGCTTCTGATCGTCGGCCCGACCGAGGAGTTGCTGTTCCGCGGGATCATCCAGACCCGCCTCCGGGAGACGTTCGGCGTCGCCGCCGGGATCACGCTCGCGACGGCGCTGTTCGCGGTCATCCACCTCGCCGGGTTCGGCAGCATCGAGGCCGGACTGCTCGGCGTGTCGGTGCTGTTCTTCGTCGGCTTCGTGCTGGCGCTGTCCTACGAGTACACGGGCAACCTCGTCGTGGTCGCGCTCATGCACGGCCTGTTCAACGCGACGCAGGCGGCGATGGGGTACCTCGGCGTCCGGTACGGCGACCCCGACGCGATGGCTGCCGCGATCGGGCTGTTCCTGTTATAACTGGCCCCGTTCCGACCTCACTCCAACGCCGACCCCGCACGGACGAGCGTCGCTTCGTCGAAGGCGGGGCCGACCAACTGGAGGCCGACCGGCCCCTCGTCGGTCTCGCCCGCGGGGACCGAGATCGCCGGCAGGTTCGCCAGGTTGATCGGGACGGTGTTCGCGTCGGCCAGGTACATTTGTAGGGGGTCCTCGAGGCTCTCGCCGCGCTCGAACGGCGGGACCGGCATCGTCGGCGAGGCGAGGACGTCGACGGACTCGAAGGCCTCGTCGAAGTCCTGTTTGACCCACGCGCGGGCGTCCTGGGCCTTCTTGTAGTACTTGTCGTGATAGCCCGCCGAGAGGGCGTAGGTGCCGAGCAGGACGCGGCGTTTGACCTCCTCGCCGAACCCGAGTTCGCGGGCGGCCGCGAACGATTCGTTCCAGTTGCCCTCACCGTCGCCCTCGCCCGAACGCCCGTACCGCACGCCGTCGAAGCGCGCGAGGTTCGAGGAGGCCTCCGACATCGCGATGACGTAGTACGCCTGCACCGCGGTCTCGACGGAGGGCAGCGAGACCGTCTCGGTCGTCGCCCCCTTCGACTCGAGGTCGTCGATCGCGTCCTCGAAGACCGCCCGGACGCCCTCGTCGGCGCCCTCCAGGAGTTCGGTCGGGACCCCGACGGTGAGCCCCGAGACGTCGCCGTCGGCGGCGGCGGCGTAGTCGGTGTCGACGCCGGCCGGCGGCTCCCGCGTCGTCGCGTCGTTCGGGTCCGGCCCGGCGAGCACCTCGAGCAGTTCGGCCGCCGCCTCGACGGTCGGCGCCAGCGGGCCGATCTGTTCGAGCGAGTTCGCGTACGCCACGAGGCCGTACCTCGAGACCAGCCCGTAGGTGGGTTTGATGCCGACGACGCCGCAGAAGGCGGCCGGACACCGCACGGAGCCGCCCGTGTCCGATCCCAAGGCCAGATCGGCCGCGCCCGACGCGACCGCGGCGGCGCTCCCGCCCGAGGAGCCGCCGGGGACGCGCCCCTCGGCGGCGGGGTTCTCGACGGGGCCGAACGCCGAGGTCTCCGTGGTCGTCCCCATCCCGAACTCGTCCATGTTCGTCTTGCCGACGATCGTCGCGCCCGCGTCCTTCAGCCGTTCGACGACGGTCGCGTCGTAGGGCGGGACGTACCCCTCGAGGGCCGCCGATCCGCAGGTCGTCTCGACCCCGTCCGTCGAGATGTTGTCCTTGACGGCGACGGTCCGGCCGGCGAGGGGACCGTCGCTTTCGCCCTCGATGCGCGTCTCGGTGATGAACGCGTTGTGGCTCATGAGACGTTCGGTCCCTTGAAGTAGCCGTCCTCCGTCTCGGGGGCGTTTCGCAGCGCCTCCTCTTGGGTGAGTCCCGCCTCGACCTCGTCGGGGCGCATCACGTTCGCCAACTCGGGGTCGGGATCGACCTCGGGGACGTCGTCGAGCGCCTCGAAGTGTTCGAGGATCTCGGCGAACTGCCCGGTGAACCGTTCGACCTCCTCGTCGTCGAGGTCGATCCGCGCGAGCGTGGCGACGTGGCGGACTTCCTCGTCGTCGACAGTCATGCCCGTAGGTCGGTGGGGGGCGTCACTAAGGGTTTCGGACGGCGTTCACGCGCCGTCGAGGCGCTCGCGGCCCTTGGCGGTCAGTCGGTACGTGCCGCCGCTGGAGGCGACGGCGATGTACCCGTCGGCCTGGAGGTCGTAGCACTGTCGATCGACCGTGACCGGATGCCGGCCGAGCACCTCGGCGAGGCCGGCGACCGACCGTCGGTCCCCCGAGGCGAGCGTCTTCAGGATCTCCCGTTCGAGCCCCTGCTCCATGTGTCCGTTCGTTCCACACCGGCCTCCGATATCAGGCTTGCGCTCGCCGGCGCGCGTCCGGATCGGCGCCGCGTCGGAACTGTCGCCTCGTGAGCCACAATTTTTAAGTTGGAGGAAAAACAATACTGATATCGAAAACGAGTTTTCCGAAATCAAAAATTAATCGATGATGACCGACTCTACTGTCAGACGGCGAGGAACGGAACGCGAGAACGAATCAGCGGCGGACGGGAGCGAGGGGAGCGAACGCACCGAGAGCGAACGCGAGGCCGGCGAGGACGAATCGGAACTGGTCTGTCCGGAGTGCGGCGGGCGGCTCACCGCCGACTCGGAGCACGGCGAGACGGTCTGCACCGAGTGCGGGCTCGTCGTCGAGGAGGACGAGATCGACCGCGGTCCCGAGTGGCGCGCCTTCGACAGCGCCGAGAAGGATCAAAAGTCCCGCGTCGGCGCCCCCACCACCAACATGATGCACGACAAGGGGCTCTCGACCAACATCGGCTGGCAGGACAAAGACGCCTACGGGAACTCGCTGGGGTCGAGACAGCGCCAGAAGATGCAGCGGCTCCGCAAGTGGAACGAGCGCTTCCGCACGCGGGACTCGAAAGAGCGCAACCTCAAACAGGCCCTCGGCGAAATCGACCGCATGGCCTCCGCGCTCGGCCTCCCCGAAAACGTCCGCGAAACCGCCTCCGTCATCTACCGCCGCGCACTCGACGAAAACCTCCTCCCCGGACGCTCCATCGAGGGCGTCTCCACCGCCGCGCTGTACGCCGCCGCGAAACAGGCCGGGACGCCGCGCAGCCTCGACGAGGTGGCGGGCGTCTCCCGCGTCGAAAAGAGCGAAATCGCCCGCACCTACCGCTACGTCGTCCGCGAACTCGGCCTCGAGATCGCGCCCGCCGACCCGAAGAGCTACGTGCCGCGCTTCGCCAGCGACCTCGATCTCTCCGAGGAGGTCGAACGCCGCGCGCGCCAGTTGCTCGACGGGGCCCGCGACGCCGGTGTCCACTCGGGGAAGTCGCCGGTGGGGCTGGCCGCCGCGGCCGTCTACGCCGCCTCGCTGCTCACTAACGAGAAGGTCACCCAGAACGCCGTCAGCGAGGTCGCGGACATCTCCGAGGTCACCATCCGCAACCGCTACCACGAACTCCTGGAAGTCGAACAGGACGCCGGGAGATAAGGCTACGTCCACGCGGTCGATTCGTGCGGTCGGCTCGGGCATCCCACGGATCGCGGGCATTTATAAGCCCTGAAACGGACGGAACACAACGTGCAGTGACGCGACGGAGCCGCCTTCCCGCCTCACGCGGCCGTCGCGTCCGTGATCGGTTCGATCCGGAAGACGTAGTCCTCCCCGGCCGAATCGAGGTTCGACGGGCTCTCCTCGCGGGTGTGGGCGCGACAGAGGTGTGCCTCCGCCTCGACGGTCCCCTGCCCGGTCTCCTCGCGGTAGCGCTCGACGACGACGAACGACGCCTGCTCGTCGCACCCGCGCCGGTGGCACTCGTGGGGCGGGTCGGGGTACGCGCCGTCGCCGCGTTGGATGCCGCCGGTCGCGTCGTCCGCCTCGCCGTCGTCGTCCATTTCGTCCGCGGGCGGTTCGGCCTCCTCGCCACGGGTCCGGTCCTCCGCGACCTCGCGCTCGCGCTGTCGTTGCTCCTTTCGTTTCGCCTGCTTCTCTCGGCCCCGTTTGTCGTCCGCCATAGTTCGTCTTCGACGTCCCGTCGCATAACGCTGTGGGGGGAAGCGACGATCGCTCGATATACTTAAAAGGCCGCCCCGGCGCGTCACTCCGGCCGGAGCGACTCGACGTACCGGCCGAGGTGATCGTCCATCCGCTTTTTGAATCCGGCCTGTCGCGCCAGCCGGTCGAACTCCCTGGCGAGGAGGCTGCCGTACTGGACGGCCTTCTTTTCGCGCGACCGGAGCGTCGCCGGGAGGAAGTCGGCCGCCCGCCTGAGCGCGACCTTTCGCTCCTCGCCGTCGACGAGCCACTCGCCGGGCAGCCGGAGCGCCGCCCCGACGACGCGGTCGGCGAGCAGCGGGACGACGGGCTCGACCCCGGCGGCCCGAAGCGCCAACACGTCCCGTTCGAGCTGTCGGGGCAGCGTCCGGACCGTCTCGCGGGCCGCCCCCCGGACCGTGTCGGCCTCGACGCGGTGGTCCCCCGGGGCCTTTGCGATCTTCGCGTAGCCGCCGAACAGCTCGTCGGCGCCCTGCCCGAGCGCGAGCCGGTCGTGACCGTCGGCGGCGGCGGCCTCGGCGACCAGATACAGCGGGAGCGCGATCTGGAGGTCCATCGGGTTCGTCCGCCCCGTCGCCGCGATTATCTCGGGGATCCCGCGCTCGATGTCGGCGTGGCTGAACTCGACGACCCGGAGCTCCCGCCCGAGCGCGTCGGCGGCCGAGCGCGCGGCTTCGACGTCGTGGCTGCCCTCGAAGCCCCCGACGTACAACGGCCCGTCGAGTCGCGCCGCGAGGATCGAGGAGTCGAGCCCGCCCGAGAAGGCGATCGGGGGCGACCCGGAGACGGCGTCGACGGCGTCCACGACTGCCCCCCGGACGGCGGCGACGGCGCACTCGCCGTCCCCGTAGGGCTCCGGGTCGGGCAGCGTCCACAGTTCGGCGTCCCCCGAGGCGTCGCGGGCGTGGCCCGCCGGCACCGGGTCGGGGTCGGCGAGGTCGGTCGGGTCGAAGCTCCACGTCGCCGGGTCGTCGGCCGCCGAAAACAGCGGATACCGCCCGAGGACGTCCCGAACCAGCCGGCCGTCGACCGCGCCCGCGAAGCCGTCTGCCCCCGAAAGCGCCGTCCCGGACGCGACGGCCGCCCGAACCGTCCCGGGAGTCGCGCCGTCGACGCGGTCGGGGATGTCGTTCCCGGCGGGCGCGTCGCTGTCGGCGGACGGCGCGCCGTCGTTCACCACGGCCACATCGACGCCAGCCGGCGCCTGACCCCGCCGCCGAACTGCTGGACGCTTATGAACCACGGCGTCCGCTTGCCGACGACGCTCGTTCGGCCCTCGCGGACCGCGTCGAGGATCCCCTCCGCGCTCCGATGATACGCGTCGACCTCCGTGACCGCCTGCCCGACCATCTCGGCGATGTGGGCGTCGCTGCCGGCGGTCATCGGGAGGTCGCGATCCGCGGCGAAGCGCTCGGCCTGGCGGTTGGCCCGCCCGGTGAACAGCCGGGAGTTGTACACCTCGATCGCGTCCGCGGCGGCGAGTTGCCCGCGGGTGATGTGGGCGGCGACGCCGTGTCTGGAGGACTGAAACGGGTGCGGTACCACGGCGATCCCGCCGAGGGCGGCGATCCGATCGAGCGTCTCGTCGTAGCTCAACCCCGCCGGCACGAGTTCCTCGACGCCGAGGGCCAACACGTGGCCGGCGGCGCTGGAGACCTCCATGCCGGGAATGCCGACGAGGCCGTACTCCTCGGCGGTCGCCGCCGCCTCCAGCGAGGCGTCGATCTCGTCGTGGTCGGTGACGGCAAGCGCGTCGAGTCCGACCGCTTCGGCCTGCTCTAGGAGCAACTCGACCGGATCGCGCCCGTCGTAGGACAACTCCGAGTGTGCGTGAAGCTCGACCGACAACACGACCCGTGGTTCGACGGCTGTATTAAAAAGCCCGCCGGTCCCCGCGCTCGCCGCCACGGGACGAGGTATCCACGAACGTGCGTATGGAAAGCGATTTATTCCGGCGAAAGGAGCATACAGGTGAATGAGTCTCCCCCCGTCGGACCGCGAACTCGTCACCGAAGCGCTGGGGCGCGATCCAACCACCGCCGAGAGCGCGCTGTTCGAGAACCTCTGGAGCGAACACTGCGCGTACCGCTCCTCGCGACCGCTGCTCGCGGCCTTCGACAGCGAGAGCGACCGGGTCGTCGTCGGCCCGGGCGACGACGCCGCCGTGCTCGCGCTACCGGATCCCGAGACGGGCGAGAACGGCGACACCTACGTCACGATGGGCATCGAGAGCCACAACCACCCCTCCTACGTCGACCCCTTCGACGGGGCGGCGACGGGCGTCGGCGGCATCGTCCGGGACACCCTCTCGATGGGCGCCTACCCCATCGCGCTCGCCGACAGCCTCTACTTCGGCGGGTTCGACCGCGAGCACTCGAAGTACTTGCTGGAGGGCGTCGTCGAGGGCATCTCCCACTACGGCAACTGCATCGGCGTCCCGACGGTGACCGGCAGCGCCGCCTTCCACGACGGCTACGAGGGCAACCCCCTCGTCAACGTCGCCTGCATCGGCCTGACGGACGCCGACCGGCTGGTGACCGCCGAGGCCGAATCGCTGGGCAACAAACTCGTCCTCGTCGGCAACGCCACCGGGCGCGACGGCCTCGGCGGCGCGTCCTTCGCCAGCGAGGACCTGAGCGAGGACGCCGAGACGGAGGACCGACCCGCGGTGCAGGTCGGCGATCCCTACGCGGAAAAGCGCCTCGTCGAGGCCAACGAGGAGCTGGTCGACGCCGGCCTGCTCCGGGCGGCCCGCGATCTGGGGGCGGCCGGTCTCGGCGGCGCCTCCTCCGAACTCGTCGCGAAGGGCGGTCTCGGTGCGCACATCGAACTCGACCGGGTCCACCAGCGCGAACCGAACATGAACGCGACCGAGATCCTGCTGGCCGAGTCCCAAGAGCGGATGTG
>Ga0209946_1001299_pt1 | contig 10126 bp, 13 predicted proteins | sample SalPon2_A_H2O_MG_FD_185704 | JGI IMG/M metagenome (GOLD analysis project Ga0209946, IMG submission 185704) | Salt pond water microbial communities from South San Francisco under conditions of wetland restoration - Salt Pond MetaG R2_A_H2O_MG... | ecosystem: Environmental > Aquatic > Non-marine... | reverse complement strand
GTTCATCAGCGACTTCTTGCGCAGTAAGAGGCATACAGGGATCTTCAAGTTGAGAATAGATCTCCAGGACAGCTTCTGATGTTGTTTCAGGATCTGGTCCTGGCTTGCCCATACCGAACAGCGTGGGAGAATCGTCAAAAGCCTACTGTCTGACAGTGAGTTTTAGTAAAACTTATTAACTTGACCTACGAAGGACAAATTAGGAGCCAAGTGTCCCTCAGGGCGACCGAACAGCCCGAGTGGGTGTAACACTCGGACACAGCTCTCTGATAGAGCCATGGTCAACAAAGACTACCTCACGTATCAGAGGAACGGTATCGCACAGACATCTAATCAACTCCAAAGAGGGGTGAAATGAATGTCCGAAAAACCGGATGAGGGTGAAGTGATCGTTAACGGTAACGGAGATGCTGATTATATCAGCTTTGACAAAAACTTAATCAGCTATGTTGCTACCTCAGATAATATTGTACCTACAGAGGAAGTGATGAAACAACAGTTTCTCACGGTGAGCCTCACAATTTTATCCTCAGCACCGTTGATGATCGCTACTCTTAGTGATATCCCAGAGATGGGATCAATGCTCGAAGAGAAAAGTAAAAAATCGTACATATACGATAGTAAAGTGATTGAAACACTTGATAACATGCACCGCACTCCAGCTGGCAAAAATAAGAAAATTGAGCTACCTGCTTATGCTCACCACAATGTCAACGGGAAATCATGTATTTATATCGACTTGAGCAACAGCTGGTGAATTATGGGCCGGAACACCCCACATAAGAGTGCTCAACATCAATTACAGCATGCGCTTACAACAGGTGTTCCGGCACTCAATTTTGTTGATGATACGTCACTTAACAATATCAGTACCGATACACGGACATACAAAGCTGGAATACTAGCAGGAGATACAGAAGTCCACGCTGGTAACCGAATTGCTGATGTACTAATTCAATCACCCAAAAATACACCACTTGATCTGAGTTGTGCAATTGAGGTTATCGACACAAGCCCACCAGACTACACGGCCTTGATTAACCATCTCAGGTCAGGATATTCTATCTCATTAGTTTATATTGTGGATGAAGACAGTGTTCAAGATCTAACGAATAGAGAATTAGTAGAATCTATTGACGAGAATCTCTTTGTTGGTGACTATACTCCCGGATGGATCAATCTAACAGACAAAACAGCCTCGCTTGGTGATATTCTATCCTTAGATAACACATCATACGTAATCAAATCATGGGTGAATGAACTCACACCTAGACTCAATTCAAAGTACACGTGGACTTACAAGGAGACAGTTTCCCCCAGTATACCGGTTAGTTATCCAGTGACGCGGGTTGGAATGTTCGACGCTACCGCTCCGGGTTGTCTGGATGGTCTTAGATCTCGCATCTATACCGGATATCATGACCACAATTGCGATGATCCAGTTGTCTATCTAGTCGATACAGATCAAGAGTACATTAAATTGGAATATCGTGACTTACAAACTATACAGAACAACAGAGCCCTCAGACGTGTGACGCCTCTTCCAGGCCAATCGCCTTATTTTTGAGTGGCACTCTAATTTTCAGTATTCATATTCACTGGCGAAGCTATATACTCAGAGACAGTGAAAAGTGGGTTGCAGTGCTACCACCATGTTCAGTGGGGTAGCAGGGTTCTAGGGGGGTCAATGTCGCCGTTCGTATCTCGAAGGATCGGAAGTCGGGGGAGACTTCCACACCTGTTCATGGGGTGTGTCGCCTTCAAGTATGAGTAGCGACAGCTATGGATAGCCCGAGGGTATAAAAATAGCTTCTGTCCAGAATATCAACTGCAATAACGAGAAATCATCAGTGTCACTGATAGCTGTTCCACCAGAGCTAAACGCTGGCTCATCAAGCGGTTTGTAATCTCCCAGACACCGTCGCCTGCGAGTGATTGAACGGTCACCACCTCTTATAATGTCGGCAGTGGATATCGCGGATAATGACGCTGCTTGGACGGCTGGCTGGTATCTTCACCCAAGAGCAGACAGGCCTCCCCTATGAGTGTCAAGCATGTGGTGAGCAGTTCAGTGTCGAACACTACTGCTGTCCATCGTGTGACGGGTACAGTATTGAGCGAATTACTTGGCAAACAATCACTGACTAGCCCAGCTCAGAACTGAACGTCAACGATAATTGAAACATCCGACATACTAATACATTGGTCTCCCGAAATATCGGGCAACTAATGAAGGATCTGACCGGGTTTCAACGGGATCTCCTATACTGCATCGCCGGAATGGAGGAACCCTACGGTCTTGGGATCAAGGAAGACCTCAAATCGTACAGAGAGATCATTCGTCTTTAGCTAATTCACCATCTCCTGTTGTGTAGCAGTAGCGAGCCGCTCTTGTAGGATCGGTCGCTCTTGATGGATTTTCTGTGCATCTTCAGCCATCCGGTCGATCAATGGCGGCGGTGTGTAGCCGAGTTGTTGACTGAGTTCATGGAGGATGAGCTGGGCGTGCGACCGGAAGGTCGCCGCCCAGCGTTCCGGTGGAAACACCGCATCATCTGCGGCATACTCGCTCACCAGATCAAGCAGCTCTCTGCTCACTAACAGCGTCAAGAGGGCCGCATACACGAGAATTTCCACGACGTGTTTCTTCGTCGTGCCGAACTCATCGAGTTCGTACCGACTCTTCAGTTCTCGAAACAGCAACTCTACTTCCCAGCGACACCGATAGAGTGTCGCTATATCTCGCGGGAGGATCTGTTCTCTCGGGAGATTCGTGATGTAGAGGTGGTAGTCGTCGGCGTCCTCGTCGAGGATGCCGACGACGCGGAACCGCTTCGTATCCAATGATTGAGTCTCCTCGTACACTCGTCGTTTGAACTCGGCCTCAACCTCTACATCAATGATCTCTCGATGCAGGTTTTCGGCTACATCCTGAATCTGCTTGCCCTCCAGCGGAATGGCGCGGCCGCGCCATTCCCGGAACTCTTCGGTTATCACCGGGTTCGCATTGTCCTTCAACCGACTCACGAAGTACCCGTCATTCTCATCAATCAGCGCAAACCGGCGGTACTTGAAGTAGGCCTGATCGAACAGCACCAACCGATCTTTGAGCCACGGGCCAGTGTCGAACCCATTGCTGTCGTGGGCTTTCTCGTCGGTGATGCTGAACTGCTCGATAGTCTGGTCAGTGACATTGTGGAGCAGGTGGAGCCGCGCTCCACCCTGCTCCCCTTTCCGAGGTTGAAACTCATCGGCGAGAAACTCGTGCAGCCGAAGAATCGTGCCATCAGCGGCGATGATGTCTCTAAAGCGGTCGAACTCATCGCTGATCGTGTGGGGGACAGCGACCTCGTCGAGCCGTTGTTCGACGAGGTCGCAGAGGAAGTCAGCGAGTTGTGGCGTTAACCGGTGGTAGAAACCGCCAGCCGTGAGTGTCTTGTCGGCTGTGCTGTTGTAGCTGCGTCGGAAGGCTGCGAGTGTTCGGCTCTCGCCGGTGGCGAAGCCGAACACGAATGTCCAGACAAGGGCGGGAATCTGGAGTTTGCCCTCTCGTTCGACCACGCCGTGTTCCTCGGCGTGGTCTTTGAGCATCGTCGATGAAAAGAGCGTAGTGAGACGATTCACAATTCGGGATGAGGAGGTGTCTTCTTGCACAGTCGATGCCTCCTCGCTACTCTCTCAAAGATATCTCGACAAGCTACCGCTGTCAAGCGGTTCTGAGATTAGCTGACTCGATGGAAATTCTGCTATCCCATGAGAGCGTGAAACAAGATATGGGGCGCAAGAGACCGATGCGTCTTTCGTGCCTAAGAGCACGTTTAGCTGACTGGTCCGAGTGCGTAAGAAGCCGAGTCGTGGGCGTTACAGCCCGACTGCCGCGACGGGCGGCAGTCGGGAAAGCCCGAATAGGTGCATCTCTGTTTCACGCACCGGCGTCCCGGAGTGATAACCAATGTATCTCGGAATTGACGTACACAAGCAGTACTCACAGGTAGCCGCTATGGATGAGTCCGGCGAGATCGTTGAAGAGGTTCGCGTCCAGAACGCGAACCTCGATGACCTCGCACAACGATATGCTGGAGCGAAGGCCGCGATTGAGGCAACCAGCAACTACTACCACATCCACGATACGCTGTCAGAGCATCTGGATGTAACAGTTGCTCATCCCGGCAAACTCACACTAATCGCTGACACGGATAAGAAAACAGATCGTGTCGATGCGAAAGAGTTGGCTCGGATGCTTCGGCTAGATTCTGTGCCTGAAAGCTACGTTCCAACTGATGAGATTAGACAAGCCCGCGCACTCGTGCGCGGGCGGCAGAAGTTAGTCCAAACGCGAACCGAGTTTGCCAACAAGATCCACGGGTTGCTGTCTGATCACGGCATTACACGCGACATCAAACCGCTGAGCGTGTCAGGGCGAGAATCCCTTCGGGATATCTCGCTCCCGACACCTTGGGATACGATGTTGACCTCGTATGTGCAGATGATCGAGACACTTACCGATGAGATAGACCGTCTTGAATCTGCAATCGAAGAGCGCGCTGGGTCTCTGAAGGAGACCCAGCTGTTGATGACAATCCCTGGCGTGAGTTACTACTCAGCACTCATGATCTACGCCGAGATAGGTGAAATTGATCGGTTTGACCGTGACAAAGAGGTCGTGAGTTATGCTGGGTTGAACCCCATAATCCGCGAGTCAGGCGACTCGCGGATCGAGGGTGGGATCTCAAAACGTGGCTCTCGGCAGTTACGTTGGATTCTCGTTCAGAGTTCCCGAACGGCTGTGCATACCTGCCAGGATGAGTATCTGAGTCAGTTCTACGACCGATTAGAAGGGAGAAAAGGCTCACAGAAAGCAATCGTTGCAACTGCTCGTAAACTACTGGTGTCAATTTACCATATGCTTGACCGAGAGGAGGTGTATGATCCTCCAGGGGTGAGTGCCTGACCGCCGCCGGCGGGCGGCGGTCATCGGCCGGGATGCAGACCGCAACAGCCACAGCTACAGCAAGCACGTTCCCTCCGCCTACCGGCATACCAACATGCTATCAGCTTGCCGTCTGGTGATTTAGTTCTACTCGCATTAGACGCAATGAGCTCGGAAAAGAATTATTTGCTCACCGGTGGTTTGGTCAAGTAGCAGAATTTCCATAGGTACGTTGAGATAGGCTTCCGTCTCGCGGAGGCTTTTGTCGATCTCGACGCGAAAGAGAATGACTGCGATTTGCAGCCATTTGGCGTGCCCGCTGTCGCCTGTCGGCGCAGCGGGCTCGTCTGGGTCGTCAACATGCTGTTTGGCAAGATTCTTACACTGTCTCGCTTTCGACCGTTTTGACCTCATATCGCAGGACGGCGTCCAATTCGTCGTTAACCCCACGAAAAACAATCAGAGAGCTACCAAGACGGCCGATTATCGGCATCGCAACAAGGCATACTATCTCGAACCGACCGCTGAAGAACTGGACTTCCGCCTGCTGATGGCCGGTGACATGCTCTCACCACTCATTGGAAACGAAGAGATTGATCCACAGAGCGATTCCTTCTCGCAATGGCTGATGAATCTCTAGTATGACGAATAACGCAGACGATGCACTCGCCCCAGATGAAAAGAGGCAGTGCGGGGTGAGCAGGGGCCGCCGCCTGCCTCAGTCGAAATAATCAGCGAGGTGGGCGGTAGAGCCGTTGACGCACAACGGCGACTGAAATGTTTGACCCCAGCAATAAAATAGATATCGCCATTTCGTATCTAATTAAATTAGTAGTTCCTGCTATCTACAGACATGACACCAAAGTACTGGAAACGGTGGTGTGTCACGAACCGTTGATACTGGTCTGAACCCAACACTATCATCTCTTTTTTTGTCCCCTCTTCACACCCGTGTTCGGGGAACGCACCGTCTGGGACATGCAGGTCGCCGACAAGGCCATAAGATGCGGCTCTTCACGGTAGAACCTGCAGGCACTGGATGGGTACGCAAGGATTCGAACCTTGGGCCGTCCGGATACCCAGACACCCGCTGCACCGCATTGGGAGTCGTGCCGCGCGGACTCACGACTGCACTGTCAGGGAAGTCCGGCCGTTCTGCCAAACTGAACTACGCACCCGCTAGGTGGTACCGCTCCCTCCAGTGCCAAACCAGCAGTGGTTCACAGACAGGCTTGTGGGCGACGCATCGCTTCGCTGCCCGCGATAGGATCGGGTTCAGTTTCCGGGTGAATGAGTATTTATATGTGTTCTACGTATACTCACGTGGAACTTGGCGGGTTGTCACACGCTCCAAGTTCTCGTTCCCATGACGACGCAGAATCAACCGCTTGGTGTGTGCCCATTTTGTGGTTCGACACTGGATGCTGGATCGATTCTGCTCAAATATGAGTCGGATGGCACCGAGCGTGTGTTTGCGGAGTGCTATACCTGTGATGAGCCTGTCCACCCCGAGTGAGTCACCGGTGGAGTCACTGAATGCTACTTTTCTAACGGTGCAGATTCGTTTGAGCTGAACCCTGCGTCGAAAGGAGTCGGAGAGTGAATGGAGCCGTCCACTCCCCGAAGGCGTGTGGATGAGCAGCACCGCCACACGGGTGTGGATTATGGTTGGCTGTTAGATCGGCACCAGCCATCTGCTAACCCCAACGCCGTTGATAAATCCTTTCTGGTTCGTACAGTTTCTGAGTGCTCCAGTCAGCAACCCCCGACTAATGCGGGACAGTATCAAAATTATTCTTACCTAACTATTTCCCATCTTATTTCTTTACGTTTGGTAAGAAACACCGACAGTCAATTTTGCATTCTCAGTCTATCTTTAGGACGGGAGAGCGGTGTATCTGCTCTCCCGCTGGAGAGGAGTCCATTACCTAAGACGGTTGCAGCCGCTCCATGTGCAAAGCGGCCACGTTTGATGTGACATGCATCCAACTAAAGACTGCTGGCCCTATTGGCACCAAAGAGGGTGCTTTTTGTTCTTCTCTTCCCGAATAGGCGTATGGAAATTTCTGGTCGCGTCTGAAAATCGTTCAGAACTATCTGGCAGCGACTGAAGTGAAGTCGTAGCTGACTCCCCGAATGAATGGGGACTGGGTAATGATCATGAAAGAGTCCCCAATCGAGATTACGGCCACGATTGACTTCGCTCTAACCATTGACCTGACTGAAGAGTACCCACTTTCCGCCTTCGCAGAACTCCTGACCGACCAGCGCATTGAATCGACGCTACTTGAAACAGCGATTGAAATCCTCAACGAGAATCTCGTTGAGGCGTATTGTGGCGAAAAACACGCCGAAGGGAACGGGACAAAGCGATATCAACGCTCAACCTCGAAGACCCGGACAGCTGTTACTACCGCCGGTGATCACGAGTTTTCACTTGGCTACGTCAAAGACACCGCAGCAGCTGACGACGAGAATACGCATTTTCGTCCTATCGAACAAGTCGTCGATTTCAACGGGAAGAAGCGATATCAGCAGGATATCGCTGCACGAACAGTCGATCTTGCGACGACGCTCTCTTACCGCGACGCAGCCGCTCATGCCGATGACCTCGAAAGAACGCCATCAAAGGATACCATCCGCGACCGCGTGATCAACTGCGGCAGGAAACTCACAGAGTTCGTTTCCAGCCGCATAGCGGGGCAGGAAGCTGATACCGTCATTCCAGACGGGACAAACTGCTACAGTCAGGATGAAGATCGTGAGTATCACGATGTACAGGTGACGCTCGCGGAAGACACTGAAACAGCCTCACGGTCAGTGCTTGATGTCTCAGTGAACTCTTCGTGGAGTGAGATTGCAGCTGATCTGGATGCCGCTGAGGCGATCACTGACGACACGCAAGTCGTCAGTGACGCCGAAAACAGTCTTGTTGAGGCATTTGAGACAGAAACACGTGATCATCAACTCGATTTGTCTCACGTCCCGCGAACACTTGAATACAAGCTGTGGGACGACGGAGCACTCTCATTGGAGAATCGCAGAGAGATCTCCACAGAGGTCTCTGGGGAGTTATTCCACCTCAAGAACTCTGTAGAGAAACATCGTCCGGAAGAGGAATATTCGGCGATCCGCTCGCGGATCGCGAAAACAAAAGAGCGGATAGAGAAGACAGCATGGCAGTTAGAGCAACTCTCCTCGCCGAAAGCAGCCTCGTACCTACATCGTGGTCTGGACTCAATGGTGACGTTTGCTGAGTATGCGACTGACGGGTTCGAAGTGCCGTGGACCTCGAACCCTGTTGAGCGGGCAATGGGTGAGGTAGCCAAGCGATGCAAGCGTGATTGGATGCAATGGAGCGAAGAAGGATTAGACACGTTGCTGCAGTTGACCCTCACGAAGTACGCCGATCCTGACTACTACCGTGAGTTCTTCGACGACTACCTCCAGCGATCAACTCACGAAACTCTGCGATGTGATGTATCGGTCACAGCGAGCGGGGGTGAATTTTGAACGGCTTTCCGACGCGACCAAATTTCTGATGACTTGCGATGCTTGTTTACTGGACGGGTGGAAGCAGATGGGGACTCGTATCAGATCACGGTTCCGGAACGAGAAATTGATCTTGGTGCGATAGAGAGTGAAGAAACCTACCGGGTAGCGATTATGCCAGCCGAATCACAGACAAGGGCTACCCCTACCGCCGAATCAGCTCCTGACGATACACCCCACTCAACTCAGGGTGAGGAGCCGCCAGTTGACGTTGGAGATACCCGAGAGGTTGAGATCGACAGTATTGGCGACAAAGGTGACGGTATCGCCCGGATTGATCGGGGCTACGTCGTTATCATCCCCGACACAGAGGTTGGCGACCGGGTCACTGTTCGGATTGAGAGCACACAGGAGAACGTGGCCTTTGCTGAAGTGGTTGACCGCCACCACAGACTCCAACACGACTAACATACACCACTCAATAGGGTTCGACGAACATGACTGAGTTCAGCACTGGAGAGACAGTTCGGATTGATATCCCCGACGAGACCGACCCTGATCACGATCCGTATCATGGCGAGCATGGTCAGGTTATCGAGATTGTCGAAGGCGAGGTAACGACGATTACAGGCGAGCAAGTTGAGGAAATACGCTACCGGATACGACTCCCGGATGGCGAAGAACTTGAACTACCATCCAACGCTATCCGATCATCGATCCAATAATTTCTCTGGTGGGTAGCCATCACGACTTGTATCTATGCAACGCTCACAGTTGTTTGTATAAATGAGGCTCATCATGAACCGCTTAGCACCTCTTAGAGGGTTGAAAACCGGTATTCGATTTTTTCCACAGAGTTGTGACCGTTCATTCTACTCGACACCTGAATCAATATAGTTGCTGCCGGGGGTTGGATTGGCCGGTCGTTGATCTGCTGGATACGAAATCATCCGCGTACCACACTCTTCACACGAGTATCTGGCTGGGTGGCGGGTTTGTTCGCAGTGTTGGGCATACCCGACGCTGAAACAGCCGTTCGGACAGGCATGGATGACCTGTGGTTCGACCCACGGAATGCTCTCAACGTTACAGGTGCCGGGTTCAAATGTCGTCGGTGTATCTACTCCATCGCAGCTAACAAGGGTTGTCTCACACTCTGGGCAGGTATACAGCCACGGGTTTTTGATACGTTTAGCTCGCTGTTGATACGGCCATTCCGTACACCCATTCGGACAACCGAGCAGATAGCGCGCTGTCTCCGATGTGTGGGCTCCATCTTGATCGGCTGCCTGCTCCCAAGGGATACTAGCGACGTGACAGGTGCCCGGTTCAATCGAGCTGGGAGACTCACCAGCGTCGTAGCTCACGAGCCGCGTGTCACACTCTTTGCAGCGGTACTCCCAGGGTTGCTTGATCCGTTTTGAGCGTTTGAGATACCCACGCTCAAAACATCTGTTCGGACAGGCGAGCATGTAGTTTGCATCGACGAGGTCGTCGCTTTCGTAGCGAGCAGTTGGATCAGCACCAGCCCGTGTGGCCGCCTCTTTCCACTCAGGCCCATGAGGCTTGACGTTCGGGCCATATTGCGAGTGAACGTATGCGTGCGCGACCTCATGTCGAACCGTATCCCGCCAGTCAGTATCAAGGTCGTTCTCAAAGAGTCGCCGAGCGAGTCGAATGCGATACTGCTCACCCTTACTGTCG
>Ga0209946_1001298_pt1 | contig 10136 bp, 11 predicted proteins | sample SalPon2_A_H2O_MG_FD_185704 | JGI IMG/M metagenome (GOLD analysis project Ga0209946, IMG submission 185704) | Salt pond water microbial communities from South San Francisco under conditions of wetland restoration - Salt Pond MetaG R2_A_H2O_MG... | ecosystem: Environmental > Aquatic > Non-marine... | reverse complement strand
CTTATGGTTCTGAGGCTCTCCGCTGGTTCAAACTTCTCTGATGACTTGTAAAATTCCTCCTTGTTGATTTCCTGGTTCTCTATAAAATCTTCTATTATGCTCTGTCTTTCATTTTTGGGCTCTCTATGCCCTCTCTCATACTTGCCTATCTGTCTTCGAGGAATGCCTATTTTTTCTGAGAGCTGCCGCTGTGAAAGATTCAGCTTGGTTCTAATCCCTTTCAATAGATTTTGATAATCTTCTTTGGTCACTTCCTTCACCTGTTTATTGGTTTGCTTTTCTTCTTACTGTGTCTATGTCGACTGTTGTTGGAATCGGTACTGCTGCGTCGATCAATTCGATTGTTACTTCTCTGTTAGTGTCGTCGACTCTCTCTATCTTAGCTTTCTCGCCTTTGAAAGGTCCTGAAATTACTTCTACGGTGTCTCCTTCCTCGATTTTGATGTCTTCTTGTTCTTCGTCCAAGTATTTCTCGATTTTGTCTACTTCTACTTCTTGGTCTAGGACTCCTCTTGCGTTTCTGGAGTCGTTGACAAGGTCTCGAATATCTTGTTCTTTTCCTTCGATGAATATGTATCCTTTGAGGTCATCTGGGTGGAACAGTGCGTTTATGTCGAGGTTGCTGGTCTTTACTTGATTTCTCATTGCGTTGATCGCTGTTTTTTCTCTTCCACGTGTCGTACGAGCTGAAAGTATCGTCATTCTTTGATTTGACCTCTTTAGAGTAGTGTTGGGCCCAGGTTTGAAACCATGTAGAAAATGAATCCAACTAGTCCTATCAGTATAATTCCGATCCCAGTTACCTTGGCGCTCATCTCGAACTCTTCTCTGTCAGGTTTCTCGGAGATTTTAAGGACTCTCCTGTACTCTCTAAGTCTATCCATTAACTCATTCTTGAGCTTCGTCGGCGATAGGTTGTCAGTATCCATTGTAATCAACTGTAAACATCTGCCGAGTTATATAGAAAGGTCTAGACCAAAACACCAGTAGCGTCTAGTTTCCCTTCCACCCTCGGACAGTGGTTCAAACGGGTCTTTTACATCAAAACAAGGAAGAGAAAAATTTATAAACTTGTGATAGTTGCAATTAAGTCCTTCATCTGATAAATTTCTTTACATCATCTTCTACTGATTCAGGGTTCTCTAAGTAGTCCATTTGGAAAATTACTTTTTCTTCATCGTTCATGATGTAAACTTTTCCTATTCCAAGTAGTCGAGGAAATATCCCGATTACACACTTCGTTGAGGCGGCTTCGTTTAAGTCCTGTGTTTTCTCTGAGCCTAGAATATCATTCTTTTCTATCAGTTGATTGCCTCTGATTTCATAGCTTCTGCCGCGATAAGTTAGATAAGTTACAACAGGGATAGCAAGTATTGTTACTGCGACTGCGAACAAGCTAATGACAAAGTAGATTGGTTCTCTCATTATGAAGTAAGGTGCTAAGGAGAGAGCCATGAAAATCAGTATTTTTCCAAAATGTGGTGGAAAACGCGCACCAGGATCATCAACCCACATAATGCTTGGCACCAGACTTCTGTACTGTTCTTCGATAAGCCGTGCCAAAGTTGCTCTAAATGCAGGAATCTCCATATTGGATCAGTTTATAGTTTTGAAATAAAAAAGGGTTGGAAGAAAATGTGTTTAGATAAACTCTACGCCTAGTTCCTGTTCAATTTCGTCTTCGTACTCGTCTGAGTGAGTTTTTTCTGGCCCGTAGATTTGTGGGCTGTCGACTCCTGTTACTATGATCATGGACTGTAGGGAGTTGTCCATGTCTTCTCTGACTTGTGCTCCCCAGATGATCTTGGCTGATTCGTGGAGTTTTCCACTTACTGTGTTTACTACTTCTTGTGCTTCGTTCAAGGATAGGTTGGTTCCTCCTGTGACGTTTACGAGTGCTCCTTTTCCTCCTTCGATGTCTACGTCTAGTAGTGGGTTGGATAATGCTTTTTGGACTGCTTCTGTTGCACGACTGTCTGTGTCGGACTGGCCCATCCCTATCATGGCGATTCCTCCTTCTCCCATGACTGCTCTGATGTCTGCGAAGTCCAGGTTGACTAGTCCTGGTTTGGTGACTAGCTCTGTTACTCCTTTGACTGCGTTTACGAGTATTTCGTCTGCAATCTTGAATGCAGTGTTTAGGCTTACGTCGGGTACTATTTCAAGTAGTTTGTCATTTGGTATTACGATTAGTGTGTCGACTGTTTCTTCTAGTCGTTCTAGTCCGTATTCTGCGTTTTCTTGTCGTGCTTGACCTTCCATTTCGAACGGTAGTGTGACGATTCCTACGGTTAGTGCGCCTTCTTTTTTGGCTTGTTCTGCGATTACTGGTGCTGATCCTGTTCCTGTTCCTCCACCGAGGCCACAGGTGATGAAAACCATGTCTGCGCCTTCTACTTGTGCTTTAACTTTCTGCTGACTTTCTTTAGCAGATTCTTCTCCTACCTTTGGGTCTGCTCCTGCTCCAAGTCCTTGAGTCAGTTCTTTTCCGATTAAGACCTTTTCGTCGGCGTTTGCGTATAGAAGATCTTGTGCGTCGGTGTTCATTGCGACTGTTTCACAGCCTTCAATACCGACTTCGACAAGTCTAGAAATAGTATTGTTTCCTGCTCCGCCTGAACCAATTACCTTGATATCTGCTTTTCTCTGTTCAATCAGGTCTTCCAGTTCATCGTCAATATCATGATTTTTCTTATTTTGCGGGACTGACCCAGAATCGTTCTGCCTTGCTTGGTTTATAGAGTCTTCCATCAGAGAACCACTTTATTATGTAAAACAAGTAGTCACTAAACTATATAAAATTGGCTCAAAGCCTCTCACCCCGATATTTTTAGGAAAAACAACAAAAATGCTTCTATGAAACAACAAAATCTGGACAGAATTCATGAATTTTGGTCAAAAAGCCTAGGATGCAAAAAACAAGTACTAAAGAAACCTAAATCTGGAATATTCTCTCGCCAGAAGCCCTCAGATTACACCATAGACCACACTAAAGAGAAAGTAGATGTCTTCTTCAAAGAAAGTGAAAAGATAGTTTCCTGTCATGAAAGTTCTCTATCTCAAGTGAGAGAATTAGATTTTTCACGTCAGAACCTTCAGGAAGAAAGGCTTGATGTAAAAGAAATTCTAGGCCCGGCCTTTCTCAGCTTCACAGATTCAGAAAGTTTCAAACCAGTAAAATCGCCTGATTGCAGAAAACTCAAAGAATCTGATGCTGAAAAACTCGAGGATTTGAAGGAAACTGGGCAGGAGGAAGAAATTGAAAACTCAATCGGAGACTATAATCCAGTTGAACACTGTCTTTTCGGGAAGTTCCTAGAGGGGAGACTAGTTGCGGTATCTGGCTATGAAATCTGGAATGGTGAAATCGCATTTCTAATCGTTTTTGTATCCAAAGAGTATAGAGGAAAGGGATTTGGCAAACAAGTCGTATCCGAAGCAGCCCAACACGCAATTAGCCATAATTTGATACCATGCTACAGAACAGTGGAAGGATGGAAATCCTCAATAAACCTAGCTAAAAGTCTGGGCTTTGAGAAATATGCTAGTACTTATTTGATAGAAATAAAGGGAAAATAAGGTTGTGACTTTATTCGTCGAATTCGACTTCCTCAATTGCCGTATGCTCAGTGATCTCTTCCCTTATGCCTTCTTTGACTTCTTCTGGTAGTTCGTGGCTGTGTCCGTCTTCTTCGTGTTTGTGGATAATTGTTGCTTTTCCGTCTTCGAATTCTATTTCTCCGTGTCCTAGTCTGTATTGGAAGATGTGTTTTGCTTTTTCTTGACTGTCTTCTACTTTTTCCTGTACTTTAACCCAGTATTCTAGGTCTTTTCCTGAGAGTGGGTGGTTGAAGTCGATTCTTACTCTTCCGCTTCCTTTGGAAACTACTCTACCAGTTTTACGTCCTATCTGGATTTGTTCTCCTACGTTTACGTTGACTCCTTGCTTCGTAAACTCTTTTTCTGGGAATGTCTCCATGTTGCCTGCTTCGCGTTTACCGTATGCTTTTTCAGCTGGAATCTCTACTTCTTTCTCTTCTCCTACATCCATTTCTTTGACTTCTTCTTCAAGGCCTTCAATTACATAGTCTTCTCCGATTAGAATTGGTATTGGCTTGTAATCCTGTTCTTTCCTGTAAATATTGCTTTCTTTTGCTTTTTCCTCGCTTGAAAGATCGAATATTTCGCCATCAGCCTTTCCAACGTAGTCGATAAGAACTAGTTCTCCATTTTTCATTGCCATACTGGTAACTTGTTTTGGAAAAGTTATAAACCGGTTTTTCTCAATACAGCCTCAATCAATCGATCCTCCCATTCCACTACTTTGTGGACTACAGGTATCTTGGCCTCAAAAAACACGAGAGCAGCACCTGCAAAATTCATTCCTATATCCCTAATAGAGAAATAACGATAAGGCACAGACAACTGCACTACCTCCATTAAAAACCCGAAAATGAATGCTGCGGCAGCTGCCTCAAAATGGCCTATCCTCGTATCATGAAAATTAACTAGGAAAGCGCTTGCAAGACCAAAATACGCAAGAAAATGCAGAGGTAAGAATCCAGGTTTCGAAAAATGAGAAACGCTGTTAAAACCAATCAAAATACACAGACCGATCAACCCTAATAGATTCAGTTTCCTCCTCATACAAGTAGACAATCTTCTATAACAGAAATTTAAGCTTTCAGCAAATTAAAACCATCTATGAGCTGGATGGACAACCTGCCAAAACAAGTGCAGGAAAGCATGGACGACCTACTACTCGAAACAGAACAACACGAAGAAACCTACATGGAAGCAGAAAACGCACCAATAGGCCAAATCTGGGTAGCAATGGCACAAATGAACAAAAGAATCAAAAAACTAGAAGACCTCGTCCACGCACAACGCACAGCACTACAAGAAATGGACGTGGAAGTCGAAGTCGACAAACACCTCGACAAAGACCTAGAAGAAAGCCTGAAAAGGTATTAATGGATTACAGAGGCCATCTCAGGAATTTTAGAGCATTGGCCGATGCAGGCTTAAGTTATCTGAGAGGCAAGTCTTTTTTCGAGGTTGAAGATGAGGACTATACATTTGAACATTCTTCTATAGTGTCTGCTTGGGAGGCTGAGTATTTCTTTGCTAATGAATCAGAATTCTATCAGGATGCAATACAGGAAATAGAGAAGGGTGATGTCTTCTATGATGTGGGAGCTAACATAGGCTGTTTTACATGCATCATGGCAGGAAACGGCGCTAATGTATATTCTTTTGAACCTGATTCTCAGGCGTTAAGAGAACTGAACAGAAATCTTGAATTAAATTCTCTGAGTGCAGAGGTCTATAACTATGCTCTCTCCGACTCATCAGAGTCTAAACCATTCATGGCCAAAAAAGGTCCAGATGGCAAACAGAGAATAGATACTAAGTCAGAAACCTGTGTTGAAGCGAAAAGAGCTGACGAATTAGATATAGAACCTCCCGACATAGTCAAAATAGATACCGAAGGCCACGAATTGCGGGTATTAAAAGGAATGAGTAATTTAATACAAGAAAAAACTCCTCTGCTGTACGTTGAAGCACATGGAAGCAAAGGCTTTTCAGAAGTTCAAGAATATCTCGAAGCAATAAACTATGAAACCGAGTTAATGACTCGTAGAGTGGATGGCTCCTACATGCTGAAAGGAGAAGAGAATAAGTAGAAATTTATTCCCTATTCCATTACTATGGCGGGCTTACCTGGCTCAGCCCTATCAGCTTTGTCCTCACTGGATTCTTCTTCAGATTCTATCTCTATTTCTGCGTTGAATTCTTCTTTCCATCTTTCTTTGTTGGTTTCCAATGCTTTCTTCTCGGTTTCTTGCTGAATTAGCTGGTTTCTGAATTTGCCTGGGTTTTGATAGGCGTCTTGTACTTTTTGGTTGATTGTGTCTGCGTGTTTTTTGAATCCTGCTTGGATTGTTTTGCCTGTGATTGCGCCTATATCCCCGAGTTCTAAGTTGCTTTCTATTTCTTGGAATGCTTCGTATTTCCAATTTGCTGAATTGATTATTTTGATTGTTTCTGGTTTTGTGTCTACCATTTCTTGGATTTCTCTTATGTCGCTGGCTACTTTGTCGAAGTATTCGTCAATTGTCTCTGCTTCTTCATCTAGTAGTTTTTCGTTTACTTCTGGCCAGTCTGATTCGAGCATTAGTTGTTCGTGTCCTAGTTCGTTCCAGAGTTCTTCTGCTGTGTGTGGTGCGTATGGGGCTATTAGTTGTATCAGTGTTTCAACTCCGTAGGTGAATATTGCTTTGTCTGTGTTTTGTTGTTTGTACCAGTAGAGTTTTGTCAAGAGTTTGTCTATTTCTCCGAGTGCGATGTTGAATTCGTAGTTTTCTGTATTCTTGGTTACTTTTTGGATTGCTCTTTGTATTCGTGTGCTGACGATTCTGTCTTCTAGGGATGCGTTTTCTAGGGTGGGTTGTTTGTTGGTGATTAGGTTTTTGTTTTCTTCGTATATTCTGAAGACTCTTTTGAGCATGTTTTTTGATGATTCTACTCCGTCTTCGCTCCATTCTAGTTTTTTGGTTGGGTGTGATGCGTTGAGTATGAATGTTCTTGCTGTGTCGGCTCCGTTTTCTTCTATTAATTCGGTTGGGTCTACTACATTGTGCTTGGATTTACTCATTTTCCTTGTCTCTACTTCTACTTCTTTACCGCATTTCTCACAGATATTATCGTCTTCTACTTCGTCTGGGTATAGCCATCCGTGTTCTGGGCATTTGTAGGCAGGATGGTTCACCATTCCTAGTGTTAGCAGTCTTTCGAATGGTTCGTCATCTTCTAGCATGTCTTGGTCGCGCAGGAATTTTTGGAAGAATCTTGCGTAGAGTAGGTGCATTACTGCGTGTTCTACTCCCCCAATGTATTGGTCGACATTCATCCAGTTGTTTGCATCTTCTTTGTCGAATGGTGCTTTGTCTAAATTTGGCGAGATGTATCTTAGGAAGTACCATGAGCTTCCGATGAATGTATCCATGGTGTCGGTCTCTCTTTTTGCTTCTCCGCCACATTCTGGGCATTCGACTTTGGCCCAGGTTTCTGATGTTTCTATTGGATTTCCTGTTTCTGTGAACTCTACATCGTTTGGAAGTTCAACCGGTAGATCTTCTTCAGGTACTGGTACTGATCCGCATTCTTCACAGTGGATTATAGGGATAGGTGTTCCCCAGTATCTTTGCCGGGAAATCAGCCAGTCACGAAGCTGATAGTTTACATCTTCTTCTCCAATACCTTCTTTTTCCAATTTTTCAATTATTTTTTCGATAGCATCCTCTTTGTTCAAATCGTTTAGGCCTTCTGAGTTGATGTGGTTCCCATCTCCTTCATAAGCACCGTCTTCTTCGTAAGAATGCTCTTCAGGTGATTTGACAACTTCTTGGATTTCTATGTTGTGTTCTTGTGCGAATTCGAAGTCTCTCTGGTCGTGAGCAGGGACTGCCATGATTGCTCCGGTACCGTAGTCTGTTAATACGAATTCTGCGACATAGATTGGTATTTCTTCTCCGTTTATTGGATTTTCTGCGTATTTTCCTGTGAATACTCCTGCTTTTGATTTTTCCTCTCTTTCTTCAGCATCTTTCTTCAATGCTTCTTCTCTATATTCTGCGACTTCCTTGTTCTCCTCGGCTATTTGTTTAGCTAGTTTATGTTCTGGTGCTAAGGCCATAAATTTGGCGCCGTGGATTGTATCTGGTCGTGTTGTAAATACTTCTATTTCTCCGTTTTCTTTTGTTGGGAATTTGACTTTGGCTCCTGTGCTTTTTCCTATCCAGTCTTCTTGCATTTTTCTTACTTTGTCTGGCCATCCTTCGAGTTGATCGAGGTCTTGGAGAAGTTCTTCTGAGTAGTCTGTAATTTTCAAGAACCATTGTTCCATGTCTTTTTGTTCTACTACGGAATCACATCTCCAGCAAAGTCCTTCTTCTACTTGTTCGTCTGCGAGAACCGTTTCACATCCGGGACACCAATTAACTTTGGATTCGTCCTGGTAGGCAAGTCCTTCTTCGAGCATTTGTTGGAAGATCCACTGGTTCCATTTGTAGTATTCTGGATCGCATGTAGCTATTTCTCTATCCCAGTCGAACGAGAATCCTAGTCTCTTGAACTGGCCTCGCATATTATCTATACAATCTCGAGTCCATTCCTCAGGGTCTACATCTCGGTCGATAGCAGCATTTTCCGCAGGTAGTCCAAAGGCATCCCAACCCATAGGATGCATCACATCGTAGCCCTGCATCCGTTTCATACGAGCAGGTGCATCTCCAAGCGAATGAACTCTTACATGACCCATGTGTAGATTGCCAGAAGGGTAGGGAAACATCTCCAGTACATAATATTTCTCTGCATCAGTTCTTTCTGTTTTATGAATCTCTGCTTCTTCCCATTTTTGCTGCCATTTTTGTTCTATTTGTTTCAATTTCTCTGCGAATTCTTGGGCCATGGATGGGGTTGTGTGTTTAACTTATTTGTATTTGAGTTAGTGGTTTCTGGGGGTTTGACAGGTAATTTAAATGCCTGTCTTCAAATGCAAATATACAATGACCCGATTGATATGTGTAAGTAGTGGCAAGGGAGGGGTCGGCAAAACCACGACTACAGCTAATATTGGCGCAGCTTTAAGCCAATTTGGAGCTGATACAGTCGTATTAGACGCAAATCTTACTAATCCAAATCTAGGTTTTCACATAGGAATACCTTTATACCCTAAGACTCTACACGATGTTTTGAAAGGCGATGCACATATCACAGAAGCAATGTATATTCATGACTCTGGTCTAAGAGTTGTACCAGCAGGACTATCTGTTGAAGACCTGCGGGATACCTCTCCAGATAACTTATCAGATGTTCTTCTCGATACAGTGGGTGAACCGGATTTTGTACTTGTTGACTCTGCTGCAGGCCTCGGAAACGAATCTATTAATGCTATTGAGGCTTCTGATGAAGTTATGATTGTAACTAATCCAAACCTTCCAGCAGTAACAGATGCACTGAAGACTGTTAACGTTGCTGAGGAGGCAGGAACTGAAATAGCTGGAGTAGTCCTTAACATGGTGAAAGGACATGACTCCGAACTGGATAAAGATGAAGTTGAGTCTATGATAGGCTACCCTGTTTTGATGGAAGTTCCGGAACACGAAAAAGTTCAGGAAGCCTTGTCGGCCAAGAAGCCAGTTGTACATCATTCTCCAGACCACCATGTCTCTGAAAGATTCAAGGCAGTGGCTGCAGACCTAGCAGAACTTGATTATGAACCTGACTTAAGTGAAGACAGCTTCCTCGAGAAAGTGCTTGGAAAGTTCCGGCAATAATTGTAAGAGGTTTTTTATTGAGGGATCTATAATTCCAAGTTGATGACCCGTATTATTTCTGTTGTATCGGGAAAAGGTGGTGTGGGTAAAACTACTTTAACAGCTAATCTAGGCACAGAACTAGCCAAACAGGATCACGACGTCCTGATCATAGACGGAAACTTTTCCGGAGCAAACGTATCACAACATTTCGGGTTAGGCTTCCAGGAAGTATCTCTGAACGATGTTCTCGAAGGAGAAGCATACATCACACAGGCAGTAACCAAACATTCCGAAGGAGTTTCAGTTCTTCCAGCAAGTATACTAGACTTTAATGCAGATGCAGAAAAACTTCGGCATGCTATAGTAGACTTCCTAGGAGACAAAGACTTTGTACTAATTGACACCGCAGCTGGAGTCGGAGAAGAAGTAGAAGCAGGTATAGAGGCATCAGACGAAGTACTTCTTGTTTCAGAGCCAGAGCTACCAGCACTGACAAATGCTTTAGGAGCTAAAAAACTGGCTGAGCAACTCGAAAGAGATGTGCTAGGACTAGCATTGAACAGTGTGAGAGACGAGCAATCAGAAGTAGAACGCGAAGATATCAAAGATTTAATCGAAGAAGAGATAATTGCAGAAATACCAGACCACCAACACGTAAGAGAAGGAATAGCACTAAGAGAACCAGTAGTCAGCTACAAGCCAAAATCCAGGCCTTCAAACAGGATAGAAGACCTAGCATACAGAATAAAAGGCGAAGAACCTCCAGAAAGAGGACTATCACACAAAGTAGCGGAAAAAGTCAACGACCTGCGA
>Ga0209946_1001297_pt1 | contig 10144 bp, 12 predicted proteins | sample SalPon2_A_H2O_MG_FD_185704 | JGI IMG/M metagenome (GOLD analysis project Ga0209946, IMG submission 185704) | Salt pond water microbial communities from South San Francisco under conditions of wetland restoration - Salt Pond MetaG R2_A_H2O_MG... | ecosystem: Environmental > Aquatic > Non-marine... | reverse complement strand
GCCCGATGTAGAAGTCGCCGAACTCGCCGTACCGCGAGGAGGCGGGGTCAAAGCGCATCTCGTAGACGATGTCCTTGATGTCCGTCGGGTCGGAGCCGAACAGGGTGACCCCCCACTCGTGGCTGTCGAAGCCGACCGAGGAGGCGATCACCTGCTTGATCTTGCCGGCGTACTCGCGACCGACATCGCCGTGGCCGGCCATGAGGTCGGCGCGGTCCGAAAAGGAGAGGTCGTACCAGTTGTACTCCTCGCCGCGGCGCTTGCTCATCGGATAGAAACAGACGTACTCGTCGTCGGGTATCTCCGGAGTGAGTTTCCCCTCGATGTAGCGACGGAGCCCCTCGTCGACGGCGTCGGGATCCTCGAAGTACTCGTCGGAGACGTAGCCTGAGACCTCGGTGACGGAGACGTACGAGGTCGTCCGCTCTGTGAACTTCGCGAGCGCCGTGTCCTCGAACCGACGCTCGATCGCCGAGAGGTCGTCGAGGGTCGGCCGGAAGTGGACGAAAAGCAGGTCGGCTTTGTGCCCGAGCACGGAGAACAGTCCGGAGTCGCCTTCGTCGGCGTCCGCGACCTGCTCGCGGTGGTTCAGGAAAGAGATTCCCTCCTCTATCGCCCGCCGGCGCTCGCGTTCGGGGGCGTCGCGCCACGCGTCCCAGTCGATCGACCGGAAGTCGTGCAGCGCGAACCAGCCCTCTTCGGTCTGTGGAGCCTCGACCATACCTCGCCTTGGGACGCCGCGACTTAGGGGTTTGCGAGTCGTCTCGGCTGACGAAAACGCGAACCGGACCGGCGCGTGACGGGCGCGGGCAACGCGTCGCGGCCGAGACGACGGCGACGCGTCGCGGTCGTGACGATGGCAACGCGTCGCCGACCCCGCGTCCCGTGCCGTCCTCGCTCCCGAAGGTTGATACCGGGCACCCGCAACTACTCGGACGATGTCCAGTGACGATCCGTCCGTCCCGATCGTGTGTACCGAGTGCGAGACGGAGACCCGCGTCCCGCTATCCGACGTCGGGGAGGCACTCACCAGACACAACGACGGAAAACACGACGGAGAAGACGTGGCCGAGGTCGACCCGGCCCTGAAAGACCAGCTCGCCGACCTCGTCGCCGACGACCTCGGGCTGTTCGACGAGGCGGAGTAGTCGTCCGCGCCCACCGAGTGAGCCGGGTTCGGCGCGCCGAGGGAGCGGCTCAGTCGTCCTGAGCGAGCGCGCCCTGGGGGTGCCCCTTGTGCTGGAGGTTCCGGTTGTCGCGCTTTCGCGTCGCCGTCGCCGGAATAACGTCCACCACGTCAGACCGGGGATGTCCCGTGTAGCCGTGGCCGGAATACTCGGCGCAGTGGGCCATCGCGTCATGGGATCCCTCCCACGGCCCAGCGTCACAGCCGTCTGCGGTACAGACGAATACGATGTCTTCGGACATGTTGTTCGGCCGTTCTCCGGATGCGTATAAAAGCGCTACATCCCGATTATCAGTGTAGATACTTCCGTGACCCCGGATGCAGAGGCCACTCACCGCGGCACCGAGGCCGCGCCGGCGTCAGTCGCCGATGGCTGGCGCGGCGAACAGTTCGACGCTCGTTCCGTCGCGACGGCAGTCTTCGAGCGCGTGTTTGGCCGCGAATCCGGCCTCGTGTGCGGACGCCCCGCTGCCGACGCCGACCTGTAGCTCGACGCCCACGTCGTCTTCGACGTGTGCGACCGCGTCCGCGAAGGCGCGTTCGGGGAGGTCCGGACAGACGGAGATGATGTTGTCGCCGCCGACGAAAAACGAGAGCGCCCCGTGGGTCTCACGGAGGTAGTGCATCAGCGAGGCGTAGGCCCGCTCGACGTTGATGAACGTGTCGAACTCGTTTATCTGGTCCGTGTACTTCCCGGTGACGTCGACGACATCGAAGTGTGCGATCTGGAGGTCGGTGTCCGTCGTCTCCGTGAGATACTCGCCGGCGAGCACCTCGGTCCGGCTCTCGTCTTGTGCGCTCCCCTCGGTCTGGAGCCTGTGGTTCGCCGCCGTGAGGGCGTCGACCGGGCGTTCGGCGACCGCGGTTCCGAGGCTGACGGTCACCGGATAGCGGTTTCCGATCGATTCTTGTAGCGCCGCGTGGGCGGCGTCGTCGACGCCGTTCGTCACCGCGATCATGTTGTCGAACCGCGTGAAGAAGACGTACGCGTCGCGGTGGCCGACGAACTGTGCGATGTCGGCGAAGAGCCGCGACTGGAGCGTCTGGAGGTCCATCTCGCGACGCGGCTCCGGGGTCACGGTCCACGGCCCGTAGTTGTCGATCTGGACGAGGGTCACCTGGGTCGTCGTCACAGTGGGCACCGATACGGAGTCGTGCCGCTTTATGCTTCCGTTATCCCGAACGCGTTAGCGGTATCGGATCTGGAACGGCGCTCGCGCAGCCGTCGGATCACGAGGGGAGCTACGAGCGCGTCGTCTGCCGACCGATGACGGTCTCCATCTCCAGGGCGTACAGCGTGAACGCGACGCGTTCGACCGCTTCGTCGAACAGACGAAACGGCGGGAACCACTCGTTGAGGGTCGCCTCGTCGGCGTCGCCGTCCCACTCCCGTATCGGTCCGCGGACGTGGATGCTCCACGACTCGTCTGCCGACGCGTCATAACAGACGAACGTGGCGGTGTCCGTCGTGTCGAGGAATCGCCGCTTCTCACTGTCGCGGTCGTGGCCGCTGACGCGGAGGAGGAACCGCTCGCCGTCGTAGTGGTAGCTCAGCGGGACGGCGTACGCGTCGTCGTCGTGTGCTAATCCGAGGACGCCGTGGTGGCCCGTCCGCAGCTGGTCGTCGATGTCCGACTCGGTCATGCCGCTCGTGTAGACGTACTCGGCGTGCTCCATGCGCGGTAGACGCGACGGCGACGCAAATAGACACCCCCGATTTCTCGGACCCGCAGACGCGGGGAGAAGCGCGCGCGGCGCTCGGCTACGGGACGCCGCCCAGGGTCGAGCCGCGGTGCACAATCCATAGGGTCGTGGCGACCTGATCACGGGTATGCCATTCAGCGGAGCCGTCCTCGACGTGGACGGGACGGTCGTGCGGGGCGACGATCCGATCGGCGGAGCACCGGCGGGGTACGAGCGGCTTCGAGCGGCCGGAATCGAGACGCTGTTCGTCTCCAACAACCCGACGAAGACGCCCTCCGCGTACGTCGACCGTCTCGGGGCCGCGGGGTACGAGGTCGACGCGGGACAGGTGTTCACCGCCGGGACGGTGACGACGCACTACCTCCGGGAGCACCACGGGGCAGACGACCTGTTGTGCATCGGCGACCCGGGGCTGCTCTCTCAGTTCGCCGACGCCGGGCTCACCACCACGGACGACCCCGCGGCGGCGGACGCCCTCGTGGCCTCCATCGACCGGGAGTTCGACTACGATGATCTGTGTACCGCGCTGTGGACCTTAGAGCGTGACGTCCCGTTCGTGGGGACGGATCCAGACGTCGTCATCCCCGCACCAGAGCGCGACGTTCCCGGGTCCGGAGCCGTGATCAACGCGATCGCGGGCGTCGCCGAGCGCGAGCCCGACGTCGTGCTCGGCAAGCCCTCCGATCCCGCGATCGAGATGGTCCGCGAGCGGCTCCCCTATCCGCCGGAGGACTGTCTCGTCGTCGGCGACCGTCTCGACACCGACATGGCGCTCGGCGAGCGCGCAGGGATGACGACCGCCCTCGTGCTGTCCGGGATCGCGGACGAGACGGACGTGGCGGACGCCGCCGTCTCGCCCGACTACGTGCTCGAAGATCTCGGTGAGATCGATCGAGTGCTCGACTGAGCCGGACGGATCGACCGCCACGACGAAACCGCCGATCGTGACCGCCGATCGCGACCGCCACTCGGCCGATTGCACGCGCCCTCTCACTTTCGCCACGCGGGTAACGTTTATATCTGATTCCGCCCTCGACCGTCGTATGGGTGTGCGAGACACACGCGAGGATGCGAGCGACGACGGCGAGGATCCGGAGCGGTCCGTCCGGATCATCGAGGGGCACGCGGTGCAGTTCAACGAGTATCGGTACTGAGTGGCCCGGCCGTCGGCCGCTCGCGTGCCATCCGCCGAGCGCCGCCGCGGTGAGCCGGCCGCTGTCGGGAGCGTTAAGTGCGCGTCGGGGGTAGCCGAGTGTGTGACACGGAGGCTCCGACGCGCGAGCGCCTTCGCCGCGGTGGCCGCGCTGGCGGTCCTCGCTCCGGCGCTGGGCGACGCCGCGCTCGTGCCGTTTCTCGCCGTCGCCGGCCTCGCCTTTTTCGGCGTCCGCGACGGGGAGTGGTTCGAGACGCTCGCGCTGCCCGGTGACCGGGACGAAGAGCGGCTCTACGGGTTCGTCGCCTTCTCGCTCGCCGCGGCCGGACTCGCGCTGTTCGCCTCTCTCCCCCGCGCCCCGCTTCCCCACTCGGCGTTCGCCGCGGCCGCCCTCGCGGTCGGTGGCGGCCGCCTCGGCCGGGAACTCGTCGGCTCTCGGTCGACAGACGAGTTCGCGCTCGTCGCCGGCTACGTCGCCGGCGGCACCGTAGGCGCAGTCGCCGGACAGGTCGGTGTGCTGGTTCAGACCAGCGGACTGGACGGTTTCGGCGCGGCCGTCGGCGGCGTCACCGCGACGCTCCCCGGCGTCGTCTTCCTCGCCGCGGTCGCCGCGCTTTCGGCCGCGCTCGTCCGGTCGCTGGTGTTCGCCCGCGACGCGCACATCACGGTCATCCTCGTCGCCTTCGCCGTCTGGGGGTTCATCGCGCTCGATCCGGGCGTGACCGTCGCGCTCGTCGCCTTCGGGCTCGGCGTGACCGTCGCGCTCGGCTACGTCTCGGTCGCGCTCGGCACCGCCTCGGTCTCCGGCATGTTGACCGGCGTACTCTCCGCGCTGCTCGCGGTCGTGCTCGGCGGCGTCGGGTGGTTCCTCACGCTCATGTCGTTTTACGCCGTCGGCGGGCTCGCCTCGAAGTACCGATTCGACGAGAAGGCGGACCGCGGCGTCGCCCAAGAGAACGAGGGGGCTCGCGGCACCGGCAACGTGCTGGCCAACTCCGCCGTCGCGCTCGCCGCGGTCGTCGGCTACGCGGCGACCGCGCACGTTGCTGTCCCGGCGGCTCCGTTCGCGCTCGCGTTCGCCGGCGCAACCGCGACGGCGATGGCCGACACACTCTCCTCTGAGATCGGGGGGCTGTACGACGGTCCGCGGCTCGTCACGACGCTGCGACGGGTCGAGCCGGGAACGGACGGCGCGGTGACGTGGCAGGGCGAGGTGGCCGGCGGGACCGGTGGGCTCCTCGTCGGCGGGCTCGCGGCGGCGGGGATGCCGCTCGGCGACCCCGTCGTGGGCGGTGCAGTCGTCGTCTGCGCCGGCGTCGTCGGGATGACCGTCGACAGCCTCCTCGGCGCGTTAGTCGAGGGCGAGGTCGTCGGAAACCAAGCGGTCAACTTCCTCGCGACGCTTTCGGGCGCGGCGGCCGCGGTGACGCTCTGGGCGGTGATGCCGTGGTGACGGGAGGCGACCCCAGCGATGACGCCGGGGCGTCGGCCGGGTCCGGGAGCATGGAGTTCTCTCGAGTCCGCGCCGCACACCCCGCCGACGCCGGCCGCATCCGCGAGCTACAGTCGCACCTCCGCCAGCCGAACCCGGATCTGCTGGAGTACGGGCTCGCGGTCGGGTCCGTCCGAGTGAGCGTCGACGACGACGCGGCGATCGGCGCGGCAGGTGACGCGGCACCGACTGGGGAGGTCGTCGGGTATCTCCTGCCGGTCGACGCGCCGAACCGTCCGGGTGTCCACATTGCGGAACTCGTCGTCGCTCCCGCCCGACGCCGCGAGGGACGGGCGAGCGAACTGCTCCGCGCCGTCGTCCACGAGGCGTCCGGATCCGTGACGCTGCAGGCGCACCCGGACAACGGGGCCGCGCTCGCGCTGTACGAGGGACTCGGATTCTCGGTCGTCGACCGTCGGAGGGACGCGTACGACGACGGCAACGCGCTGGTGTTGCGGCTGGACTGAGCGACGCCGCGCCCCAACAGCCGAGACAGACAAAAGGCCTATTCGACGCCCGCGCATCCGGCGAGACATGAGCGATGTCGACGCGGACGCCGGCGACGCCGACCGGGACGAGACCGCGCGGGCCGGGACAGACCGGAGCGAGACGGACGCGACCGGGGCGATCGACGTCGACTTCGGCGACGACGGGCTCGTGCCCGCGATCGCCCAGGACGCCGACTCGGGAGAGGTGTTGATGCTCGCATACGTCTCTCCGGAGGCGCTCGAAAAGACCCGCGAGACCGGCGAAGCCCACTACTACTCGCGCTCGCGCGACGAGCTGTGGCACAAGGGAGGGTCGTCGGGACACACCCAGGCGGTCAGAGAGGTTCGCGTCGACTGCGACGCCGACACGCTGTTGTATCTCGTCGACCAGAACGCCGGGGCGTGTCACACGGGCCACCGGTCATGTTTCTACCGCACGATCGACGGCGAGCACGTCGGCGAGCGCGTGTTCGATCCCGACGAGGTGTACTGAATGGTCGCGGTGGAGACCGACGGCGGCCCGGTCGCCGAGGCCGGCGAGGCGGCGGCGACGCTCAGAGAGCGGTACGACGAACTCCGCCGGATCGAAAACCGGATCGCTGATCTCGGACGAGAGCGAGTCGAGGCCGCCGCGGACGCCTACCGCCGGGCGCACCGCGTGCTCGACCAGTACGAGGAGGACGCGGTCGGGACCGGCGACTTCGGCTCGTACGTCCAGTTCCGCGGGGAGTTCGGCGAGGCCGTAGACGTCGACGACGACGCGCTCGCGGCCGACGCGTTCGCCGCCGCGGACGACGCCGTCGACAAAAAGCGGCTCTCCGAGGGCGACTTCGCGGCCGCCCGCGGCGCGCTCGACCCCGCGGGCGAGTACGTCGACCTCCTCGACGCGTACGACGACGCCGTCGACGCGTACCGGATCGCTCGCAAGGAGACGAAAGCGGCGAAAAAAGCCCTCGACTCGCGACTCGACGCGCTTCAGGAGGTCGCCGAGATGGCCGACGCGGACCTCGACGCCGACGTGGACCGCCTCCGCGAGCCGATCGAGTCGTACAACGAGTCGGTGCGTGAGGCGTTCTCGTCGTTCTACGCCTCGGCGTCCGCCCGCGAGATGTTCGCCTTCCTCGACCGGGCCGACGGGACGCCGTTCGTCGACGTCGACGTGCCGCCGACCGACTTGTCCGACTACGTCGCCGACTACGAGGCGGGCGAGGAGCCGCTGCCGACGCTCTTAGAATACGCCGACTACTCCAACTCGAAGCTCGACCACTACGTCGACGATCCCGGCGCGCTCCGGACGGCGGTCGCGGTCCACCGGACCTACATCGAGCGGCTCGACGGCGAACCGCTGACGCTCGACTGGCCCCCCGCCGGCGGCGACGAACTCGGCTACGAGATTGACGAGCTCATCCCGCTCGTCTCGCGGGTAGCCGACGACGAGACGGTCGCGACGCTGCGGTCGGTTCGGGAACTCGCCCGCGAGGACGACTACGAGCGGCTGCGGCGCGCGGCCGAAGTGCGCGACGCCCTCGACGACGACGGGGTGGCCCTCCTCGAACGCGGCGTCGTCGACGAACGTGTCCGAAAGGCGGAACAGACGCGGTCGATCGTCGAGGACGTGCTTGCGGAGACGGAGCGGACGTGAGGGCGGTCGGGTGCACGCGAAGCGTCGCCCGCGTGGCCGCTTTTTAAGAGGCGTCGGAGCCGAGAGACGAGCATGACCCGATTCGACGCCGCGACGGAGGCGGAGCGGCTGAAGCTGTTCGCGGACGCCGCGGCCGCACACCGGAAGCGGTCGAGCGACGTGATGACCGTCGATGTCGATCCCGACAGCGACGAGACCGGCGGCGGGGAGGTCCCGCCGTGGATCCAGCTTGCAGGAACGGAGGTCGTACTCGACTGCACCGACGCGGAACTGGAGCGGCTAAAGGACGTGCTCGGTGACTTTCCGGAGTTCCGGATCGACGAACTCGTCAGTCCGGAGGAGGCAGAGGGGACGAACGCGGTGATCACCGCGCGGTCAGACGCGAACCGCGTGGCCGGGTTCATCGAACGCGCGTTCCGCGAGGTGTACGCGCTCGACGACGGCTATCGGGCGTGGGTAACGGCGGTGTGACCCCGACGACCGGCGCGGTGTCGGGTCGTTTCGGAGCCGACGTGAAGACGCACAAAGCTGTTGGCTCCAGTTCGTCACGAAACGTAACGGGCGCGACGAGATTTGAACTCGCGGCATCTTGGTCCGGAACCAAGTGCTCTGTCCACTGAGCTACGCGCCCTCACGACGGGATATCGCCGGAGAGCGTTTAACGCTTCTGACTCTCGATCCCAGATGTGACGGGCACAGCGGAGCGAGCGGCAAGTGTTCTGAGAGTATCAGGTCCGCGACCGGCGAGACCTCGCCGCGTGTCGATCATCTCTCCCCTGATTATCACGGGTGATTCTCAGAGGGAGCGGGTTTATGCGTCGTCGAACGAAGTCCGTCGCAAGCGTGACCTTCCGACCGACCGACGAAGCGCGAGGCGCGGGGCCCGGTAGTGGTATCGACGGACCCCACTCTGGCGGTTCTCACGGGTCGAGGGGCCACACCGAACGGACGGCGGTCGACCGCGGCCGTACCGAGCGCGTGTCGACCGCCGATGGCGGATCGATCGCTCCGGACGCCGACCGATTCGTCATGGCTGTCGCGGTCGACGGCGAGGTGCTGTTCGCAGGGCCGTCGATGCCGGGAGTCATCGGCGTCGAGCGAGAGGCCGTGACCGGTGACGACCTCCTGGAGTACGTGCATCCGAACGACCGTGACAGCGTCGCGGACGCGCTCTCCGCCGTCGCGACCGACCGGACCGTCACCCACCGCGTCCGACACGCAAATGGCGGGTTCGTCTGGGTCGAGTCGGTCGTCGACGAGGAGCTGGCACCCGAGTTCGGCGGCCGCGTCGTCACCGCGCGTCGCGTCGACGTCGACAAGGAGTTGCCGGAGCGATTCCGGCGATTTCTGGAGTACGGCACCGACCTCGTGACCGTCGTCGACGCGGACGGTCGAGTTAGGTACGAGAGTCCGTCGATCGAGGAGGTGCTGGGGTACGAACAGGGATCGACCGTCGGGCGGTCGCCGCTCGGATACGTTCACCCCGACGACCGCGAGCGCGTGACGGAGCGATTCTACCACGCGCTCTCGGACCCGGACGCAGCCCCGACGCTTGAGTACCGGTACCGCACCGCCGACGGCGACTGGGTCTGGTTGGAATCGCAGACGCGGTCTCTCCCCGGCGACGGCGTCGGGGGACGGCTCCTCCTCAACTCCCGAGACGTCAGCGACCGGAAGGCCCGAGAACGTCGTCTCACCGACCGCAACGAGCGGCTCGACCGGTTCGCGAGCATCGTCTCACACGACCTGCGCAACCCGCTGTCCGTGATCCGCGCGTCGATGGAGATGGCTCGGCTCAAAGACGACACGACGCCGCTCGCTCGCGGCGAGCGCGCGGTCGACCGAATCGACCAGCTCGTCACCGAGCTGTTAACCCTCGCGCGACAGGGGTCCGGCATCGACGAGCCGACCGAGTTCACGCTCGACGGCGTCGTCCGCGACGCGTGGGGGACGGCCGGGAGCCCCGACGCGACCCTGCTCGTCGCCGCGGACGCGCGCGTCAGGGGCGACCGAGGGCGACTGCGACAGGCGTTCGAAAATCTGTTCCGGAACTGCATCGAGCACGGAACACCGGACGACCCGACGGCGCGAACCGACCTCACGGTCGTTGTGGCCGCGACCGAGGCGGGCTTTCTCGTCGCGGACGACGGTCCGGGAGTCGATCCCGACCACCACGAGCGCGTGTTCGAGCCGGGCGTCACCACCCGCGAAGACGGGACCGGGTACGGACTCGATATCGTCCGGGAGATAGTGGAGTCACACGGCTGGGAGGTCACGCTCCGCGACGACGCGGTCGACATCGGCGGCCTCGCGATCGAGGACACCGGCGTGGATGGCGAGCACGCTCCGAATACGGACGGGAAAATAGACGGCGCGTGCTTCGAGGTCCATGCGCCGGACCCCGAGACCGCTGCCGAGGCCGATCTGTGGATCGGTCAATAAGGGAAGTATCACGGTGACGGACCGGCTCTCGGCCGTG
>Ga0209946_1001289_pt1 | contig 10166 bp, 11 predicted proteins | sample SalPon2_A_H2O_MG_FD_185704 | JGI IMG/M metagenome (GOLD analysis project Ga0209946, IMG submission 185704) | Salt pond water microbial communities from South San Francisco under conditions of wetland restoration - Salt Pond MetaG R2_A_H2O_MG... | ecosystem: Environmental > Aquatic > Non-marine... | reverse complement strand
GAGCGAGCGCGGCTACGACGACATCTTCGGGATCTACGGCCGGATCGCGGGGACCGTCTCACCGCCCGAGGGCGTCGAGGGGGCGTCGGGCGAGTAGTCGGCGTTGGGGCCGGGGTCGATTCTGGCGGTGTTTAAATACGGTGATGTCGTGTGGCGTTGTGTAGTATTTAAATGATGGTGTCGTGTGGCGTTGTGTAGTATTTAAATGATGGTGTCGTGTGGCGTTGTGTAGTATTTAAATGATGGTGTCGTGTGGCATCGGGTTTCATGTCGATTTCGGTGAACTAGACCAGCGAGTTACCGCGAACCGCCTCGCAGCCGCCTCCGCAGTCCACACGCCTCCCCAACCGATTCGTTCGGCGCTTCGCGCCTCACTCATCCCTCGCACGTGAATTCGCGCCGGCCCTCGGGGGTCGGCTCGCGTCGCTCGCCGCCCGCCTCGGGCACGGCGCAGAGCGCGCGCCACCGCACCGTGGCGGCGGCGGTGTTTAAGTACCCGTGGGGGTGGCCGGTCGCGGTATCGGTGGCGACCGTTCGCGGTGCGGCGGTATTTATAATCGATCGGGTCGCGGTGTGCGTCGGCCGACCGCGACAGTTTTTATTCGTGGACACCAACTGTCGGACATGAACTGGCAGACCGACTGGGGGCTCCGGTTTCGCATGGGGTTCACCATGTTCTTGCTCTTCGCCCTCTATCTCGTCTTCGTCGGCGTACTGGCGGCGTACTTCGGGAACGTGCTGTTCGCCGTGGTGTTGCTCGGGGGCTTTTCGATCGTCCAGTACTTCTTCAGCGACAAGCTCGCGTTGCGCGCGATGGGGGCCAAGACGGTCAGCGAGGAGGAGTACCCGGAGCTCCACGCCCGGATCGGCCGGCTCGCCCAGCAGGCGGACCTGCCGAAGCCGACGGTCGCGGTCGCCGACAGCCGGACGCCGAACGCCTTCGCGACGGGGCGGTCGCCCTCCAACGCCGCGGTCTGTGTCACGACCGGCATCCTGCGGACGCTCGACGACGACGAGTTGGAGGGCGTGTTGGCCCACGAACTCGCCCACGTCAAGAACCGCGACGTGGCCGTGATGACGATCGCCTCCTTCCTCTCGACGATCGCCTTCTTCATCGTCCGGTGGGGGTGGCTCTTCGGCGGCCGGGACCGCAACGGCGCCCCGCTGATCGTCGCCATCGTCGTCTCCCTGCTCGTGTGGGTGGTCTCGTTTCTGCTCATCCGCGCGCTCAGCCGCTATCGCGAGTACAGCGCCGACCGCGGCGCGGCGATGATCACGGGCAACCCCTCGGCGCTCGCGACGGCGCTCTCGAAGATCTCCGGGCGGATGGACCAGGTGCCCGAGGAGGACCTCCGCGAGCAGGCCGACATGAACGCCTTCTTCATCATCCCGATCCGCAAGGGCTTCATCGGCCGAATCGCCTCGACGCACCCCCCGACCGAGCGCCGCATCGAGAAGCTCCGCGAACTCGAACGCGAGATGGAGCGCTAGCCCGGATCGCTCCGCGGTCGCCCGGAAACCCGACGACCGCTCCGGAGGGGATCCGTCGACTCACATGGGGAACGGAATTGACGCCGGATCCACCGGCCGTCTGACGGGTGTTTAAGCTGTCGAGCGCCCCAGTGTAGGTATGCCCACGCGCCGCACGTTGCTCGGAGCCGCCACCGCCGCGGTCGCCGCCGCCGCGACCGCCGGCTGCGTGGAGGCCCTCGGCGAACAGGAGCGGACGACCCCCGACGGATCCGGGGGCGTCAGGCTCGCGGAGCTGTCGATACAGAACACCCACGGGGCCTCCCATCGGGTCCAGGTGGCGGTCGAGGCGGGCGAGGAGATGCTCCACCTCGGCACCTACGAACTCGGCGCCGGCGGTGACAGCCGGACAATCGAGGGCGAGTGGACGGAGACGCCGGGCCACCACCGGATCCACGTCGCCCTTGACGACGGTGGGGTCCGGACCGCCGACGTGGTGGACAGCGTCGGGTCCGGCGTCGGCTGTGCGCGCGTGCTGATCCGGATCGGCGACGACGGGACCCTCGGCGTCTGGACCGGCGCGAACTGCGGCTCCGACGCCGAGGAGTCCGACCTCGAGAGCGTCTAGGCGAACGTCCGCTCGAGTTCGGCCTCGATTTCCGCGACGTAGTCGTCGAGCACCGTCTCGAAGCGGTCCTCGGAGACGACGACGCCCGTCCCCGAGAGCCGCTCGTAGGGCTCCTCGGGGACTTCGAGGTAGAACCCCTCCGTCTCGTCGTAGAACGGCTCGGACTCGTTGAGCACGTTCTGGTCGATGCCGTGGATCAGCGTCGAGTCGTACTCGTCGTTCATCCGGTTGAAGACGTTCTTGTACGCCTGCTGAAGCTGTGGAAAGAGGTCGACGTACTTCTGCTCGTCGAAGGTCTCGGCGTCCATGGCCGGCGGTTGGGCATCGACCACCAAAAGCGGGTCGGACCCGGCCGGCGGACCGTCGACGCACGCCCGAACGGGCGGACCGCCGGCAGATCGCCGACGGACCGTCGGGCCGCCGAGCGCAACGGCTTTGACGCTTCGGACGCAGCGGCCGGTATGTACCGGAGTGGGGCGTTCGTCGCCGAGCACGTCGACCCGACGGCCGACGCACAGCGACAGCCGAACGGCGTCGACCTGACGATCGAGGCGGTCTTCCAGCCGACCGAACCGGGGCGGATCGGTCGCGACGGCAAGCGTATCGCCGACCGAGAGGCGATCGATCCGGTCGCCGACGACTCCGCCTCCGGCGCGGTGGACGCCGACGCCGACGGCGACGGCGGGACCGCCGTCTATCGCCTTCCGCCGGGCGGCTACGTCGTCCGCTACGGCGAGACGGTCGCGATCCCCGAGGGCCACGTCGGGTTCATCTACCCCCGCTCGTCGCTGTTGCGGAACGCCTGTATGCTCGAGACCGCGGTGTGGGACGCCGGCTACGAGGGGAAAGGCGAGGGGCTCCTCGAGGTGTACCACGACGTCGAGATCGAACCGGGCGCGCGGATCGCGCAGTTCGTCCTCGCCGAGGCCGACCACGAGGGGACCTACGACGGCTCCTACCAGGGCGAAAACATCTGAGGCGCCGCCCGAGCGCATCCCGGCCGTCGGGGGGTTCAGAATGAAACGCACAGTCCGGCTCCCGCGGAGCGTATCCGGAGGAGAGCCCTCTTGAGCGCCGGTTCGGCGCCACGCTTATGTTTCCGGTTCCCATAATTATTAATATGTACAGTCTCGACGACCCGCCCGCCACGCACCCCTCGGACGACGGACTCGAATGTCCGACGTGTGCGAAACCGCTGCTCATGGGGTTGCCGAACGACGCGACGATCGAGGCTGTCGCGCGCCGACCCGCCGGTGATCGGAGCGGTCCCCGGCGAACGAAGACCCGAAAGATCGTGTGTAGATCCGGCCACGAGGTGTACGTGACGTTCAGCGTCACGGCCCGCAGCGAGCGGATTCCGGAGTGAGCGCGCCGCGGCGCTACCTAACTCAAGGAGAGAGTCCCGCCGTTTACGGCGGGCGTGAATCCGACAACAGCCGAACAGCCGCCGACACCGCTCAGTCCGGGGTATCCAAGTCGTCGGCCGCGTGGACAAGCATCCCGCGCCACGTTAGCCCATATTTGTTCTTCACGTCTTTCAACCGCTCGTACTGTTCTTCGTCCGGAACTTCGATGTGGATGTTCGTCACAGCCCAGTCTATGAATAACCATAGATTTATGTTTTGCCATCTCGTAGGAGTAGTTGATGAAGCGGGCCAACACGTTTGACGTGGTTCCTCAGTCCGAGAAGGACGAGGAGTTGCTTCGACGCTTGTTGGACGCTTCTGCCGCTCTCTGGAACGAAATAAACTACGAGCGCCGCGAACAGTACGCCGACCCGGACGCCGACGTATGGGACATCAGCGAGTATCGCGGCCGCTACGGCGGCACGCTCGGGGCTTCGACCGTTCAGCAAATCGAACGGAAGAACCGCGAAGCGTGGAAGTCGTTCTTCGCACTCCAAAAGAAGGGTGAAGCCAACGGCAAGCCCGGATACTGGGGCAACCAAGACGACGGGCGCGAACTCCGCACGTACATCCGCAACACCTCGTACTCTGTCGAGTGGGGCGAATACTCCCGACTCGAAATCCTCGTCGGCCAAGACCTGAAAGACGAGTACGGGCTGGGACGCTGCGAACGTCTCCGGCTCGAAGTCCGGGGCGAACCCAACTGGAAAGAGTACGACAAGCAGGGCCGGTTGGAGTTGTTCTGGGACGAGAACGCACAGACATTCAGGGCCTTTCAGCCAGTCACAATCGACAATTCTCGGCTGGCACAACTACTGGCGGACGAAACCGCCGCGCTGGATATTGGTGCGAACAACCTCGTCGCCTGCACGACCACGACCGGAACGCAACTGCTGTACGAGGGACGCGGCCTGTTCGACCGCTTCCGCGAGACGACACGAGAAATCGGGCGATTGCAGGCGCTCTTGGACGACGGCCGGTACAGCAGTCACCGGATACGCTCACTGTACCAACGCCGGACGCGCCGACGCGACCACGCCCAAGACGCGCTCGCCCGCGACCTCATCGAACGGTTACACAGCGAGGGCGTTTCCACGGTGTACGTCGGGGCGTTGACGGACGTACTCGACACGCACTGGTCGGTCGAAGCGAACGCCAAGACGCACAACTTCTGGGCGTTCCGGGCGTTCATCGACCGACTCGCGTGTACCGCCGAGGAGTACGGTATCTCGGTGGAGGTTCGCTCGGAAGCGTGGACTTCTCAAGAGTGCCCCCAGTGCGGGTCCACGGAACGAACGACGCGCCACCGAGACACGCTAACGTGCCCGTGCGGCTTCGAGGGGCACGCGGACCTCACCGCCAGCGAAACGTTCCTGAGACGGCAGACGGACGTAGCACGGCCGATGGCACGGCCTGTGCGCCTCAAGTGGAACGACCACGAATGGTCAGAGTCAACACGCTCTTGTTCCAACGAGGAGCGCACGAACCCGCAAGTTGCCTCCGTGGGTCGGTAGTCGATACCCCCAGCGCGAGGAAACCCCGGCGTTCACGCCGGGGAGGATGTCATTCCTCCGCCTCCGCTTCGAGTGCGTACACCGACCCGTCGAAGCTGCCGACGTACACGCTCCCGCCGACGACCGCGGGGGTGGACCGCACCGCGCCGTCGAGTTCGTGTGTCCACCGCCCCCGCCCGTCGTCGGTCGCCAGCGCGTGGACGCGCGACCCCTGGTTGCCGACGTAGACGGTCCCGCTGGCGACGGCGGGCGCAGTAGTGATGGGACCGGAAATCTCGGTCGACCAGTTCTGATCACCGGTTTCGGCGTCCAACGATACGATCCGGCCGTTCACGTCGCAAGCGTAGAGCCGCCCCCCGGTGATCGCCGGCGAGGCCGCCACGTCCTCGCCCAGCGAACGGCTCCAGGCTTCGGCCCCGTCGCCCGCCTCCAGAGCCGTCACCGAGCCGCTGTCGGTGCCGACGTACACCGTCCCGTCGACGACCGTCGGTGCCGACGTGACCGTCCCGTCGACCCGCACCGCCCAGCGTTGCTCGCCCGTGGCGCTGTCGACGGCGTGGACTCTCCGGCTCCGGCTGCCGACGTAGACTGTCTCGTCGGCGACCGCCGGCGACGACCGGACGGCGAGGCCGACTTCGAAGCGCCACTCGTCGGTACCGTCGGCGGCGTCGATCGCGTACAGCGTCCCGTCGTCGCCGCCGACGTACACCGTCCCGTCGACGACAGCCGGCGAACTTCGGACCCGGTCGCTCGTCTCGAAGGCCCACGTCTCGGTGCCGTCCGTGGCGTCGACCGCGTAGACGTTGCCGCCGTCGCTGCCGACGTACATTGTCCCGTCGACGACCGCCGGGGTCGAGCGTACCTCGCCGTCGGTTCCGAGGCTCCAGGCTTCGGTCCCCTCGTCGGCGTCGAGAGCCCGGACCTCCTGGTCGGAGCCCCCGGTGTACACCGTCCCGTCGACCACCACCGGCGACGAGACGAGTTGTCCATCCAACTCGGTCTGCCACCGCTCGACGACCGGCTCGGTCGGGCCGGTCGCCCCGGGCGGCGCGCTCGTCCGTGCGGGATCGTACCCCAGCATCGGCACGTCCGTCTCCGACCCGGCCCCGTCGTCGGGGTCGTCCGGCGTCGGCTCCGCTTCCTCGGTCGGCTGGTCGCTCTCGGTCGCGACCCCGGGGGTGTCGGTTCCGCCGTCCCCGTTACCGCTCGATGCGTTCCCGTTTCCATCGCCGCAGCCCGCGAGGCCGGCGACCCCGACGGTCCCGAGCGTACACAGGTATCGCCGCCGCGTCTGTCTGTCCCCCATGCTGAGGGGATGTACATGGTTCGTGGTAACTCTACCGCCCGGGACGGCTGTCGCGGGGGCCGACCCCAACCCAGCCACCGCGACGGCTCCCGACCGATCGGGGCCGTTTAATCCCCGCGGGCCGTGACCCGACCATGAGCGTTCGTGCGGAGTTCGACGCGTGGGCGGCCGACGGCCGCGACCGAGGGATGGAACAGCGACACTGGCACACGGCGAAACACGCCCTCGCCCGGATGCCGGTCGAGGCGGGTGAGACGGTCCTCGATCTGGGTTGTGGCAGCGGCTACGCCGGCCGGGCGCTCCGGGAGGCGACGGGCGCCGGTCGCGTCTACGGCCTCGACGGCGCGCCCGAGATGGCGCGCAACGCCCGGAGCTACACCGACGACCCGGCGGTGGGCTACGTCGTCGGCGACTTCGATTCGCTGCCCTTCGCCGACGACAGCGTCGACCACGCGTTCTCGATGGAGGCGTTCTACTACGCGCCCGATCCCCACAACACGCTGCGTGAGCTCCGGCGCGTCCTCCGGTCCGGCGGCACTTTCTACTGTGCGGTGAACTACTTCGAGGAGAACGTCCACACCCACGAGTGGCAGGAGAACATCCGGATCGAGATGACCCGGTGGAACCACGGGGAGTACCGCGAGGCGTTCCGCGAGGCCGGCTTCCACGTCGCCGAACAGGACACGATCCCCGACCGCGAGACGGAGATCCCTCCGGAGAGCGAGTTCCCGACCGACGACTGGGAGCGCCGGTCGGACATGGTCGAACGCTACCGCGAGTACGGGACGCTTCTGACGGTCGGCGTCGTCCCGTAGGTCGGCCCGGTCGCCCCGCTGGCGCCCGGTTCGCTCCGCTCCGACGCTGTCACGGTCGGGCCGTTCCGCGCGCGGTCACCGCCCGACCCGCCGCCACTCCTCCAGCGTGAACCGGTCGTACGGCGTCTCGCGTTCGCGCTCCCACTCGTCGGCGTCCCACTCCGGGTAGTAGCTGTCGCCGTCGTAGCTGCCGTGGACGCGGCTCAGCACCATCCGGTCGAGGTGTGGCTGAAGCAACTCGTACACCTCAGCCCCACCCAAGACGTATGCGCTCGGGTAGCCGAGCGACGCCGCGACCTCGAGCGCTTCGGCGACGCTGCCGGCGTGGCGGGCGCTCCCGGCGTCGTAGGACCGTTCGATCCGGCTCAAGACGACTTGGGCCCGCCCCGGCAGGTCCTCGCGCATCGACTCGAAGGTCCGCCGGCCGAGGATCACCGGGGCGTCGGCGACCCGTTCGCGGTACTGCCGTTTGTCCGCGGGGATCGAGTCCCAGGGGAGTTCGCCGTCGCGGCCGATCACGCCGTTCCCGGCGACCGCGGCGACCGACACCAGTTCCATACCGAACCGTGAGGCCGCGGCGGCATACGCGTTTCTCCCCGTCGCGGCCACCGGCCCCCTGCCGGTCGACCGCGTCCCGCGTTCGCCGGACCCGCCCGCGTTCGACGCGGGCGGGACCCCCGGTCACTCCTCGTAGCGCTCGCCGGCCGGGATCGCCATCTCGAGCCAGTTCTCCCGTGGCGGCAGCGGGCACTCGTAGGCGGCGGTGTACGCACAGAAGGGGTTGTACGCGAGGTTGAAATCCAGCGGGAACGTCTCGCCGTCCTCGAGTTCCCCCTCGTAGTGCAGTTCGATGTACCGACCCGCCGGGTAGGTCTGTTGGCCCGTCGTCTTGTCGCGGAACGGGACGAAAAGCGACCCCTCGTCCTGGTCGACGCGGGTGTAGCCGACGAGGGTCCCTTCGGTCGGCTCGCCGCTGGCGTTCGGCACTTCGAAGTGCAGCCGCGCCGTCCGTTCGTAGAGCTGTTCGCCGTCGGCCGTCGTCTCCATCGCGACCGTCTCGTCGCTCCCGTCGAGTTCGACCGTCGTCTCGACGCGGTAGTCGGGGTCGGGCTCGAAGTACTCGAGTCCGTCGAACTCCTTGCGTCCCTCCGGGCCGAGCGGCGAGGAGTGCGGCACCTCGAACTGCTCGTCCTTCTGTTCGCGGTACGATACGAGTTCCTCCCGCCAGGAATCGACGTCGAACTCCATACGCTCGGTTGGTGACGGCGCCCGATAAGCCAACCGGGACGGGCCGTCGCTGTGGGTCGCCGGTCGGCTTCCTACCCCGGTCGACGAGGGGGGCGGTCGATACGTCTTTAAGCGAAGCCGAGTCAGTTCCGTCCGTGTCCCCGGACCCCGAGTGGCGGACGATCTTCGGCCACGACGAGCCCTACGACGACCAGGTCGACGGCATCGAGACCGCGATCGACACCGCCGGCGAGTCCGGCTTCCTGGCGCTGGAGGGCGCCTGCGGCACCGGCAAGACGATGCTCGCGCTCACCGCGGGGATCTCGCTGGTCAGGGATCCCGACTCGTCGTTCGAGCGCGTCTTCGTGCTGACGAGCGTCAAACAGCAGCTCAAACAGTTCGAGGCCGACCTCCGGACGATCAACGCGAACCTCCCCGAGGACTGGCGGCCGGTCTCGGCGATGACGCTCGTGGGGAAAGCCGACGTCTGTCCGTACAACGTCGCTGGGGCGGGCGGCATCGACGACGCGAACGTCTACGAGCGTTGCGAGGGCCTCCGCGAGCGGACCCGGGGGCTGGCCGACGGCGAGACGACCGCCGCCTCGCTCGCGGGGGCCGCGAGGAGCCAGCAGGTCGGGCTGGCCGATTCGGGCGGCGGGGCCGACTTCCTCGAGGCCGCCGGCGAGCCGACGCCGTACCCGAGGGAGACCCCCGAGTCGGAGGGGGGCACCGAGTACTGCCCCTTCTATGCGGGCTTTCTCGAGGACCTGCCGGAGGATGGCGACCCGATCGAGGCCGTCCCGTTCGATCCGACCGACCGCGGCCTCATCGGGACCGACGACCTGATCCGGCTCTCGGCCGGCCGCGGCAGTTGTCCGCACTCGGTGATGGGCGCGCTCCTGCCGAGCGTCGAGGTGCTCGTCGGCAACTACTACCACGCCTTCGATCCGACGACGGTCGACTCGTTCACCGGCGGCCTCATCGACGAGGAGACGTTCGTGGTCTGCGACGAGGCCCACATGCTCGAACCGCGGGTCAGGGACCTCGTCGGCGACGGCGTCTCCGACCGGGCGCTCTCGGACGCCGAAACCGAACTCTCCCGCGTGATCGAGCCGGTGGCGGCGGTCGAGGAGGCCGGCGCCGGAACGCAGTACGGCGACGAGGCGAAGGAGGGGGCCGAAACGATCCGGGAGGCGCTCTCGGAGTCGGACGTGACCGTCGGCGAACTCCGGGACACGCGGCGGTTCCTGACGGCGCTGCTCGACCGCCTCGACGACCGCGTGACCGGGCACCTCGACGAGGAACGTCCCGGATGGGGCGAAAGCCTCCCCGACCTCGAGGACCGCGAGATCCCGCTCCGCGATCCCGAGCGGCCGCGGACGGACGAGCTGACGCGGTGGGCCGAGCGCAACGGCTTCGACGCGCGGGTCTGGAGCCGCGCCGAGAGCGTCTGTGCGGTCGCGGGGCGGGTCCTCGACACGCTCGAAGAGGAGGACAAACGCCGCGCCGCGCCGCCGGTGGGGCGGACGCTCACGCGGTGGCACGCGGCGGATCACACCGACTACTTCCGGGAGATCGAACTGGAACGGACCTGGGACGACACCCGGCCCGCGGGGTCGTGGAGGCGGGCCTACACCGCGACCTACAGCCTCCACAACTGCCTGCCCGCGGGCGCGATCGGCGACCGGCTCGACGAGTTCGGCGGCGGGGTGTTGATGAGCGCGACCCTCGAGCCCCTCGAGGTGTTCACCGAGGTGACGGGGCTCGAGCACCTCGAATCCGAGGCCGGCCGCCCCGTCG
>Ga0209946_1001287_pt1 | contig 10175 bp, 9 predicted proteins | sample SalPon2_A_H2O_MG_FD_185704 | JGI IMG/M metagenome (GOLD analysis project Ga0209946, IMG submission 185704) | Salt pond water microbial communities from South San Francisco under conditions of wetland restoration - Salt Pond MetaG R2_A_H2O_MG... | ecosystem: Environmental > Aquatic > Non-marine... | reverse complement strand
CAGAAAACGTGATTTGGAACTTGTATTTGTCTATACATAAACAACCTCGGGCGCAGTGGCGCGAAGCTTTTTATATCTCCTCAGGCATATGCTAGTGCTCCTGCTCGGCAATCGAGCGGATGAGGGTGGGCGGTTTAGGCGCCCTGATTCGAACATGCATTCCAGTCGGATAATCTTGCATTACATATTTGGAGTAGCAACAACGGCTAGATGATCATCGTGAAATCTATCAAGTCGTTGTCGAGTCTGTATTATATATCCCTCACGGAGGGTTGATATAATTGTATCGAACACATCCTCGGGATCACTAAGAACGTCTTCACTACGAGCTTTAATCATAAGGATGAGTTTTCCATCAGGTGCAAGGAACTGTCGATTGCGGAGCGCAACGGTCGCCTGCCCTCGTGTCGCAACATCTTGAATCAGATACTCAATATCAGTCTCAACGACATGGGCATACGTTTCGGGTTGCCGAGCATCGCACAGGAGCGGAATTAGATTTGGACGGGTCGTCGCAACCTCTAGAAGGTCACGAACAGGACGAGGAGCGAATTCGATAGCATACGTTGGTCCAGCAAAATCTGCAACATGAGAAACGGTTGTCCCTGATGCAGCACCGAGATACAGGATTGATTCTCCTCCTGTCAGACCAGTTTCAATGTCAAGTTTAAACATTGCACCAAGCTTTGACCGCCCAGCATCCCATAGACGCCATCCATCAGTATCACGTGGCTCTCCATATACCGTTGTTCCGTGCGTTGTGAGCCGGGATCGATTATCAAATTGACGTCGTTGAACGCCGTCAGGAAGTGATGATGATGCCTTCATGCAGTGTCCTCTTTATTTCGAGCGCGAATTGTTTCAATTCGATCAGTAAGTTCATCATGAATCGATTGTTTGTGTGTCCCTGAGTAGTGGTCAATCCGCGCAGCGATCGCCAGTTTACCGGCGAAAGCCCGAGCGGCTGATCCTCGATTTGCTGGGTGTGTTCCCCGCACATATTCATGTGTGAATATCGCGCCGTGCTTTGGTGCAGAAGCACGTCCTTCAAGATGTGCAAACAGTGCGTCCTCAGCACCAAGGACCTGAATAGTACCTGCAGGCTGTCTGGCAAGTGATTTGAGTCCTCCTGCAAGTTCAATAAGCCGTGTTGCAAGAACCGGTCCTGCCATCGCCGTGAGATTTGGTGCAACCGTTGCAGCCTGTGTCTCAATATATGTTCGGAGATCATCCCGCTCTTCATACAACATGAGAACCTGAGTAGCGAGTGATGTAAGCCGCGTTTCTACAGGTGTCGAAGGGGTTATATCTGCGAGTTCGCGAACCGTGTCTACGCCTGTATCTGAGTCATCAATGCGTGAACCACCCCACTCGGTTAGTCGCTCGGTGAGTTCATTTGCTGTTCGCTCGACATCATCCATTGCTGTGAGACAGTGTCGAAGTTGACGATCATCTGAGGCTTCATATGACTCGACGGCATTTTGTGTTGCAGTGATTGCAGCATCATGCAGTAATTGATAATACGTTGTAGTATCCTCAACGATCTCTGACTCAACAGCTTGCGTTGGCCAATTCTGTGGATCCTCAGCCGCTCCATTGGTTATTGCTGTTGCTGCCGCATCAATATCATCAGGGTCAATATCGCTAAACCACGCTGGATTGTCAGATTGTTCTTTACTCATGGATAAATTTGAATCCTCACAGACTAAGTTCCCTTCCCCATGGGTGAGTAAGGTGAACAAAGAAGTCGGGGGGTCACTCACAACAGAGTGGAATCAGCTATTGCGAGCGATTATTTACTTTATGAGTATTTACATTATGAGTGTTCGTTAATCTTAATATTGATGTGGACATCACAGTGCATCATCACTCGTTATGTCGGAGATAGCATACATATTCAGCACAGTTATATCATGATAAGAGTTAACAATGATTCCGACAATAATTGTACTATTATGAGTCAGCGACCACCGTTTGTGTGTGTTGACTGCGGTTCCCGGGTGTCTTCAAGCGCATTCCGGGCTACGTGTCCGGAGTGCGGTGGTAGCCTCACCCCGGACATGGAGACAGCGAGGAACGCTAATTGACTAGATGACAGACCCAACACGTATCACCGCGCTTGCAGTTACAACAGATGATCTTATCACAGCAATTGAGTCAAGTATTCGCGACCGACGTGGGACCGTCCTTCGCGTTACCCCACCATTCACCGGACGAATGCGAGCACGACTCCATGTTGCTGATGTGGATGTCGATGTCGACCATACGGCGAATGATCGTGAACACCATGATGAAACGAGTTACGTAGTTCGACCAAACGATGAGCATGCAGTAGATACCGAGCCAGTGACAATTGACCCGGAACGGTTTATTGATGATGTACCACCGCTTCCAACCGTTGATTCCATAGAAGATAAACTTCGACGTTCGACGACACAATATTCGCAGTCACGCCACCGTGAGTGGTATCAATCCGCTATTGAAACATGGCGCGAATCAGTCTGTGATCGGCGCGTGAATACAGTAATACTTGATTTGGAGAATAAAAAACACTCAGTCGATGTATCGTATCTTGGATGATCATCAGTCATCGTTTATTTCATTTGATGATAGTTAGATCACTCAAATCACATGAACTGCCTCAGGATCACATCAAAGCCTTGTAGCATTCGCCTCGATTTTCTTTGACGTCCTCTCCGCCCTGAAGGGCGAAGATTCCCACGGCACCGAACCGCTGGTTTGGGATGTGTAAGATTTGTAGTCGCCCGATGTGGACGATTACTGGCTGTGCCAACCAGCCGTTACTCCTATCCCGGCATGGGATTCAGAGGTACTTCTTATTGCTCACACCCTCATTCTGGCACGGAAGAGGGTGTCTCCCGCTTGAAATCAGGGAATCCCGATACTGTCCGATTGATTGGGCGGGTAGACCGCCTCGGTTGACCACTGGACGGTGTCAGGTTGCTTAAAACATCCGTTCTGCACGTTGAATGTGGTTCACGGAGGGTTTGTCGGATTTATCCCCGCTGTGAACGGCGGGGCTTTCTCCTCGCACTTCCGTGAATCTGCAACTAGCAAACAAATCTGGTTACCACATGACATCCTCCACGCCGTTCACGGCGCAGTTTCCTCCGTGTGAGTCTCAGTGGGTCTCTGACTCGCCAGAGCCAGAGGCAACATTCCCGTCACGGTATACGGTATTCTGGTCTGTGCGCTGTTGTTTGTGATTTTCATGAGAGCGTGGTGACTCCAACCAATGCGTTTCCAGCACGTCGGTTAACGCCTACGTACAGGCGTACAAGGCGACTGCCTCGGGGCTTGATCTCGAGGGTAAACCGACACCCCTCATCCAAACGCAATGGTTAATCAAGCAGGTCAATAAATACTGAATTGTGATGGTTAGTGTGTTTGGCTGAGAGTCCAATAACATGGTAGATCAGGCACCATGCACCGTCCAACATAGATAGGGATGTGACGTTCCGAATCAACGTCGTCCGAGAGATGAAGTCTCTCGTGATCACGAAAATCTTCGATTTTCGAACGACCTGTGGGGACCGGAGCGCTCTGAAACGGCTCTCTCGGTGAGAGTAGGTTTGTAAGTTCTGTCAGAGAAACAGGAAGCCTCGGGGCTTGCCAGCGAGGCAGGTTCACGCTGTGCCAATGCATTCTTTATATAATCGCTCTATCAGGTCTCGGCACACACGATTCACGCCCGCAGTAAACGGCAGGATTCTTTCGCTGCATCAAGATAGTGATCGGCATCCCACCGCTTCAGGGCTGTCTCTTAATTATTAGTTCACTGAGTTTCAAACTGCTGTTTCAGGTACCCTCGAACCCAGTCTGTAATCAGAAGACCGAGGTGAGGACCGATTCGGGCGGGGATATCTGCGGGGTTGCTGAATGCGGATAAACAAGATCAACAGGATCGTTCTATAGTGGTGTTTCATCCGTGGATATCAGGATTTTTATTTGATTCATCGATCTCGACAGCGACTCGATGTGTGGATAAGAGACAGCCCTTCAGTGATGGGAGGAGGTCAAGCTGAGACTGCTTCTCCCAAGAAGTGCGGGGAGATAGCAATTATGTGGGCAATAATTCATTAGTGAGTATCTTTGCATATTATAGGACAGATCACATGTACCGTACCGCCGAAATATACGTCCATTAGTATTGAACGCCGCTTTGTATCCCGATCTTTAATCTCTATCCCGACGAATAGTTTAAATACTTTAGTGTATTACATACGGTAAGGTCTACTGCCAAGGCTCTCCTGTATTCTTGACCGGCCAGCACACGACCGCCGTCCCCATTATGAGTGACACACGCACAAGAGAGTATACCGAGCGAGAATCGGAAAAGCACGACGAGGAAACGGTCGATGATAAGGAAGCTTCGACGACAGAGACAAGAAGGCGGACAGAAACTGAGTCAGAAGTTGAATCAGAATCAGAGACGCATCGTTGTCCTGAATGTAGTGGAAATCTGATCCAAGATGAAGCACGTGGTGAGACAGTCTGTTCTGACTGTGGGCTTGTCGTTGATGAAAATTCAATCGATCGTGGACCAGAGTGGCGTGCTTTTGATAGCGCTGAACGGGATCAAAAATCTCGTGTTGGTGCCCCAACGACGAAATTGATGCATGATAAGGGACTTTCAACGAATATTGGCTGGCAAGATAAAGACGCATATGGAAATGCGTTATCAGCTCGCCAGCGTGAACAGATGCAACGGCTTCGAACATGGAATGAACGGTTCCGAACGCGGGATTCAAAAGAACGTAATCTGAAGCAGGCACTTGGTGAGATCGATCGAATGGCTTCCGCACTTGGCCTTCCAGAGAGTGTTCGTGAGACTGCTTCCGTAATTTACCGTCGAGCACTTGATGAGGATCTCCTTCCTGGGCGTTCAATCGAAGGAGTTGCAACCGCAGCACTATATGCCGCTGCTAGGCAGGCTGGAACTCCACGATCGCTCGATGAAATTGAGCGCGTCTCTCGAGTTGACCGGATGGAATTGACACGAACGTATCGATATGTGGTCAGAGAACTCAAACTAGAAATTGAACCAGCGGACCCAGAGCAGTATGTCCCACGGTTTGCATCTGATCTTGATTTATCAGATGAGTCTGAACGACAAGCACGGGAGTTGCTACGGAATGCAAAAGAAGAGGCGATTCACTCAGGAAAATCACCGGTTGGACTTGCAGCAGCTGCAGTGTACGCTGCTGCGCTGCTCACTAATGAGAAGGTGACACAAAATGAGGTGAGTGAAGTTGCGAACGTCTCAGAAGTCACAATCAGAAATCGGTATAAGGAGCTTCTTGAGGCAGACGGCGCTGGCGTTCTTGCATAGAGTGCCTAATATATAATTGAAGATACTATCACTTTGGGGTTATTTCAGTAGTGAAATTAAGAATCGGATTTTTTTAATTACTTTGATAGAGTATAGAGTTAATTTACATATTGTTTGACGAAGGGACAGAGCGTCGACCAAGTCATGGATTCGAAACTGGTGAAATCGCGTCACAGGCATCACTCTTCAGAACAGTTGCGTCTTGACAATCGATAAGATGTGTGTCTGGTGATCCACATTCATGACAGAATACATATATTTCGGTGTATGATTCAACAGCGTCAGTTATCCGGTTCTGTGTGAACTACCCTGCCCTACCGCGCTCGGGGCTGCTCGCCCCTCGCTTGGTGAGGACAGGGCTTCCTGTTTCTGTGTCGGAACTTGTATCCGACGTGGACACAGCGGTTCCAGACTCCGCAGGCGATTTCCCTTCACAGGCAGTTCGGAGTGTCTCACTCCTCCCAGATGGACACTCGGCCACAACCGACAGTGCACGCTTCTTGTCGCGCTTGAACACCGTTACCGTTAGAGACGTGATGAGCACCGCAATATTAGATTCAACCGTGTGGGTAGTAAAATAAACGTACCGATGAACGCGCAACCAAACTATGCGGCGCTGTATCCCCTCTTTAGCACTCACTCTGTTCGGGCGGTGAGGAAGGGGGCTTAGCGCCTCAAATTAGCTAAAATCACCAGTAAACCGAGCCCGACCCTTATCATCTATTTGAGCACTTGTTCCGAGTTCCGACTGGAGATACCGGACAATATGATTTGGTTTTCGTGCCAACCGGTCATATGTCGTCTCGAAGTTTTCCCAGACCGTCCGATTTCCTTCGATATGAATGTCCGGAGTGGGCAGTTCAAACCTATGTCCTTCCTCAGCGACGTCTGGTGTCTCCGCAAGCGCACGGTTCAATTGCTCATCGTAGTCCATATCTGCCAGGACGACCGTCAGGAGATATACAATTTACGGGGAATTAATATTAAAAATACTATATGTCATGAGATTAAAACAGAATTAGATAGAATTAAGATCCATGTAGAATATCCGATATACCCTCAGAAACGACCAAATTTGAGAGATGTATGATAACGTGACTCAAGATAGTAATATATCCCTCCGGTTTCAAGCCAAAGTTGCTTATGAAAAAGCAGGAACTCATCCACCTTCACGGCCTGCTTGCAGAGGTACATACCCAGGTCGAAGCATGGGAGGAGACAGACATTCCGCTTACCGCGTATAATGAACTTGGTGTTCGACCAACATCGATACATAAATCCAAGACAGATCATAAAGCGGCCGTATTCAAGCTTATCGAAGGAATCACCGCACCGATGGACGAATCTGAGCCGGATCGTGTTGCACCAACTGCTGACTGATCAGGATTAAGTGACGTCTTTTTGATATACATCAATTAGCGACGCAGACTCGTTGTATTCATCAAAACAGGTTCGAGTGATCTAATACTGATAGATTACAAGGAGGATGCCCGGGGGTTAAGCCGAGGCAACTCACACATACGAGACGCACAAATAGACAGATCTTAATTGTGTGTATAAACAGTGACCTCTGGTCTCCTGATGTAGTCCAATTAGTTTATACCATCGCCAGTGTCGAACAGTAATCGAAGTTATACTTGTAGACTGTCGCAACCAATATTAATTTCAATTGTAAGGTACCACGGGTCGGGTTACCCGTGGAACTCTCGCTATGATCTTTAGATTCATGTCGATTCTTAGAGATTACTTGAGTAAATTATACGCTGAACAGGCGCAATACCACGCCGTCACAGTGGGGGATTACGAATGGTTTTCTTGGACAGCGGTGTATATATCAGTGTCGGCGCATCGGTTGTGAATCCGATGTAGTCGAGTGCCCGACAGGTGGCGGTTCGAGTGTGAGTGTCCGCCCACGCTGGAAGCAGGGTGTGCCCTGCGTGGGAATCAAACAACGAGTATCGGGCTCTTGTTACCAATACAAGTAACTCCGAGTCCGGTGACAGTGACGGTGACCGAAGCTCCTGTAGCACAACCAACACAGAGACTTCGCCTCGGGTGAGGAGAGGAGTACTGGAGGCTTGCCACTCCCTAGAGATTGCCCAGTGACCGGCCACACACCGATTCCAACGGTGGACTGGCTTGGTATTAGTATCGGGAGTCTGCAAACCCAAACTCAAACCCAAACCTGACACTCCCAACCCAGCGAAGCGGTGCGGTGCCGTGGGATTCCTCCCGCCTTTAGTCGGAGGAAGATGTCAAAAAGTATAATAGGGAATTCCCGTGTATCTTAGCGCCGAGAAAAGGTCAGTTCAGATATTGAGATTAATGTTATCACATTGAGATGGTGCGCCGGGGTTCGTATCAAGTTGCAATAGAATATACTTGATGAGAATTGATTATATCAATCTAATAGGGTTGTGAGCACCAATCAACGGTGAATAGCATATACTCATGATTCCTCAACAAGCTCATCAAATTCAGGGATAAGATTATCACCATCTGAATCATCATCCGTATTATTCGTAGATTCATCACCCGATGAGATATTACTTCCAGTCTCAGAGTTTGTCTCTGGAGATTCTTCGTCATCATCCGCAATTGGATCAATACGAAGGATTTTCAACGGGATATTCTCAAGTCGTTGTCCAATCTCTTTGCGGGCAATGCGAGATGCATGTTCAGTACGTTCAACATTGAAAACCGTCATCTCGAGCTCAAGCGCCACAAGCGCTTCATCTGCAGCGACAAATGCCGGAGGAAGTTCTTCACCTGAGGGTGAGTGCCGCGAGCCCATTGAAATTTCAACGTAGCTGAGATCAGGATTCAACATCTCCCCGGTCTTTGAAATGGCAATACGTACGGCTTCATCGGTTGACTCCACATCATAAACCGGGACAGCAGCCTCGACGGCGACACTACAGTCCATATCATAATACTCTATGACCGCAGATGGCATCAAAGGTTCGCTGTATCAGCCGACGACACTTCTCCGCCACCACGAAGATAATAGAACACGTATGTCTGTGCATACCCAGCGTATTGACCACCAAGCCGGTCACGGATCGCTCGCGATGTTTGCATATATCCATCACGGTCACATGCCGGGAAATGCTCAGCAATCGCCGTTTGAATCCATGTATCAAGCGGGACCGCCTCTGTATAATCAAGTGAAAATAATAATACACAGTCTGCAACTTTGTTTCCAACTCCGACAAACTGTGTGAGATATTCACGAGCGTTTTCATATGCACGTTCAGCAGCTATAGCAGGATGTGCTTCACCGGTTGAAACCATTTCTGCTGTTCGTTGGACATATGGTGCGCGATAGCCGAGACTGAGATCGCGTAACGCCGATTCTGATTGTGCTGCAAGTTGTGATGGTGTTGGAAATGCTGCGAATGACTCACCGCCAACAGTGTGTGTCGTCCCGAATGCATCAGCCATCGATAGCTGCATCTGATGAATACGTGATACTCGCATCTGCGCGGAGCAAATAAATGAAATTAGTGTCGAGAACGGTGGGTCACGGACAAGACGCAATCCATGGAAAGCATCAACAGCCGTCGTAACAAGCTCATCATCGGGAAATGAATCATATATCGACGTGAGATCGTCGTCTAAGCGGAGTAAATGCGTTAAAACCTCGACAGGATCGCCTGTAGCTTCCCATTCAAGTTGATCTTCACGCTGGCGGACCCGAATGACGATTGGGGTATCACTTATTCCGTCGATTGGTGGTGCAACCGTCTCATACCAGTTTGAACCACCACTGACCGACATTGAGTCATACATTCCGCTATCTGCTCGATTCCATAGATAAGATTGCCCACTCTCAAGTGTCGCTTGAAGATCAAATGGTCCGGCGATATCTCGAAGATCAATTGCACCTGACTCGAAGCCAGAATAATCCATTGAGGATATCCAAACGCGCAATGTGTATTGGCGTTTCGTTTGATTGTCCAAGCCCATGCATCATCTATGTAATTAATTACTCTCTCCGGCATCCACCACGGTCGGAGTCCTGCACAGGCGGTGCAAGGCGACTGTCTCGGTGTAAGTTCACACTCTCGATAATTTTTTGTGATCAGATATAATTCTAGTTAGACAATGTCGTTGCTTTTGAGAGCTGACTACAGCCCATGTGTATTCTTTATAATGAATTCCCTGCATGCTTGGGGGGAGTCGCCACTATCTCGCCACCAACATATAGATATAGCACTTCCCCCGGCTCCCGGGTTAATCTATTCCTGACATTACTTAATCACGTACATGTTCAATTGTCAGCCCGGCAAGCCGACGTGCGAGATCGTCATCAAGTCCACTGTCAGTACACCGCCATTGCCAGTTTCCGCTTGCTGTCCCGGGTTCATTAAACCGGGCATGTGAGTCAAGTCCAAGTATGTCTTGTAGTGTTGTAAATCCAATTTGAGCATCTGAACGCCAGACAGCATCGATAATTGACCAATTAATCTCTGAGCCATCAACTCCAAGATTATAATGTAAGCAATCGCGCTGTGAGTGTGAAAGTGAGTCATAATATCCAACGATTGTATTAGTATCGTGGGTTGATGAATATGCGACGCTTTGAGCGGGATAATGCATCGGTTGATACATATTCCCTTCGTGACACCAATCAGCATAATGAGGAACTCGCATTCCAGGGAAATTGAAATGTTCTCGAAGATCGTGGAGCGCTTGATCAATAAATCCAAGATCTTCAACAACAAACGGGAGTGATCCAATGTGTTCACGAATGGTCTCAAAGAAATCATAGCCGGGAACCGAATGCCATTCACCTGCAGCAGGAGTGTCGGAATCGACA
>Ga0209946_1001286_pt1 | contig 10186 bp, 10 predicted proteins | sample SalPon2_A_H2O_MG_FD_185704 | JGI IMG/M metagenome (GOLD analysis project Ga0209946, IMG submission 185704) | Salt pond water microbial communities from South San Francisco under conditions of wetland restoration - Salt Pond MetaG R2_A_H2O_MG... | ecosystem: Environmental > Aquatic > Non-marine... | reverse complement strand
CGGCGGTCGCGGACGCGCCGCGCTCGCTGTTCAGGTGACCTTCGGCTCGCGCGTCGGCTTCGGAGACTCGTTCGACGAGCGGCGGTGCTCGTCGGACTGCGGCCTCGTCGGCGGTCGCCGACGAGCGCTGACGTATTGGTCGGTAGAACGAACGCCGTCCCACCCGGGAACGTCCGGGTCGGACCGGCACGGCCCGTCACATGACAAAAGACCGCGGCCGTCTGCTATCGTGGGGTCAGAGGCGAGTTCGCGCTTGACACGTCGGAAACGTGGACCATGACGGCCGGGGTGGAACGCTGATCGTGGTGACCGCCGCGTCGGTTCGCCGTGGGGGGCGCGACCGACGGGACAACCGGCGTCCGGCACGGGCTTCGACCGGACAGGCACCGTTCGGGGAGTCGATCCCCGCCATCGCGGCACGCGATCGGTGCGACCACACTTAGGTGGAGCACCAAACAGATATTTATGCTTTTTCCTTATACACCTGTGATTGTTATCTATAGAACGGGATGTACGTATAGCGAACTACCGTGTTCTGAAACGATCGGTAACAACGATCCGACATTCGTTCGCAGCGCAGGGTCCGTCGACGCCGCCGGGACGGCACCGCGCGCGTTCGCCCCCCGCGCCGTCGCCGTTTCGGAACCCTTATTTTTCCGTTCGGGAATTGTATGATGAGTGCCGGAATAGCTCAGCTGGCAGAGCGATTCCTTCGTAAGGAATAGGTCGAGGGTTCAAATCCCTTTTCCGGCTTCGAGAATTTCAGATCAGACGCTTTCTCAGTCACCGCTTCTCCACGGTCATTCGAATCCGCTTTATCGACGCCCGGAACGTGCTCTCAGACGGACGTTTGGTCCAAATTGCTGTACTTCTGGCCGATCACACTCCGCTAGATACGCTGTAAAAAGGCAGGTGTATCATACCGACTTTCCTCAGTTGCTACCTAGCGTGAACTGCTAGGGAACGACGGTAGACCGCAGCTAACACCGAGGACTGTCGTGACCTCTCGCCAGTTATGGTTGCGTAAGAGCCGTTAAGACGTCCTGCACCGTTTGGAAACGATTCGTTCGTAACCACCATATGATTCTGAATTAAAATGGCGATAACAATTACCGTACACGTATTTCACACGATCATGTGGCGACCAGTCGTAATAAGTATCGTAGCGTTGATCGACTTCTTTCGCCCGTACGCGGATCTTATCCTTCCGTTGGTATTCTGTGGATTCTTCTTTATCAGTGCGCTGGCAATTGTATTCAATGACCGGCAATACGTCACAGAATCGTACTTGGCGGGGTTTCTCGTCGTTCTCCTGCTATTTCAAACAGTTATGCCGCTTGCAATCAGCCCATTCATAAACTGGCATAAATTCTCTGAGCCGAGACCCGTTGAATCGGCCGAGTACGAGATTCGTGTTGTCGACGCGAGCGGACAAGAGCTCAAAATCGATAAGAAAGCGACGATAGCGCATGATGGTGTTTATCCGCTGCCGGCGGAGCGGATCATTTCGAACGACTCGAATAAATCGGGTCAGGAGATCGCCCGATGGCTACTCGAACGGACTAATCAGTATCGCACAGGGGTTGAGAGCGGGAATCCGACTCGAGGGACGATACCGTCCGACGCTTGGAACCATCCAAGCCGTTTGTACCGCTTCCCAGCGCACAGTTCTGGTGGGTGGACGGCCGAGGAGCTAAGTGGGTACTCCGAGTTCGTCGGCATCCGCATCTATCAGATCCAAACAGAAACCTCCGCCGACGGGACAGAAATCGTCTCACAGTCCGAAGAGTTGGTCCTTGAGCTCTACCCAGAGCGAAGTTCCGACAACAAGACGAAGGTGAACTGAGCCATGTTCGTCAACTATCTTTCAGATTCCGATCGAGACTCGCCGATAAATCTCGCAGTAGCTCGTGGAGTCGTTGGCTTCTGGCTCGTCTGGAAGACTTCTATGTATAACTGGCCGCTCTTCCTCAAAGTTCCGTACTCCCAGACCCCGGCGTACGGCTGGTCAGTACCGCCGGTCGCCCCGGGGTTATTTTTGACCGTCGAAAAGTGGGTCCTAATCGGCCTACTCGTGGGGTTCGTCGTCGGATATCGGATTCAGTTTACCGCATACGCATGCGCGCTCCTGGTAGCTCACTTGGGAACGGTTCGGACAATGCAGATCGGTAGCGGAGAGACTGAAGCGCTCTTTATCGGTGTCTACCTTCTGATCCTCTTCGGGCTGTTCCACAAGTCGAACGTCCTGTCCGTTGATTTCTTCCGGCGAACAAGACACGAGTCAATCGGGGCGCTCAGGCAGCGTCTCGAATCCGACACGGCCTCATACAGTATGCCTGCGCTCAAGTGGGGTCTCGTCGTCGTCGCACTCATTTATTTCGGAGCGGGGTTTGACAAGGTGTTCCACGATGGGATCCTGAATCCGAGTCTCGGATTCGCGACCGCCGAGAACCTCGCTCGAATCGTCACGACGTACCGACCCGACGGTCCGCTAAAGTTCGTCGTAGAGTACCCGCTGCTCATGCGCATAGGGGGAATCGGAACACTCGTATTAGAGCTCGGGTTCCTCATCGTGGTCCTCGCGAAGCTCAGCATTACGCCGTGGATACTGGGTATTCTAGCATTTACGGCCTCCAATCGGATACTACTCGGGATTCACTTCGTCGACGTGTACTTCATTCTACTCCTGTTCGCAGCGTGGGACGTCGGGTACAAGCGCCTCGTCAGGGACCGGGAGATGGCGGTCGTCTTCGACGAACAGTGCCGCGGGTGTATGCGTGCTCTCATCCCGTTCGCAATTCTGGACACCTCAGACACGATCGATTTCTATCCACGACCCGAGGCTCCGGAGCAGTACGCCCGAGGGACCGACGCTGGGTCATCCCACAGCGTGTCTGTGTTCCGAAACAGTGACCGGTACGTCGGGTACGATGCGGTTTGCGAGCTTCTTAGCCAGTATCGATACCTTGTCCCGATCGTCTGGCTCATGCGTCTCTCGTTCGCCGAACACATCGTCGTTCTAACACATCGATACGTCACGCGGGACCACGCTTGAATCGTCGCGTCAAGTGGTCTGAACGGCCCGAAGGACCCGCAACTCAGACTCGCCGCTCGGTGACGCGCGCCACGACGACGCCGACGGCGATCAGCATGAGAGCGATGAGACCGTTCAACAGCAGTCCGAGCAGTTCACCGGCGGCCCCGTTCACGAAGCCCAGATACAGGAAGAACGAGGCGACTGCGGCGTGGAGTACGAAGGCGCCCGTCGGCGCGTTCGTCCCCACGGTGAAGCCGATTTCCATACCACGTCTTACTCGGATTTCGATAAAAAGGAACCGGGTTAGCGCGTGATCGGATCGCGCACCGCGGCGCCCCTCGCGACCGGCTCGGACCGCCGGGTGTCGCCGCCGTGTGGCCCGCGGCCGACCGCCGGTGACTCAGCCCAGATCTGATCGTTCGTCCATTTAAATCCTCATACACTACGCAGGAGTATGTATGATATTAGGATCGAAGCTATACTCTCGGCCATCTTATCAGTGCGTATGCGACCACAAACACAAACAACCACCAAGGAACTGTACGAATGTTTCAAATGCGGTAAGCGAACGGAGTCGGGGGGCACTTGCGACTGCGGCGGAGAGCTCCAGCACATCGGTCGCTCTCGCGACCTGTGAGGCGATCGCGCGACAGATAAGAGGGATAACCGTTCGCGGCCGACGCCGCGACCGTTAGCGCGGCCCCGCTACTCGCTCTCGCCTTCGGTTTCGCCGTCGTCCCCGTCGGGCCCAGCGTCGTACTCGGGCAGCGAGAGGACGTTCTCGCGGCCGAGCCGGAATCCGTCGAGGTCGCCCTCGTCCCGGAGCCCCGTCACGACTTGGCTCGTCTTCGCGGCGGTCCAGTCCAGCTCCTCGGCGACCCGCTTCTGTTTCATCCGCCCGCCGTTGTCCTCGACGAGTCGGAGGACCTGCTCCTCGTTGCTCAGCAGGTCCTCGTCGACCGGCGCCGTCGAGTCGGCGTCGTCGGCCGAATCGGATTCCGGCTCGTGCGCCTCCGCGTCCGGATCGGCGGTCGTCGCGCCTGCCCCCGCTCCGGGCGCGTCTCCGGCGGCCCCGGCGCCGGCCGGGGCCTCGGAGTCGCCTCCGGCGACCGGACCCGACTCCGTCGCCGACGTCGGCGTCGCCCCGTCGGACGTCGGCGCGCCCGACGAGCGACGGCGGTAGCCGATGACGGCGACGACGGCCGCGAGCAGTCCGAGCGCGCCGAGCAGGAGCGTCCCGACGGAACGTCCGTCCGGCTCGACCGTCACCCGCGGCTCGCCCTCGGTGAAGTCCACCGGCCCCTCCCAGACGACGGCGCCGTCGCGGGTCTCGGTCGGCGACGGGGAGACCTCGCCGAGCCGGTAACCGTCCTCCCACGAGACGATGAGCGACGTGGTCTCGTCGAGGAACAGCGCGTCGACCGCGTCGCCGACGACGAGCCGGTCGCCGTCTACGGCCGCGAAGTTGCTCCATTCGAACCGATACGTCAACACGCCGTACGTCTGCGGGAGCTCGCGGCGCTCGGCGGTCACGGTGACGTTGGTGACGTTCATCTCGCGGCCCGTCGAGTTCTCGGCCGCGTCGGCCGTCGCGCGCATCCGCTCGCCGAACCGGTCCGTGTACGCCTCCGGGTCCGACTCCGCGTCGGCGCGAAGCTCCTCGAAGGCCTGCTCCTCGTCGTCGCTCGCGAGGCGAACCCGGTACTGCGTCTCCCAGACCGCGTCGCCGTCCGGCTCTACGGTGGCCTCTATCAGGACGTCGTCGGGCGCGACGTCCATCTGATCGAATCCACCGGCCGGGAGTCCGGCACCGCCCTGTGCGGCCCCGAGCGAGGCGAGGCCGGCGCCGGCGACGAGACACGCGGCGACGACGAGAACGAGTACCGTTCGCTGCACGGACGCATCGTTACGGGGCATCGATAAATCGCTTCCCATCTCGGGAGCGCGGACGGGCCTCGCTCCGACCGGTCACGGATGAAAAGACGGTGCGGTGAGCTCCGCGACCGCGCGCCCCGGGTACGGCTCTCCCGACTCGCGACGAGGCGGGAGCCGACCTATCCATCGATACCGCCGAGGAGTCGCTCGACGAGGTCGACGCCGTCGACCGGCGGCCCAGCGAGCCGGGTCGCGGCGGAGTCGACGGCGTTCCGCGGACTCTCGCCGGGGCGACTCGCGTTGCCGCGTTCGTCGCCGCCGGCGCCGCCGTCGGACGGGTCCTCGCTCGGGGAAGTCTCGCCGTCGGAGCGCTTGCCGCCCGCGTTCGAGCCGCGCTCGGACGTGTCGTTTCCGGAGTCGTCCGAGGTACCGACCGCGTTCGCCGCGTCCTCGCTTCCGACCGCGTCACCGCCGTTCCCCCCTGCCGCGTCGTCGCTTCCGACCGCGCCACCGCCGTTTCCGCCCGCCGCGTCGTCGCTTTCGACCGCTCCAGCGCCGTTCCCGCTCGCCGCGTCGCCGTCGGTTCCGTTCCCGCGCTCCGGCGGCCCCTCGCCCGGTCCCCTATCGCCGGCTTCCGGTCGCTCGCCGGGGCCCGGACCCGCTCTGTCATCGGAGCCGTTTCGCGCGTCCTCGGGCGGGCCGCGTCGGTCGGCGGCCAGCGGGCCGCCGACGCCGTTGCCGGCGACGCCGCGGGCGATGGCGGCGACCTCGGGTCCGCTCGCGTTGCCCGCCCGCTGGCGGAGCTCGCCGAGTCGCTCCTCGTTCAGGCCGTTCTCGGCCCTGACGGACTCGGGGAGCTCCCCGGCGACCTCGGCGCTCCGGTTCGCCTCGCGCTTGACCGACTCGGCCCGGGCGCTCGTCTCCGCCATCCGCGCGGCGAACCCGCCGGGGCTCAACTCGCCGGCGTCGCGGCGCTCGCGGAGTTCGCGCTGTCGCTGCTCGATCTCGGCCAGCCGCTCCTCGGTCCGGTTCAGGCGCTCGGCGACCAGGTCCGCCCGCTCCTCGGGGGTCGCCGTCCGGTTGAGCCCGACCTCGAACGCTCTGGACTCGACCTCGCCGGCGATCTCCGCCCGCTGGACTCCGATCGCGCCGGAGAACCGCTCGCCGGGGCTGATCTCGGTCTCGTTCACCGTCTCCGTTCCGTTGCTCTCGCCCGTCTCGTTCGTCGGCGCCGGGCCGTCCTGCGCGACGGCCGTTCCGACGGGACCGGCCGCCGCGATCCCGGCGACGCCGACCAGCGCGACCACGGCGAGGAGCAGCGCGGTGCCTCGGTTCATCACCTGACGGTAAGCGGCGTATCCGTATATAAACCGATCTCCGTTAACCCGAATCAAGCCGGATTAAACGCGAGACGGCGCCGGGGTGCCGGTGACGGGGGGTCCCGGCGTACCGCCGTCTCGGCTCAGTACGACTTCGCGAAGTAGGCGGTGCGTTCCGCGTCCTCCCCGCAGATCGCGCACGTCTCGTCGCTCTCGCCGTCGACGATGGGATCGTCGTCCTCGAACGGCACCATCACGATCTCGGCGGCCATCGGCTCCTTGATCGGCTCTTCGCACGCCTCGTCGCCGCACCACGGCGTCTTCACGTAGCCGCCGTGCTGGCCGAGCGTCCCGAGGATCTCTGCGCGGTCCTCGGCCTCGCGGACCTCCCCGTCGAGCGTCTCCTCGGCCGCCGCGTACAGCTTCGCGTAAATTTCGTCGAGGTGGTCGCGGACGGTGTCGGCGACCGACTCGCGGTCCTCGACCGTGCTCTCGCCGTCTGGCCGGTGGACGAGCGTGAGTTCGTCGTCTTCGACCTCGTGGGGGCCGATCTCGATCCGGAGCGGGACCCCGTTGAGCTCGTGTTCGTTGAACTTGAACCCGGGATTGCGCCCGTCGCGGTCGTCGAGGTCGACGCGGACGCCCGCCTCGTCGAGGTCGTCGGCGACGCCCTCGGCGTACGCCAGCACGTCGTCTTTCGTGTCCTCCTGCCAGATGGGGACGATGACGACCTGCTCGGGAGCGACGCCCGGCGGGAGGACGAGCCCCTGCTCGTCGGAGTGCGTCATGATCAGCGCGCCGAGCGCGCGCCACGAGAGCCCCCACGAGGTCGTGTGCGCGAGCCGCTTCTCCTCGTCCTCGTCGGAGAACGTGATGTCGAACGCCTCCGCGAACGACTGTCCGAGGTGGTGAGACGTGCCGGCCTGCACCGTCTTGCCGTCGGGCATCAGCGCCTCGACGGTCGTCGTCGTGTCCGCGCCGGGGAACTTGTCGTGGTCGGGCTTCTGGCCCTTCAGGACCGGCAGCGCCAGCAGGTCCTCGTAGACGGACTCGTACTGGTCGAGCCGCGTCATGGTCTCGTCCCACGCGCCCTCGGCCGTCGCGTGCGCCGTGTGGCCCTCCTGCCAGAGGAACTCCTTCGTCCGGAAGAACGGCTTCGTCTCCGTGGCCTCCCAGCGGACGACCGAGCACCACTGGTTCACGCGCAGCGGGAGGTCGCGGTGGCTCCGCACCCACTGGCTGATGTACGGGGTGATGATCGACTCGGAGGTGGGGCGGACCGCGAGCCGCTCTTCGAGTTCCTTGGAGCCCGCCTCGGTCACCCACGCCACCTCGGGGTCGAACCCCTCGACGATGTCCTTCTCGCGTTCGAGGTACGACTCGGGGATGAAGAGGGGGAAGTAGGCGTTCTGGACGCCGGTGTCCTTGAACTTCGCGTCGAGGAAGCCCTGCAGGCGCTCCCAGACGGCGTACGCGCGCGGTCGGGTGACGATGAACCCGCTCATGCCCTCCGGGCCGTAGTCGGCCAGCCCCGCCTTCTGTACGACCTCGGCGTACCACTCGCCGGTGTTGTGTGACTTGGACTCGGTGATGCCGAGCTCCTGGTCGTCGTCGCTCATTGTCCAGTGAAGGGTGGGTCGCGGGCTTAAAACGTCCGAAGCCGGGCGAGTCGTTCGGACGCGACCGCGCGGTCGGACGGCGGTCGAATCGGTCGTTTCGCCCCGTCGGAACGCGGAGAAACGTTAACCCGCTCCGGATGCCTACTGCGGGTATGGACCTGTCGGGGCTGCGTCGGTACACGCCCGAGGCGGTGACCCGAGCCCGTCGCGAGGCGGCGGTGCTCGCCCCCGTCCTCGAGCGCGACGGCGAGGCCCACCTGCTGTTCACGAAGCGCGCGTCTCACCTCGGGAGACACCCGGGACAGATGAGCTTCCCGGGCGGCGGCCGCGAGCCGGAGGACCGAACCCTGACCGACACCGCCCTCAGGGAGGCGCGCGAGGAGGTCGGGATGCGCGCCGAGGAGGTCGACGTCGTCGGGCGGCTCGACGACACTCGGACGTCGAGCCAGTACCGGATCCGACCGTTCGTCGGCGTCGCTCCCGACCGCGAGTACGTGCCCGACGAGTCGGAGGTGGCGGAGGTCGCGGTCCTCCCCGTGAGGGGACTGACCGACCCCGCGAACTACGAGTCCGAGCGCCGGGACCACCCGACGTACGGCCGCCACCGGATCCACTTCTTCCACGTCGACGGCTACACCGTCTGGGGCGCGACCGGCGGCATGGTCGTCCAGCTGTTAGAGCGCACGACCGAGTGGCGCGCGCCGGAGGAGGTCGACCGAGAGGTCGAGGCCGACGCCGAACTGCCCATTTAAAAGTGGAGTTCAGGAGGCCCCGTCCTCGTTTTAAAAATCATCCGTCGTCGCGGTCGGTATCCGCTGGGACATATAAACGGTATCGCCGGAACGAAGGGAGACTCACTCGACCGTCAGCCGCAGGGCCAGCGGGGCGCCCTCGGCGAGCGCGTCGACGAGGTCGCGGTCGAGGTCGGCGGCCGCGCCGTCGCCGTCCACGAGCACCGTGCGCTCGTCGTCGGTGTACTCGCTCGTTCGCCCGACGAGCGAGCGGTCGTCGACGAGCGAGAGATCCGGGTCGCCGCGGCCGACGACCGTGTCGACGTGTGCGGGGTCGTCGACGGCGACCGACTCCTCGTCGGGGTCGCCGACCGCGACCGTCGCCGTGATCGTCGCCGTCGCGTCTCGGCACGCCTCCCGGAAGTCGTCGGAGAAGTCGCGCGGCGTTCGGTCGGCCTCGACGCCGAGGATGCAGTCGCCGGCGGGGGTGAGCCAGTCGTCGGTCGTGAGTTCGAACGTGCTCGCGTGCTCGGCGGTGACGTGCTCGTGGCCCGTCGCGCGGACGACCTCGACCGGTGCGTCGTCGCCGGACGCGTCGGGCTCGGGAGCGTCTCCTTCGCGGTCCGCGTCGACCTCGGCGTCGCTCATGATAGTCGGGTCCGCGGCGCCGTAACAAGTGGCCGTCGGTTCAGGCGTCCGCGCCCTCGGCGAGCGCGGGGATCAGCCGCGCCGGGTTCTTCGCGAACACGCGGCGCATCAGGTCCTCGGAGACGTCGAGCGTGAGCACCTCCATCACGCCGACGTTCGGGTGGACGTCCGGCGCGCCGGAGCCGAAGAGGACGCGGTCGGGGTGCTCCAAGACGCCGCGTTCGAGGACCTCCCGGTAGCGCACGGCGCTGGTGTCGACGTAGACCCGGTCGTACTCGTCGAGGAGGTCGAGCGTCTCGTTCATCAGCTCGGCGTCGAGGGGGTAGCCGCCGAAGCTCGCGAGCACGAGCGGGATATCGTAGTCGAGGAGTTCGCGCTCGACGGCCTCGGGCGGGAACTCCCTGCCGGCGTGGACGATGAGGGGGAGGTCGGCCGCCTCCAGCCGTCCGAGCACGTCTTCGTTCGGGAGGCCGTCGACGTGCGGAACGAGCGTGAACCCGTGGAAGCGGTCGTCGTAGGAGTACTGCTCGACGTCGTCCGGTCGGGCGTGGTGATCGTCGCGCTCGGCGCGGAGGTTCCGCACCGCCGAGAGGGGTCCCGAACCGGCGTCTCGCGGCCCGTTGAGCCGGGCGAACGCGACGAAGGGGCGGTCGATCGAAAGGCGCGCGACCGCGTTGTTCGCGCGGAGGTAACTCCGTCCCCGGGCGCGCCGGCCGGGACTCGCGACCGCGCGCACGACGCCGGCCTGAAGCATCTCGCGTTCCAGCCGCTCGGGCGAGATGTCGCGGCCGTGCGTGGCGACCGACGACTCGTCGGGGTCCAGCGTGGCGCGGGTGTCGACGATCCGGAAGTCGTGTTCCAGCCCGAGCATCTACCGGTCCGTCTCGGGGGACCCGCATGTGCCTGTCGGTCTCACGCGCGATGGCGGGAGGACGCCGGAGCCTCGGTCACGGCCCG
>Ga0209946_1001283_pt1 | contig 10198 bp, 11 predicted proteins | sample SalPon2_A_H2O_MG_FD_185704 | JGI IMG/M metagenome (GOLD analysis project Ga0209946, IMG submission 185704) | Salt pond water microbial communities from South San Francisco under conditions of wetland restoration - Salt Pond MetaG R2_A_H2O_MG... | ecosystem: Environmental > Aquatic > Non-marine... | reverse complement strand
TAGCATCGGATGCAGCATTCCGATCGATGGACGCCGACCACCCGCGCCTGGGTAGCTTAGCGGTAAAGCGCGTCCTTGGTAAGGACGAGAGCCCGGGTTCAAATCCCGGCCTAGGCTTTAGTGGCCTTAGCGGCTCTCTCGGCTGATTTTGGCCTTCTCAGGAGAGCCCAACGATGTCCAATAACGTCCGAAATAACTACAGCCCGATAGCCGCGCCGTCTTGCGATTCTGAAACGTGTCATGGCACACAAACAAAACGAGGGGTACAGGGATGACCAACCAGCCCGATCCGCTCGATAATCTCCCCGCTGGGGACGGTACTCCGCGGGAAGGCCTTCCGCCAGCCCCGGAACCGGTGGAGTTCGACTTTCCGCTCGTTAGCGAGCGCTCACGCGAAGATCTCGGAGCCTACGGGATCAATATGGTCGACGACTACCACGATTTCAAGAAGGAGGTCCTCTCGTGGCTCGCCACATACGGGAAGCATCCGGAGAAAGGTCAGGGTCTCGCAGAGACTACCCTCCAGTCGACACACTACAAGCTTGAAATCGTTTTTCGGTGGCTCTGGGAGGACGAAGATGCCTACACGACAGAGTTCACACCAGACCACGCTGATCGCTTCATCCGGCTCCTGAATCTCTCAGACGGGATGGCTGACTCCAGCGTGCTCCACTACGGGAAGGCTGTTCAGCGACTGTTCAAGTACCAAAATCACATCCATGGAGCGGATTACGATTGGGAACCCAAACCCGAGTTGAGCCAGGCAACCGGCGACGAACGTGACTACCTCCGCCGAACCGCGTTCAAACCACTCTATCAGGCGGCTCTGGAATACAGCTCTGTAAAGAACTACTACAGCGATATGTCCGCCGGAGAACGTGACCGGCTCAAGACATTCGTCTCCCAGCGGCTCGGCGTTCCCAAGTCAGAGGTTGGTCCTGAACAATTCGAACAGGCAAACTCGTGGAAAGGGCCGTCGATCATTGCGGTGACGCTGGATACAGGGCTCCGCCCCATCGAAGTCGGACGAGCGAAAGTTTCGTGGGTGAATCTTCAGGATAATGAGCTCAACATACCCAAAGGCGAATCCACGAAGAACGAAGCCAACTGGAACTGCTCGCTCAAGAAGCGCACCTCAAGAGTCCTCGGACGGTGGTTAGAGGAACGAGCAACGTACGACAAGTACACTGGACGGGATGAGCTCTGGCTCACAGAACAAGGAAGCAAGTACAGTTCAAAGTCGTGTAACTATCTACTGAGCCGTCTCGTCGACGAAGGCGATCTTCCCATCCCGGATCACAAAGATATCACGTGGTACTCGATCCGTCACGGGGTTGCAACCTACTGGGCGAATCATATTGGCCCACATCACGCGAAAGAACAGCTCCGTCACAAGAGCGTTACCACGACGATGAAATATCTTCACTCCGACGCCGAAACTCGTAATGACGCCGCCGAACAAATCTGGTAGCGACTATCGCCGGCCGGCATCTCTTTCGTACAGAGCAATGTTCGACTCGATATCGCCACAGACGTATTGATGGATGATCCTCTCAAACTCGTCGACAGCCGTAGTTCGATCCCCGGCTATCGCATCAAGATACTCCGGAGCAAGCTGCTCGCCGAACAGCGAATTTGTAAGCTCTTCGCCCTTCCAAATAGTCGGTTGAACAGCGAGGCCGTGTGTTTCCAGTACTTTCTCCAGAGAGGGCCACTTGACACCGGCCTCGTCGGCTGACCGCTTCCGAGGGACAAATAGGTCAACGTGGTTCTTCGCACAATTGAGCTCGGGCCGCTGACGGAACTGAAGCGACTCGATGCGTTCTGATAGGTAGTCCAGATCGAAGCTCTTGCCATTGTATGTCACCAGTGCGTCGGGCTCGAACTCGTTGATCCGCTCGAACGCCCGCCGGATCAAAGTCGCTTCATCGCCCATCGCGCCACCGAGGGTGAGGACATTGACAGACTGTTCCCCAGCGATAGTGTCCTTCAGACCGATCCCGATTGCGACGATCTGGCCGGTGGCCGGATCGATAGAGTCACTCTCAAGGTCGAGGCTGGCATACCGAGTGGCTATCTCCTCTGGAGCGAGTGACTGCTCAAAAACGGATTCGTTCATAACGTAGAAACGCCGGTCTACATGTTCAAACTATCGATAGTCTTACAATAAATATGTGGTGTTGGTACGTAATCGTTGGCTCACCGTAGAATCATGTTAGTGGTATCTCTCTACAGGCTACATTAGCTTTAGAAACCCCAGTAACGCCCGTGGTGGCAATTCAGGATTCAGTGTAAAGCTATGATCTATGGAAAAGCCCCTCAGACGAAGCCGGTTTACGATTCTTCATAATCGGTTAATGACTATTCTCATACAGGAACAATCCCCAATCGACGAGCGGCGGCACCGTCCTACGAACAAGAAATCCGAGAAAATGAAATCAACGACAATAGCGGCAACGACGACACGCGAATATAGCACAGCAGATCTGGCTTTCACGATGGGATTGATAGCGGGCGAGGGGAGTTTCTTCGTCAACTTCAGTCGGGATGACCGGTACACACACAATGTCTACTTCGTTCCGAAGATGTCGGTCAGTATGGGCGAAAAGGAGGAAGAGATGCTTCGGAACCAGTGCCGACTCTACGGACTTGGAACCGTGAATCCCACCGTCAAGGGGTTCCAGTGGGTCATCTCCAGCCGCGTGGAATGCAGAGAGCTTATCGAACTTATCGACCAGTACCTTGAGGAAAACCGCTCCACGGAGTTCCTGAGCGCAGCAAAGCACGATGCGTACGAGAACTGGCGATCAGCACTGGAATTGCTTCGACCTGGTCGACAGCTCACCGCGGATGAGGTGGTTGAGCTGGCCGAGCTTCGAGACGAGATCAACTACCTCAAGGCTGAAAATACCATACCTACAGAAGAGATCAAACAAATAGTCAGAGCGGCCGAAAGTGTGTAGATAGTCTGATAACCAGAAGGAATATCCCTGAAAAGTGGCTATTTCTATATAGGTCTCACTTAGAGGCCTCACTAACCTGGGGAGGTTAGGCATCCAACGGGTAGCGATAGCTCCGTCCCTTTGGAGAGACGGTCCAGAGACCGGGCTTGTCAGACCCGGTCGGGAAACCGTCTTAATATTCTATATTTGTGTCACTACCGACGCCCGTATCTCGTCCGACCGCTGCGTCCACTATCCGATAGAAAATACTCGATAACTGGTATCCACCGCCAGAGCCTCGACCCGACAACGATGAAGCCCGCGCCGAGGAGTATGAAAACGAGTCCTGTCATCGGATCAACGAACAGGCGGCGGAGTCCACCGAGTTCAAAAATAAATCCGACGAATCCGAACGGCCCAGCTGCTGTGACAACGAAGAGGAGACCACCTATCGTGATGAGCGTAGGATATGCTTGGAGGAATGTTAAGAGAGCGTTTACCGACGTATCGTCTGGAGTAGCTGGTGATTCGGCCATCACTTCCCCAAAGAGGGCGAACGCACCGGCAACGATGGAAACAGCGAGGCCTTCAAAGTTACCAGCCACGCGTTGGTTGTAGTCTTGGGCGAGGGACATTCATACTATTATACAAGTTCTGACGTCTTGAATCTCGGGGGCAAAACCGCTACCTGTGTCCTTGGAGGTGGGAGAACACAATATGGACTGCTGATGAAATAAGTGATCTATCCTCTGAAGATCGCAAAGACGCTGAGACCTGTTGGGACTGTAGATTTAGCAAAGCCTTGAGTACCGGTATTGCGCCGTGTCCGTCGGTCACAAAACGCTATCAGGGATGAATGAGCGGTTATGCTCCACGATAATACGGCGGGGACACAGCTCTGCAACCCGGTAACCCAATCACAACCCTCGAATCCGCGCGCGGGTACGTAGTGCCAAGCGGGTACGTACGGATGTCATATCGGCCCCCTCCAGTCGACCGCCCCAAATGGGTGCCATTTTGAGTAGAAGTCGTTTTCGACCTACTGTTGAGGGCACACCGTTTCAGAGTGGGTCGTGCACCAAAAATCAAGTTACAGTCTCAACCGAATCTCCTGAATCATGTCCAAAAGCGGTCAATGCTACACCACCAATAAAGAATACGATGCCGAGGGGTATTCCAACAAGTGTAACGATCAACAGTACTCCAATAATAATACACAGGTAACCGACCGCGTTCACGACTAATGTTACCCCAGAACTTCTTTCTGAAAATCCCGGCTCTCTAATTTCCACGCCGTCCTCGCGATCATCTCCATCCGGAGAATCCGTTGAGTCATCGCTATGTGCTGATTTGATACCATCTGCTCTCCCCACGGCATCATTGTTCTCGAATTGAGCATCGCAGCTGTCACACTGAAGACGTCCGTTGAACCCGTCCGGCCAACCCGCCCAGTAAGTTTTCAGGCGGATCGTCTTCTCTCCACAATCTGGACACGGATTCCATTGTTCATACTTCACTTTCGAGAAATTGGTCATTTGTCTCTAATTAGAACCATCGCAACACTGTGCCCACCGTTCATAATCGTGTCTCTGAACTCCCATCCGTCTGATTCGAGTTTTTCCAGAATCTCTTTTGCTCGAGCGGGGCGGTTTTTCGGGGTTACATCCAATTTTACTACTTTGTGTTCTACCATTATTATCTGTTAAAATACTGGTAAGAAGCCCAGACAAAGCGATGCGGTGTACTTTGTCCGTTCTCATCGCTCTCTCGGTTGATCACCGTCTGCTCAGATTGAGTAGTGTCTTGTTGATCAAGATCTTCGAAACTACAGAGTTGTAATAGCTTCACCGACAGAACCATCTCAGCGTGATGTTATAAACATACGTTCGTATAGCTACAGACTTACGTTTGATATGCTACCGATTTCGCTTAGAAGGGCTATTCATATGATCGCGGGAATCGCCGCCCAATGCGGCCTCGAGTACCGTGGATGACCAGCGCGGATAATCGTGTCCTTGAGTTCCTTGACGAGAAGGAGATTGTCGCAACTCCCCAGGTAATTGCTGCGAACATCGATTACAACCGACTGTACGTGAATGAGCGGATTCGAGTCCTCGCGCAGAACGAACTCGTAGAGAAGGGTGACAAGCCGCTATATCAGATCACGGAGCGTGGACGTCAGTACCTTCGAGGTGAGCTCGGTATCGATGATCTACCAGCGAAGCACGAGGGAGATCGTTAGATTGGGGCGAATCCCGGAGTTTTATTCTGTTTGTGGTGGCATGAATTTTTAAAGGTCGTCTCACTTGGCCGGTCCGGAAAGTCTGGAGCCGTGATCGTTTGGGTCAGATCGTGCTTGTCATACTATAGCACGCTCTGGTAGCCTCCAGTAAACGTCATTTTACATACAATATCTACTGACATGTTGAAGGCAACTGCGTCTGTGAATTAGCTTGGATGAGCACCGACAAAATCACCATTCCCTACTTTGAGACGAGTGGGATCAAGAGCTCAAGAGTCCAAATTTAGTGTCCAACAGCGAGGAAAACTGGTATTAATACCGTAGCCCCTCTCTACATAGAGACCAATGGACACGACCGTGAGCCTCAATAGCGAAACGAGAGATGAACTCTCTTTATTGAAAGAGCAAAGAGGGCTACCACACTATGATGCTACGGTTGCGTGGCTCATTAACGAGGTGAACACCGACAACTAATCGATCGCTGAAACAGCCGAGCAGAAGGAGAGCTGCTCGACGAGCGAGGAGGCGCTACACCATTTACGCCTTGCGTGTATATGTAACACATATACAATATTAGGTGTTTCGGCTTTCTTGTTCACGCTGTCTTAGTGTTATCCGATATATACCATAATGACAATTTCTCAATCAGACCAGGTTCCGGATAATATCGTAATTCCGGCATCGGGTGACATTCGAGATGCGATAGGAAACGCCACCCACAGGCTACTGGATGAGTGGAGTGAGGAACATCCGTTCGTTGTCCATGCTAAGACGACGCAAGGAACGGGCAAGACGACCGGGGTGATGGATACGCTTGATACCCGAGGACCAAGCGCCGCTCTCGGTCCACGGCATAAGGATATAAACGAAGACGCCGATAACTTCGGCGACCGATTTGATATTCGCTTTGTCGGAAAGGACGAATCCTGTGAAGTTGACAGGTACAAGGGGAAGCATGGATCAGTAAGCCCGGGTACCTCCAGAAACTGGTGTAAAGACTGTCCTAAGCGGAGCGAGTGTGGGTACTTTGAGCCCTATCAACAGCTACAGTCTGGTGCTCAGAGTCTCACTGCACCGCATAATTACCTTGAGTACTTTCCAGAAATCCTCGATCAGTGGTCAGGGATGGACACGGTTCTGATAGATGAAACACCGTGGGACGCAATCTTCGAAAAAACCCTGACTATCGATGCGAGTGATATTGAGTACACCCGAAGTGCCCTGCGTGACATACGGAACAAAGATCGTGACACCACCGAACTCGTTAGTACGGCTCAATCCCTGCTGGACGACGTCAGTGATGGACTAAGCGACAGCGATGGCAATATCACACCGGACGCATTCAACATAGCAACTTGCACTGACTTCTCTGGGATAACGAGTCAGCTCTCAAAGATCCACGATGATCGGGTTGTGGATGGAACCGAGTATCAGGATGCTATACTATCAATTACGAACAAGATCGAATTAGTTGAACAAACCTGGGAATGGTCCCGAGAGACGGACGAAGATGCGGACACACCGCCGTCAAAATTGTGGGGCATAGACACCTCATCACGAGGAGAAAATACGTTTGTACTCCGCTGGCGAAATGCCGATCTCCAGCAGATCGCCCGTGACAAACCGGTGTTCGTACTGGCGACAGAGATGCCGACACAAAGCGTTGAAGTGATGTTCGGATTGCCGGTCGTTACTATTGAGGATACGGTAACTCCAAAAGGAGATATCATCCAGTTGGAAACGAAGGGTGCAGGGATAGCGCGACTCCGCAAACGCAACCGGCTCTACGAAACCCTGCTGGAACTCACTAAATTGGCCCTCCGACGTGAGCATGCTGACGGGCGAAAAACTCTGATTGCGGTGAAATCCGAACTACTGACCGGTATTGTCGAAGAACTCGAAGCAAGCGGATTTGTAAGGGGAGAGACGTTCAAAATTGGTAATTACTATGGGATGACTGGTAGTAACCGGTACAAAAATTGCGAAGCCTTCATTGGCTTTGGTGCGCCCGGCCTGTCCCCCGACGTGATTGAGGCAAAAGAGATTATCTCTGGTCTCTCGGGGCAAGTGTTCAAAGATGAAGGATTGGGAGGCGAGCTACGAGATGGCATCCACCGGATTCGTCCAGTACATATGGATGTCACTCCGCGAATCTACCTCTTCATGAATACAGTCGACTTCAGCTCGGACTTTGACGGCTCGAAGGAAGAGTACGATGTCCCCGACCTTCGGAGTGTGTTGAAGAACAACGCTAAGACTGCTGAGCGCAAGCAACAGATCCAAGACGTAATTCGGGGGCATCCAACTGATCCAACTATCGGAGATATAGTTGATGAGGTGCCGTATGGGAGGCGCAGAATCGAATCGGAGCTCCGCGAGCTGAACAAGCAGGGCATCACTGAGCCATACACAGACGACGCAGCCAAGAGGGGGCGACCACCGAAGCGATACCGATTACTCGATGAATGATTTAATTGTTCAAATTAGAATTTCTCTACTATCATTATAGTAGGAAAATAGCGTTTCCAACAAATAAATACCAATAGGGGTGACCTACGGTCCACGCTGATGGCCTCCCCCACGGCGTACACCCCCACCTTTCAAGGGCTCATGGACCTCTCTCCGAGTCTTGTGATCCCCCCGATACACCCAATCATCTGGGGTGCCACCACAGACATTTTTAGCCCTTCTAAAGCTATTAGAACCGTTAGATTGACTCACGCGACACACGGATCTGGCGATAGCCATCCGACCGATACTCTCCAACCGGTCGTGGTGGCATGTCAGCCTATTGTCTATTACAGGGAGTACGATGGTGGAGATCCCCTCAGGCCGTCAGGCCGTATCAGGTCACGTTCCGAGCTCGATCGGAAACTCACGTCCGTAGTTATTTCCGATAAAGATGTAACTATACCCACACCTCGTCTACTATTAGATATGGGAATTACTCTACGGAGAGCCACAGCTTTGAGCGTGGACCCGGAGCAAAAAACCGAGAAAGTCGCACACGAAACGATATCAACAGTAGCGCAAGGCGAACAAGGCATGCAAGCGGGTGAAGTGGCGTGAAGACACCGCAACCGTTCGGAACCCCCTGGGTGAGCCTCTTAGTTAGGACACTCCCCGAGAGAGACACCGGGACCGTTACAGTCGACGACCAACTTCCACGTTCGGATGCCGCCGTGTACTCCATCGAATGGGTCCGGGAGACGCTCACAGATCGAGAGCCGGACTCGTGGACACACTACCGAGCCGGCGTGGAGGCGATCGGAAACGGCGAACATGCCCAAGCTATCTACGAGCTCGAAACTGCGGTGAGAGAGTACGAACGACTCCACTCAGACGTGTTCGAGATGCGGAATCAGTTCGAGGAGGGCCAGCCTCGACAAGAGCTTTTTGAGGTGCTCTGGGGCGTGTACTACCACCTACACGAAGCCGTCGTCGCGTGGTCAAACAGTGTGATCGCTGCTCAGGACGACTCGGAGGAGGCGGCTACATGGCGGGTCGAAGCGATCAAGGAGCACAGCACGGCATCGAGACACGTCGCAGAATGGTACCGTCTCGTAGTGGAGTGGACGGACGAGTAACCAAGACTTCACAGACCAGTTTTGTAGTGAAGAGAAATCCGAGAGAAGAATTAGCTTTCGTAGACACGGGTATAACTCAGTACCAACTCGCCGTCGTCAGAGTCAACCTCGACCTCGAAGATGTCGCCCGGACTGACGTCGTGCTCGCGGACAATTTCAGATGGGATAGTGAGATCTAACGAGTTTGCGCCGTAGTGTTCTCTCGCCTTCACGGTCTTACTCATGTACATCTTGGTTCGAGTGGGTGATGACATTTTGCGTTTTGTGCACATTATGTACAGTCTCACTCCAGAATCGAAATCCCAGCATCTTCGTACACCTCCTGAAGCTTCCGTGGTGTGTAGTCCGAGTAGTGTTTCGCCAGCACCGATTTCGGCGTCCGTCCGCAGAACGCGTCGATATATCGATCGGCGACACCGAGGCGATTCATCTCGTTACAGAACCAGATCCGGAGAACTTGTGGCGTGATCTTCAGCGACTCAACCTCGTTGCTTGCTTCTCGGATGTGCCGGGTCAGCGTCCGACCGCTACACGTGAACAGCGGCTCATCGGCATCCATACTGTCGAGGCTGAATACGTCGCGGAGCCGAGCATCTGCTTCGTCGTTGTAGTGGGTGAGCCACTGGCGTTTGGTCGTCTGACCGTCCTCGGTACTCGGGTAGATGGCCTGATCGGCCGGTTCAAGATCGTCTGGCGTGAGCTCCATCAATTCGCGGCGGCGGAGCCCAGACGTAGCCAGTATGAGGAACGCGACTTGGTCAGTATCCTTGTCGAGCGCGTGGTACACCCGCTGGAGTTCCTCTTTCTGGGGGACTTTCTTTGGCTTCGGAGGTGTCGGCTGGACTTTGAAGCTGTCAGCGATATCGCTGTCGAAGTAGCGCCCGTAAATGACCCGGACGGTCTTGATGGCGTTGTGATCGTCGTACTGGGTGACGAACTCACGGAGGTCCTGTTTCGAGGCGGTGAGTGGATGATCGTCGAGGTGATCGACGAGCTTCTCAGCGTAGCGCATCTTCTCTTTGATGGTGCTGTCAGCCTGGCCCCAGTCTACGCGACAGGTCTGTTCGAACTCGTTGAGGAACTCATTAGGGTCGTCCTGCTGGTGATGTGGGTCGGTCGTGTGTATACTCGTGGGCTGGCCGTCGGAGGATGTGTATAGCTGAGGAGGCTGGGTCCCATTCTGGTGGTGCTCGATGTGTATCTTGAGTGCGTGCTGAGATGTCTGAGAAATGTTAATACCGAGATCTTTCGCTTTCTCGTACACGTCTGGGTCAAGCGTGATATTAGTCCGCTTCTTGCTCATAGCTGACCCTCCGTGTGTAATCGTGTGTATGAGTACACACGCCGAGGGATAGGTGGTTGAGATACGGCGTTTTGAGGCGTGTACGGGCCGACTATGCGGGAGTAGTGGGGGTTGTCCCACCAGG
>Ga0209946_1001278_pt1 | contig 10220 bp, 9 predicted proteins | sample SalPon2_A_H2O_MG_FD_185704 | JGI IMG/M metagenome (GOLD analysis project Ga0209946, IMG submission 185704) | Salt pond water microbial communities from South San Francisco under conditions of wetland restoration - Salt Pond MetaG R2_A_H2O_MG... | ecosystem: Environmental > Aquatic > Non-marine... | reverse complement strand
CATCCCCGAGCCCAGGAAGAAGATGGTGTAGGTCTTCGAGCCCATCTGCTGTTCGGCCAGGCGGCCGAAGAAGTAGATGACGATGGCGTTGCCCAGCAAGTGAAAGAGACCGCCGTGGGAGAAGACGGCGGTGATCCACGTCCAGACGAAGAAGATATTGTCCGGGTGCAGCACGAAGATGGCCTGGAAGGCAGCACGGCCCAAAAAGGTGCCCACGAGCTGCTCGGCGACGAACATGACAGCCATCACGGCGAGGAACACGTAGGTCATGTTCCCGCGGAAGTAGCCCATGACGCCGCCGGGACCGGTGTCGACACTGAAGCGACTCGACCGGCTCGACCCGCCGTCGTCTACGGAGTCGTCGAAGCCGCTGTCGAACACTCCCTGCGGGTCGTTCCAGTTGTCCAGCCCGGGACAGTCGTGGGCCTCGGGCAGTCGGTGCTCGGCGCAGTAGGTCCCCCCGCAGTGCCCGCACTGGTAGGGCATGTTCTCTTGCTTCCCACAGACGTCACACTCCGACATTGATGATACTTGGAGTGGGCGGTGCAAAGGGGTTGTGTTTGTGTGTCTCACCGGCACCAGCGGGACGGCTCTGCCAAGCGTTCTCACCCGCCGGCCGACAGTATAAGACCCCCGGGGCCAAAGAACGGAGTAGTGCAAGAGTTCGAGCGCAAACAACTGCTGGAGCGCATCGAACGGGAGGGTGCAACCGTCGGTGCCGAGATCCCCGACGAGATCACCGTCCAGGGCGAGCGTATCGACCTGCAGTCGTTCGTCTTCGAGATAAAGCGCCGGGAGACGGTGCCACGCGGCGAGCGCGAGCGGGTCACACAGGCGAAGAAGAACCTCCGCCGAGAACGGCTCCAGCGGAAGCAACAGCTGGAAGACGACGACCTGAGCTACGCGGAGGGCGAAGCCTTGGTCGACGCGATCATCGGTATCGACCGGGCGCTGAACGCCCTCGAACAGCTGGGGCCGGCGAACTTGGAGGACGAAGCGAAGGCACAGGAGACCGCCGACAAGAAGCGGTGGATGTCCTTCTTGCGGAAGGCGCTGGGCCACGAAGACGCCGACTCGGGGACAGGTCGGGCAAGCAGGGGGCGGCGATGAGCCGGAACGACGAAGTCGCGAGCCTGCTGGAGGAGTTCGCCGATCTGCTGGACGCCAAAGGCGTCGAGTACAAGCCACGGGCCTACCGCCGGGCGGCCGAGAACATCCGCGACCACCCCGGCGACATCGAGGGGCTCGCGGCCGAGGGGGAGGACGCCGTCGGCGAGATAGACGGCGTCGGCGACGCAATCTCCTCGAAGGTCGTCGAGTACTTCCAGACGGGCGAGATCGAAGAGCTGGGCGAGCTTCGCGAGGAGTTACCCGTCGACATGGCCGCGCTCACCGCCGTCGAGGGCGTCGGGCCAAAGACCGTCGGCTCGCTGTACGAGGAACTCGATATCACGACACTGGACGAACTCGAAGCGGCCGCCGAGGCCGGCGAGATTCAGGACATCAAGGGCTTTGGCGCCAAGACCGAACAGAACATCCTCGACAACATCGAGTTCGCCCGGGAGGCCCACGCCAGGACGTTGCTCGGGACGGCCCATCCCTACGGTGAGCAGGCCAGAGAGTTCGTGGCCGGTATCGACGCCGTCGAGAGGTGTGCGCTGGGCGGATCGCTGCGGCGCTGGCGGCCCACCATCGGCGACGTGGACGTACTGGTCGGGAGCACGGAGAGCGAGTCCGTGGTCGAGGCCTTCACCGACTGGCCCGAGGTAGAGGGCGTCATCGAGGCCGGCGAGACGAAAGCCTCGGTTCGGGCCGGCGGGCTGCGGGTCGACTTGCGGGTCGTGGTCCCACAGGAGTTCGGCGCCGCCCTGCAGTATTTCACCGGGAGCAAGGACCACAACGTCGCGGTCCGGAACCGGGCCATCGAGCGCGGCCTGAAGGTCAACGAGTACGGGGTGTTCGACGTGTCCGAAGCCACAGCAGACGAGACGGACCACCAGCGGGCCGGCGAGCGCGTCGCCGGCGAGACCGAGGCGGGCGTCTACGAGGCGCTGGGGATGGACTGGGTCCCGCCGGAGATGCGCGAGAACCGCGGCGAGGTGCAGGCAGCCGCCGACGGCGACCTGCCCGATCTCCTCGTGGCAGACGACGTTCGCGGCGACCTCCACACACACAGCGAGTGGTCCGACGGCGGCACCACCATCGCGGCGATGGTCGACGGCGCCGCCGATTTCGGCCACGACTACATCGCGATTACGGACCACGCCACCGGGCCGGGGATGGTCGGCGGCGTCGGCGTCGACGACGAGACCCTGCGCGAGCAGCTAGCCGAGGTGGAGTCGGTCGCGAAAGCGGCCGACATCGATGTCTTCAGCGGCGTCGAGGCCAACATCGCTGAAGACGGCAGCATCTCAGTTGCCGACGACGTGCTGGCCGAACTCGACATCGTCGTCGCCTCGCCCCACGCTGCCCTCGACGGCGACGGCACCGACCGACTCGTCGCGGCGGCCCAACACCCTGAGGTGGATATCATCGGCCATCCGAGCGGGCGGTACCTGAACCGCCGCAGCGGACTGGACGTGGACATCGAGCGACTGGCGACGGCGGCCGCCGAGGCGGGCACGGCGCTGGAGGTCAACGCCAGCCCCGCCCGACTGGATCTGGACGGCTACGCCGTCAAGGCGGCCATCGATGCGGAGGCGACTATCGCCATCGACACGGACGCTCACAGCCCCGGTAGCTTCGCCCAGATCACCTACGGCGTCCACACGGCCCGGCGGGGGTGGGCCGAAGCCGGCGACGTGCTCAACGCCCGCTCGGCCGACGCGCTCCGGGGGTTCCTCGATGGCTGACCGCGAGCGCGAGCCGCTGGTGCTGGACGCGATGCTGGGGAAACTGGCGACCTACCTCCGGATGTGTGGCTACGACACCGCCTACGCGCTCGACCGCGACGCCGAGGCCGACGAGGCGCTGCTCGCGCTCGTCGAGACCGAGGGACGGCGGCTGGTCACCCGCGACGAAGGACTTGCCCGTCGGGTCCCCGACGCCATCCTGCTCACCGAGCGCGACGTGCCCGACCAGCTCCGGGAACTCGCCGCCGCGGGCTTTGCCCTCGAACTGTCGGCCGAGCCCGTCCACTGTGGGACCTGTAACGCCCCTGTCGAGCGCGTCGACCGCACCGAGCCGACGCCCGAATACGCGCCCGACCCGGCCGAGACGGACATCTGGCGCTGCCGGGACTGCGGCCAGCACTTCTGGCGAGGGAGCCACTGGGACGACATGGCCGACACGCTCGCGGAGCTGTGAGGCCGAACGGCGGGTCGTGCCGGACGGCGAAGGCGGCGGGTTGCCGTCGCTTTCTGGTGTGTTGCGCTGTTCGAAACGTCAACTTACGGTAAATTTCGTGAGCTCGTCCTGATGTGTGTCGTTCACAACATCAAGCAGTCGCTGAACCCGTGAAATCAAGCTACGCCTGGCGATTCACCACGGCCCAGTTAGCTAAAGATAATGCACAAATTATATACACTAACAGTATTGTTTAGATATCATGTCGCAACAGGACAGACGGAGTTTCCTCCGAGGTAGTGCTGCAATCGCAACGCTTGGTGTAACAGGCGCCCTTGCAGGCTGTAGCACTAATCGTATTCCAGTTGTAGGCAGTAGCTCCTCAGTTCCAAGTACTGTCCCAAAAGATTCAGACTCAGTTGTATACGCTGATATTGATACTATTCTTGCAGATGATGGCGTCCGCACACTGACGAATACATATCTGGCTCAGCAATCTCAGTATGAATATTATGACGGTCCTGAATCAATCGATGAGTGGATATCTGAGATTGAAGATGAGTGGGAAACCGACCTCGAATCGATAGATCAGGCAACCGCTTTCGGGGAGTTTGGTGGCGAGGACTACGAAACATACGATCCTGAGTATGGGGCAGCAATCGTGAATGCAGACTTCACCGTTGAGGATGCTCGTAGCAGTTTCGAAGAAGTGTCCGATCAGGACATGGAAGACGATGAATATAATGGCCAAGTCGTCTTTGAAACAGAAGACGGTGACCTCTGGATAGGCACTCTTGGGTCTGAAGGGAGTATCGTTATCGGCACTGAAGATGGCGTGAAAGATGCTATTGATGTTTCGCAAGGCGACGAAGATACTCTGGAAGACGAGTTGAGTAACGCGTTTAGTAACACCCGTGAATCCCCATTCAGGTTCGCAAGCTACGTTCCAGATACTGGTGAGGATGAACCCATCCCCGAAGAGACAACTCGGTATGACTCCCGCGAAGATGAAGAAAACGAAACCTACGACCTCACCGTATTCGATGATGTAGAAGTTGTCTCGGGGGCGGTATACGTGAATGGTGAGACGCGCGGAATGGAAGTCTCGCTCATTGCTGACAGTTCTGATACGGCTACCGAATTAGCAGAGTTACTGCAAGAAATGCAAGATGATTGGGTATCGATGTGGGAAGACCACGACGAAGACGTTGCCCAGGATATCGCTTCAACGCTGAGCGATGTGGACATCTCGCAGACTGGTTCTACTGTGACGAGTTCCCTCGAGAAAGAAATCTCCGAACTTGATTCTCTTATAACAGAATATGCGGGCCCACGCGAAGAGTGACGATGCTCTGTTGACAATCATTGTCTCCGGTGAACCGTTGGACAGCGGCTGCGTCGACCGTTAGAACGAGTGGAATGAAGCGGTCCAGTTAGCTAAAAATGCTGTTGGTGAGCGAGGGGTAGTGTTTAGTTTGGAGCATTGTGCCAGCAAGCGAAGCTCTGGAGCCGATTTTCGGCTGTTTTCGGTTCGACGTGGCTGAAGCAGTTCGAAAATGACGAGGTTCGTCGTTTCAGTTCACGAAAAACTCGTTCGACAGCGTTTCGATTTCCGCGGCGACATATCTGAAATCGGAGCCCAGCTCGTTGAAGCGTAGTTTGGAGGTATTGAGTTCCATCGACGAGAAATACGGCGGATTCGACATCGTGCTTTTGACGCAGTTCACGCAAGAAAATTTCTGTGAGAGCGGTCGTGGTTGTCGCAAATAACCGGACGTGAAGCAGTTTGTTCGACTGAGGATCGGCGGCAGCGTACAGCCAGAATTGCTCGTCGTTGATCCGGATTACCGTTTCGTCGAGCGCGATCTGATTCGGTGATTTCCCGGATTTGGGCTGTAAATCGGCTTTCTGCACCCAATCGTGAATGGCTTTCCGACTGCGTTGGACACCTAACGAGTCGAGTAGTTCGAGGGTATTCGACAGCGAGAGACCCGCAGCGTGCGATTGAATACCCAACGCCATCGCTGGCTCGGGTGTCCGCTCGCGCTCCACAAAATCCAAATCTATCCAGTATCTACTACCGCTGAGGCGGGCGATTTCTGGCATAGAGCACCAAGAAATTCTCCCGCCTCACTTTTTACGCTTAACTAAACACCGTCTTCAACAGAGCCCAATAACTGACTGTCACCCCCGAAGCGCTTCGACGGGCGGCTCCCAGGCGGCGCGGTATGCTGGATAGAGCCCGCCGACGAGCGCGATGAACACACCGAAGGCGAAGGCGCCAAGCGGCACCAACATGTTGCCAGGTTGGAGAACGGCCCACAGCGGCAGCTCGGTCTGTGTGGCGACGGCGACGACTACCAGCGTCCCAAGCAGCGCCCCGACGGCACCGCCGACGACGCCCAGTAGCGTCGCCTCGACCAGCAGGGTCCGAAGGACCTGCTTGCGGTGAATCCCGACGGCCCGCAACACGCCGATCTCCCCTCGGCGCTCGGCGACGGTCATCAACATCACGTTGAAGATGCTGACGCCGGCGACGACGAGCGAGATACCGGCGATGGCCAGCAGGAAGCCGTTGAGGAGGTTGAAAAACTCCGAGATTCTGTCGAGCACGCTCGTCAGCGAGAAGACGCTGACCCGCTGCTGGCGGCTGTTGAGCCGCTCCCGTACCCCGCTGGCGACCGCGCGGGCGTCTTCGGGGGAGTTCGCGCGGACGACGACCTGTGAGACCTCGTCGCCGGTGAACTCCCTGGGCGGGAGAACCACGGCCGAGTCGGGCTGGAGCGGCGAGATGCCATCGACCGGCGGCAGGACACCGACGACGCGGTACTCGTTTTGCTCGACGGCGACGGTGCTGCCCGGTCGGAGAGCCAGGTCTGTGGCCAGCCCCGACCCCACGAGCGCGCCCTGACGGTGTGAGGACGTGACGGCGCCGCTCCCGTTGCCGAACAGGGCCTGCGGGTTCCCGGTACCGTATATTTGTGCGAACGATTGGTCCCCGGTTCCGCGGACCGTCCCGCCCGTCACCTGCAGCGGGACGACAGTGCCGCGGCCGTCGGCGGCCCGGCGGACGGCCGCCACATCGCGGCTGTCGAGGGTCTCGCGCCCGCTCTCTTCGGCCGGGCTGACGATGACCTGGTCGCCCAGTCCGCCCAGTTCCTCCTGTGCGGCAACCGACAGGGCGTTTCCCAACAGTCCGAGCGTCACGACGGCGAAGACCCCGATAACGATACCCAGGGCCGCCAGCCCCGCCCGCAGGCGCTGCCGTGAGAGGTTCCGCGTCGCCAGCGAGAACGCGGGGAAGCGCCGGTCAGACATCCCGCATCACCCCGTCGACCAGCTCTACGGTTCTATCGGCGTAGTCGGTGACGAGGTCGTCGTGAGTCACGGCGACGACGCCGACGCCGGCCTCGTCGGCGATACGGCGAATCTCCTCTAAGATGGCGGTGCCGGTGTCCCGGTCGAGATTCCCCGTCGGCTCGTCGGCCAGCAACACGTCGGGCTCGTTGACCAGCGCTCGCGCGATGGCGACGCGCTGTTTCTGCCCGCCCGAGAGCTCGTCGGGCGTGTGGTCGAGTCGGTCGCCCAGCCCGACGAGTTCCAGCAGTTCGCGGGCCCGATCGGTGGCGTCACCGGGGAGAAAGGCCGTCGGGAGCCGGACGTTCTCGACGGCCGACAGCGTCGGCAGGAGGTGGAAATCCTGGAAGACGAAGCCCAGCGACTCCCGACGGGCGTCGGTCCGTTCGGCCGCGCTCAGCCCGGCCGTGGTCTCGCCCCGCAGTTCGACGCTGCCCTCGGACGGTTCGTCGAGCAGGCCGAGGATGTTCAACATCGTGGACTTGCCGCTCCCGCTCGGGCCGACGACGGCGACGACCTCGCCGCCAGCGACGGCGAAGTCGACCTGAGAGAGGGCGGTGACGCTGCCGCCGCCGCCGCTCTCGTAGCGCTTGGTCACGTCGACCAGCGCGAGCGGCGGGGTCGCCTCCTGGATCGGACCGGCGCTCATCGGTAGCGGGTGACGTACACCGTCGCCCCGGCAGCCACAGCGAGCCCGAGGAGGAGTACGGCAGCTATCCCAGACGGGGCCGGGCCGCCGCCGCGCTGTCCCGGCGGCAACTGGACGGTCTCGTTCGTGACGACCTGCTCGCCGTCGACGACGTAGCGCACCTGCACGGTCACGTTGCTCGCGTCCGCCGGGTTAGCCTGGGCGGTCAGCTGGAACGGCGCGAACGAGCTGGCGTCGACGGTCCCGATGAAGTAGTTTCGCTGCGGGTAGGCCGGCTGGACGCCCTGGGTTGGCTGGACGGAGAGGACGGCACTGGTCACCTCGCCGCCGCCGACGTTAGCGAGGTTGCCATCGATGGTCACGCGGCCGCCCTCGGTGACGCTCACGTCGAGACCGGTGAGCGCCGCGTCGCCGCGCTGAGCGCGGTAGCCGTACGACAGTGCCGTCTCGTTGCGGCCGTCGGTCGTCTCGTATCCGGCGACAAAGCGGACACCGTCGACACGGACCCGCGAGAGGTCGACCGTGACTGTCGTCTCTTCGCCGGGGGCGAGCGTCTCCGCGAGCGCGAACCGGCCCACGGAGCCGAGCCGAACGCCGTCGCGGTCCTCGGCGCTTAGCACCACCTCGTCGACCGGGACGTTGCCGAAGTTCGTCACCGTCACGTCCACCCGCGCCTCGCTCGCCGCGTCGTCGCCGGACTGGGACTGGAGCGCATCGGTCCCGCCGCCGCCGCCCAGCAGCCCCGTGAGGTCGCCTCCCGCCTGCTGTCCGCCGTCGTCCTGTGGCGGCTGGACACGGATGCCGACATCTGTCCGGAGCGACTCGACGGCCGCGTCGAGGGTTGTCGTCGTCTCCCGCTCGGCCCCGTTGGGCGTCGTGTACGTCGTCGTCAGGTCGACTGTCCCGTTACCTGTCGCGGGGATGGCGGTGAGGTTCACCGTCTCGGAGGCCCCCGCAGCGAGCGTCGGTATCGTTCGCCGATTCTCCCCGCCGGTCACAGTCACCTCGATACCCCGGAGAGGTTCGGTCGTCGGGTTCGAGACGGTGGCCCGTACCGGCGACGCCGCGCCGGCGACGACCCGGTCGGTCTCGACCTCGACCTGCGGGCCGGCGCGCTCGACACCGACGGCCAGGGGCCGGGTCGCCTCGACGCGGTCGCCGTCGCTGTCACTCCCCACCGCGACGAGTCGGAGGTCGTGTGACCCTGTCTCGTTGACGGTAAAGCTCACAGGCACGGTAAGCGTCTCGCCGGGAGAGAGTCGGCCGAGATCAGCGGCAGTCCCCAGCACAACATCGTCCTCGCTCGGATCGACGACCCTGACCTCGGTGACGGTCATCGAGGTGTCGCTCCCGGCCGAGAGCCGGAGCGTCGTCTCGGCGGTGAGGGGCGCGCCGACGGTCGGCGTCCCCGGCGTGACTGTGGCGTCAGTCAGAGTCAGTCGGGCGTCGGCCGCGGCGGCCGGGCCGACCGCCGCCGTCCCGACAGCGGCGGTCGACACGACGAGCAACGCGGCGAGGGCGACCGCGCGGCGGACTCGCGAGCGGGCGGGAGGTGAGCGCATACCTAGCTGCATGACGGGCCGAGCGCTGAAGTATCTTCCCTGGCCGACTCCAGAACGCTTGTTACACCCGTGCTGCTAGGGTCGCACAATGACCCTCTCGGAGGAGGCCCAGGAGCGGCTGGCCGACATCGTCGCCAACCAGCCGACCAAGAACGGCGAGTTACAGGAGCTGTGGGGCATGGACAGCGGGAGCGAGGTCCACCAGTACCTCGAATCGGAGCTCAAGGACTACTACTACCGCAACGAGAACAGCCTCATCTGTGCCACGCCGGAGGCGACGACGCTCATCGACGGCGAGGACTCAGACCGCGTCCAGACCATGACTGTCTCCCCGCTGCAGTGGACTATCGTGGAGGTGCTGGCCGGCCCCGACGAGGAGCCCCAGAGCGTCGTCGCGACGCTGCAGGCGGTGCGGGCGGCCGGCGAGGACCCCGAAGTCGACGACGTGCGGTCGGCGCTGCGGAGCCTCGCAGACATGGGCGTCGTCGAGACAGTCCAGAAGACGGTGCCGACGTTCCGATTGGCAGTCTCGCGGGAGGACCTGGACGTCGAAGTTCGGGACGAGTGACGACAGCGATCCCTATCACTCCAGGCCGGGCCGGCGCTCGCGCCGCTTGCGAGCTAGCAGCCGCTTGGTCGCCGCGCCGGGGCCGCCCTCGATAGGCCACCCCTTCGTCCGCCAGACTGGCGGCTCCGGCTCGAACGACCCGCAGCCACCGCGACACTCCTGCTGGGTCGGCGTCCGTCCCTTGGCCGCGCAGTACGGCGAGACTCCTGTCTCGTCGACCCGCAGTTCGAAGTGCCGACAGTCCGGTCGCATCGTATCGGCGTAGCTGCGCCACCCCCGCGCGTAGGCCCGTTCCGCGATAGCCCGGCGCTTCTCGGCCTTCCAGACGGGGTCGACGTACTCGAATCGGGCGGCGCTGCAGTCGTCGGCCGGCCGCTCGGTGATGCGGGTGCCGTGCCCGTCGGCGTCGAGCACACGGGGCTCCCAGACGGCCTCGGCAGTGCCCGCGTCGGTGTCGACGGTCAACACGCCGGCTTGCGCCGGGAAGTCAGCCAGCAGGATCGGCTCGACGCGCTCGCCGGTGGCCTCGGTCGCGACCCACACCTCGTCGGCCAGCCCCAGGGCCACGTCACGTTCCAGTTGCCCCGCCAGGTCGCGGGCGGCGCTCGCGGTGAGGTCGGGCTTGTTCTCGATAGCGACGACCCGTCGGAGCCAGTCGGGGTACTTTCGGCGGCGGCGAATCTCGATTCGGCGGCCCCGTTTCCGGCTGTCGAGGGCGCTCCGATCGGCCAGTTCGTGAATCGACTCCCGGACGTATCGCCACGGGTAGCCGGGGTCCGGGAGGGCATCCTGGTAGAAG
>Ga0209946_1001277_pt1 | contig 10221 bp, 7 predicted proteins | sample SalPon2_A_H2O_MG_FD_185704 | JGI IMG/M metagenome (GOLD analysis project Ga0209946, IMG submission 185704) | Salt pond water microbial communities from South San Francisco under conditions of wetland restoration - Salt Pond MetaG R2_A_H2O_MG... | ecosystem: Environmental > Aquatic > Non-marine... | reverse complement strand
CTCGACCGCGGTGTCGACGCGCCGGGTATCGACTTAGAGAAGACGTGGGCGTTCGAGCCCGAAATCGAGGTGGGCGACGCGGTCGACGCCGGCGACATCGTCGGTATCGTCCCCGAGACGCCCAGTATCGAGCATAAAGTGATGGTTCCCCCGGACTCCGAGGGCGGCGAAGTCACGGCGGTCGAATCGGGTAGCTTCACCGTCGAGGAGACGGTGGTCGAACTCGATTCGGGCGAGGAAATCCAGATGCGACAGGAGTGGCCGGTGCGCCAACAGCGCCCCTCCGTCGAGAAGGAGACCCCAACGGAGCCGCTCATCTCGGGCCAGCGCGTGCTCGACGGCCTCTTCCCCATCGCGAAGGGCGGGACTGCGGCGATTCCCGGTCCCTTCGGCTCGGGCAAGACCGTCACGCAGCACCAGCTCGCGAAGTGGGCCGACGCGGACATCGTCGTCTACGTCGGCTGTGGCGAGCGCGGTAACGAGATGACCGAGGTAATCGAGGACTTCCCCGAGCTAGAGGACCCCATCACGGGCAACGCCCTGATGGACCGGACCTGCCTCATCGCGAACACGTCGAACATGCCCGTCGCGGCGCGTGAATCCTGCGTGTACACGGGGATTACCATCGCGGAGTACTTCCGCGACATGGGGTACGACGTGGCGCTGATGGCCGACTCCACCTCACGGTGGGCCGAGGCCATGCGCGAAATCAGTTCGCGACTGGAGGAGATGCCCGGCGAGGAGGGGTACCCCGCGTATCTCTCTGCTCGACTCTCCGAGTTCTACGAACGTGCCGGCTACTTCCAGAACATCAACGACACCGAAGGCTCGGTCTCTGTCATCGGTGCGGTCTCTCCGCCCGGCGGGGACTTCTCGGAGCCGGTGACACAGAACACGCTGCGTATCGTCAAGACGTTCTGGGCGCTGGACGCCGACCTCGCCGAACGGCGGCACTTCCCCTCTATCAACTGGAACGAGTCCTATTCGCTGTACCGCGAACAGCTGGACCCGTGGTTCGTCGACAACGTCCGGGACGACTGGCCGGAGACGCGCCAGTGGGCCATCGACACGCTGGACGAGGAAGCGGAACTGCAGGAAATCGTCCAGCTCGTCGGGAAGGACGCCCTGCCCGAGGACCAGCAGCTGACGCTGGAAATCGCGCGCTACCTGCGTGAGGCGTGGCTCCAGCAGAACGCGTTCCACCCGACGGACACCTACTGTGAGCCAGAGAAGACCTACCGCATCATGGACGCCGCGAAGACGTACAACGACGAGGCGTTCGAGGCGCTCGAAGCGGGTGTCCCCATCGACGAAATCACGGACATCGACAGCGCGCCGCGGCTCAACCGTATCGGCGTCCAAGAGGAGTACAACGAGTACATCGACGAGCTCGAAGCGGACATCACCTCGGAGCTCCGGGAGCTATACTAATGAAAGAGTACCAGACAATCACTGAGATCAGCGGCCCACTCGTGTTCGTCGAGACCGACGAACCGGTCGGCTACGACGAAATCGTCGAAATCGAGACCGGTGACGGCCAGACTCGCCGTGGCCAAGTGCTCGAATCGGCGAGCGACTACGTCGCCATTCAGGTGTTCGAAGGGACCGAGGGCATCGACCGGGAGGCGTCCGTTCGCTTCCTCGGTGAGACGATGAAGATGCCCGTCACCGAAGACCTACTCGGTCGAGTGCTCGACGGGACCGGCCAGCCAATCGACGGCGGCCCGGACATCGTCCCCGACGAGCGCCAAGACATCGTCGGTGCGGCTATCAACCCCTTCTCGCGGGAGTACCCCGAGGAGTTCATCCAGACCGGTGTGAGTGCCATCGACGGCATGAACACGCTCGTCCGCGGGCAGAAACTGCCGATCTTCTCGGCGTCCGGCCTGCCCCACAACGACCTCGCGCTACAGATCGCGCGACAGGCGAGCGTGCCCGAAGAGGAAGAAGGCGACGACGACGAGGGCTCGGAGTTCGCCGTCATCTTCGGTGCGATGGGCATCACGGCCGAAGAAGCAAACGAGTTCATGGACGACTTCGAGCGCACCGGCGCGCTGGAACGCTCGGTCGTCTTCATGAACCTCGCGGACGACCCGGCCGTCGAACGGACGATTACGCCGCGCCTCGCGCTGACCACGGCCGAGTATCTCGCCTTCGAGAAAGACTACCACGTGTTGGTCATCCTGACGGACATGACCAACTACTGTGAAGCACTGCGCGAAATCGGTGCCGCGCGTGAGGAGGTCCCGGGCCGGCGTGGCTACCCCGGCTACATGTACACCGACCTCGCTCAGTTGTACGAGCGGGCCGGCCGTATCGAGGGCCGTGAGGGCTCTGTCACCCAGATTCCTATCCTCACGATGCCCGGCGACGACGACACCCACCCGATTCCGGACCTGACCGGGTACATCACCGAGGGCCAAATCTACATCGACCGCGACCTCAACAGTCAGGGCGTCCAGCCGCCTATCAACGTCCTGCCGAGCCTCTCGCGGCTGATGGACGACGGTATCGGTGAGGGACTGACCCGCGCCGACCACGCCGACGTGAAAGACCAGATATTCGCCGCCTACGCCGAGGGTGAGGACCTGCGCGACCTCGTCAACATCGTCGGTCGCGAAGCGTTGTCGGAACTCGACAACAAGTATCTGGACTTCGCGGACCGCTTCGAGGACGAGTTCGTCGACCAAGGGTTCGATACCGACCGCGATATCGACGAGACGCTGGAACTCGGCTGGGACCTGCTCTCGATGCTTCCCAAGGATGCGCTCAACCGTATCGACGAGGAACTCATCGAGGAGCACTACCGCGAGGAAGAAGCCGCCGAAGTCGCCGCAGACTGAGCGTCTCTTTTCTCTCACGCTATCGGACGCTGTCCGACCACCGACCGACCAGCCGTGGCCGGTGGGATACTCCGACTACCGCTGTCGATTTCGACGGCGACGCTCGCAATCTCTGCCGCTTTGTACCAAACTGATGGGGCATTCGAAACTTAGGTTGTGAAGACCAAAGTACGAATGCACTATGCCACAACCAGGAAGTGAAGGGATTTGGCTATGGCTCGGCACAGCAGGCATGTTCCTCGGCATGCTGTACTTCATCGCCCGCGGCTGGGGCGTCAAAGACGAGCGTAGACAGAAGTTCTACATCGCCACGATACTGATAACAGCCATTGCGTTCGTGAATTATTTGGCGATGGCGTTGGGTTTCGGTTTGACGATAATCGAGTTGCCCAACGACCCCGAGGCCCCGATTTACTGGGCCCGATACACGGACTGGCTGTTCACGACGCCGCTGTTGCTGTACGACCTCGCCCTGCTGGCGGGCGCGGACCGCAACACCATCGCGTCGCTGGTCAGCCTCGACGTGTTGATGATCGGCACCGGTGTGGTGGCGACGCTGTCAGTCGGTAGCGGCGTGCTGTCGGCCGGCGCAGAGCGACTGGTCTGGTGGGGAATCAGCACCGCCTTCCTGCTGGTGTTGCTGTACTTCCTGTTCAGTTCGCTCTCGGGTCGTGTCACCGACCTGCCCGAAGACACCCGGAGCACGTTCACTACGCTCCGGAACCTCGTGGTCGGCGTGTGGCTGGTCTACCCCGTCTGGTGGCTCATCGGCACCGAGGGGCTCGGACTCGTGGGTATCTTCCCCGAGACGGCCGGCTTCATGGTCATCGACCTCGTCGCGAAGGTCGGCTTCGGCTTCATCCTGCTCCGCAGCCACAGCGTGCTCGATGGGGCGGCCCCATCGGCGACTGGGGCGACCCCGGCGGACGACTAAGGCGAGGCTTCGAGCAGAACGAGACGTCTCGTTACGTCGACCGGTGCTTCGCGCCGCGAGACAGGCGAGAGATTGAGCGAAGCGAAATCTCTCATCCACGTCGAACGAGGAACGACGTGACCCGTGAGACGAGTGAGGTCCACTTTCGGACCGGAACGACTACCGCGGTTCGGATTTTTTCGGACGCGAACCGTCAGCGGTCGGTGAACCCGAGACGACTGAAAACGGTTAACTGGCTACGCCCGAAATGGCCCGGTAATGGCGAAGGACGTCAAACCCACGCGGAAGAACTTGATGCAGATAGAGGACCGCATCGAGCTCTCCGAGCGTGGGCACGACACGCTGGAGAAGAAGCGTGACGGCCTCATCATGGAGTTCATGGATATCCTCGACCAAGCGCAGGACGTTCGCGAGGACTTAGACGACTCCTACGACCGCGCGCAAGATGCCATCAACATGGCTCGGGCGATGGAGGGTGACGTGGCTGTCCGCGGGGCCGCGGCCGCACTCAAAGAGTACCCGGAACTGACGACGCAATCGAAAAACATCATGGGCGTCGTCGTCCCGCAAATCGACTCGACTGGCGTCAAGAAGTCGCTCGACGAGCGCGGCTACGGTGTGATGGGCACCTCGGCGCGTATCGACGAGGCCGCCGACGCCTACGAGGAACTCATCGAGAACATCATCCTCGCCGCCGAGGTGGAGACGGCGATGAAGAAGATGCTGGAAGAGATTGAGACGACCAAACGGCGCGTCAACGCGCTGGAGTTCAAGCTCCTGCCGGACTTACACGACAACAAGGAGTACATTGAGCAGAAACTCGAAGAGCAAGAGCGAGAAGAGATATTCCGCATGAAGAAAATCAAGGCCAAGAAAGAGGCAGAGGAAGACGTCATCGCGGCCGAGGAAGCCGAAGCCGAGGAAGCCGAGCGGGTCACCGCCGACGACTGAGCCGTCGCCCGGTAATATTATTCCGGCGCTCTCCTTCCGTCTCTCTATGTCTTGTTCGTCCTGTGGTGGCGAGACCCTCTCTGTACCCGTCCCCGCGGAACTCCGCGAGTACCTGCCGGGCGACGCCGCCGCCGTTTCGTTCTGTCGGGACTGTCTCGCCATGGAACCGACCGACGACACACCGGGCACCGTTCCTGACCTCGCCGAACTGGACGACGCGATGCCGGCCAACCGCGAGGCCGCCGTCCCGATGGTGTTGTTGCTCGGGTTACTCGACTCGCTGGCGCTCCACCGCGCGGAGATAACGGCGCTGCTCGAACGGGTCGAGCGAGCAGGTACCGACCCGCTGCTCGTCGTCGACCGACTCGCCGAAAGCTACGGGTCGGCCGCAGACGTCGACCTCACCCGCCGTCGCCACCAACTCGAACAGTTGTTGTGAGTTCGCCTAGCCAGGTCGGTACTAATTCGGTATCTACCGATACGGTACCAAACAAGGCAGCGGACTACTGCGTACGTCCCACATTCCGTTTTCGACCGCTTAGACGCCAGTCGAGTACCGCAGCAATCCGGCGACGCCGCCGAAGGCCGTCTGTAGCTGCTCGCCCTTCTCGAAGTCCGTCGAGATGAACACTGTCTCGGTACCGCGCTGGTCTGCCAGTTCCATCAGGTGGTCGATGGCGTCTTCGCGCTCGCCATCGTCGGCGTCGACCGTCTCGCCACAGCGGGTACAGTCGTGGTCGGGTGTCCCGTTCTGGCTGTCGAGAAGTTCGTACTCGTCGTGGCCGTTCTCGCAGGTGTAAGCCACCACGTCCTTGCGGAGGTCCTCGGAGATGAGCAGTTCCTCGACCGCTCCCATATTGAGATTCTGGCGGGTTTGGTCGAAACCGTAGGTGGCCTTTTCGCCGTCGTGGAGCTGTTTGAAAAACTCCTCCATGACCTGCTTGTCCTCCAGCATTTCGTGCTCGGCCAGCACTTCGTCGGCGGCGTCGACGAGGTCGTACAGCCCCGACTCGTCGGTGTAGGCGATGTCGAACTTGCCGAGCACCATGTCCTGCAGCTCGTGGTGGAGGTAGTCGCCGTCTAGAAACTCGTCTTTCGTCGGTGAGGGGCCACCCACGAGGACGCCGTCCATCTCGTGACGGTCGGGCACCATCAGGTCGTTGGCCATCCCGGCGACCTCTTGATAGAAGTTGTCGATGGCTTCGAGACGCAGGCGGGCGAATCGCTGGGCTGACTGACCACCTTTTCGCTGCTTGCCCGGAACGAGCGAGGAGGCGGACTTGACGGGTTCGACGCGCTTGCCCTTGAGCCAGCCGACGTTTGCCTCCCGCCGGTCGAGTACGACGAGCCCGAACAGCCCTTTGTCGGCCAGCATGTTCTCCAGTGGCTCGGTGAGGAAGTCCGAGTCACAGTGGTAACGGAAGGACTCGACGGGGTCGGGCGGCGATTCGAGGACTTTCGTCACCATGTTGGTGCGACCGCCACCGGCGTCGATGGCCCCGGAAAACAGCACCATCCCGTTCTCGGGCGGTCGGGTCTCGTAGTACCGGAGCCGGTCCTTGATGGACGTGAGTGCGTCTTGGACGGCCGTCCTAGTGTCTTTGGACTTGATGTTCGACGCCTCCGAGTGTTCCTGTGTGACGTGCGCGACGACGTCGCTGAGGAGTTTGTCCTCCGGCACGTAGATAGAGACCAACTGTGTGCCAGAGCCCTGATACCCCTTGAGTTCCTCGATTACCTTCTTGAACTCGTATTTCTGTTTGTCAGATTGCTCCGATTCCTGCTGCTCGCTCATTACCCCGATTTCGGTGGTGTCGCGTAAGAACCTGTTGACAGCGAGAGCCCGAACGAAGTGAGAGGTCTCGGCAGCGTGAGTGGGGAGGAACGACCCTCAGGCGAGCGGCAAAGCCGCGAGCAGCGAAGGGCGCGCGAAGTGTGACCTTCGAACCGAGCGGTGGCCGGAGGGAACCGCGAGACAGACGCGAACGGAGTGGGGGTCTCGAAGTGCAACGGGGAAGAACGACACGTAGAACAGGCGGACGAATCGAGGGTCGTCGGACGTGTGGACAGAACGGCTGTCACCACCGTCTGCGACACGAACTGACGGTTAGATTATAGCTGGCCATCTCTGGTCCCTGTGATGACGAACCACGGACAGCGGAATTTATATGACTGCCACTACAGGACATAGGTAATCAGATTATGGCGGGGTATGTGTGCACCATCGCAGGCGGCAAAGGCGGGGTCGGCAAGACCACGACTGCGGTCAACGTCGGCGCGGGACTGCAGGAGTTGGGCTACGACGTTGCCGTCGTGGATGCCGACCTCGGAATGGCGAACCTCGGTTCGATGTTGGCGGTCGAACCGAAACGGAGTGTCCACGATATTCTCTCGGGTGAGGCGGCCGTCAGCGAAGCGCTGACCGACGCACCCGGGGGCTTGACCGTCATCGCGGGCGAACAGTCCTTGGACGCGTTTGCTGACGCGGACCCCGCGAAGCTACGCAAGGTCATCAAGACGCTGCGGGCCGCCTACGACGTGGTCATCATCGACACCGGTGCAGGCCTCTCTCACGAGGTCGCGGTGCCGCTGGGGCTGGCCGACGGTATCGTCCTCGTGACGACACCCGACGAAGTCGCAGTCGGTGACACCGTCAAGACCGCGCAACTGGCCGACCGCATCGACGGCAACGTCATCGGCGGTATCATCAATCGCGTCACACGACACACCGACGTCGCGGAGATAAACGACCGCTTAGAGTTCCCGCTACTTGCTGTCGTCCCCGACGACCCACAGGCGACCCACGAGGAGCCGCTGGTACGCAACGAACCCGAGAGCCCCGCCGCCGACGCCTATCTCCGTCTGACCGACGCCCTCGAAGGTGTCTTCTTCAAGGGTGACACCGCGGAAGCCGACCTCGACACCATCGTCGACGAGGCGTGGTTCGTCGACGAGGACGAGAGTGACGACACGGAAGAAGAGGGGTCGGGCGGCGTCTTCGGACTCTTCAATTAGCTACATCGAGGTCGGTGCCTCGACGCCGATTGCGTCGAGCGCGTTCGCGACCGTATGCCGTGTGCCGACGACGAGCGCGAGCCGCGCTGCCCGCGTCTCGGGGTCGGCGTCGAGGACGGGACATTCGCGGTAGAAGGCGTTGAACGTCTCCGCCAGCGTTCGGGTGTAGGTGGCGACCGAGTGGGGTTGGAGGTCGTCCGCGGCCTCCTCGATGACGGCCGGGAACCGCGCGAGCGCGCGAAGCAGGTCTCTCTCTTCGGGTTCCGAGAGCCGGTCGAAGTCGGGTTCGGCGTCTGCGTCGCCGTCGGCTTCCTCGACGATACCGCAACAGCGCGCGTGGACGTACTGGACGTAGGGAGCCGATTGTGCCTCGAAGTCGAGGGCTCGCTCCCACTCGAAGGTGATGCCCTTCGTCGGTTGTTTCGAGACGATATCGTAACGGACCGCGCCGATGCCGACCTGCCGGGCGATGCGTTCGATGTCGGCCTCGCTGAGGTCGCCACGCGAGCGGTCGTCCAATCGGGACTCGACCTCGTCGCGGGCGCGGGAAACGGCCTCGTCCAGCAGGTCGTCCAAGTCGATACCGGTACCCTCGCGGGTGCTCATCCCGCCTTCGGGGAGGTTCACCCACGAGTAAAACACCTGCCGGAGTTGGTCGGTGTCGTCACCCAACAGGTCAAGCGCGGCCGACAGTTGGTCGGCCTGTAGCCGGTGGTCCTCGCCCAGCACCGTGACCGCGCGGTCGTAGTTGTCGAACTTCCACTCGTGGTGAGCCAAATCACGCGTGGTGTACAACGAGGTCCCGTCCGAGCGCAGGAAGACGAGATTCTTCTCGAAGTCGGGTAAGTCGAGTTGCCACGCCTCCTCGTCGTAGACCGCACAGTCGAGGTCCTTCAGGCGGTCGACTAACGCGTCGGTGTCGCCGTTGTGCATGAAGCGGGTCTCCTTGACGAACTCGTCGAACTCCGCGGGGAGGCGTTCGAGCGTCGTCCGCATCCCGCCCAGCACGGTGTCGACCACCTCGGCAACGCGGTCGTACGTCTCGTCGTCACCCGCTTCGAGGCCCTGCAGAATCTCCCCGATTGCTTCCTCGGCCGCTTCGACGGACTCGGCGTCGGCGTCTTCTAAGAACGCGTTGCCCTTCCGGTAGTACCGGACCATCTCGTACTCCGGCGACTCTCGGTCTGGCTCGTCGAGGTCGGACTCGTCGAACGTCTCGTAGGCCCACGTGAACACCGCGATTTGGCGGCCGGCGTCGTTGACGTAGTAGTGGCGGTCTACGTCGTAGCCGGCGTAGTCCAACACCCGAGATACGGCGTCCCCGATGATGGGGTTGCGCGCCCGGCCGACGTGGACCGGCCCCGTCGGGTTCGCGGAGGTGTGCTCGACGACGACGCTCGTCTCCCGGTCGGGGAGGCGACCGTGGTTCCCGTCGGTCGCGGCGTCGAGCGTCTCCGCGAAGTACGCCTCGCTCGGCAGGAAGTTGACGTACGGCCCTTGCGTGGTCACTGCGCTGACGTAGGTGAGTTCGTCGGCGTCGATGGCCCCGGCGATATCGGCGGCCACTTTCGGTGGCGGTGCACCGACCTCCCCGGCAAGCCGGAACGAGGCGCTGGACGCCAGCACGGCGTCTACGTCCTCCGGGGGCTCCTCGATGCCCAAGTCGTCGGTCGGGAGGTCTAGCTCGGTCAACGCGGCGGCCAACGTCGTCTCGGCCTCCGCGCGGAGCTGTCGGAACATACGCCCACTCTCACGGCGGGGAGTAAATGGGTAACGAAAGCCCTAGCTGTGTGCTGTACACGGTTCCCGATTTGGAGTGTGGTGTCCTGTTTCGCCGCTAGCAGTGCTGAGTGCCAGAAAGCGCCGGCATGCTAACCGCTGGGGACTCGCTGTCGTGGGAGTCGAGCCACCGGGAGCGTTCTGGCTGTCCACAGTCGACAGTGCAGTATCCGATACAACGTCAGGTGAAAAACCTTGGTCCGAACACCATCACGACGAGGCCGAGAATCATCGACGCGGTCACGGCGAGCGTCACCGCCGTGGTGAGGCTCCGTCGGCCGCCGACGGGGAGGCGCGACACCACCGTCTCCGTCGTCGCTCTGAGGAGGTGGCCACCGTCTAGTGGGTAGGTAGGGATGAGGTTGAACTGCCCGATAACGAGGTTTATCCAGCCGGTCCAGAACAGTGCGTTCGCCAGCACGAACACCGCCGGGTCGCCAAACGCGCCGAGCACGCCTTCGACGGTGTAGAACTCTGTCGCGATGCCAGTGAAACCGGCGAAGTTGTAGCCGAAGCCGCCGGCGACGCCGATGACTGGCAGCGTGAACACGAAGAAGATGCGCTGGACGAACGAGAGGTCTCTGATAACGTCCGGTTGGTCGGTGTCTCCGCCGATGAGTTCGAGGAACGCCGCCGCGGGGTACGCGTCGATACCGAAGTCGTTGACGGCGAAGCCGCTGATTCCGGCACTGAACGGAC
>Ga0209946_1001273_pt1 | contig 10233 bp, 15 predicted proteins | sample SalPon2_A_H2O_MG_FD_185704 | JGI IMG/M metagenome (GOLD analysis project Ga0209946, IMG submission 185704) | Salt pond water microbial communities from South San Francisco under conditions of wetland restoration - Salt Pond MetaG R2_A_H2O_MG... | ecosystem: Environmental > Aquatic > Non-marine... | reverse complement strand
CTCAGACCATGACTGGACGCCGTCTCGCGGGGATTCAGACATGCTTGGCACCTCTTGCAGCAGTATTGACGCTGTGTTCGCATATATGTTTGTACTCTCTCGTATAATCAAGAAGATATCGTGAACCCGGACGTCCAGACGTGGAACTTAACAGCAGTCGCTCGTCTCGCAGACGCTGCCGTAGTCAACGCCAACCTCCTCGGTGATGGCGTCATTACACCGCAGCAGCAGCGAGTCGAACTCGAACTCTGTCGACTCCTGTTGGGCGTTATGGAGCTCCTCACCGAGTTCTTCGGCGGCCGCCAGCACCTCGTCGTCAGTGGTGCTCAACAGCACCCACCTCCCGACGACTGGGCGAACTCCATGCCGATGGGCTCGCTGATGACATCGTTCGTCTCCTGGAGCAATTCGATGAGTTCCGACTGTGCCGCACGGTGTTGTTGGATCGTCTCGTTGTTCGAGAGGTCGGACTGGAGATCTTGGAGTTCAGCCATGAGCTCTTGATCGAAGTTCTCTTGGAGCTGTTGTTGTTTTTGTTGGTAGGTTTCGAGTAGTTCCATCGCTTCTTGGTCAGCTTCGAGCCGTTGGCTCGCTTCGGCGAACTGCTGGTAGGTCTCGCTGTCTTCGATGGCGTCGACGAACGCTTGGAGTTTCGCTTCGACGGCATCTTCGGCGCTGTCGACTGATTCGGCGTCGCTCATTGCTGTGGCACCTCCGCTGTCTGCGCTGTGAGCTCAGCCAGTCCGGTCACCGCATCGCCGAACGCACTGAGTTCGTCGAGGCCAATCGGTTCGTCCTCACGGAGCGGTGCGAGCATCATCGGCGTCTCGAAACGATCCTTGATCTGGCCGAGATACTGCTGCTGTTGGGCTCGCCGATTGGCGAAGAAAGCGTTGTCACCGTACTCCTCGGGCAGCAGATAGTTGGCGACAACGAAGGCGGTCTCGATGCCAACCTGGTCATTGAGGTCTTCGGCCGCCCGATGAGCCTCCATCATCGGCGTGTACTCGGGGTACATGACGAAAGCGAACGAACTCTTCTCAGGGTTCTGCATCGTCTCAATCACGTTGTCGTACTGGTCACCCTTGGCAGGTGCCGCACCCTTCGTCAGCGAGCCGAGATCCATGAAGCCCTTCCAGTCCGAGGGGAGTTCCAGAAGTCGGAGCGTGTGGCCCGTGGGTGCGGTGTCGAAGACGACGATGTCGTAGCCATCCTCCTCGAAGTAGCTCACGAACTTTTCGAGGGCGGCCATCTCTTCGGCACACGGCGATTCGAGCTCCTCTTCGACGTTGGCGATGGCTGCATCAACGTCGATCTGGGTGTCCTCTTTGTTCTCGTACATCTCAGTGACGTGATCGAGAACCTGCTCACGGTACTCTTCGAGGGCCTGCTCTTGATCGATGCGGGCTGCATCGAGATGCGCTTGGCTCACCGAAGTCGGCTCGTGGCCGACGGGTTCGCCGAAGATGTCTTCGAGATGAGCTGCGGGGTCTGTCGTCACCACAAGCGTCTCGTAGCCCGCCTCGGCGAGTTTGGTTGCCGACGTTGCGGCGATGGTGCTCTTGCCGACGCCGCCCTTCCCGGTGAAAAACAGGTAGCGCGTCTCGCCGTCGACCGGCTGGAGTTTTTCGGCGACGGCGTCAGGATCGGTCAACGAGGCAGGGGCGACCGATTCCTCGGACTTGACGTTCGTCGCCGAGCCGACGTCGACGGTCGCATCGTCGCCGTCGTAGAGAACGCCACCCACGTCTGCCAACAGGTCAAGCCCGGCAATCTCGCCGGGCTGCAGCGGGTAGGTCGCCATCGCATCCGCGTCGAACTCGCTCTCAGCGCGCTCGATGACTGCCTGTTCGTCGGCGCGTTTGCCCTCGAAGAAGGGATCCTCACAGACAGATTCTGGCAGGTAGCCGTTGATAATGAGCAACTGGGACTCGATACCCAACTCGCCGAGATCCGACGCACTTCGCTGGATCTCGTCGACCGAGGAGTCCTCGGGCTTGCCGACGAAGGCAAACGACGTTTTCTCACTATCTTGTAGCGTGTCGATAGCGCGCTCGTACTCCTGTTTCCGGTCCTCCATCGAGGCGGCAGGACCGATACAGGTCGATCCGCCCTTTTCGAGTTCGGCGTTCCAGTCGGAGGGGAGTTCCATCAGCCGGATGGTGTGACCCGTGGGCGCAGTATCGAAGACGACCACGTCGTACTCCGGGGAGTCCATGAAGTCGACGAAGTTGTCGAAGGCTGCGATCTCCTCGACACACGGACTGTTGAGCTGTTCTTCGACGGCCTGGATCTGCTCGTCGTCAAGCAGCTGCCGCATCGGCTCGATGGTCTCTTGGCGGTACTCCTCGGCTGCGGCGTCAGGGTCAATCTCGATGGCCGAGAGGTTATCGATCCCGTCGATATCGGTGACTTCGTGGCCGATCTCCTGGCCAAAGATATCTGAAAGATTCGGCGCAGGATCAGTCGTGACCAGCAGGGTGTTGTAATCGTTGTCGGCGAGCCACGTCGCTGTGGCACAGCTGACGGTGCTTTTGCCGACGCCGCCTTTCCCGCTGAAGAAAACGAACTCCGTCTCTCCACCGCTCGGTTCGACGATCTCTCGGGCGTCAGTTGTCGGTTGAGTTGCTGCCATTCAGTCGGCCTCCTGGGTTTGGGTTGCGCGCAGTTCGGCTGCCAGCTCATCGTAGGAGAGATATTCTTCTTTGGCGACGATCTTGCCGTCAACGGTGGTGATCGGGAGGATCTCGGGGCCGTTTGCTTCGACAAGATCGTAGATCTCCTCGGTGTTGAGGAATTCGTCGATATTATGCTGCATGTTGGCACGTGAAACCTCTGCCTCAGCAAATTCGTCTTCGAGTTGGTCAAGTGCAGCACTTAGTTCGACGAGTTCATCGTCGGGGTCAGGTCCACAGACGCCTGTCGAACAGCACATCGCTTCTTCGTAGAGTTGGATTTGAGTCATGGGTTTCTTGGATCGGTGGTCAAACGAGACTCGTCTGGTCGAAACTGTCGACCGTGGATGGGAGCCATCTCGTTTCGCACTCATTTGAGCAAAACATGAACTATTCACCTAAACGTTTCGATGATCGCTAAATCGAATAGTAACTAAATTAGTTCCATTGAGGTGGGAGTCAATTCAATGGTTCTAGTTCGCTCAGGTTGGTATCAGAGCTTTATTGGATGCTTTCTGCCTACTTAGAAGATCGTGCATCAAATTGCCTACCCCCCTTTGATGTCGCCGGTCTCGTTTCGCTATCCGTGTCGGCTCTGGAGTCTCTCACTGTAGCCTACAGAGAATCTGGGATAATTTACATTAGTATATTCTAAATCGTTTGGCTGAAGAGTCAGCGACAACTGCAAAAGAGTTAATTTATCCATTAATCAATTGGCAGTATGTCAGCGAGCGACCGGCTCCAACGGTATCTCAGCGATGAACGGGGGAGTTGTACGAGCGATGCGCTCCAGGAACGCCTCGAAGAACTCGAAGAGTTGGATGCAGCCGTCGGCGGCCCCGATCTCGAAGCAGATGTCGACCTGCTGTCCGCGCTGTCCAACGAAACACGGTACAAGATCGTCCGAATTCTCCATACTGCCGATGAAGAGCTGTGTGTCTGCGAGTTCGCCCCACTACTTGATGTGAGCGACAGTGCGATTAGCCACGCACTCTCCCAGCTCACTGAGGCCGGGCTCCTCACACGACGAAAGGACGGGAAGTGGCGCAAATACAGGGCAACGAACCGAGCCACCGCAATGCTAATCGCGCTCGACGGCTCTCGATCGATCGTCCCCTAAATACTCCCAGTCCCTTTGCCGGGCTATTGAGATATATATTTCACATACAAGCTCTCAAGTCGGCAACAGCGAATCTGCTATTATTGAGCGTGTCATAGAAAGGTTCTCACAGCAGTTCGTTTCAGTGAAGATGGTGAGAATCAACCGCTAGGTTGGATCAAGAACACACTGTTACAAATCATGTTTTGAGGGGTCACAAAGTGCGATACGCACCTCCTCGGCAGAGACGGTGAATATCACGACTTCCAACCCATGTTCAGCGGCGATATTGCGTATGCTTTTGGGGGCGTTTTCTGGAGCAGCATCCACGGTACCACCGTTCCATGATAACGCGTCGAGAATTCGTATCCAAAGTGTTTGATTCTCGTGTTTCAATCGCCCCTCTCGTGGGAGTTTACCGGAGACCCACTCACCGGACAGCCCTGACACAGCCGTATCGCCACTATCGAACTCGAATCCAGAATAGCCCGCCTCTTCGAGTTCCTGTCTCACACGCTCCCAGTCCGTCATTAACCGTCTAATCGGATAATACGGAGGTAAATATACCGCCTGTACTTACCGCTCCAGAACGGGTCGTAGCAACTGTTCTATGACACGCTCATTGTTATCAATCCGTATGACCTACGCTGAAATCGGTGGCTGTCGGCCAGCACGCAATCCCACAAAATAGCTGAGAACAATGAGTAATTCAACTATGAATAGCCCGATTACGGTGTCGAGTACGAGTATGAGGGCAAATCCAACTACAAAAGTTAAGATACCTGCGATCAACGGCGAACGCGAATTATATTTTTCCGCCATGAAATAGACGACGGCTGAGATGAGGACTTGTGCAGCAAGGAATACGAGACTGATAGCAGGCATAAAAACCGATTCTGAACAATGCTACAAGTAGCTTTTGGCAATTACAATAACGTTCAAGAGCAACTGAGTGGAGCTACATAGGTTGTACTGGGCGTTTACTCTTTTCTGCATTTATTGCTCTCAGCAATGCCACAGAGTGGCGCACACTGTCGGAAAGAGTCTCAAATCGGTGTGTGAAGACTGGGGAGTTCATCGCCTGTGCGGCGTTGATACGTATAGTAAGAGAGTACTGGAACTGAAATAAGAAACAGTTCTGTGAATAGAATCCCTCCCAGGTGAACGACGCCTGAAACGCCCCATAGGAGGCTCAGTAACCGCGTACTATCCGTGTTGAGTGCCCATAGGTCTGCGAGTAAACAAACGAGGACAATGACCGCGAGAAGAAGCCCAATCCAAAACGAGAGTGCTTGGAGAAGAAACCAGACAGGGGCGATACCAGTAGTTGCGTCCGGTGATCGAGTCGTAAGGAGAAACCACCTCAGCGCGAAATCGGAGATCAACGTCATCAAAACCACTATCGGAAAAAGAAGAATCCCGTACCACCACGGTGACTCTGACACATTTTTTTGTTGCAGCTGAGTCAAATAAAATAACCGAAATGCGTTATTCAGTTCGCTGGCCGTCCGCGGGGGCTCTATCGGCGGCAGATCCGAGGCGGATTGAGTGGTCGGCAAACTAACGCTATCGCGTCATCCAATTAGGCCAGAAGAATACTCCCCTATTCTACAGTGACCTATTGTTAAGTGGCGTCTTGTACTGCTAACGCGAACTGCCAGAAGATTTTCACCGACTGAATAGAGGACATACGGCTATGAATATTCCGCCCTCCATTGGGGAATCGAATCGCTTGACTGTCTGCGGTTTGACTCGGATCGCTGTGGCCTTTGCCCTCATCGGTCTGATCTTTTCTTACCCAGGAGCCATTTCGTCGCCGTACAGCGATACGGGACTTGACGGATACTACGATAATCAGATAGTCGAACAAGCTAATGATATTGAATCGATTGAACACTCTGCGGTTACGGATGAAACGAGCGTCTACGAATATACTGAACTGTCTCCAGTTGCCAAGGATATGTTCGACAAGACACGGTCTGCTGCGGACGACTCATTTACAATAGTTATCTGTCATGAGTGGACACTTACCTGCGATGAGTACTACGAGTCCGATGTCCCCGACGAATTTCAGTACGGTGCCGTGGGGCACAACGTCGATGAAAGCGAGCTATATACCGTGGTTGAAGATGATGGAGAAGCATATGTTCTTCAAACGGGGGCTCTGGGGCACGCAGACGGGTGGGATCTGTCAGGCCTCCCGCTGGTGATCAGTAGTTCCTTGATGATATTATTGGTCTCGGGAGTCCTCATACACAATACGATTAGACCCCCGAAGCAGAGCGGTAACGGCTTCGCTGCTTGGGATATCGGTGCCGCTTTTCTGATCGGGATCTTCGCTCTCGCCGTTCCCTATCTCCATATGTGGGATATCCTCTCAGTACACTGGTCGCGTCGGTTGATAACGGGGGCCGTCGCTCTCGGTGTTCCAGCGTACTATCTCGGAGTTAGGTAGTCGATGTCTCGCTGAGCCCTCCGCCACGGGCATTGTACACCTGTACTACGTCTTCACTCTCTCGTAGATCGGCCTTGTTTCGTGCCACATTCGCGCCCTGTATTCAACACAATCGCTAAAACTTATCACAAACTAAGGATTTCAACAAATACTCTATGACAGAGAATCCTACTGACGCTCTCAGTGACTTAGCTGATCAAATTGACGACGAGTTCGAAGCATATCGACAGCCCAATGAGTTCAAAGACATCTCGCTTGTGATCGACAACGACGAAAGGAAACATCCGACACTGATCGTTCATATCGATGGAGATGACGCGGCTTCTCTTGCGGATCGTATCGATGAATTCCTTCAGGAACGTGGTGCCCAAACTGAACGAGAACAATACTCTGAGAGCGATATACGTGTCCTAGCGACGCTCGATTAGCTCTGTCATCTGATTTTTTCATACGTCGACGAAGGCGGTGGTGCAGAAGTCTTCACAAGCCCTCTATTCCTGAATCTCAATCGATGCCGACGAGCAGCTGTTTTTGCAATCTGGCTCTGTTGAAATCCTTCAAACCTGATACAAACAGCGTGCTGAATACAGCGCGCGTATCCCCCACCAAGACTGCTCAGGAATGGTGTATCCATACGATACGACCTCTCTCAGAGTCTCTTCATCGACTGGAGTAAAAAAGAATTAGTCCGCCGTCCTACCGGTCTGCGGTCGAAAGATCCGAGATAACAACCCCTGTTTTGTTTCCAACGGGTCAAATTCAAGATAGGCGTACAGTTGCTTCCAATGACCAGTGAGGCGAATAGTCCGATTGGCTACGTCGTGCTCTAATATTCCTGCCTCCGCGAATTTCGGGATGTGTGTTTGGTGTAGTGATACGTATATCGCCTTTCGCTTGACCGCATTACTCTCCCTGCCGTGTTCTCTATTAGCAACTTCGACCACGAGATCGGCGACAGTCGTCTCACCGCCTAACTGTATGAGGATACGGAGCATCTCTCGCCTGCGCCGGGCTGAGAGCAACGTGAATACGGTATCTTCTGACAATTCCGTCCTGCCAACTTCTCGTTTCTTTTCGTATTTCGGCATAGATTCCCGAACAAAGAAGCCCTTTCAACTGTAATTATCGTTGTTGTGCTATAGTATTAATTTAAATATCATTTAATATCAAAATGTGATTCACAGGTATCACACGTCTCAATGGAGGAAGGACTCGATTTCTGAACAAATACAGCTTCTGACAAGTACATCCTCTATATTCAGCACGGCCTCAGCAAGCTATCAGCGACTGAGGATTTCAACAAAGCCTACAATATAAAAAGAGATTTTCCCTGATCAGTCAATTTCTATTGAGATCAGCTCAAACAAAGATTTGCCGAGTTAGGCCCTGAGAACAATTCTGGGCCACCGCCACATCGACGTGTTTGGCTCTGGTGAATCACTAGACTGCGTCCGGATTGGGGGCTATAGCGACGGGCGAATGTGCCGAGAATGGTTCCGCGTTTGTTCTCATTGGTAGCGATCTCCGCAAGCTCCGCGATTAGCCCTTATTGAAGAAGGTTACAACGAACACTCAACAGCTGTATCCCGACGCTCTATGGCGATTCACCAAAGCCACGTGTTTTGATAGGAGTTCACTGACGAAGGTTTTTATACGAAAATGGAGCCACACCGGCTCATGACCGATGCTCAAGATGACCTGATACGAACCGTCGCCTTGGCATGCTACAGCTACGAAGCCGAGGAAATTGATCCCCAGATCGCGGATCGAGCGTGGGAGTTGGCAATCGAGCATGCAGCCGCACAAGGGTTGACACCAACCGAAGCCCAAACACAACTCTGGCATACTATCGATCAGCGTGCGTCAAGCACTCCTGATTGATTCCGGAAACACATCTGCGCAGTCCAAATCGCCCCGTTGACTACTCAGAGACGCGATTATAGCACTTTCGAGCACCAACCCGCTCTTTCCGGAAATTGCCCACGCATGTTTTTACGATCCGACACAGACACATTCGATATTACATGATCCGCGATGCTCGTGTGCTCCGTGCTGGCTTCGTCCCACAGGAGATCGAGCATCGAGACGCCGAGGTCAACCACCTTTCGAGTGTCCTACGACCCCTCACCGACGGAGATCCCGCTGAAACGGCAATCGTGACTGGCCCGAGTGGGGCCGGCAAAACCTGCATCTCACAATTCGTCACTGAACGACTCCGAGAGGAAGCCCTCGATATTGAGGCGACCTACATCAATTGCTGGCGCAACTACACGCGGTTCCGAACGCTCTATCAAATCCTCGATGACATCGGTCGGACAATCGATATCCACCGCCAATCAACGCCCCACGATGAGTTGATCGACCGCCTCCAACAATACGACGGCAATCGGACGGTCGTGATTCTGGATGAAGCCGATCAACTCGAAGATACGAGCGTCATCTATGACCTCCACAGTCTGCCGCAGTTTGCCGTCATCTGTATTACCAACAACGAGGAGGATCTGTTTGGCCGCGTCGACGACCGGCTTGTAAGCCGACTGCGAGCCAGCGAGCACGTTCGCATGGACAAGTACGCCGACGAGCAGCTATTCGATATTCTCTCTGCTCGTGTTCGCTGTGGGCTCGAAGAAGACATCATCACCAACGAGCAGTTGTACTCGATTGCTGACGCAGCGGCCGGAGACGCTCGCCTAGCGATTGGGATTCTTCGGACGGCAGCAAGCACGGCTGATCGGGAAACTCACGACCGGATTACCGACGAAATGTTGAATGATGCAGCAACAGATGCCAGAACCCAGATTCGACAAAAGAGTCTGGATTCATTGACGCCACACCAGCGGATCGTCTACGATATTATCAAAGACGACGGCCCATTGAGTCCGACTGAAATCTACGAGGAGTACGTTGAGGAAGTCGAGGATCCACGAACGAAGCGGACTGTCCGAACGTATCTCTCGAAGATGAGTCAGTACAACTTGCTGGTAGCCGAGGGAACGAGTCGGGATCGACAGTACACACTCCTAACGGAGGCGACCCCGTCACCGACGTAGTGACGCTCAGTCAGCGAGGGCTGTATACACATGCGCCGCCTGTCGGAGTAGTGCTTCATGAGGGTCAACGGCATCTCTGTTATCGGCGATCTGTTGGAGTGCATCTTGCAATTCCATGTCCTGAGAGAGTGCCAACGCGGTTGCAGCCACAGTCGGGCTTCGAGATGCGCCGGCCGAACAGTGGACAAGAACGCTCCCGTTGGCTTTCAGCGCAGTCATCGTTTCTTCGACCGCGTTCGTGAACTGCTCACGGCTGTTCTGAGGCCCATCGATGAGCGGGATCGAACGAACAATAAAATCCTCTCCGGCGAGACTCGACGTCTCGTGAGTGAGCGACACAATAGTCCTCACGCCGTGAGCTTCGAGACACGAGGTAGCGGTTGCATCCTCAACAGTGCCCACAAATAGCTCATCGCCGACAGAATCCATGTATCACTCAATCGGCCGTCGGCCTCTTCAAGCTCAGTCAGACGTTCTACCGCTTGTTCCAGTACCAAGCGACAATGTGAGACTCACTGCTCAATAATCTCGCCATCACCAACGGCGAGCGTCTCCTCAAGCTCAGCAAGGATTTCTTGACCTTCTTCGCGGAGCTCTTGTGCCTCTTCGAGGGAAACCTCGCCGTCTTCGAGCTGCTCGATGATTGTTTCGACTCGTTCCACCTTGTCGCTGACTGGGGTATTCTCGCTCATGTGATCACGTAGAGAGCGGCTAGGCCAAGCACGACCAGTACCAGCACGGCGATTGCAATCTTGTAGCGTCGCTGCTGTCTGGCTACCTTGGCCTCCGCTTCGGTCATTGCTTCATCGCGAACTTCTTCGACTGTTTCTTCGAGTTGTTCTTCGTGCTCCTTCTCCTGTTCGAGTGTCTGGTAGGCAGTCTCCAGTTGATTTCGGAGCTCCAATAGCTCTGCCTCAGCGTGGCGATCAGCAGCATGCGCAAGTGAGGTTTCTA
>Ga0209946_1001272_pt1 | contig 10238 bp, 11 predicted proteins | sample SalPon2_A_H2O_MG_FD_185704 | JGI IMG/M metagenome (GOLD analysis project Ga0209946, IMG submission 185704) | Salt pond water microbial communities from South San Francisco under conditions of wetland restoration - Salt Pond MetaG R2_A_H2O_MG... | ecosystem: Environmental > Aquatic > Non-marine... | reverse complement strand
GTTCGGCGCTGTCAAGCGTCCTCGCTCGCGGAATCACCAAGAAACAGGCAACACCACTGAAGAAAAAGAGGGACATATACACGACGCCGGCGGGCGTCGCCCACGGTGCAGTCATTGATTCGTTTATAACAGATGTCCTGAGGCTATAAAGAGTCGGTTCGGGGGTGAACTGCGACAGTGTGGCTTGCGGCCACCCCGACGAGACCCGCGGTCTGCACTGGCGCGACCACGGAGTCCGATCTCCGCACGTTCAGTCGCTCCGGAACGGCGATCCGAGTAGCCATACTCTTGCGTGGGGGCGAGTAAACACGACACTGATGAGCCTCGACGTCGAGACGCCGGCACCGCCAGAACTCCAAGAGACCGATCCGAACGAATACGACGACGCCGAAGTGGTCGGAGACACAGACTACAAGCGCACCGAGTTAGAGGCGTTCTTGAAATCGGGGGCGTGGGAGGACGCGTTCTCCGAGTGGGCCGAAGACACGGATATGGACGAGGAGGCGTTCGGCGTCGTGCTCGATCTCGACATGATACAGCAGTACGACTTTTTCTGGGACTCGTTCGCGGAACGCGTCGGCTACCACGCCCCGGGGATCCCAGAAGATTGGAAGGAGCGAGAGTATCACGCCGGGCTGGAGTCGTGGGGAACGGTCTCCTCGATAAACGCCGGGCTGACCGAGCTGGGACAGATCACCTGTGACGTGTTGAAAAACGAGTACATCGACTGGGAGACGGAGTACGAAGCGCCCGACGACCTCCCCGACTTCGAGGCGTGACCGGCGACGCGCGCCGGCGTCTCACCTTCCTCCGTCCCGATCTCAGTGCCCCCAGAGCGTGCCGTCGGGGTCGTACCGCGCGTCCATGATCCGGTCCCACTGAGCGTCAGAGAGGTCGAGGTCGGTCGCGGCGACGTTCTCCGCGAGCTGGTCGGTCGTGCGCGCGCCGACGATCGGGACGCAGGTGAACTCATCCCACTCGGTGAGCCACGCGAGCGCGACCTGTGCCGGCGTCGCGTCGCACTCGTCAGCGACCTCGCGGACCGCGTCGAGCACCTTCCAGCCGCGCTCGGAGAGGTAGAACCGCTCGAACCGGTCGTCGAGGCTCGCCCGCGACCCGTCGGGTGCGATCACCTTCTCCGGGTCGTCGGGATCGGCCCGCTCGTACTTTCCGGTGAGGAACCCGCCGGCGAGCGGCGAGTACGGGCAGACGGCGATGTCCTGGTCGATACAGACGTCGAGGTACTCGCTGACATCTTCGTAGTAGCCGGCGTGGTGAAGCGGCTGGACCACGTCGAACCCCGCGTAGTCGTTCACGTCGGCGGTCCACAGCGCCTTGGTCAGCTGCCACGCCGCCATCGTCGACGCGCCGAGGTGATGGACCTTCCCCGCCGAGACCAGCTCGTCGAGGGTGCGCATCGTCTCCTCGACGGGCGTCTCCTCGTCGAAGCGGTGGATGTAGTAGATGTCGAGGTAGTCGGTGTCGAGTCGGTCGAGCGTCCCCTCGACTTGTGCCCGGATGTGCTTGCGGCCGAGCCCCGAGTCGTTGGGGCCCGGCTCGCCGCGGCCGTCGAACGGGAAGTACACTTTCGAGGCGATCACGTAGTCCTCGCGGTCGCGCTCGCCGAGCCACTCGCCGATGTACTGTTCACTTTTTCCGTTCGGCGTCCCGTAGACGTTCGCCGTGTCGATGAAGTTGATCCCGTGAGATTCCGCCGCATCGAGGAGTTCGTGGGCCTCCTCGCGGCCAGTCTCCACGACGCCGTTCGTCTCTCGTCCGAACCGCCACGTCCCGAAACAGAGTTCGGAGACGGACAGTCCCGTGTTTCCGAGCCGTCGGTAGTCCATACGCACCCCTCGCGTCTGCGGTTTATAAAGCGTGGCGGCAGCGGCGGACGGCATGGTTATTATGTGGGACACGGTAGCGTGCGTATGGATTACGATTCCATCTCGACGGTCACGGTCGACTCGTACAGCACGCTCGTTGATATCGGGTCACAGGAGGCGGTGCTCGAAGCGCACGTCGACGGGCTGGACGACGCGGAGTCCGTCTCACAGTTGTGGCGCGCACAGTATCTCCAGTACTCGATGATCGCCAACGACATCGACGCGTACCAACCGTTCTGGGATCTCATCGGTCAGGGCCTCCGCTACGCCCTCGAAGCGAACGGGTACGACGTACCGGAGGCCACCCGAAACGAGATCCGCCGTACCGTGTACGAGGACGAACTGTCCATCTTCGACGACGTCGAGGCGGGGATCGAGCGGATCACCGACGCGGGCTATGAGGTGTACATCATCTCGAACGGCTCTCCCGAGATGTTGGACCACTTGGTCGCGGCCGCCGGCCTCGGCGACATCGTGACGGACGCGATAAGCGCCCACGAGGTCGAGACGTACAAGCCGGACCCGGCGATCTACGAGCACGCCGCCGAGCGAACGGACACGCCGATAGAGGAGATCATACACGCCTCGGGCGGCGGAATGCGCGACGTGTGGGGGGCGAAACACGCCGGGATGTCGACGGCGTGGGTGTCCCGTCCCGGAAAGGAACTCCCGACGGAAGAGCTGGGGCCCGAACCGGATATCGTCATCGAGGACTTCCACGACCTGGCCGACCGACTGGAGTGACCCCACCTCGCCGACCGACTGGAGTGCCGTCCGAACGCGGACGCGGGGCCCGGCGACGGCGCGGCTTTTATGCTCGCGGTGCGTGACCGTCCGGACATGACGACGCTCGATGACGCGGCGGTCCTGGTGACGGGCGCGAGTTCGGGGATCGGCGAGGCGACGGCGCACGCGCTCGCCGAGCGCGGCGCGAACGTCGCCCTCTTGGCCCGTCGCGAGGAGCGGCTCGAATCGATCGCCGAGGAACTCGAAGCGGAATACGACGCGCGGGCCCTCGTCGTCCCCGGAGACATCCGCGACCGGGCGACCTCCGCGGCCGCGGTCGAGGCCGTCGTCGAGGCGTTCGGCGGACTCGACGTGGTCGTCTCAAACGCGGGACTCGGTCGGGGCGGCGAGGTCGAGACGATGCCGGACGAGGCGTACGCGGCGATGCAGGAGACGAACGTCGACGGAACCTTCTTTCTCACCCGAGAGGCGCTCTCACACCTGAAAGCGAGCGAGGGCTCTCTCGTCTTCGTCGGGAGTTTCGCCGGGAAGTTCCCCCGCCCGTTCAACCCGGTGTACGCCGCGACGAAGTGGTGGGTGCGCGGGTTCGCCCACAGCGTCGCGGCGCAAGTCGGCGACGAGGGCGTCGCCGTGAGCGTGATCAACCCCTCCGAGGTCCGCACCGAATTCGGGAGCGAAGACGGCGATCCGTTCGAGGAGCGGTTCGAACCGGGATCGGTGACGGAGCCCGAAGAGATCGCCGAGGCGATCGCCTTCGCGGCGTCGCGACCGGGGTCGACGGCTCAGGAGATCGACCTCTACCGTCGCGACAAGTACGCCGACACGATGGGGTGACTCACTCCCCGATCGGCGCGCCACACTCCGGACAGGCGTCTCGCTCACACGAGACGGCCAGATCGCACCCCGGACAGAACCGCCGGTCACAGGCCGAATCGCCCATGATCGAGTCGAACGCGGCTCGTGGATAAAAAGCTCCGGCTCGCACGCGTCGACGGATCTAGAAGTCGGGCGGCTTACGCCTCGTGTCCTTGCGCGGCGAGTGCGTCTTCCAGCGCGGCGAGCGCGTACTGGACGTTCTTCGACCGCGCGGAGTGTCCCATACAGCCGATTCGCCAGATGTCGCCGGCGAGGTCGCCGAGGCCGGAGGCGATCTCCAGGTCGTACTCGGCGAGTAAGTGGTCGATGACCGCGGCGTCGTCGACGCCCTCGGGAACCCGCACGGCGTTCAGGCTCGGGAGCCAGTACTCGTCGGCCGCGTTCATCTCCAAGCCGAGGTCCTGTACCCCCGACTTCAGTTCGCCGGCGACCTCGCGGTGGCGTTCCCACCGCGCTTCGATCCCCTCCTCGGCGACCAACCGGAGCGCCTCGCGGAGCGCGTACACGTTCGTGATCGGCGCGGTGTGGTGATACGAGCGGTCGTCACCCCAGTACCCTTCGAGCAGCGAGAGGTCGAGGTACCACGACCTGGTGGGCTCCTCGCGGTCCAGCACCTTGTTCATCGCTCGGTCGTTGAGCGTGAGCGGACTCGCGCCGGGCGGACACGAGAGGCACTTTTGGGGCCCGGAGTACGCGACGTCGATCCCCCAGTCGTCGACGCGCAGTTCGACTCCTCCGAGCGACGTGACGGAGTCGGCGATGACGTACGCGTCGTGCGCGTGGGCGATGTCGGTCAGTTCCGAGACGTTCGGCTGTAACACGCCGGTCGAGGTCTCGGCGTGGACGAACCCGAACACGTCCGGTTGGTGCTCGTCGAACGCGCGCTCGACGTCGACTGGATCGAGCGGCTCACCCCACGGCGCGTCGACCGTGACCACGTCGCCGCCGGCGCGCTCCGCCATCGACCGCATCCGTCCGCCGAAGTAGCCGTTCGTCGGGACTAGCATCGTGTCGCCCGGTTCGACGAGGTTGCCGATCGCCGCCTCCATCGACGCGGAACCGGTGCCGGAGACGGGGATCGTCCACCGGTTGTCGGTCCGGAACGTGTATCGAAGGAGCTCTTGTACCTCGTCCATGATCTCGATGAACGCTGGATCGAGGTGGCCGACGAGCGGTGTGCTCATCGCCCTGAGCACGCGGGGATGGACGTCGCTCGGGCCGGGGCCCAGAAGCGTTCGGTCCGGCGGCGTCAGCTCGTCGACCTCGGGTGCGGCCTCGATCGAGGGATCGATCTGCGGCGTTTCGCTCATACCGGACATCGCGGCGGTGACCGTCAAAAGTTCAGCGGAACGAGCGTTCCCATGCCATGCCGGCTCACGGGAACGGACGAGACGGGGCTAGGCCGCGTCGACGAAGTCCGGCTCCGTCCGCTTCTCGTCGCGCTCGTCCACGAGGTGGTCGACGAAGGTGTCGAGGTCGACATCGCCGCGCTGGTTCTCGAAGCGGTCGCGCACGGAGACGGTTCCCGCCTCCTGCTCGTCGTCGCCGACGATCACCATGTACGGGAGCCGGTCGTCGTGGCCGGCGCGGATCTTGCGGCCGACCGTCCAGTCGCGGTCCTCGACCTCGACGCGGAAGCCGGCGTCCTCCAACGCGTTTTTCACGCGGTGTGCGTACCCCAGCGTCTCGTCGGAGACGGGGAGGATGCGGACCTGCTCCGGGGCGAGCCACAGCGGGAAGTCCCCGTCGAAGTGCTCGATGAGCACCATGAAGAAGCGCTCGTAGCTGCCGTACAGCGCCCGGTGGATCATCACCGGCTGGTGCTCCTCGTTGTCCTCCCCGGTGTAGGTCAGGTCGAACCGCTCCGGCATGTTGAAGTCGAGCTGGACGGTCGGCCCGTCCCAGACGCGACCCAAGGCGTCCTCGAAGCCGAAGTCGATCTTCGGACCGTAGAACGCCCCGTCGCCAGGCTCGACGTCGTAGTCGTAGCCGCCCGAGTCGAGCACGTCGCGGAGTTGGTCCTCGGCGGACTCCCAGATATCGTCGCCGCCGACGGACTTGTCGGGGCGGGTCGCCAGCGCGACCTCGACCTCCAGGTCGAGCGTCTCGACGACCTCGAAGATCATCTCGATCACCGATTCGATCTCTCGACGGATCTGGTCGGGACGGACGAACAGGTGCCCATCGTCGATGGTGAACGACCACACCCGCGAGAGCCCGGAGAGTTCGCCGCGCTGTTCTTTCCGATACACCTTCCCGTTCTCGAAGTAGCGCTGCGGGAGGTCGCGGTACGACCACGATTGCTGATCGAAGATCGTCGCGTGGCCCGGACAGTTCATCGGCTTCAGGCCGTACTCCTCGTCGTTGACATCGAGGAGGAACATGTCGTCTTTGTAGTTCTCGTAGTGACCGGACTGTTTCCACAGCTCCGTCCGGAACACGTGCGGCGTCTCGACCTCCTCGTAGCCGTGCTCGCGGTTCAGCTCGTTCGCGAAGTTCGACAGCTCGCGGAGCACCGTCTTCCCCGGCGGGTGATACAGCGGGAGCCCCGGCCCGGTCACCGTCGGGATCGAAAAGAGGTTCATCTCTTGGCCGATTTTCCGGTGGTCGCGCTCTTTGGCCTGCTCGCGAAGCTCCAGATGCTCTTCGAGCGCGGACTCCGAAGCGAAGGCGGTTCCGTACACGCGAGTGAGGGTGTCGTTGTCCTCGTCACCGCGCCAGTAGGCGGCCGACACCTCCAGTAAGGTAGCCGCGCCGATCTCGCCGGTCGAGTCGACGTGCGGCCCCTGACAGAGGTCCTGCCAGCCGTCCTGTACGTAGAAGGTGACCTCTTCGCCGTCCGCCTCCTCGTTTAAGATCTGCCGTTTGTACTCGTTGTCGGCGAAGATCTCCTTCGCGTCCTCGCGCGAGCGCACCTCGCGCTCGATGTCGTAGTCGGCCGCGATGATCTCGTCCATCTCGGACTCGATCGCGTCGAGGTCGTCCTCGTCGAGGTCGACGTCGGTCACGTCGTAATAAAACCCCTCGTCGGTCGGAGGACCGATGGTGAGTGTCGCCTCGGGGTGGAGCCGCTGAAGCGCCTGCGCGAACACGTGGGCGGCGGAGTGACGCAACACGGTGAGGTACTCGTCGGACTGGTCCGTGACGATCTCGATCTGTGCGCCGTCGTGGACCGTCGCGTGCTTTTCGACGAGGTCGCCGTCGATCTTCCCCGCCACGGTGTCGCGGCCGAGTCCGGGGCCGATCTCGTAGGCGACGTCTTCGACCGTCGCCCCCGCCGGAACATCGAGTTCTGATCCGTCCGGGAGGACGACCGTCACCGCGGCCGCGTCGTCGGCCTCCGCATCGGTCTCGCTCATACCTCTCCGAAGCCGGACGAACGGCATAAGTGTGTTCGATCCGCGGTTCCGTCGACCGGCTCGTGACGCGGTTTCGTTCAGGCGCTCCGCGGCGCGAGGTCCACCCCGCGGTCAGCCGCGCAGCCGCTCGTGCTCGACTTTCATACAGCGGTCCTGTACCACGTCGATCCCCTCAGCCTCCGTCTCGGCCGCCGCCTCGTCGTGGCTGATACCGAGCTGGAGCCACATCGTTCCGATGTCACCCCGCGTCGCGTGTCGGTCGCGGACGGCCGCGGCGATCTCCGGCACTTCGTCGGTCGGTCGGAACACGTCGACGACATCGATCTCGGCTTCGACATCACCGATCGCGTCGTAGGCGGTCTCGCCGAGAACCTCGTCGGCGAAGGGGTTCACCGGAATCACGCGGTAGCCGTGTCGCTTGAGGTACGCCGGCACCTCGTGGGCGGCCTTGCCGGAGGTCGTCGAACAGCCGACGACGGCGATCGTGTCGGCGTCGAACACGGCATCGAGCGCGGCGTCGTTAGTGATTGGCATACGCTGGGATACACACTAGGGCACCGTAAATCATCTTCCGATCCGGTCTCGGAACCGGCGCGATCCGCGTTTCAGGCGAGCCGGATCTCGGGCTCGCCGTCTTCTGAAAGCGTGATGACGCCGTCGAAGAGCTGTTTTATCGTGTTCATCGCCTGATCGTCGTGTGCGGTCGAGTCGATGCTGAAGAGTCCGAGTCCGTTCACGCTCTGGATCCGACCGGTGAACACGTGAAGAAACCGGAACACGGTCTGTAAGTCCGAGTACATCAACAGCGTTGACAGCGAGTGTACCATCACGCGGTTTCGATCGATGCCGCGGTCGCCGAACGCCTGTAAGAACTCGGAGAGCTTAATTCCGATTCCGGTCATGTCGACGGGCGACGACGCGTATTTGATCCGGTCCGACTCGCCCGGATCGCTTACGCCCTGCTGGCGAGTCACGCAGTCGACGACAGCGACGGGTTTACCCTCGTAGGGGGTGCGCTTCGCGTAGTCTTTCAGAACGCGCTCGCCTCCGTCTTTCGTCGTGACGACGATGGCACCGTCGCCGTCGTCGGTTCCGTCTGCCAGCAGGTCTAACATCAACGACCGCTTGCCGCTCAGCGGCGGTCCAGTCAACAGAAGATTCGTGCCGAGTTCCACTTCTTCCTCGAAGTGGGGCCTCAGGTCATACATGGGCGCACCTCAGGGACGGCTGAGAAAATTCGGGCCGCTCGTTCGGCTGTGACGCCGTACGACCAAGACACATCTAACTACAGGAACAATCCCCAGTACGAATAATATTCTTTTTGATCGCCACCGATGGCCGAGACGATCGAACCCACGACGCTCGGCTCCACACAAAATCGCGGGACTTAACACCACCACGGGAAGTACCGCATACAGGGGCGCTTAGCTCAGTCTGGATAGAGTGCTTGGCTTCGGACCAAGCTGTCGCGGGTTCAAATCCTGCAGCGCCCATTCGAAATTAAGTCGGATTGAAGTAACATAGAAAAAACCGTCTAGAGCCTGCTACGGCCTCTATTTCGGCTGATTCGTGTTTCTCAAAATCGCCGATTTTCTGGCGACCAATTTGCTTCGAAAAACGGCCCCTTGCAGTCGTGTGATTCGCTCCGCAAATCTGGGGGATCTGTGATGAGCCTCGGCTTGCGACGCTGGCGTACCGCGACCGGATCCGCTCGATCGCTGCATTCGCCTGCGTTTCAACGGTTAAATCGAGTTAATTGGGCGAAAATCGGGCGAACGGCTTGCGGTATTGAAGGTGGTAGCGCCCCGAGCGGGGGATGCCCATGAACGCTATCCGAACGACGCTTTTGGCCGCGCTCGTCGCGACCGCACTGATCGGAGCCGGCGCAGCGGCCGGTGCCGTCGCCGCCGCGCCCGGAGCCTCAGACGCACCGGGCGGTGGAGCGGACGCGACCGCCGCCGGTCCGCCGAGCGACCTCCCGAATCCGGTCCCCGACTTCGTCGGTGAGATCCTCGGCGGCGTCACCGACTTCCTCTCCGGCGACGTGGACGGTCTCGGCGACACCGTGAGCGACATCGCTGGCGGGGCGACCCCCAGTGATGCATCTGACGACGGAGGTGCCTAGCGTGTCCGATCGACCCCTCGCCGCCGACACGCTCGGCAGGCGGCGCTATCTACAGGCCACCGGTGCCGCCGCGCTCGCGACCGCCGGCCTCGCCGGCTGTGTCGGCACGGCGACCGGGACGCTGGCGACTCGTGTGACGGACCAGCCGGCGGACATCGCCGACTTCGAGTCGCTCCTCGTCACCATCGAGGGCATCTGGCTCGGTCCCGAGGGCGCAGAAAGCGGTGCCGACGGCGACCAGACCGACGACCCGGACGGTACGCAGTCGGACGCTGGCGAGAATCAGACGGACGATGACGGAACTCAGACCGGCGACGGAGACGGCGAGAGCGAGCCGGCAGGCCGCGAATACCTCGAATTCGACGAGCCACAGGAGGCGGACCTCGTCCAGTTACAGGACGGCGAGACGCAACTCATCGACGAGCGCGAGCTGTCGGTCGGCACCTATCAGTTCCTCCAGCTCGACGTCTCGGCAGTCGACGGGACGCTTTCCGGCGGCGACGACGCGACGGTCGATCTCCCCGGGAACGCCCCGCTCACGTTCAACGAGGCATTCGAGGTGCGCGAGAACACGCGGACGAGCTTCACCGCCGACTTCGCTCCCGTCCGACGAGGGACGGGCTCGTATCTGCTCCGACCCGTTCCGAGCGGGATCGAGGTGTCGTACGACACCGACGGCGGCGACGAGGACGCTGACGGCGGCGACACCGACGGAAACGAGGGCTGACGGCGGCGGCGTGCACGCCCCTCGGTCCCTCGTGGAAGTCGCACGCGCCCGGGCCGGCGACGGCTCGCGCGACGGCGGCTTCGGGGTTAGGGCTTGGGAGCGGTCCCGGGATCAGGGGACCAGGGGAATGCACGCTCGCGTCGGTCCCCGAGCAGAGGCACACGATTCGGTTCGACCGACTGACGCAGGTGACTGCGTTCGGGCGGTCGAACGTCCCACCTGCGCGACTGTCGCGCCGCTGGCGCGGAGTCGTCACGCGTGCGGCAGTCACGCCGTCGTAGCGGATTCTCCGCTGACGGTTCGGTACACTGGCCCGGCGAGCAGCAGCACTCCCGCGCTCGCCATCGCGACGAGTGCGGCCGGGTCGACGGCTGAGAGGTCTCCGGCAGCCAGCCGGTCGAGCGAGACGCCGACGGCGACGCCGAGGAGTACCCACGGCAGTTCGCCGATGGCGGTGCCGACGAGGAAGGGACGGAGCGGCACGCCAGAGATGCCAGCACCCAGTGAGACGGCGTCCG
>Ga0209946_1001269_pt1 | contig 10243 bp, 10 predicted proteins | sample SalPon2_A_H2O_MG_FD_185704 | JGI IMG/M metagenome (GOLD analysis project Ga0209946, IMG submission 185704) | Salt pond water microbial communities from South San Francisco under conditions of wetland restoration - Salt Pond MetaG R2_A_H2O_MG... | ecosystem: Environmental > Aquatic > Non-marine... | reverse complement strand
TCTTGACCCATAACCGCCTTTAATTGTAATTACAGCTTGCTTAAAAATCTTGTTTGATGTCCCCACTTCTCCTTCACCAGAAATCCAGCCCGTTTTGAACTGCATATTATATGGCTCGCCGTTGTCGCTGTAGTCAATATAGCGAGCAAGGTATCCAGGCTTTCCAATATAAACATTGTCTTGCCTGTCAACAGCTAGGGCAGTTGGGTTAATATCATACCAAGTAAAGATCCTAGCCTTTTTGTCAGGAGTTTGATAACGGATATTGAGATAAAAAGTGATCTTAGAAGTTGGGAAAGTAATTAGGTAGAAACCGTCGTCTGCTTTGTAGCAAGACTTGATGTTCTGTGATGGCTCAGAAAGAGAAAATTGTGAAAGAAAATCTGACACGTTATCTGCAAGATTAGCAAGCGGCAAGGATCTTACGTCTCCACCTGCTTGAATGTTACGAGCAAGAGAGATAATCCCCTCTTCGCCAAGGAAGAGGATGTCATTGCCAATGTTTTGGATAGAATCTCTTGCAATGCACCCTGTATTGTTAATAATATCCACAATCCGAAGTGAGTTGTTAGGATCTTCACCGCCTGCATAGAGAACAACTTGCTTGCGCCCAAAGATGACAAGGTAATTGTTGAACTCTTGAATCCCTACAATCTCATCTGTCCCGTTAGACCAGACTGTGTACATATTAATGACACCAGAAGAGCCACCATTAATAGTGTCTTCTTGCAGCAAATCAGAATACTTGATTGTCTGTGCGTCACCTTCTACATACCATACACGGCCCCAAGCAGAAAGTGCTTCAATCGGATCTGTAGGCGAAGTATCAAATGCAATTTCTGCAAAATCTCCACCGTCGCTTTTAACAATAGGGTTATGGCCTGCCTGAACACCTACCACCTTTCCATTAAAGTTAACAAACTTCCAATTATCAGCCGTAGGTGACACGGTTCCTGTTACTGCACTTACCGAACTTGTACCTTCGTAAATTTCGTTGCCAGCAGACCAAATGATACGGCTGCTGTTGCCGTTATCAATGTACTCATGAATTGTTCTTGGGTCTGGTTCGCCAGATAACTGACTAACACCCGCAAAAGGAGACCAGCCTTTCCTTGCGGATACTGTTCCTTGATCTGAAAGAGCGCAATTTCTAGACGTAAGGCACCACTGAGGGCCAATCTCTAGCCCTGCTAGTTTAGTGTTGAGTCCGTAAGACCCCGGAGCAACAACTGAAAAAGGCGTTAGCAATTTAGGCATTACACAACAAACCAGTTCATTTCGTCGGAAGAGTTGTTATTGTCCCAGGAAATAGCATCTGCTAGTGCGTTCTTAGCATCACGAAACGCCAAGTCTGATAAATAACCCTCGTCTTCACCACGCTCATAAATTGCCCTTGACCATGCACCAAAAACAACAGGCTGAACAGGACAAGCGATAACTGTTGAATCATCTGTTCCATCAACAGCAAAATCATCTTGAGGGATAACCATATCAAAATTAATTGAATAGGCTTTGTCTGGAATAGGGTAAAAATCTACAATAATGTCGCCATCACTGGTTACACCATTGAACTCAAACCATTCTGGTTGGTTTTCTGTTACATCGTTATGGTTTAACTGTAGAGACATCCACCTTGTGCTAGGTGACTGCCTAAGAAAAACATCCTCAGTGTCGTTAAAGACAGAAGGACGATTAAGATGATCTGTAAGGAGACGGAATCGCCGTCCACTTCCATTGAGTTCGTACCTAAACGCACCGGGCACTGTAGTTACCTGAACCGTGCTCTTTAGGTGTGTCCAGTTCCAAGCGTCTTCCACCTCCCGTTTTGCGTCGTTAACAAACGTGCCAATAAGGCGAGCATAAGCGTTGTCATTTACCGAAGTAACTTCACGCTCTCTCAAGCGCCTTAGAACGGAGTTTACTGCAGAGAGGTAGGTAGACATTGTCATCCCTCAGTTCGGTCTGTGTGCGTCTTCTTTGGGCGTCCTGCTGGCTTTTTAGGCTCAGTCTTAGAATATCGGCTTGAATGTACAAGGACTCCAAAATAATGGCCGTCCTCTACTTCAAACGTCTTGCCTGTCTGACTGTCTTTTACTGTTACCATTTTAACTCCTAAAAAGCCGAGGGAGACTTGCTCCCCCGGCTATCTACACCACCTACAATTAGGAAGGTACGGCGGCGACTACGGCTGCGTTGTCACGAAGCTCGTTTACACCGTAGAGCATATCTACAGTGAGCAGGTCGCCAAGGTACTCCTGCTTGTACTGGGTCTGAGTGCGTGGTGATACCTGAGTGATAAGCACCATTGCACTTTCGTGGAACATTGAAGCTGCACGATAGTTAGTGGAACTGTCATCAGCAGTGATGGTGGGGACGTTGCTTGAGACGTAGACTTCTACGCCGTAAACATTGCCTACACGACCGTTGCGGATGCTGTTAGCACCACCTACTTCACCAACAAATGCCTGCTCAGTGAACCGATCAATACCCAGAAGGTTGGCCTTCTCAACTGGAGGAATGACCAGATAACGCTGGGACATGGGTACGTCCTCGTCGTCAAGAGTCTGGATCATCTTCCGAATACCAGCGTCAGTAAGGGCTGAACCGTTGCCGGTGTTGCTGTTAGCTGATGGATCCCAGCCGGTAACACCATCTGCACCTACAATAGCACCGCTGTAATTGGTGCCACCCTGAAAGCCGCCGAAGAGGTTGCCAAGGTCAGTATCAGCACGCTTTGCAAGAGCAAAACCAGCATCATCAGTGTAGAACTGACGAAGGCTGTTAAGTGCCTGAGTCTCGACAATATCTTCAATTAGACGAGAATACTCAAAGTGCTTATCAATGCTGACAAGGACTTCGCCCTCGGTATTTGAGATCAGATTGACCTGATTCTCAGCGGTCTTCTGGCTTGCATCCCCACGAATAGGAGCAGGAATATGAATGGTATCACCCTTCTTGCCAGCGTGGTTCATGTTCTTTACCAGATTGGCTAGAACAAGGTTGGACTTAAAACTAGCGATAACTTCGTCTGACCAGACCTCGGGTACGAAAGTTGCTGCGCTTGTCTTAGTAGTATGATTACTTCCTAGTGCCATGATTAAAAACTCCTACAGTTTTTCATTTTACTCGCCCCTCCTGATATGCCTGCATGATCTCGTCTTGCATGTTCATATATCGTTCGGGGTCTTGCATTTTCATTTTGATAAGGTCAGCCCTTCGATAGACTTTCTTAGTCCCCTTGTTCCGGTTGCCTGTGCCTTCCAAGGTTGCCTTTTTACGGGCCTCGGATTGGCTGGCCTTCTGATCTTCACCAGAATTCTCCTGCTTCTGAGACGGACGAATAGCCTTGTACAGATCCATGAGTTCGTTAGCTGCTTCATAGTCGTACTGGTCGGCCTTTCGTGCCAGTTCAGTTCGATACTTGGAAGCGGTTACAAACTCTGCGAATCCGTTCTCCTGAGCCACATCCTGATAATCGGGGTGCTTTTCCACAAATGCACTGTGAGCAGCCTCACGATCCTTGCTACTAAGCTGTTCCTTTAGCTGGTTAACTTCTTTAGCAAGTTCGGACTGGTTCAGGTATTTATCGGTCGCCTCTTTCGGAGACGAGAACCAATCATCGTCTGAAAGAACTTTTTCCTCTTGCTGAGAAACACGCTCGCTAGCGTTCTTCTTCTGCTGGATTTCTAGCTGAAGAATCTCATCTGTAAGCTTCCTTAACTCTCCTACCTCGTTGCCCTTTCGACCGTACTCTTTTTCAAGGTTACGGTACATATCAACAATTTCTTCGTAGGACTTGCCCTGAAACTTCTCAGGGATTTCAGATGATTCCTGTTCCTGTCCAGGCTCATCAGGATCAATATCTTCAACCTCTTCAGTGTTATCCACCGTTGGGTCTACGATCTCTTCACCCTCATCTGCCTGTCGTTCTTCTAGCTGATCCACAATTTTCGTCGCCATTTTTATCTCTCCTGCCTTAACAAATGAAAAGGGTTGTAGGAGTGAATTTAATCAAGACGGAGGGGATTATTCCCGCGCCTTGCGTTCATGGGATTTTGCCCAACGCTCGTAAGCGGTAGGGAATCCCGGGTCTGTGCCATCGCAACTAAAGTTGCAACCACTTAGCACTGGTTGGGCCAGTTGACCGCATTTCTTGCACTTGAAAATATCGGTGACGCTTTCGGCCACATCTTCCCAAGTGTAGAAACACGACTGGCACTTAATATCAAAAATCTTCATGGTAGTAGCCCTGCTCTTCAGACTCAATAAATTGATACTGTGTTTCTAGGATGTTCCTAAAAGAAACGATCATTCTAAGAATCTCTGCTTGCCCTTTGCTTTTGTGCAGTTCTTCAAGAGTATCAAGGTCTAGGGCTGTCTCAATTTTGTTTTTAAGAATGTCCTCGCAATATGTGCTGAAGGTTTCCCATTCTGGTCTACTTGTCAAGGTGAAAAGATCTTGATAGAACTCTTCAGTTTCCTTGTTCTGAATTGCCATTGCCATCCCCGTTTTGCTTGTTAGCGCGAGCGGCTAAGAGATCAAGAATTTCTTTTTGGAGTTCGGTGTCAAGTTTATCTTGCCCCAACTCAATATCAGAAAGAGTCTTGCGAACATCAGCGTAATGCCCTGCTGTGCGAGCCTTGCGCTCTTCAATCTCGACCTGCTCTTTCTCCATCTGCATTTGCATCTGAGCCTGTTGCAACTGCTGTTGCTGTGGATCAGGCTGCATCATCTGCTCAACAACAGTGACAAGTTCTTCCTTGTTGGTAAGGCTTGAATTGTCGTAAATTGCTTTAAGCATTACTTGGAAAGCAGGCGACTCTGGTGGCACAGTCTGTAGAAGCTGAATTAACTGTTGCTGCTCCAACTCCCTTGCAGTGATACCAAGCGTTGAATGAGTGATGAAATTAAGATCCCTGACAGGGAAGTTCTCTTCATCAAACTGCATAAACCGCCAAGCAGCTTTCTTAAGAAACGGCTTGACAATGTTTCGCTCGATATTGGTGAGTGTCCGCTTTGATCGCTTAATAGCTGATGACAAAGCCATTGACATTCCAGACGCAGTGCTGTTTGTTGGTGAGACGTTCTGTGGAGAAGACGGGTCGCTTGTGCCCGTAGCCACGTTAACCTGCCTTTCAAGATCCCCTGTGCTTTGAAAAATTGCCGGGTCAACCTGCCCAAAGTTGAACGGACTGAGGATCTCTCGGGGGTTGCCATTGGTTGGAATGGACTTGCCAGGTGTGACGCTGAAATTACCGCTTCTTGGCATACGGGTAACGTCTACGCCCATCATTGGGTGGACAGTCAGTGCTAGACCGTCCATCCGTGCCCTTAGTTCTGCGTCTAAAGCCTTCTGTGAGTTGTACCCTTTTTCGCAGACACCGCGACCCCAAAAGCTGTTTGGCACAGTGTCGTGCTGGTAAGCAATTAGAGGTCTGTCTTCATTCCAAAATGGGTTACGGATAGCACGAAGAATGTACCCATCATTTGCAATGGTTACAATAGCTTCCACTAGGTTTTCTCCGTAAAGATCATAGATGATGTTTTCTTCATCACCTTCGCCTTCATCCGATACACCTAGATCAACCAGTTCTTCGTCTTCTTCCAGTTCTGTGTCTAGTAGGCTTTCTGGTACAAGACCGTAATACTCGGTTATTTTTACCGAATCAGTCTCATCGTAGTCTTCTCCAGAAGTTCTGTCTTTGCTTTTAACCTGCCCGATTTCTACAGGGTTGTACACACCCTCAGCCTGCTTCTCGATAATCTGTGGAAGCGGTTTGTAAGAAACGTGAGCGCAGTATTCTGCTTCTTCAATGTTCCTGGCAGCAGGGTCAATCACAAAATCAAACGGTGAGACTGGCTCGACACGAACGAGAAACTTTTCCTTGTCTACTACTTCGTAGCTAATAGCCTGCTGTAGTAGCTGGTTGGCCTGCTCTTCTCCAACCTGTCCCTGCTGTGCAGCGGCTTGAACTTGCCGTACAATCTGCTGATCTACTCGTCTTTCAACTTCTTTGTTGTTAGTAGTCTCGGTTATGATTTTGCCGATGCCGGTGCCGTAAATAGCAGCGTTAAGGAACAGTTCTGAAATGGCTGAAGGAATATCAGCCGTGTCAAAACGCTCCATTAGGAACGAGCGTAGCTGCTGTAAATCCTTGTCCTGCCCCGCTAGGCGGTCTTCATAATCGTCTACAAGATCAAACCATTGTTTTCGTCCAAAAATGGCCTCTTCCTGCTCAGCTACCGTAGACTCGACAGCGGATTGCAAGGCGGGAGAAATTAGCTTTGACCGCTCTGACTGCCTTTGCTTGTCTTCAGCGGCCCAAATACCGCGCCAAAGGCGGTAATATTCTTCCCACTTTTCCTGATAGTTCTGGTCGCGATAACGCTCACCATCAGAAATTCTATCAAGGCAATGGCTTAAAAGACGGCTATTACCCGCACTTTCCTCGCTTGGCCCATTTTCTTGGTCTACAATGAGGTTGTTTGCCATATTAATAGCCTGCTACACTGTCGAGAGGGACGAACTCTTCGTCAAAATCCTCTGGATCGTAATAAGAAGTTGTTGCTACTTGATCAATGTAAGCCAAAGCATCAAGCATATCGTCGTGTGAAAGTGGATTAGGAAAGTCTAGCGCCTGATTGATAAACTTTTTAGTCCACCTTGGGTCTTCGCAGTCGTTTGTATCTTCTGGCAGAAATAATCTGCCATGCTCCATTCTGCCTTGAAGTGCCCAGGCAATTCGTTCAGTTTTCTTTTTGCCGCCGTGAGTGACATCAACAATGTGTGGAAAAACCCCTAGACGCCTCATTTGGTCGCTAAGGTAAGGCATGACAGCGTTTTTAAGCGCACCCTTTTCAATGCCTACCGTTAGTGCTTGATAATCCTTTGCGGCTTTCAGGATTTGTACGGATGCTTCCCTAACATTCCACCTGCCAGTGCGAATTTCAGCAACGTACCATCCGAAAGACCCGACTTTGACGATGGCGATTGCCATTTCGTCCAACCTGTCTTCTCTTGCGCCCTTTTTGCCGACATCTTCGTACCCCGCCGGGTCAACAGCAATGTAATAAGCCCCCTCAGCAGGTTCTTCGGGGAGGTATTTAAGACTTTCTTCCTTAAATATCTTGCCACCAGCAGCCTTAAAGGACGCGAAATACTCTTGTCGTACTACTTCTGCCGGTGTTCCTTGGTCAATCGACCGTTGAATCTCGTCTGCAATAGGAATAGTTGGGTTTTCAGCCGAGGAAAACGTAAAACAACCCCACTCTGGAGTTGTACCATCTTTTTCACAAGCGTTTTTGTGCTTTCTAACCTCTTCGTAGAGGTCGTAGAAGTGGTTTTTACCTTCGGGCGTTCCAATAAACAGCGCCCCGCCTCGACAATCTGCCAGTGTAGGCCGGATAATGTACTCCCAGACCTCTGGCTTCATAAAAGCATACTCATCCATGACAACGTAAGACAGGCCAACGCCTCGAAGTGTGTCTGGACGGTCTGCGCCTTTAAGGTGGATTTCTCGACCATTAACTAAACGGATAATGCCTTGGTTTTCTAGGGTGGAGTCGATGACCTGTCGGCCCATTTCTTTCAACTCGCCCCACATGATCCGTTTTGCTTGCTCAAAAGTAGGGGCAATGTAGTACACTGCCCTTCCTTTTAGAGAATAACCTTCTTCGTTCTTTTCTTTCAGCCCTTCAATGAGTAGCATTACTCGCGCAAGGTAAGACTTGCCAAAACGTCTGCCAGCCGCTACTACCTTAAACCGGCTGGGGTCGTTAAAGACCTCAAACTGGCGGGGGTGTAAATTAAAGTCGAGAGTAGAATCCACTAGGCTATTTTACTGCTTCTCAGGCTTTGAACCTGGGCTTGCCATCTTTGCAGCAGCAGGACGGTCAGGCGACTTGCCACCAGCCATAGCAATAGCTTCGTTGCTCTGGCCGCTCTTTGCGCCGCCTTTCATACTACCCATTGATTTGTTTTTCATCTTGTACATGGTTATTCTCCTATCGGTCTAAAATTCTCTGGGCGTATCTCTTGTCCCAGAAGTAAAAAAAGAACTTGGCAAACACTCTGCTAGTTGAGTTAGTTTTATTGTTAAACTCAAAAATGTAACTTGTGTTTGGTGCAAGTATTCTGTCTAACCCCGCTAGATCTTGTGTATTTGTAGCCTTTTTATCAGAAGTAAATATCTCGTCCAATTCAATCTGTGTTGATCCACTTAAATCCACGTCTGTCGGATCTGAATAGACAGTAATCGGTATATTGTTATTAGCGAGATTGCGGTTAATGTTGACTAACGGCACTTCTGTTGTCCCGTCAGTAAGAGACGGGTTTTCATAAAGCCCATAAGATAATTCTTCGGAGTCCGTTGCTACGTCTCTGCCAAAGATATGGGTCAATGTTCCGTTAGTCTTTAGTTGGAAATAAATAGAACTGTTTGATGCAATGTCAAAATCAGCCCAACCGAAACAAGCCTTACCTTCTGCAATTTTTTGCAAGATAATGTTCTGATAGTCAGCAGGGTACATTACTTTATAGTCTGACCTTGTTAGGTAGTCGGCCATTTATTTTTTCCTGTTGACTTTAACGCACTTATCTTTTTTAGTGCCGTCTTTTTTGGTTGTTGTTCCAGCGTACCGATATCCTTTCCAGCAAGCCTTGCCGTCACTACCTTTCTTTTTCTTCGTCATCCTCGTCACCTTCTTCTGGGCTTTGGATCTGGTTTATAGTAACGGCTTCTGAAACATCTTTTGGTGAATCCTGGCTAGGTGAGTTCTGGTTTACTACAATCTGTATACCACCAGTACCCTTTGCCTCATCACCTTCACCCTGTGCCTTTAACTCTGGCAACAACCTTTGCAAGAACAGCTTAATCATTGTTTTGTCGCCATCTTTAGCCATTTCCGCTGCCTTGCGGTAAATTTCCATTGCGTCGCTTTCAAGTTCGTTTACTAGCGAAGTCTGGACTGCGGCTTCAATCAGGGACTTTTTGTTTTTGCTGCCCTTGGGGCGACCAGCGCCTTTTTTCTTTTCACCCGGCTGGACTTGGGTTTCTCGGGAGCCTTCCGCTTTGCCCCTATCGTCCCATCCTGCCATAACTAATTACCTACTAGGTCAAGGTGGATCCCCTTTTTAACCCTAAAGGTTTAAACGAGGAAAAATTAAAAACTTTTTAAAGATGCCAATCTGCGCAGGTCGTTGGCAAGTAGACCTGCCTAGATCGAGATAACAACTAACAAACTAACTAAATTTAATCCCATAACATAGATCGAGATAGAGATAATATATGTTAGATAGTATGTTAGTAATGTTAGATAGATAGATAGATTGTTAGATATATATATTAGATACTGTTAGATAGTATCTGTTAGTATGTTAGATGGAGATAGAGCTAAAAAGTTCCCTAGAGAATTAATGGCCTCCTAGGTCTTTTAGTTATCTCTCTATCTATTAGATACCTAATTATAGTAAATAGTTCCATCTAACCCCTACCTAGTCACATCTGCGAGGGTCGTCCTCATGCGACCCGAGCTATTAATAGTTCCCCAATAATTTATATATTCAATAATTATTCCTCCTGCTATATATAGAACCTATAATACCTTTCTCCTAGTGTGATTGTGTGTGTGTATACTCATCATGGGACCCATTCCCAATCAGGGGGGTGCCCCCATCTGTGTCAGAGTACCTTAATGTTACATTATAACATAACAATAAAGTTGGCATGATTCTTGCACAGTTGTAGTAGCCTGTGGATAACTTGTGGATAACCTGTGGATAACTTTAGTGCCTGGCAATCACAGAACTTGTGCCTGACAGTCGCAAATAGTTGGCATGATTATTGCATAGGATAAACTTATACTCAAAGTGAGCATAAGGGGGAGGAAAGTTGATAGAAGGAAAAGGTATATGGTACGCACATTATAGACAAGAATAAAATATATGCAGACCTGTTGACACTTAATAGCAGAGAGCGTATATCGCGCCCGCCCGTTCATTCTATGCAGCGCAGCATATCGGCTTATAGGCCTGATCTATCAATGGAAGGTCAACGATTGATACGTCGTGGGATAAATTTGTTCATATAGGCATTGACCGGCCGGACAGGCGGAGGCATAATGCACTCAACGTAAACGCAAGGAGAGATCAATCATGGCGGACTATAGGCTGACAATTATCAAAGGCGCGATTGGTATGTTCGATCAGGGGGACATTGACGAAACCGGGTTGCGAGAGATTCT
>Ga0209946_1001261_pt1 | contig 10261 bp, 7 predicted proteins | sample SalPon2_A_H2O_MG_FD_185704 | JGI IMG/M metagenome (GOLD analysis project Ga0209946, IMG submission 185704) | Salt pond water microbial communities from South San Francisco under conditions of wetland restoration - Salt Pond MetaG R2_A_H2O_MG... | ecosystem: Environmental > Aquatic > Non-marine... | reverse complement strand
GAGGAACAACCTTCCTTCCCGGCGACAACTGACGGCGAGTCTCACATCAAAGCCCCTCCCCCAACGAGCGATGTCGTTGGACCGAGCGAAGTAGGGTGGGGTCGGTTACACGCTATTCGGACTCGGCCGGTTTCTCCCAATTGTAGTCGTTTCGGTGCTGAACGGGGTGCATTCGCACGACATTAGACAAGAGGTTCCGAAGGCAGTAAATATGGCTAATTAATTAGTTAATAAAGGGTCTCAGACTGGGAATTCATCTCCCATGAGTAAGTCACAAGGATCGTTGAAAATACGGTACAGGCGTGGAACGAAATCCAAACCTGATTCATGAAGAGAAGGAGGGGGCAATGATGAGAGAAGGGCCCTCCAAACGAAGAGCCGTGGAAAGTCCGCACTCGGATACGTCCCGTTTGTAGTGGTACCGAATTCAGGTTCGCGAAACAGCAGCGATGACGCTGCCCAGCTCGCTTGTCGGGTCTCGGTTGTCTCAACAACGGCGAGACAACTATAGCGATACCACTCAAAAATTGGCCACTTTAGCGACTACTGTTAGCCGTGGGGTTACCTGCTTCACCAACATATTTATAATGGTTGAAAATGTAGAATGTGGTGAGTGGTATGTATGAACACACTAATCAATGCGGAAGCAGAGTCATATTCCCGCTCAACTCACAATAGCAAGCCGGATGAGACTATAGTCTGGCCACTCCTCGAGTGTCTGGGTGGGGGCATCTCAGCTGGGGGGGTCTTTCTACTCTTGCTTCCGACGTTGGCTGATGTCATAAGTCCATTCGGAGCGCTGGCCCCGACCGGACTGCTCATAACGTTGCTGTTCTTATGGATGTTCTTGTGGCTGCTCACAGCTGTAGTTCGTGAACGAATGATCGGCTAAATAGTCATGCCGAACAGATCACTGACAACAAGATAGGCAGTCGTTATGAACAACGCTCTTCTGAAGTACGTTGTTGGTGGAGAGCTCTCTTGCGATTTTCTGGATACTAAAGAACAGACGTGGCCGGATCAATTGCGGCTGCCACCGGTTGAACGAGGGATTCTACCGCCTTGAGGCGAACCTCGCTACTGCGACCAACAATCTGCTTCACAAGAGCGTATGAACAATATTCCTGTGCCGTCTTGACCTCCACTTGGACTCAAGAATCAGAATGCTCCCTTGAGACCTGTAGCTAGCTGGGAATCCGTTCTATGTCTCTCCGCTTCCGCCTGTGTCCGTTCTGAGGACGGCGTTCACGTATTCGTCTGCGATTCGTCTGGCTGTTTCGAGCGTTTCCGTTTCGTCCAAAACGACCGCCCGAGTGCGCCCCCCGTCGACGATGGTCATGAGTGCCCGTGCTACGTGTTTGGAGTCAACATCATTGAACGTGTCCTCACTGATACCGTGATCGATCACGGTTCTGAGCATGTATCGAACATACTTGTCGTTCTGTTGAAATCGGTCTCCGAACGCCTCCTTGTATGGCGCTTGACTCCGCATTTCGAGCATTGCGATCAACAAGTCGTGATGATCCTCCGGAGCTACGATCAACTTGTCGAGCAGGAGTTCCAGCCGCTGTTCGGGATTGGTCGTCTCAACCTCGTGTATCGTCTTACTGAACTGGTCAAGTAGATAGTCCAGAAATGCAACAAGGAGGTCATCTTTCGTGTCGTAGTGGTAATGAACGGCTGCGGTCGATTTCCCGTACTCCTCGGCAATACGTTTAATCGTGAGGTCTGCGTACCCGTGGTCGCGAAGCGCGCGATAGGTTGCACGCATAATCTCCTCGTCAGGATCTGACGAAGTCCGATCCGGCGGGTCGGCCATTAATATTATATTCGTCCTACTCACAATAACAGTTTTGACACACTCGTCAGAACCAGTGCCGCGATATCCTTTCTAGTGGTTGGGTTGAACAGAATTATCGATAGCCCCTGGTTGGGTTTTGTACTTCCGAAAGTTTTTGACTAATTGATTAGTAAGTAAAATATTGACTACATGGTAGACGACCCAGACACCGATATCCTGGACGCCACGTACCGTGCCCTCTACGAGCATGGATACGCAAATCTTACACTCGAGGATATCGCTGCCGAAGCAGACATGAGCAAGTCGTCCATCAGCTACCACTACGATTCAAAAGACCAGTTGTTCGTCGCCTTCCTCGACGACCTGTACGAGCGATTTACCGACCGAGTGGACTCTCCCGAGGGAGACACGCTCTCCGAACAGCTTGATGAGCTCCTTCAGGTACCACTGACTATCGCCACTAAGCCATCTCTGAGCGAGTTTCGAACCGCAATGCTCGAACTGAAGCCACAGGCCCCGTACAGTTCGACTCTACAGGAACGTTCCACCGGCTTCGATGAGTACCTGATCGAACAGTTGCGAAAAGTACTCGCGGCTGGCATGGACGAAGGTGAGTTCGACGACGACATCGAGCCAGCCCGCGACGCAGCATTCCTCGCAACGACGATTACCGGCGCACAGACTCGCCATATCACAATCAACCAGCCCTCTGGCCAACTCTATGATACGAGGACCAGACACATCAGGCGACATCTACTCGCCGGCGGGCAACCGGAGGTTGGACGGTAATGGGGCTGTTCAGCCGTATTGGTTCGCTGTTCAAGGGCCCGGAGGAGGTCGACCTTACATCGGGCGGAATCGCGAAACCACTGTTCTTTCTCTCGATGCCGATCGTCGTCACAAACCTCTTCCAGACCGCGTACAATCTCGCCGACACGTTCTGGCTCGGCCAGTACAGCACCGATGCGCTCGCGGCGATCAGCTTCGCGTTCCCGATGGTGTTCTTGCTTATCTCGCTCGGGATGGGTATTTCTGTCGCCGGGAGCGTCCTTGTCGCACAGTTCACCGGTGCGGACGAGGAGCGCGAAGCTGAGTATGCTGCCTCGCAGACGGTGACGTTCGCCGTCATTGCCTCAGTCGTCCTCGGCGGCGTCGGCTACTTCCTCGTCGAGACGTTTCTCGACGTCATGGGCGCGTCACAGGACGTGCTGCCGCTGGCGACGAGTTACATGGAAGTCATCTCACTTGGCCTGCTGTTCATGTTCGGCTTCTTTGTCTTTGTCGCGCTCATGCGCGGGTACGGCGACACAATCACGCCGATGCTCGTCATGTTCGGCTCGGTCGTGCTCAACATTGTCATCGATCCGTTCCTGATTTTCGGCTTCGACAACAATCCGCTGTTTACAATGCTTAGCCTCGGCAGACTTGAGTCAACGCTGTTCGCAATGACCGGCTACACGGGGTCCGGGATCACGGGGGCAGCGCTCGCGACCGTCTTCTCCCGCGGGGTCGCGCTGGTCGCCGGCCTCGTGATTATGTTCCGCGGGAACCGCGGGGTTCAGATTCACCTGCAGGATATGGTGCCGGATCTCTCGTACCTCCGGCGGCTCATCCGCATCGGCTTGCCAGCGTCGATTGAGGGGACTGGACGGGCGCTCTCGATGAATCTGTTGTTAGTCATCGTCGCACTCTTCCCGGACACCGTGGTCGCCGCCTACGGGATCGGGACGCGCGTGTTTTCGGTGATTTTCCTCCCGGCCATCGCCGTCGCCCGTGGGGTGGAGACAATGACCGGGCAAAACATGGGGGCCAACAAACCGGATCGGGCAGAGCAAGCGGCGGGACTAGCGGCGAAAGTACTCTTTGGTGTCCTCACAGCTGCGGGGGTCGTTGTCTTTTTCATCGCCGCACCCATAGCCGACGTGTTCACGACCGACCCCGAGGTCGTCGACATTGCCGCGCAATTCCTTCGCTACGTCGCGCTCACGTTCGGTTTTATCGGCATTATGCGGGCCTACACAGGCAGCTTCCGCGGCGCCGGTAAGACACTCACGGCGGCGGCTATCTCCGTGTTAATGCTCGGTGTTGTTCGTTTCCCGATTGCATGGTTCGCCTCCGAACTCCTTGGAGAGACGGGTGTCTGGCTGTCATTCGCGGTCTCAAACGTCGCTGGAGCGATCATCGCCTACGCATGGTACCGGCGCGGCACGTGGCGTAAGAGTGACTTGACCGAGTCCAAAGTCGACCTCAACGAGACTAGTGGCGAGATAACAGCAGGTGATGACTGAAACCGATGACAGACACAGAGCCCGTCCACCCCTCACGAATCGAGCGCCAGTTTGAAGAAGTCATTGATAACGATAAGCACAATCTCCCGCTCGTCCAAGATGTGCTGTACGAATCTCACGACAGATGGTACGGACAGTTGGTAGTGATCGTATATGATTCACTGTCAGATCACCAAGACGTGGAGGAAGTCCTTCCTTACGCCGCTGCGATCGAATTACTCCAAGGATACGTTCGACTCCGAAATCGGCTACTCATCACTCTCTCAGACAAACATGCGCATTCGTTTACCGAGGATACGAGAGCAGCACTGTTGGCTAGTGATTACTTATATACCGCGGCATTCTCGTCACTTCGTTTAGGGCCCGATTCCTCGTCGAGCGAATGTTTCAAAATATTAATAGCTGTCCTCGAAACTATCACAGAAACATTTGCGCGCACTTACACCGCGACTAGATCCACAGACTACAGCCAGGCGAAATTTCTCGATGAAGTTGCGGGGAGTCTCGGTGAAGGTGCTGCCGCCCTCGGAGCGAGGGCGGCTGGTGTTGATGAATCAGTTCGCCGACACTGCAAACGACTCGGTCGCGGGCTCAGCACCGTCCAACAGATCAACTACGTGCTCAACATGCATCCAACTGAGGCGATGGTTGTCCCGCCTACGTTAGATGACTTACAATTCCGTAAGTATACACAACAGCGGCGAAATGACGCTACGCAGGCTCTCAACACCCTGTCAAAGACAGTCGATGTGACGCATCTGCAAGCGTTCGCCGACGTGAGTGTAACGAGACATCACCAACAGAGCTCAGTTGCTAATGACGACGTACCTAATTAGTATTATGGGAACCTGACAAATTCGCACTGTGACCTACCACGCTCTGAATTGCGTAGCACGCTCTTCCGTAGGAGATCGTTGATACAGCTCTCTACAGGGGGGTGAGAACGGAAGATGCCCGAGTGGGCACTCAAATCCACGGTTCTGGTTTAGCTCAGGCTACGATAGAATCGCAAGACAGCTCTACATCAACAATGCTCTTCACAAGAGCGTTCATTCAAACCACTACTTACCCGATTCAATTGCTTTGATTCCCCAACCTACAACGACGCCATCTAGTGATTTAATGGAAGCGGTTGGACAGATTTATGTGTACTAACCGTTTAGTTAGTTATGCCGCCCGTTAGTTAATTCCCCTTAGGTCCCCACCCGCGTTCCACCCCCCCCTCCCCCTCCGTTATGATTTAGTCGCGGCCAAAGGCGGCTACCGTAAAGAAGGCCGCGAAGCAAGAGATTCCACTCCGTTCATGTTATTAAACTAACTACTGAGTTCTACAGATGAACGGTTGATAAAGAGTCCATTAATAAGTGCCTCGACAAGTTTCGTTTTGATTTCGTCGAATTCCTCAGGACTGATTGCTTCATACTTTTCCTTACAAAGTAAAGTGAAAGCGAGCATTCGAAATATCCCAATCATCACGCGTGGGTCATCAATCCGGAAGGAGTCTAACTCAGTCCATCTAAGGATGTGCGGTTCAATCACCTCAAATTGTTCCTGATAAAAAGTCTCAAGTGTCTCGTTATTCGTCCTGCCGTGTAGTGGCTGGATGTCATCACCGACAATGAGTTCATAATAAAGCGGATTTGACTCTAGTTCATCAAAAAAATACTCAAATCCGATCGTCACCTGTGTCTTTGCATCAGGTGCGTCCGAAATTGCCTGCTCAAATTCCTCAGCAACCAGTCGTTGTTCTCGGCGAAGAACCTCTAAATGTAACTCACCTTTCGAATCAAAAAATTGATAAAAAGTACTATCCGCAATATCGACCGCCTCTGTCAGGTCGCTAATCCGTGTACGTTCGTGTCCAAACCGTGAGAACTGCTCTCTTCCGGCTTCGATTAGCCCCTCCCGTATTCGCTTACGCTCGTCCTTACTGAAACTACTCATCTGTTTTACCCCCACCCCAGCCGCGAATTAATGTAGAACTGGTGTGCTGCTTCACTGCATCCGTCGGGCGGTTTCCCTCGAGCCATGTATGAATAGACAAACAGAAAATTTATCAATTTTCCCATTCACCGATTAGGCGATGGCTGATGACTCTGGTGACTTGCTGAGTCGTTTCACACCGAAGAATACTGTTGAACGGGACCAAGGAGGTGACCGGGGGCTTGGTCCACTCAGTGTTTTGTTCCTCGCGCTTCTTTTGATGACTTCTACGAGCGTCGGGCTTGTAGCGGTCGGGTCTGAGGAGGCGAGCGCACAGTCTGGGTTTTCATCAGGTGACGTCGAGCTAGACGTGTTCGCCCCCGAGAACACGTTTACCCCGGGGCAGACAAGTGAGTTGACACTGGAGGTCGCCAACAGTGGTGAGATCAACTCTGGCAGCTCTCCCGAGTCGACTGATACGACCACCACCGCTCGAAACGTCCGTGTCGCCGTCGATGCCGAGGATGCTCCCATCTCTGTCGAGACGGGCGAGAAGCCCGTCGGCAACATCGGTGCCGGAGCACACAGCGACGTGCCGATCGAGATCGACGTGCCGGAAGACGCCGAGCCGGGTGAGTACGAGATCGAGGTCGAACTCGAGTACCGACACACCTCCCGCGTCTTCGACGTTGGCGGCACCCAAGGTGACCGCTCACACACCGTCACTCGTGAAATCGATATCATTATTGATGACGCCCCGCGGTTCGATCTCACCGAGCTCAATACCACCGCACAGATCGATGGCTCGGGTACGCTGACTGCCGAGATCGAAAACGTTGGCAGCCAGCGAGCGGACGACATTACTGTCGACCTCACGGCTTCTAGCCAACAGATTGATTTCGGCGGTGGCACGACCGAATCCGCGAGCGTCGGGTCGCTCGCCACGGGGGCGACTGCTACTATCGACTATGACGTCACTTTCGGGGCGAGCGCCAGCCAACGGGGATACCCGATTAATGCGACAGTCTCATACGAGGACCCCAACGGGATCTCCGGCATAGACACCCAACCGACGTTGGATGTCACCCCGATGGCCGAGCAAACATTCAGATTCGATTCGATCGACTCGACACTGCGTGTCGGCGAAGATGGTGATCTCACTGGTACTCTCACCAATACCGGCCCAGTTCCCACGGATAGTGTGGTAGTGCGGTATGCTGATGATTCATCAAATATTATTCCGGTCGAGGAAACTGCGGCTATCGGAACGCTCGAGGCCGGCGAATCGGCCTCCTTCCGGATGCCGATCGAGGTGGGAACGGAAGCCGAGGCAGGACCGAAGTTGCTCGATTTCGACGTCCGGTATCGTGACCGCGACCGGGATCAACAGACATACGGGGACCTTGACGCGCTCGCCGAAGTCGCCCCCGAACGCGACCGGTTCGACATCGAGATTCTCAACCGAACGCTCGAGGCGGGCGGATCACGAAGCATCGAAATCGCGGTGACGAGTAACCTCGACGAGACGGCGACGGACGTGGAGGCGCGGTTATTCGCTGATGACCCGCTCGATACGGGAGATACGGATACCGGATACACCCAGTCGCTCGACTCCAGTGAGACTGCAACGATGACCTTTGAACTGACCTCAACGGGATCCGCGACGCCAGGGAGTACTTACCCGATATCAGTCGACATCCGCTACGATGATGCCGACGGTGACAGCCAACTATCGGATACCTATCGCGTCCCGATCGACGTCATAGAGAGCGAGGACGGTGGGCTGCCGCTTCCCGTTGTTCTCGTCGGGCTCCTGATCGCCGGAACGGGTGTGCTCGTCTGGTACCGGCGGCGACAGGCCAACTCAGATGTCGATCGGTGACCGGATTGAGGCGGCGACGCGGCGGCTCAACGACGTCATCGTCGACCGTCCGCGGACTGTCGTCGCCGTGTTCGTCGTCCTCACGCTCGTGTTCGCGGGCGGAATCGGGTTTGTTAGCACGGATTCCGAGGCGACCGACTCGTTTACCGAGGGACTCGACGAGCAGGAAGCACTCGATGCTGTTAACGAGGAATTCGAACCACCATTCCAAGCTGACAGCGAATCGACTCAGCTGATCCACTCGGGAGGCAACGTCCTCACCAAGGAGGCGCTGGTCAGGGACCTCCGGGTACTCGAACAGATCGAGGGACGGGAGTCTCTCCTGATGGAATCGGGAGCTGGTCCAGCTACCATCGTCGCACAGGCGATTGACCCGGAAGCGACGACTGCAACCGAACAGCGGCGCGTCCTCGAGTCGACTAGCGACACCCGAATCCGACAGACAATCCGTAAACTCGATCGTGAGGGCAACTTCGGCGGGAGTGTTTCGACTGATTTCAACCCGACCAGCGTATCGGCGTCAGCATCGATTACGGTGGTTTCTCACGATGTTCCCGCACAGTTTTCCGATGGTGATCTTCAAAACGTCCAAACGGAGATCCGGACGATCGCCTCGGACGAACCCGGGAACATCCAAGCGTTTGGCTCCGGCGTGACGAACGCCGAAACGGCAAACGTCATTGGCGATTCGCTCACGATCGTGATGCCTGTCGTTGTCGTTCTATTATTGTTGTTCCTCGTCGTCGCCTATCGGGACCCCATCGACCTCACGCTGGGACTATTGTCACTGGTGATGACAATTGTGTGGACGTTCGGGTTTCTCGGATTCTCCGGAATCCCATTCAACCAGCAGATGATCTCGGTTCCCGTGTTGTTGCTCGCCGTCGGCGTGGATTTCGGCATTCACATCATCAATCGCTACCGTGAGGAGGCGGTCCGTGGATTCGAGGCCACCGAGGCGATGCGAGAAGCGAACAACCAATTGATGATCGCGTTCATCATCGTCACCGTCACAACCGTCTTCGGGTTCGGCGCGAACGTGATCAGCGATCTTACACCGATCCGAAACCTAGGGATCGCCTCGGGGATCGGGATCATCTTTACATTCCTGATCTTTGGACTATTCCTGCCAGCAGCGAAGCTCGAAGTCGACAGGTTGCGCTCTTCGCTTGGCGTCCCGGAATTTAATTCCGATCCGATCGCCTCCGAGGAGTCCGCGCTCGGCCAGCTGCTTGCATTTCCAGCGCGACTTAGCCAGTACGCTCCGATCGCGTTCATTGTGGTGTTGGTCGTGAGCGGCGGAATGGTGGCCGCGTACGGCAGCGGTGTGGACACCTCATTCGAGACTGAGGACTTCCTGCCGCCCGAAGAGCAACCGGAGTACGTGACAGCGCTGCCCGAACCCTTCGCCCCCAGCGAGTACACCGTCACTGAGACTATTAACCTACTCGAGGACCGCTTCTCGACCAACCAAGACCAGTCGGTGAAAGTATACGTTGAGGGCAACTTCAAGCAGGATCACGCCCTGGAGGCGCTCGCGGAGCCGAACAACGGTCCCCCAGAATCGCTGGCGGTCGGCGACGGCGGGAACGCCCAGCCGACAAGCATCGTGACGGTGATTCAATCATACGCTGAGGAGGACCCAGAATTCGCCGAGTTGGTCGCACGCAGTGATACCGACAGTAACGGAATCCCCGATCGGGATCTTCCGAAGGTCTACGATGCGCTCTTCGCCTCACCAGTTGGCGACCAAGCTGAGGAATATCTCAACACGGACTTGCGGAGTGCACAGGTTGATTACGCGATCGATGCTGATGCTTCTCAAGCAGAGGCTGCCCAAGATACTCGACAGTTTGCTGAGGACTTTCGGTTCCAAGCGACCGCAACGGGACAGATTGTTGTCTTTGACGCGGTGACTGACATTATTTTTGACTCGGCTATTCAGGGGCTGATCATCGCAATGGGACTGACTGCAATATTCTTGATTGTTGCATACGGTATCCTAGAAGGTAAACCCCTACTTGGGATCGTGAATGTGTTCCCGATATTGATCTCGGTTGCCTTCCTACTCGGGACCATGCGATACCTTGGGATGTCGCTTAACGCCTTGACCTCGACGATCCTCTCGATTTCGATCGGCCTGGGGATCGCCTATTCGGTGCACGCGACCCACCGGTTCATCGACGAGTTCAACGCCGGTGCGGACGCCCACGAGGCAATGTTGATCACGCTGACAGGGACCGGCGGTGCACTGCTGGGCAGCATGTTAACTACGTCGCTAGGCACCGGTGCGCTGTCACTAGCCATTACACCCGTGCTTGGTGACTTTGGGCTGTTAATGGCATTAAGTGTGCTGTACTCGTTCAT
>Ga0209946_1001258_pt1 | contig 10275 bp, 10 predicted proteins | sample SalPon2_A_H2O_MG_FD_185704 | JGI IMG/M metagenome (GOLD analysis project Ga0209946, IMG submission 185704) | Salt pond water microbial communities from South San Francisco under conditions of wetland restoration - Salt Pond MetaG R2_A_H2O_MG... | ecosystem: Environmental > Aquatic > Non-marine... | reverse complement strand
TGCCAACATCGCTCGTCAGGGTCTCCGACCGTCCGACCACAGCCGTTGTAACCGCACGTTGGCGGTGGTTCATCCTCTTCGACAATCACAAAGCCGGGATAGCGTTCCGCCAACGCCTCAAACGTCTCCCGGTCGGTTTCAAACGGTTCCTGGACGTCGATTTCATCGCCGGTTCGGGGGTCAGTCACCTTACCGAACCCGCGTGTGCATTCAACTTTCATCTCGGTAGGTACTCCCCGAGTAGCGGTCGGTGTCCCGAACCACGGCGTCGGCAAGCGTGCCGCTCGGGTCGCGTTTGTCCACCCGCACGCGCAACTCTGACACGCTCATCACGTCCTCATAGGACAGGGACCGCGACTCGCCGGATTGGCTGGTGAGGCCCTTCTCCTTTGACGTGCGGATAAACAGCGCGGCAAGGTACTTCTCCAACTGCGATTGCTCGCTCGTGGAGAGTACCGTATTGTAGTCGTCAATGGCCTGCTCGGCCTCAAACTCGGCGTCTGCAAGCTTTGCGTCAATCGCGTTATCGTCTAAGCTTGTGTCAATGACGCCCCGAACGTCCGAGACGGTCGCGGTAGGCATTATCTACGCCCCCTTAGGCTCCGCTGGCTCCGCCCTGCAAGAATACTGCCGCCTGTGCATCGGTGACGGCAAAGCCGTCGTGCTTGCGAAGCTTGTAGACCCACTGGTCGTTGGAGTCTTCGCGGTAGGACTCAACCTCCATAGCGACCCACTGCACGTAGTAGCCGTACTTCGAGGTATCAACCATGATTGCCTCGTCGTCGGCAAGGTCGCCCGTGTTGGTCATGTAGACCGGCACGTTGTAGATGGTGCCAAGGTAGTTGACACCCTCGTCGGTCACGAGCGAGTCGCCGCCTTCAGTCGCTCGGTTGAACGAGTCGTCAAGCGAGAGGTCACGCGCGCCGTCAGGCCCGACGTAAATCTCGAACTCAGACGGGTTGTATTCGTCAGCGAACAGGACTTCGTAGGCTTCAACAATCGCCTCAAAGTCAAGGTCCTCCCCGTCGTTGCCAACCGTCGTGTCGTTGTTGTTGGCGTCAAGGAAGTCAAAGGCACGCTGGTCGATATTCTTCATGTTGGACCGCGCCATCTCGGCCTGCGTCTCGGCCTCAATGTCCACGCGCCCGAAGCGAACGGCCTCGTCGGTGATGGGCATTTCAACACCGTACTTGGCACGGTCGGCGCCGGCTTCGCCGTAGTTGAGTTCGGCGCGCGGGTAGTCGCTTCCCTCGCCAATCTCAACGACGTGTCCCTCAAGGTCGTCCTCGGGGACCGGGAACTGCAGCGTCTCGGCGTCGTTACCACTTGCGTCGTAGTCACGGAAGGCACGTCGGAACTGGTAGTCCGGTCGCGTGCGTTCCTGCACCTGACGAAGAACGGTCTCCTCCTGAATCGGAACGTCGGTAGTATCAATTGCCATAGTAAATCACCTTAGAACCGCACCACAGCCGCGTTATCTGCAAGCCCGTAGCCCGCCGACAGTCCAGCAACCGCGCCTTCGTCGGTAAGGGCGTCAAACTTTCCAGCACCCGCTGCGAGTTGGCCATCGGTGCCACTCACAGTCAGTGCCTCACCAGCCGAGACGCCGGTCGCTGCGTTAGCGATAACCGGGCCTTCGGTATAGACGGTGATGTTATCGCCGTCGGTGGCGTCCTCGCCTGCAACACCAATCGGGTTGGTGTTGGTGGTGTCTTCGGCGGCCACCGCTTCGCCGCTCGCAATCGCCACCACGTCACCGGCCGTCAACGCCTCGCCGGCCTCGTAGGTGACGGCTTTCACATCGGAACCATACGCCGGGTCGCCAAGTTCTGCGTTTGCACTGGGTTCAGCCATTAGTTAAGCACCTCCTCTGCCGTCTCAAAGTCATCCACGCCAAGCGCCGCCGTAATGTCCTGTTTCAGGGACTCAGGCGCGCTATTCAGCGAGGTGTAGTCACCGTAGAGGGCTTCCGCCTTCTCCACGTCAGCGTCCTCGCCAAGCGCCTCAACGCCGCCGTCTGCAACGTCCGGGTCGCCCGTCTCCGGGTTCTGGACAAGCGCCTCGGCGTCAAGGTCGCCGTCGTCCGTCTCGAACTCCGCGCGAAGCGCCTCAAAGTTGAGTGCTTCCACGGTGGATGCCTTGAGGTTGCTTCGCTCCTGCAGCGCCTCTTCCATCACGCCACGCACGGACGCAACGTTGTCCTGCATGGCTTCATAGTCGTCCTGTTCTACAATCGTTGGCTGTTCTGCGGCCGCATATTCGCTGAGTGCTTCAGTCGGGTTCTCAACGTCCTCAGCGGCCGACAGAATGGCCTTTTCAGTATCGTTCATAGTAGTGTCGCTGGTAGTCGTTGTCTCTGCGGCCCCAGAACTCGCCCACTCGGGGTCATCGCTCCACATGGCCTCTTCGCCGTCAATCATGTCCATGAGGTCGCCATGCGTGGCCCCCGGCATGAACACAGTTTCATCACCCTCGCCGTGAGAGTGGATAATTTCGTCACTCGGGCCGTCAAGGCCCATTTCCTGTGCCTTTTCCACGGCCTCGCCCGGATTGTCAAAGACAAATTCATCGGGAACCTCAGCCATGTTTTCGTCCATATCGCCGTGTTTGCTCATTGCTTCCACCTCGGATTCATCAATTACTGTCAGAGTGTCGGGCTTGTGAGCAACCATTGTGTCTTGGCCCACAATCTCGCCGTCATCCATCCCAACGATTTCGATCAAGGCGGCCGGTGGACTCACCGTTACGTCGCCGTCGATCTCGTCATCGTAGTCGGCGTCCCCCTCGTCACGAAGGTCAACAATCCGGCCTTGTGCCGTGCCGCCGGAACTCTCCCACTCAACTAAGTCATCGTCGTTCAAGTCGGTCATGTCCGCCATGCTTTCAGCATCATCCATATTCGCCCACTCCGGCGGTGAGTCAAACTCGTCGGCCAATCGCATGAGCCGTTGGTCGTGCGTGCCTTCATCTGCATGGCCACGCGCGCCAAGCGACCATGCCGAGTCAACGTTGCCCCTCCGAAGCACGCCCTCGCCGTCAACGACTGGATAGGCGCTTTCGGTCTTGGTCGCGTTGGGATAGAGGTAGTGGCTTCGGTAGTCGTCGTTTGGAATCTCCGACTCCTCAAGACTGCCGGTGCCGGTGGAGTCAAACGTCACGCCAGCAACCTCTTTCAGTGCCTCCGCGCTCATGGCCTCAAGTTCGCCCATTTCGGTCAGGCGTTCGCGCTTCGGGCCAATCCACTCGCGCATAGCCGGGCCGCCCCAGCCTTTGATAGCCACGCGCCCGTTATCGCGCCACGGGTCCATGCCCTCCTCGTTGAGTGAATACTCATCTTCGCCGTGGCGGGCAAACCATGCCGCAATCTCTTGCACATCATCGGGCGAGAGTTCCTCTCCCGACGCCAGTTGCTCGGCACGGTTCCACCCGGTGTCGGTCATCCCCGACACGTCTTTGTCCGGGTCATCACGCCAGTCCAGCACGTCTTGGGCGTGGTTTTGCACCGCGTCGGGTGGCGTGAGGTCAACGTCGGATTGCAACGCCGCGATAGCCCCATGCAGAGCTTCGGCCTGCATGGGCGATTCACCAACGGCCACTTCGTTACTCGGAGCCGCGCCGTTTGTCACAAGCGCCAAGTCACGCCAGCGATGAATCGCCGTTGCTTCAAACTCGGCGTCATCTTCCTCGCGTGGTTCAAGGTCACGGGCAACAAGCGGGGAGACTTCAAGCCGCCCGTTGGCAATCTTCTCGGCAAGGCTTTCGTCGTCAACCTCGGCTTCATACACGACGCCTACGCCGGGTGCATAGCCCGACCATGTGACTTCGCCAGCAACAGCATCAATCGGCGTCTGTTGGCTTGGGTCGTCGGCGGTGTGGTCCGTATCGGTAGCGAGTGGTTGCCCCTGCAGGCCTTCGGCGGCGTCACGCAGGGTTTCCTCCGGCCAGTACGTTTGCTTGCCACTGCCGCCGATTGTGATGTCTCCAGCCCCCAATGCCACGCCGTGGACAAGCGTTGTGTCCTGTGCCGGTACGTCGCCACTGTCAACTGCGAGTGCCGCGTAGCCGCTGTTGATTCGTTCGTTATTAGTCATTTGGCTCAATGTCGCGTCCTTGCTCGTATTCTGCAATAACCATACTCACAATCGGGTTGATTGCTTCGTCTGCCTCAACATGGATTGCGTAGGACTGCCCCTTGGCAATAACCACGTCCAGAGCCGTGTGGGACACACTTGTCGCAGCAATGCGGTTTCCCTGCCCCGTTGAAGAGTGGTCACCGCCGTTGAATTGCGTGTCTTCCGCCGTGTTAACTAACTGCGGGTCGCCACCGATTGCATATTCGGCGTTGAAATCTTGCGTCCCCGGCGTGATTGCACCGTCAAAATTATTCGGCGTGATGGCCGTCTCATTGCCGGTGTAAATGCCAGTATCGCGCCATTGCGTGCCTTTTGCCGCACCGTCAACAGAGACACCCCACGTGATGAGTTCAACCACGTTGCCGCTGTCGGTCGGGTTCTCAATCACCACGTCCAATACGTCGCCGTTCGGTACGTCCACGTCGGTTGATATGCTCCATAACTCACCTAATTCACGGTGAATGTGAGCGTGTCCGTCGGCGCTGAGGTGGCCGGCAACAATGTTGAAGTCGTCGTTAAGTCGTGAGTGTGTTGATTTGTTTGGCATTAGTCTAAGGCGTCCTCCGCTGGCGTTCGTTCATCGAAGGGCGCTAATTCGCTTGCGTCAAGGCCAATTGTTGGGAGGATTACGCAGCGCCCCTGAACATGAGCCGGTGGTTTGAGTCGGTACGTCTGTCCGGCCACGGAAAACGTCTCGTCGCGCATCTCCCGAAGGGTGAACACACTCCCATCAAGCAACTCACACACCGGACACACGCGACTGTCGCCCGAGTCGGACCACTCGCCATGCTCCACGCCAACGTCAACGTCAGCGTCGTCGCTCACTTCCTCGTAGCGATTCAACGTTGCTTCACTGTGTGCGTTCATCACCTCACTCCGCGCGATGAGCGTAGAGCGATGTTTCCCGATTGAATCAACGCGATTGGTGAGGCTCCGGGCAATATCACGCGGGTTCTGCCCCTCACGAAAGCCGTCAAGCAACTCGTCACGAACCGCTTGGGCAACATCGTCACGCACGCTTTCGAGTTCGCTATAGGTGCGTGTGTAGAGCGTCTGTAACGCTGTGCGATGAATCGGCCGGGAGAGGAGGTTGCCCATGTCCGGGCGGTCAAACGCTACGTCAAAGTCACTCAAGCCGTCGTGAGCGGTGCGTATGCCTTGGGCGTAGGCAGCGCGAAGGAACTGGTTGCGGTCCGGGCCAACAACGGTGAGGTAATTACTGTCTAATTGCTCCCGAAGCCACGCGAGAAAGCCCCGGAGTTTCCGCCGTGTCGTTGGAAACTGAAACACGTCCTCCGGTACGTCATCGGCTAACGCCTCGCCGCGAAGGCCGAACAGGTCACGCTCGTCTATCGCCTCTCGAATCCGGGCGTTAATGCGTGCCAAGACGCCCCGGAGCCGTTGGGCAAAGTTGCTTTGTGCCGTGTACGTCCCGGTGTCGTCACCGCCCCGGTCAAAGGTGTAGGGGCTTAGCGCCTCGGCGGTGACTTTATTGTGTGTGCAACTCATGGTGGCCTTGTATGTCGGACGAACTACTCAAAGACGGTAACGGGTATGTGTGGTACGTCCATCACGGCGATGTGTTGGAACTCCCTGACCTATTTGCATCAGAAGTGCAGAGTTGGCTCAAGACGGATGTGCAAGAGTGGAGGAAAGACCCGAGTGTTGATAGCGGGTATTACCCCCTAACCGCTGAGTCAAATGAACAACTACAAGCGCGGTTGGATATGCTCAAAAACGGGATTGGGTCAATGCCAAGCGTTAGAACCCACGGCAGGCAGTCGCTTCATGTAGACGAGTGAGCAACACCCCAACCACGCGTCCGTAACACTCCCGTTAGTGTTGCTGCAATTTCTCGGTCGGTGGCGTTTTTGAACTCTTCTGCGGGAGTGTCGTCTTGCTTAATCGGTTCTTGCCCGACCATGATTTCCATGTCGGTGAATTGTTCTACAACGTTCTGAAGTTCGCTGTCGTCGGTGTTGACTTTGCCGTTTTTGATACTCACTACACTCGCCTCGGTATCTTCAGAACGCTTTGCACGTAATTCAGTCAAGGCCGGGCACCTCCTCGTTAAGCTTTTCGCGCATTGTTGGTGATGGGTCAAACATAGCCATGTATGTGCCTAAGAGTTGTGGGTGGTGGGCACTTAGTTTTTGGGCGGCTTCGCGGGCCACATGGTCAATATCCGTTTGCATTACCTCATTCATTTGCGAGATTGCTTCATGTGCGTTTGTTGAGGAATAGGCGTCCTTGATTGTATGCTTTTCCCGTGCCCGCTGTCCAAGTTTGTCGCTGGCTTGGTGCATCTTGTAGAACGCACGGTTTGCTTGCGACACATATTCCCGCACCTTCCCCTCGGCGTTCAGTCCAGACACGCGGTCTTGGGCTTCTTGTATTGGCTCAACTGGCCGCCCGGTGAACTCGGTGTCTTCGCCAGCCTCGGCGCGCGCAGCATCGGAGAATCCTTTCAGCGTGTTCTCAACCTCGTCGCCAAAGGCTTCGCCTCCTCTGATTTTAACTGTATCCGTAAATCCAGTTCCATCCCGGATTTCGTAGTCAACCCCTCTCGATGTGCCTTCAGACACTCCCGTAATCTCCCACACTTTAGAGTCGGTAAAGATTGAAGGGCTGTCTTCAAACTTGAGCAAGTCGCCCGGGCCCATGTTTTCTAAGTCGGCTTGTGGGCCACGGAATGACGGGCCGAGGATTTCCCGATCAACGTCGGCTTGCCATTCGTCAAACCCAACGGCGTCAACATTGTCTCTGCCGACCAGCAGACTCTTCAGTTCGTCAGGGTCGCTACCTTCTTCGGGCCAATATTCGCGGTCCCACGCAAAAGATGTGTCTTGGTCGTCAAACCCGAATGACTGGGCAATCCCGTGCCCCATTTCATGTCGCATTGTTTCTTTACTATCAGTCGCCATAACCATCCGTTGCCCGCCACCGGGTTGGAGACTTACCGGGCCGTTGTACGAAGCTTTCTTTTGGGATTCGTCACCAATATACCCAGTCCGGCGCACGTATTCGCGTGCAAGTGATTCATCGTTTGCACGGGCTAACACCCCTCCGATTGTTTCGTGGATTGTCTCCGCAAGTTCGTCAGTAATAGGTGCGCCATTATCTTCTGTAACAATCTCTTGTCGTTCTTCGCTGGTGGGAATTTGCTTGGCGAGTTCCTCGCCCGTCTCATCTCCAACCTCGTTAAATCCGCCAGTACGTTCTTGCCGACGCTTCACTTCTTCGGTGCGAATGTCATCCATTGAGGAAACGTCATCTGGTACGCCGTCAATGGATATATCGCTATTAAGAACTGCGTCAACGTCGCCGCCTGTGTCGGAAATGAACCCAAGGATTTCGACCGGCGAACTATCCGACAAGTCTGGCATATCGTCAGGAACATTAAACGGGCGTTCAACGAACTTGCCCGTGTTGGGGTCGCGTGGGTGCAGCGCCGGGTTCCACGCAAGGGCCTCCTCTTTCGGTATCTCGGGTTTACCGGCAGCAACCCACTCGGCCCACCGGATAAGCCATGCGGGCGTTACTTCCTCAAGTCCGGTTGGGACAACCGGGTTATTGGCGAATGGTTCCGTGCCGGATTGCCCGGCAAGGGCTTCATTTCCCCACCCGCCTCGCCATTGCTCCGTTCCGTAGAGGCGGTCCTTGAAATCAGCACAGAACCGATCAGGCGAGCCAGTGAGCGACCCACGCATTTCTCGGGTGCAGCCAGTGAATGAGCCACCCATCCCGGCCCATGCCTTCAGTGCAATCACACGCGCCGGCTGTTCGGACTCTTCCCAACTCTCGGGCCACTCAAAGAAGCCGTCCTGTAGCGCCTCAGTGTCGCCTGTGGCGTTGTGAATATCCGCCATTGCCTCAAGTTCCGAGGTTGGGTCGTCCGGGCCGGGGAGGTCGTCAACGCTCGCGTCGGATAGGTCACCCTCACGGTAGAAGCCAACGCCAACGGATTCATCCTCAACAACCACGGCGTACACAGGGTCGTCGTCAGAGGCGTCCATGTCGTCAACGCTACCCTCCGTGATAATGTCGTCAATGATGCCGAAGCCGTCCGGCGTGTCAACACTCGCGCCGTCGTCAAACGCCTGTAGCGCCTCTGTGGTGGCTAAACCAGCATCTTTGTATGATTCTTTCGCGTCTAAGCCTCGAAGCCATCTCTGTTGATTGGGTGGGATTTCTATTGCCATTTGTTTGATGTATGCGTAGTATTAAGTGGTATGCGGTGTATGTTCTATATGTGATGAACGAATCACAGCCTACAGCCGATTGGGAGCACAGTCACGCGCTAAACGCCGGCGACGAACTACGGGCCAATGACGACGATTGTGGTAGTGTTGAAGCAATCCATGCAGATGGTAGCGTTACGGTGGCGTGGGAAAGCGGGAGTGAAACACACTCCGAAACCGCTATCACTACTGCACTCACCCACGGCGAGATTGAACGCGCCGATGGCAAGAGTCACGAACTTGCCACGTACTAATGACGGGCACAAGCATCCGTGTCTCAAAAGAAACGCGGGATAGGCTCAAAGAACATGGCCAGAAGGGGGAGTCCTATGACGAATTGCTAAATCGGTTGCTCAATCAAGCCGACTGATTCATTTTTTCGTACACTTCAGCCATTCCGTCATCGTTTGAAACCGTTATCTGTTCAGGGTCGTATGTGACTTGGCTATCTAACGCCGCCACAATTTCATTTTCTTCCTCGGTTAGGCCGGGAGTTGTGTGACTCGCCCCGTAAATCCGGTCCACAGGTATCTCGGCGGTGATAAACACACCGTCACCGTCGCCTTCGTTAGCAAACCGTTGTGCGTGGTCTGGGAACGTTGTCCATGACTCAAGCGCCCGGTGTTCTAACTCCACCGGCTCGCCATTTTCTTTTGCTTCGCGGAGTTGCTCGGCAAAGCCACCATGCACACCTCTTGTCACGGGGACAGTATCACCGAACATCTTGCGGAGCGTGTCACGCGTAACTTGCACGCTATCACCAATCGCCGTTGTCGGTTCATCGCCCGTATCAACCGGTAACGGGTCGTCGTATGTCAGTGGGTCTGCCGCTGCGTCGTCGGGGACATTCTCATTCCCAGTGCGGTCAATCGCCGCACCCCATAGCTCAGCACTTCCATCGTTTAATAGTGAATAGTCTTGTTCCTCCCGCCATGCGTTAAACTCACTTTTCGCCCCGTGGCTATCAGGCCCATACGATGACTCTGTGATGAATGAGTCGTCTAACTCATCAAGCGCAGCTTCTTTGAGTTCGGTCGTATCGGTGCTTAGTGCGTCGCGGAGAACTGGAGACGCATCAACACTCTCGCCACCAACCTCAATGCTCTTACTAATTGACGTATAGGCGTCGCGGACCGCATCTAACCCACCCCCAACGCCACTACCCGGTTTCTCGGCAAACTTGCCTTCGCTATCGCGGGGATGAAGTTCGGGTTGGAAGTCAAGCGCCTCAACCACGTTATCAGCGATTCGGTCAATGTCCTCGCCTGATAACGCCTCGGCGTCGTCGCCGTCGGCAGGAAGCATTACATCACGCCACGCGGCTTCCGTCTCCTCATCACTCATTTGCTCCGCGATTTCTTCGGGGTTCTCGCCAGCCATTTCGTCTTCGGGGAAGTCCATCACTTCGAGGATTGCCTCGCGGTCAACAAGCGCCGTTGGCCCGGCCTGTGGGCCTGCCGCCGTTGCGAGCGTGGAGATGTAGGTGTTCATCCGGTTCACTTCCTCGTCGGTGAGGGACTTGACCGGGTTCTCCTCTCGCTCTGGCTGTATCTTGAGCTGTAGCCCCTCGGTCGGCAGGCCAGCACGCTCGGCAATGAACTTCAGCGCCTGCGTCCAACTCGTCTCCTGATACTTCCGCGCTTCGGAGACGGTTTGCTCAAAGCCGTCTTTCTGGTCGCCGGTTACGTCGCGGTTAATGTCACCGGCAAAGTCAACGGCCAACGGGAGCGGCGTGGGAAGCGCCGAGGAAATCGTCTTGACGTAGTGCATGAGTACCGGGTCAAGATCGGGTACGTCACCGTCATGCCGTTCAAGGTCAATGCCGGCGTCGGTGGTGAGCACGTCGCCCGGCCCCATCTGGTTCAACTCGCCTTCGGTGTCGCTAATGGCGTCATCTCGCC
>Ga0209946_1001257_pt1 | contig 10278 bp, 11 predicted proteins | sample SalPon2_A_H2O_MG_FD_185704 | JGI IMG/M metagenome (GOLD analysis project Ga0209946, IMG submission 185704) | Salt pond water microbial communities from South San Francisco under conditions of wetland restoration - Salt Pond MetaG R2_A_H2O_MG... | ecosystem: Environmental > Aquatic > Non-marine... | reverse complement strand
GCGGCGCGCTCGCAGTCGGCCCCGGCGTAACAGTGCTCGCAGGCGAGGTTACACTGTTTGGTCGCGTTCCACACCACGACCGGTCGTCGCTGTCGGTCCTCGGTGATCTGTGGCTTCGAGGATTCGTCTGCCGCGTCGTACCGGAGCCCGTCGCCCTCGGCGTCGAGTCCGCACAGCAGCTTGCTCACGGAGATCATTGGTGTCCCCCGGTCGGCTCCGTCGCCGGCTCTGCTCGGTTCGTCTCCGAACGCGCAGTATCGGTGTCACTCGCGGCGGGGTCCGCTGCGTCGTCGTCGGCAGCGAGCGGCTCGGTCGTGTACCGGTGTGTCGATTCCGCCGGACAGACCCAGATGTCCCGGGCGGTCCACCCGAAGAGGGCGGCAGCCTCCTCGTGTGCCGCCTCTGGTGTCGGTGCTTTGACCGTACCCACGTGCCGGAGCGACTCCGCAGCGGTCTCCCGGACGAACACCTCGAACCGACGGCCGTCTGCCGACCGCGACTCGGTGGACGCTCTCGTCTCGACCATGTATGCTTCTACACAGGGTATCGCAACCGGGTTTCGCGCGTTCTCAGAATATCGAAACACGGCGTCTACCATTACGAAAGATTATTAAGAATAGAGACGGATCAGTAACCGTGGCATCCGTAGTACACGACTGATCCGCGGCCGACGCTCGAGACGACGGGCACGACCGCCGTCGACGATCTGCCAGAGACGAATTGCACGGACGACGACCTGCCGACGGCGGCTGAGGCAATCGCACGCGCGCCCACAACGTTCGATTCGACCGACACCCGGCGAATCCCGAACGGCACCGACCGGTGGAACGCGTACGCGGGATCGCTCCACGACACCGAGTGATCTCCTCTCCGGATCCAATCCACTCTCGAACCGACGCCCGGCCGCCGACTATCCCCCACGGCTTTTAGCATCGGCGCCGTAGATCTCGACGGCCGATGACGATCCACCGCTCCGAGCTGCCTCGGCACCAGCGACGACGAGCCCTATGAGTACCGAGGCCACTACTACCAACTTCAGTTGTGCGTGACCCTCCTGCACACACGGTAGCGTCGGTTTGACCGCCACACTTCTCGTCGTCACTCGACGAGTTCGCGAACGGTCGCTTCGAGCACGTCGCGTGCGACCGCCGCTTCCGCGAGGTCGATCGACTCGTCGGCCGCGTGTGCCTGATCGAGATTCCCGGGTCCCCAGGTGACCGCGGGCACGCCCGCGTCGACACAGAAGTTCCGGGCGTCGGTCGCCGCCTCGATCCCCCACGGCGCACCCACGTCGTCCGCGCCGAGTTCGGCGTCGCCCACTGCTGCCACCGAGCGCTCCCGGAGCGCCCGCGCAAGCGGGTGGTCGACCGGTATCGAAGAGGCCGCGTACGTCTGTATCCGCGTCCACTGCACATCGGCGTCGTGTCGTGCCCCCACTCTGTCGACCAACGCCTCGACCTCGGCGTCGACCGATTCGAGGGTGTCGCCGGGGAGCACCCGTCTGTCGAGGACCAGCTCGGCGCGGTCGGGAATCACTGCGAGGTTCGACCCGGTTCCAGCTTCGATCTCGGTCACCGTCGCGAACGCCCCGCCACACAGCGATCCCTCGCGCTCGCGCAGTCTGGCGTCGTACGCGTCGATCGCCTCGAGAACCGGACGGGCGGCGTCGATGGCGTTCGTACCTGTGTCGGGCTGGCTCGCGTGTGTCGCGACTCCGGGAACGGCGAGCCGATACACCGCGAGCCCTTTGGTACTCGTGGCGACGCGGAGGCCGGTCGGCTCTAAGACGATGCCGTAGTCGCCATCGAACCCCCGCTCGAGGAGCCGCTTCGTCCCCGGGTCGGCGGTCTCTTCGCCCATCGCCGCGTGTACGACTACCGACCCGGCGTACGTTTCGTCGCGGATCGCGGGCGCGAGGTCGCGGGCGACGAGCATCGCGAGCGCCAGCCCGGTCTTCATGTCAGCGCTGCCGCGACCGTAGAGTCGACCGTCTTCGACGACCCCGGCGTACGGATCGACGGACCAGGCGGCGGGGTCGCCGGCCGGCACCACGTCGAGGTGACCGTTCAACACGACGGTCGGTCCGCCGTCGCCGATCCGGGCCCCGACCTGTTGCCGGTCGGGATCCGGGTCGTCGAGTAGCGTCGCGTCGATCCCCTCGCGTTCGAACCAGTCGAAGACGAACGACGCGGCCGCAGACTCCGCACCAGGAGGATTCTCCGTCGGAATTTGGACCAGCGCTTTCGCGAGCGACTCGAGTTCGGCTGCTCGTGTGTCGGCCGACGCGTCGGTCACATCACACCCCCGAGGTCGGTCGTCTCGTCGAGGTGGGTCAAGCGAGTCGGCGTCCAGTCTCGTGCATGCATGGCAGTCTGTGGCCCGCGCCGGTACATAAACTCGTCCCGCAACCGATCGGGTCGACGGCGAGTCGTAACGGTTATGAGTCGAAACGCGATATCTCTGGATGCGTGTCCGGGTTAGGGTAGTGGACTATCCTTCAGCCTTGTGGAGGCTGAGACGCGGGTTCGATTCTCGCACCCGGACTTTTCACGCGACTACAGACAAGAGTGGACACGCCGACAGGCGAGAATCGAATCAGGGAGTGAAGCGAGCGAACGCGAGTGAAACGACCGTGGTTCGATTCTCGCACCCGGACCGTAACACTTCCAAGCCCGTAGCCGTTGTGCGGTTTTTCCTGTTCGTGTACAAGAAGTGATACAATGGATAAAGTCACAAAGGCGGGTTTCGACGGGGGGTCCATCGTCTCCAAACCCACGAGAGAGCAGCTTACAGACCATCATCTCGAAGATCATTCGAAATCGCATCTTCAGAGACGTCTGTGAAACCGCTGAGATCCACTCAGAAGAGAGACCGTTCTATGCGATCCGACACAGATTGGGAACGTATCTGACGCGTGAGGGTCTCGTGCCGCTGTCACGGTGTCTCACGGCTAGACGTCGAAACGTCCTCAGCAACGGCGACATCATGTCCGGCCGCGTATCCGTTCAGCTTAGCAGCGATTGGCGACTCACGCAACGCGTCGTCGCCGTATCCGGCTGCCTCGAACGCATCCATGAACGACGAAACCGACCGGAGATTGTACTTCTGGTGGTACTCCTCAGCGGGATGGAAACGCGAGAGTTGCTCGATACGCGTTCCGATTCCATCGGCAGTGAGCCCGTGTACAGTGAGAAAATCATCAAGGATCGCCCGCTGGTCTTTCGTCGCAGCGAACACGATGTTCTGATACTGTGTTTTTTCGGTCTGGTTCTGTGTGGTGTGTGAGTTAAAAACGTGATTCAGGAGTCTTCGATACGTGATCGTGTCTGGGTTGAACTCGACTTGGAACACTTCCGTGTGATCTCCTAAGTCATGATAGGTCGGCTCACGTTTTGTTCCGCCGGCATAGCCGACGCGGGTTCGAACAACGCCGTCCATCGCACCGAATTGGGCGTCTGGTCCCCAGAAACAGCCAATCCCGAACGTCGCCGTAGCGGTCTCAGCACTGTCCATCGCACGACGGTCATACTCACGTATCTGTGTTTGTGTAAGGGTCATAAGGACTACCAGCCGAGAGAGTCGCCGGAGAGCAGGTTGCGGATCCCTCCGCATTTACCAGTGGTCGGGTTCACGTTGTGCGTTCGCGCTGCTGGGTTCGCTTCCAAGTGACGTACAGTTCTCGAGCGGCGATAAGGCTGAGTACGACGCCAGCGAGGACCATTACGGTGTCTGCGTCGAATGTTCTCATACAGTATCGTAAGCGCGTACAGATGAAACTCTTTGGACGGCTCCGAACGTCTACAGACGAAGTAGGTGAGCTTGGAGACTCGAGGCTGTGACGGCTCAGCACCAGTCACCAGCCGTTCGACAGTGAGCGGCGCATACGGCCGATAGAATCAAGTTCTATACGCGTGGGAAGCGTATTCACCTGATACTGATGGCAGAGATCCCACCGAACATTGAACTCCGAGACGAGACGTTGTTCGCGCTCTTCATGATCGCCGTGTCGATAGTACTCTTCGTCGGTATTTTGCGAAGTGAACGCTCATCGAGGAAGTGATGGGAAGTAATTTACTCATAGGGACGAACTATGATATGTGACTGAAGCATCTGACGAGACGGCAGTCGACACAGTAGAAGGAATTGAAACAGACGGGTTGACCCCTGCAGTGCTGGCATCGGTCGGATCGGTCGCTCTCGCTCTGTACTTCTACTACGTGCGCGGCGACAAACAACGCGGCCAGTTCGTTGGCTTCTGGCCGGTTACAATACTCGGTCTCGCGTCGTACTTCAAACTCGAAGAGATCAGACAAATGCTCGCGGACAGCGACGAGTAGGTCGGCCGACCTTTGTGTTGAGTCGTCACGCTGGATTCTAACACATTCAGAGTCAAAGAATCAAATAGTCAATTAGAGTAGGTTTTATTGGTATATTCGGTTCTGTTGAAACCCGTTATTGGTGATGCGCTCTTCTGTAGGAGATTGTTGATACTGCTGAGCTGCGGCTGTCGAGTCGAAGAGGACACCGCGTCAGCGGTGTCCGACACGGATGATTCCGATAGATGCGTTTGGGTCGGAATCGGTCGCAGCGGACCTGCTTCAACAAGTTCGCTGGCGTGACGGTGTTTCCTGTCCTCGCTGCCGTTCTGACCGAACGGTCAGAAACGGCAGCTACGGGCACTTTCAACGGTATCTCTGTAAGGATTGCGACCGCACGTTCAACGATAAGACCGGCGCGATCTTCGCTCATTCGAAGATCGCGCTCCGCAAATGGTTGTTCTCGATCTACGCGTTTTTGCGTTTTAACACGAGTCTCAGACAGTTACAGTGCGAAATCGAAGTCACCTTCGTATCGACCCTGGAGTCACGCCCCGAGGCTGGTCACTTAGCGAAGTAGCTCGTGAAGAATCCAGAGAAGAACGCTGAGATACCCACTGCCAGTGCCATCTCGGTCAGGTCCCACGGGCCGTCACTGTCGTCTGTGAAAGCGACAGTGACGCCAACGCTGATCACGAGCGAGAGGAGTCCGTTCACGAGATCCGTTTTGAAGCTCATACATGGTAGTGTGACTCCAGCTACTCGATTGTTTGGCTTATGCCGACACCGCAGGGTGTCATCGCCCCACGACCAGAGTCGTTTGCTTTCTCCTCGCATCTCCGTGTGAGGAGGCTCCGCGTCACCGAGCAAGGTAATGGGCTCCAACGATAACACGAGTCAATGCTCGGATATCCGGGGTTGAACCGCACGCTGCGCGACCGCGACACGCCGGTACGCTGTACGCGTGGAATGCAGAAACAGACGTTTGAGGAGCGTGGGCTGCCGTATGTCTCGACGCTTGCGCAGCAAAATCTCACGGACTTGTATGAATTGCTACAGTGGAATCGCGATCACGGAATTAGCTTGTACCGATGTACGTCATCGCTTATTCCATGGAACTCCCAGTTCGCTCTCAGTGAGCTTCCAGCATACGACGAAATCCAGCGTCTCGCACGACGATGCGGCGACCTGATTAAAGAAAATAAAATGCGTTTTACATTTCATCCTGACTACTGGTGCAAGCCGGCGAGTGAGTCAGCCGAGACTCGAGCTCGGGCCCGGAGAGCGATCGAGTATCACGCAGAGTGGTTCGACTTGCTCGGATTACCGGCTACTCCGTACTACGGTATCACCGTCCACATCGGCGCTACGTACGGCGATATTGGGGCAACTGCCGAGCGCTTTCAGGCGTTTGTCGATGCCCTCTCGAACGACGCACGAGCACACGTGACGGTGGAAAATGATGACAAAGAAAGCCTGTGGAGTGTACCCCAGCTCGTCGAACGGATCAGCGACCCGACTGGCGTCCCCGTCGTTTTTGACTATCATCACCACTCGTTTACTGACCGCGGATACAGCTATCGGGAAGCCTTTGAGATGGCAGCAGACACGTGGCAAGACGTTCGGCCGATGACTCACTACTCCGAGCCGGCATGCCTCCGTGATCCGACGGTGCGTCCACAAGCACACGCCGAGTTCGTGAGCGATCTGCCAGCGTGGCTCCAGTCAGCAGCAGATGTGATGATCGAAGCTGACGGCAAAGAACGCGCCGTGCTCCAGCTGCGTGACGCCAAGGCGTGACGAAACAACGCATACGCGACGGCGGACGTGACAAGCCGATTCCGAACGGTGATACAGGTGCGTTGCGGAGGCCCCTGGATAGGCCTCACGTGCGTGTTCATTCTCGGTTAAGCGAGTGAACGCGAGTGGAACGACCGTGGTTCGACTCTCGCACCCGACCTTCCTCGTTCGAGTGACTGTCGACTCCTCACCCGGTCCTCGCCGGCTCTGAGGCGATGACGCCGTCGGTCATCCAGCAGCCGTCGTAGCCGGCCGACCCACCCGTAATCGACCCGTCTTCGGCGCCGATTTGCCGAAGTCGGAACGTGTAGTTAGCCGTAACGGTCCCGTTCTCCCGCGTCACCACACGGATCTCAGCGACGTCGCCATCGACCCGTTCGGGGACGTATTCCGCGCTGTCGTACGAGAGCATCGGGGCGTACGTCGGCGTCTGAAAGAGGTCGACGAATCGCGCGAAACTCCCGACCGTTCGGCGATTTCCCGGGGACGCGAACCGGCGCGTCGTTCGGATGCCGTCGTTCGTCGTCGGGTCGTTCTGCCGAAGCGCGTTCATCTGAATCTGTACGACGAGCAGCGGTGGACGGTCACAGGTCGGCTCCAGCGACGTGCTTCGAGCGGCGACGGTGCCGTCTGCTAGCTCCGCGTCCCCGCCGTCGACACGCTCGGCCGAGCCGTTCGAGCCGACGCCGTCGGCGTAGTAGTGCGGCGGCGACTCACCCTCAGCCGTGGTGTCACCCGCGTCAGTCGCACCGTCGGGCGGGTCGGTCGAGGGATCGTCGTCGACTGGTCCGCCGCTGTTGCGGTCGTTGAGGTCACCGATCTCGCCGAAGTCACCGAGATCACCGACCCCACCGAAATCGCTGACACCGTCGTCGGTGACGAGCGTCGCAGCTCCGCCGATCGCTACGAGCATCACCACGGCGGCGACGATTACCACCGGCCGTCGGGTAATTCGACCGTCTCGACCACGCAGGGCGTTCCGCCTGTCTGCGTTCCCGGGTGGCCCGGTCGCTGTGACGTCCGCCTCGTCCGCGCTCAACCCGGGGTGATCCTCCCGCTCCGGCCCAGACGACGGGGCGTCGGTCGTGTCCACGTTCTGCGTGTGGCCATTGGCCTCGTCTCGTGCTGTCGTCGATCCGTCGTCGTTTCCTGTCGACTCACCCACTGCATCCCCGCTTCGTGTGGGCGTGACGGCGGGGTACGCCGCCGACCGGAGTGACACGCCGAGGGCGTCGACGCACAGTCGTTCGCCCGTCGCCGGTGTGAGTTCGTAGAGGAGTCGATTGCGGAGGTCGTCGGGGGTGTAGACCGCGCGTCGGGGACCTTGGTCGCCGCGAGGGGTATCGTCGGGATCGTTTGCGGTGTCGGCCGTCCCGTCTTCGAGCGTGTCCGTGGCGTCTCTCGACGCGACCACGACCACGTCGGCCGTGATACCCTCCGTCTCCTCACCCGTGAGGTCCTCGCGTTCGGTCGTCGCGGCGGCCACCGTCCTGAGACGGGTTACACGACCGTCAGCGGCGTGGACGACGACGAGTGGCGGATCCACCGTGACCGACGCGGCCGTCTCTGCCCACAGGTCGCCGACGAACGCGGCGAATGCCTCCGTGCCGAGTTCGGCGACCGCCTCGTGGAACTGCTCGCGCGGTATTGGAGCAGCCCCGCTCACGGTCGGGTCCTCATCTGTGATCGTGAGTATATCACCCACGCACTTGCCGCTTCCGACGGCTCTGGATTGTGCGGGTAGTTGGCTCGACTGGCCGATCGATAGGCTAGCTGCCGCTCGGGGAATCCGCGATCTTTATCGCACGGAGCGCCTCTTCGTGTCCACGTACGCGTATGAACAGACGTCAATTCGTCACCGGCGCGATGGCCGCGGGCACGACGACGATCGCCGGCTGTGGTGGGTCAAACGACACGCAAGCGGCGTCACCCGAGAATTCCGAACCGGCGGCTGAAGACCAGTCTACGGCTGAGGAACCGGCGTCGGGGCTGGTGACAGCAACACTGGAGACGAGTATGGGTGACGTTGCCGTCGATCTCTACGGCAACCGCGCGCCACGAACCGTAGAGAACTTCGTCGGCCTTGCGACCGGGACGCGAGCGTGGAACGATCCCGAGACCGGTGACCGCGTCGACGGCGAGCCGCTGTACAAGGACGTCCTCGTACATCGCGTCATCGACGGCTTCATGATCCAGACCGGCGATCCGACCGGCACCGGTCGCGGTGGACCCGGCTACCAGTTCGCCGACGAGTTCCACGAGGACCTCCGTCACGATGGACCCGGCGTGCTCTCGATGGCCAACTCCGGTCCAGACACCAACGGGTCACAGTTCTTCATCACGCTCGCGGCGACGCCACATCTCGACGACCGCCACTCGGTCTTTGGTCAGGTCACCGACGGGATGAGCGTCGTGCGTGCTATCGGTGCGGTAGAGACGGACGCGAACGACCGGCCGGTCGACCCGGTCGTGCTCGAATCGGTCGCCGTCGATCGGTGAGCCGGCGCGCCGGCAGGGTGTGTCACCCACCAGGCGGCGACCGGTGAGCGTGCATCGAGAGCCAGTCGAGGGGCGTAGTTCGTGGGTCAACCGTCGGTCCGTCATCGGTGTCTCCCGTCTCGTCGGCCCGGCGGTACGTCGTCCCGTTCGCTAAGGCACGGAGGCGCTTTCGCGCGGTCTCAGTGCCGGCGACCAGTGGCGCGGTGTCGTACGCCTCGTCGCCGAGTTGTGTGAGTCGCGGCACCGGCTGGGTCTCGACGGGCAACACCGCTGTGTCGGCCAAGTACGCCGCCGTATCGGTGGGTAGTTCGGTGGCGTCTTGCTCCGGCAGATCGTCGTTTGCGACGCTCCTGTACGCGACGTCGGTGCGAGTGAGTGCACGCTTGACCGCACGGTCGCGCCCACGGGCGAGTTGCGAGTGGTCGTGGTTCCACACGACGCGGTCGGCCTCGACGGCGTTTGCGATCCGGCGGACGACGTCGGTCGGGTCACCGTGTTGTATCACGAGGTCACTTCCTCGGTCCTCGTACCACGCACGGAGCGCGCGGAGCGACCCAAGCATGAACGCCACCCCCAGTCCGTCGGCGTGTGTCAGTATCGCGTCATCCAAGACGAACACTGGGACGACGCCGCCACCGTCTCGTTTCGCGGCGGTGAGAGCGGTCGAGAGTGCCGGATTCGGATGCGGCCGAAGGTTACGGCGGTGCCAGTACACCTGCATACGTTCTGTAACGAGCGCGGCAGTGAGAAGGGTTGTGACGTGGGTGTCGATGACCAGCTGGACCAGCGTGTGTGTCGGTGCGGTCCCCGAGGCGGTCGCTCACCGACTTCACAGCACCGATGAGTGGGCCCCTAAGGCGCTTCACCCAGGCCATACACCGCGGTGGCGCGCGCCTCGCGGGCCGCGGAGCGTGTCCGCGGGCGCGTGCGAGGGATGAGCGAGGGAGCGAAGCTCCCGAGCGAATCGGCTGGGGAGGGTGTGGCACAGTTGGTGCCCGGGCGTCGCGGAGTCCTGGTGACTGTACAGTGGTGAGAACGTGATCGCGTGTCGGTCGACCTCCCTATCCGTTCGACAGTCGAGAACGGTATTATCCCCGAAGGGACCCCGCGCGACGAACCTCGTCCGCAACTAGCGATCGCGCCTCCCCTCGGATATCCCGATGGATCGAGACGTGGTTTTTCGCGATCTGGGTGTACCAACAACGGTCGGTGAATGGTCTGTACGGCGCAGATAACGTTCTCTCACCACGCTCAGGTCTCAGCAACGAACATACGAACCCGCAGGGCGTCTCCGTGGGTCGATAAGCGACGCCTCCAAGCGCGAGGAACCCTCGGCGTTCACGCCGGAGAAAATGGCACACCGCAGTCACGACGCCGAACCACCAGCCGAAGGCAAACCATCGTGGTGCGATCCTCCGAACGTGATGTCAATCAGGGCTGCTGGATGGGCCGGCGGGTCTCAGTGAGGCGTCGAAAGTTGTCGAAGAGCTGCGTACTCTTTTGTGCAGCCTCGACGGACTCGTCGGTGATTCCGTTGAGCACGGATTGGAGCTGGTCGTCCGGGAGGTCTTTACCCTCCGTCACCCAGACGGCAGTCTCGCGGTCGTACTCCGGGTGAAACTGGACACCGTAGGTGTGGTCCAGGCGGAACGCTTGCACTCCG
>Ga0209946_1001256_pt1 | contig 10278 bp, 14 predicted proteins | sample SalPon2_A_H2O_MG_FD_185704 | JGI IMG/M metagenome (GOLD analysis project Ga0209946, IMG submission 185704) | Salt pond water microbial communities from South San Francisco under conditions of wetland restoration - Salt Pond MetaG R2_A_H2O_MG... | ecosystem: Environmental > Aquatic > Non-marine... | reverse complement strand
CAAAAACGAGTACCGACTCCGTTCGGGCGACCGAAGCGCAGACTCACAGTCCTTGCAGGGAACCGGTGGGGTGTCCGGATCAGTGGCCGACTGATACTGCGGAGACTCTTCGGAATCCATCGTGAACCGTACCCGGATAGTCGGTTGCCAGATGGGTAAATGGTCGGTCTGAGAATTGTGTGGGAGTCTCTTGGTATTCCGAACGGGCGTGACAGTTCGATCCCGCTTCGGGGGTCACCGTTCTGCGATCCTCCCCGCTGGCGCGGGGGCACCTGCGCTCTAGAGGGGGAAACACAGCACTGACCGCATTTCAAACTGCGTTCGCAACGCCAACGCACAAACCGCTGCCGAGTGGCTCGAGTCGTTCGCTTTCGCATGGAACCGGCTTCTCTGAACACTCCCCCTCGTCGAGGTCGACGAACAAGTGAAAACAGCATCTCGTGAAGTGTTCTATGACACTCTCGGGCCTAGGTTTTAGCAACGGGCGGACCATTGATCCTCCGATGGGGCAGCGTGGTGTGGACGACTTCTCGTTCGGTGCCGTCGAGCCGCCGCCGTGTCGCCAGCCGCTCGAGGTGATCGAACGCGACGACGAGTGGGTCGTTCGCGAGTACTACCCGACGGAGGACGCTGTCGAAGAGCAGATCCGCACGTTCGGCACACACGCGGATCGGATCGATGCGATGCGGCAGGCCCGGACCACGATGGAGCGCGGGCAGTACCCGTGCGTGGTCCGATGGGACACACACAATAGCGTCGGCGGGTTGTACTGGAATCCAACCTTCGAGACGGTTATGGTCGAGTACAGCGACCTGCTCAGGGAGTGGGTTGTCGTACCGAAAGACGACCATTTCGTGTTCCAGACTGCGGGGTCGACGAGTACCGCCTTCCAGCTCGGGAAACTGGTGCTCGAACGCTTCGACTTCAAGACCGCCGAGTTCTACGCGCGCGACGGGACTCTCGAGGCGGAGCGTGACCACCGCTTCCTCCGGCACGAGATCGCCCAGTCGGGCGTCCGGTTCAATCGCGGGCCACTCCCCGAGAGCGTCGAACACCCGGCACCGGCGTCGGCGACCACTGCGGTAGACGACGCGGACGACGATGAGGACCCCTCCCCATCCGAGGACGGTTCCATGACCGCAATCAGTTCGATCGCGCCAGTTGTCCCCGACATCACCCGGCTGAAAGCCATCGACACCGAGGGCGTCCTCCACCAGTACGAGACCCCCTGGGAGGGAGATACTGCCCGGATCTGGATTCTGGATCCCGACTTCGACGATCACCGAACTGCCCTCCACGCGTTCGGGACCGCCATCGACGACTGGGCCGACCTCGCGAGTCACGACGGGGTCGTCTCGATCCACGAACGAGACGCTGATCCGTCGGCGTGGGTGATCTACGACGCTACCGGCACGCCGCTGTCGACATGCCGGGAGAAGCTATCGACTGCGGAACAGCTCTGGATACTCACGCAACTGGCGGACGTAACGCAGGAAGCTCAGCGACGGAGTATCTACCGGACCACGCTCGCGCCTTCGCGCGTCATGGTCAGCAGGGCCGAGTCGACGCGGGACCGCTCGTACATTGACACCAGACTGAACCGGGGGGAGGCGGAGCACTCGATCTCGACCCGGATTGCGAGTCCCGGTATCGAACGGCGCGTCCGCGATAGACTCGGCCGGCGGACCGGGAGTCGATACATGGCACCGGAACAGCTCCAGAACGAAGTTACGTCCACTACACCCGTCTATCGGCTGGGTGCGGTCACCTACTGGTTGCTCACCGGGTACGAACCGTTCCACGACCGGCAGGCATACACGAACGCACTCGCGGCCGGCGAGATAACGCCGCCACAGGAACTCGCGGAGCTCCCCGACGGCGTCGGTGACTGTATCCAGCAGGCGATGCGGGCCGATCCGGACGACCGATTCCGGACGGCCAAACAGTTCGCCGAACGACTCATCAAGCGGTTCGATCGCTCGTGAGCTCCCGTCGGACCTGCGATATCCGGCGTTTGCGCCGTCCGGCCTCACAGGCCGCGGCCGAGGACGGAATCTTCGGAACTCGCAAAGACGACGAGGGCCGTGATTTCGTCCGCGATGTCGAAGAAGTCGTGTTCGGCACCTTGTTCCACGTAGACGACGTCACCCTCATCGACGGCATACCGCTCGTCTTCGACGTGAACCATCCCCGACCCGGAGATGATGAAGTAGAGTTCGTCAGTTTTGTGCGGCGTTTTTGGCTCAGGGTTGGGGTACCGGGCGAGTTCGACGCTCAGCGCGTCCTTGCTCAGTACTTCCAAGTAGTTCGTGGATTCCTGCTCGAGTTGGTCGAGTAACTCGGTCGTCGAGATGTGGGTCATCGGGAGTACATATCAGCTGCATGGAGGATGAATACTTTGATTCCGTGCACAAGCCGTCGCTGTCGAGCTCGTGCCCTCGATTTGTCACAAGCGCTACTGACCCATTCAGCCCGTGTCAGAAGCGGCGTGCAAGATGTGAACCGCCTCAGGGTCGAGCCCCGAGGCACTCGCCTTGCCTATCTGCAGAATTCGACGACGTGGGTCCCGAATGCGAAGGGGCCAACAGCGAAGCTTCCGATCGAAAAATCCTAACAGAAAAAACGCCCGCCGACAAGGCCCGGCTGAAAAGATGCCTGCGGAGAGCACACCAAGACTGAACGTTCCTGCGGCGAGGACTCCGGAGGCGAACTGCCCCGCGGCAAGGACCGCGTATCCTTCCACAGTATAGATACCGGCCAGCGTCAACACCCACGCAATCCCCAACAACCCAAGCGCAACGATGCCACCGGCGTTTTGCCGGGCTACGTCCATCCGTTCCGATTCAGAGGATGCTCGCGTGAACTACTCACGAAACCGAAACTCAGTCCGAACAGCAGCCGACGGTCCGATGTCTGAGTGGCTCAATCCCCGGTCCGCAACTCCCGTACTTTCTCGATGTTCCACTCGTAGCCGTTCCCGTCCTCCGGTGTCTCGAGGACCATCGGCTTCTCGCGAAGAGCATCGTGGTTGACGAACTGGCGAAAGCCCGCTTCACCGATTTCACCCTCCCCAATGTGCTCGTGTTCGTCTTTTTCGGAGCCGAGCGGGTGCTTCGAATCGTTGAGGTGGAGATACTGCACGTTCTCGATGCCGACGGTCGACTCGACCTCGTCGACGAGATCGTCCATCGCTGCTTCGTCGGTGAAGTCGTATCCCGCAGCGAAGAGGTGGCAAGTATCGAGGCAGATCCCGAGATCACCGTACTCGTGGGCTGATCTCTCCACCATGTCGTCGAGGTCGTCGAGTCGCTTGCCGACGGTGGTACCCTTTCCGGCCGTGTTCTCCAGCAGAAGCGTCACGTTGCTCGGTACGTCGACCTCGGACAGTCGCTCACCGATATTCTCGATGCCGGTTCCCTCGCCGGCGCCGGTATGCGCTCCGGGGTGGAACACGTAGTACGGGATTCCCAACGTCGCCGCCGCATCAAGTTCGTCTTGGATGCAGTCGAGCGACTTACGGGCGAGGTCATCCTTCGGCGTCGCGAGGTTGATGAGATATGTGCCGTGGACGATCCACGGGCCGACGTCCTGTTCGTCAACCGTGTCCCGAAACGATTCGGCCTCTGTCTCGTCGATTTCGCGGGTCGCCCATCCTCAGGGAGAGCCGACGAAAATCTGCCCGCAGGTTCCGCCCAGTTCCACCTCGTGGCCGACGGCCGCCTCGAATCCATCCGAGATCGAGACGTGGGCACCGATTCTGAACATACTCGGACAATACGATGCTCGCCGTTAACGTTTCGTGAGAACACTGCCACGGGCAGGTGGCGACGCCAATCAGAGGATCACCAAGCTGTGAGACTCACTTTCGCCGGATGGAAGAAAGTAGCCGTAGGATTGCGATCTAGTTCAAACGGACCCCGGCGAGGAACATCCCCCACCGACGGCTGCTGTGGTCTTCGACCACGCTTTCGTCGGACGGAGCCGCTACCCCCCGTCCCCGGTCGTTCCAGAGAAGTGAGAACGCTACGCAGGATTAATTACTTGGATGAACAACATGTATCGCGTCATGAGCGAGTCCGACAGCGTCGACGAGGCGGTGCAGCGAGTCAGGGATACCTTCGAGAACGTGGTCAACGAAACCGAAGAGATGAGCGAACAAGCAAAGGAGAGCGTCGAGGACGCCATCGAAGATCTCGAACAGCGAATCGAGTCACTCAAAGACGGCGAGTAAGCACGCCGACCCCAAACAGCTGTGACGAGCAGTCTCGAAGCCGAGTCGCGATAGTGTGAACGACGGGACGTGACGGAGCATTCGGTTCGAAATTACGATGCAGAGCGTCACTCGACGAGCCGTCAGATCTCGAAAACGGACCGTACGTCGTCGAGTGAGCGGACGTTCAGAATAGTGCTCGCTTCACACCACCCGCGGCGGGCCTGCGCGATCCCGAGGTGCATGAAATCCAGTTCGCCGGCCGTGTGAGCGTCCGTACTGACGACGTACGAGACGGTATCGCGATACTCCTTGACGGACGCCCAATCGAGGTCCAGTCGTTCGGGCTGGGCGTTGATCTCGATCGCGACGTCCTCCTCGGCGGCCGTTTCCATCACCGTCTCCATATCGAGATCCAGCGGCTCTCGCTCGTTGAGCAACCGGTTCGAGGGGTGTGCGAAGATATCGACGGGGAAGTCCTGCAGCGCAGTGACCACTCGCTCGGTTGGATTCGACGGATCGCTGTGCATCCCCGCGACGATCAGATCACAGTGTTCGTACCAGTCGTCCGATAGTTCCAGCCCCGCGTCGGTAATTTCGGCCTCGATTCCCTGAAGAACCGTGATGTCGAGGTCGGCGTTCACCGTCTCGATGTCCGTCCGCTGTTCCTCGAACAAGTCGTGATCGAGTGTGCTGGGAATCGGCGCGTTCGGCCCGTGATCGGTAACGAGGATGTACTCGAGGTTTCGCTCGGCTGCGGCCTCGGCCATCTCGCGGACGCTGTGAGACCCGTCGGAGTAGTCGGTGTGCAGTTGTAAGTCGCCGCGAACCTCGTCCAGTTCGACCAGATCGGGGAGTTCTCCCGTGGCCGCCGCGTCGACCTCACCCGTGTCCTCGCGGAGTTCTGGCGGAATCCAGTCGAGGTCGAGCGTGTCGTAGACGTCGTCCTCTGTTTCCCCGGCGAGGCGCTCGCCAGCGCGTCGTTCGCCCTCTCCATCGTCGACGTCACTGACGTCGAAGAGACCGTATTCGTTGAGCTTCCAGTCGCGGTCGATCGCCCGATTCCTGAGCGTGATGTTGTGGTCCTTCGAGCCGGTGAAGTAGACGAGGGCCGCGCCGTATTCCGTCTCGTCGACGATCCGAAGATCCATCTGGAGGTCACCGGAGACGACGACCGACGACTTCGTCTCGCCTCGAGAGAGGACCTCGTTCACGTCGTCGTGCGTGCAGAAGCGCTCCATCGCTGTCTTCGGATCGGACGCGGTCGCCAGGATGTCGATATCGCCGACGGTGGGTCGACGCCGTCGGAACGAGCCCACGATGTCCACTTGGTCGAAGGCGTCGGCGTCGTGAAGCCGGCTTTCGACGTCCCGGGCGATCGGGAACGCTCGACCGAGAAGCATCCGCTCCTGGCGTTCTTTCGCCCGATCGATGTGATCGAGGATGTTCTGCTGTGACTTCTCGCCGAACCCGTCGAGGTCGGCAATCTCTCCCTCCTCGGCAGCGTGCTCGAGGTCGTCGAGCGTCCGGACATCGAGTTCGAGGTACAGTTTCTTGGCCGTCTTCGGGCCGACGCCCTCGACGCTCGTGAGCGCCTCGATGTCGACTGGAAGGTCCGCTTTGAGGTCCTCGTAGTACTCCAGTTCCCCGGTTTCGAGATACTCCGCGATCTTCTCGCTGATCGACTCCCCGACGCCTTCGATCTCTTCGAGTTCCCCGCGCTCGTAGATGCCTTCGACGTCTTCCGAGAGCGACTCGATATTCCGTGCGGCCGTCCGATAGGCGCGCGGCTTGTACTCGACCTCCTGGATTTCGAGGAAATCCGCGATCTCGCGGAGCGTAGTGGCGATCTCTTGGTTTTTCATCCCGAACTGATCCTCCTTGCACCGACTATCGCAGTCGTCAGGTAATAAACACGATCGTCAACGCAGTCGGTTCGTCGCCGGGTGCCGCCTGCGTTCGTTCCGGGTCGTCGCTCGCGAAGTGTTCGCCCGAGCGTTTGAGCCGTGCCGGACACGAAAGCCCGCCCGTGCAGTAGTGGCTCGGCCCGCGCTTCTCGACGTCGTTTCCACAGATCGGGCACTCATCGGGCAGGTGGAAGTAGCGCTCGCTGTGGGACCCGGCGACTTCTCTACGTCTGGGATGACGTCGCCAGCACGCTCGACCCGGACTTCGTCACCGACGTTCACGCCGAGATCCGCGAGTTCGTCTTGATTGTGGAGGCTGGCCCGCGACACCGTCACGCCCCACACCTCTACCGGGGCGAGCAGCGCCACCGGGGTGAGTCGCCCCGTCCGTCCGACCTGGACGACGATGTCCTGAACGTCGGTCGTCTCGGTCCGGGCCGGGACCTTGTAGCCGTAGGCCCGCCGGTAGGAAGCCCCACCCTCAAGCGCGAGCCGTCAGGCGAGCGGTAGGATGGGGGAGTTCACTCGTAGTAGCTCAACCGCTCGACGACCTCCGCGAAGGCAACGTTCTGTCTCACGTCGGTAATCTCGATCTTGACTCGTTCACTCTCGTCAGTATCGGGGACGATCACGACGAAGCCACGTTCGACCCGGGCGATACCATCGCCCTGTTCGCCGATGTCTTCGATCTCGACGTCCCGAGTCTCACTCTCCTCGACTGGTGGTTCCGGTGTGTCGCGTTCCCGCTGTGATTCCGTTTCAGCCTGCTCAACGGGTCTTGGCTCACTCTGAGCCGGTGAAGACACGAGTGCGACACGATACGTCTCCCCTTCCCGTAGATCACCTAATTGCAGTTCGCGTTCGGGAACGTCGATCACATACGAGCCGTCCTGTTCCTCAATCGAAGCCGAGAACAGGCATTCGAGTTCTTCAGAGATCTCCATTAGTTGGCCTCCCGGCAGAATAGCGGGGCTGACCACTTGATTCCGCGGTCGCGCCGGTACGCCGAATTCACTCGGGACTCACGACATCGTCGCAACCTGGACATTCCGCCCAAATTCCAGTCGTCCCGTTGTCCGTCTCGGATTCAACCAAGATGTGTGCGGCAGAAATGTCCGTATCACACTCCGGACCTCGCCCGTAGTCCGGAGTCTTGCGGGTCATCAGGGGAAGGAAGGACGCGTGTGACGAGTCCCTTCCAGTCGCCCGTAGGACGATGCTCTGGTGTGAAGGTCGATCGATTCGGCAAATTTGCCGACGAAACCGTGTTCGTCCCACTCACCGTTTCCCGATGGCCCGAGTCAGCTCGCAGACTCGTCGTCGAGAGTGTCGGCGAACTCGCCGAACCAGGGCTACCCGACCAGACTCACGGCCTCGACGGACGACTCGACTTCGAGGGTACCGCCGAGACTGAAGCCAGCGAGTGAACCGCAGACCGCCCGACTCGCACGCTGTATCCAGCACGACTGCCGAAAGACAGCCTCTATGGAGGGTTTCGGCAGGTCCGAACGGACCGATTCACGGGGAGTGTCCCCTGTATCACTGCCATCAGACGTAGCACGGCCACCTCCATTCCTTGACTATTCATATCTACGAGGCAGTTCCCGAGAGATGAGAGTTGTCGATCTATTAAACACGTTGCTCGTTCTACACGATGTCATGGGAGAACTCGAAACGGAAGCGCAGAAAACACGAGGTGAAGTTGCCTCCTATCTCCGTCGATTGGCCGATCAGCTCGACGAAGGTGGCGCCGTGACGCTCGAACTCGGGAATCAACGCGTTGAGCTTGATCCCGTCGATCCGATCACGTTCAAACTCGAAGGGGAATCGGACTGGACCGAGGGCGACACCGAAGCCAAACAGAGCATCGAATTCGAGTTGGTGTGGCGGCAGGAAGCACAGACCGCCGAAGAGGGATCACTGAATATCGAACGGACAGAGGGTAAGTGACCCCGTGACAATTTCCGGGGATTTGGCACCACTACGGTAGCGTAATCGAATCCCACGTGAGGACAACCGGAGATGGACGACTCCATGCTCGTTCCGACCGACGGTCGAACACGAAATTCCCCACGAGGAAATCCGGTCCGACGCCGCGGACCGGACCGGCGACGCCGAGGGCACGGGGTGAGTCGATGTCGGTAGACGAGGCACGACAAGAACACGCCGGAGCGACCGGCCTCTCCGTCGGGAGTCCGTGGACGTTCTTTGCAGTCACCTACGCAGTCACGTGGGCGTGCTGGCTTCCGGCCATCGTCTTCGACGTTTCGTTCAGCACCGTCGAAGGTGTCGCGTTGCTCGTCGCGGGACTCGCCGGCCCCGGTCTCGGTGGGATCGGGTTCACGTACCTCGTCTACGACGACCGGGGGCGTGCGGACTTCTGGACCCGTCTCCGGAGCGTTCGTCGGATCGGTCTGCGGTGGTTGCTCGTCATCGCCACCGTGCCACTCGCGTTGAGCCTCCTCGCCGCGGGCGTCGACCGACTGTTCGGTGGCGTCGGGGCGACGTGGGCCGAGGGCGTCGTCGGAGTCGCCGCCAACCCGCTCACGATCCTGCCGACCCTCTTTTTCGTGACGCTCCCGCCGTTGCTGGAGGAACTCGGCTGGCGCGGCTACGCACTCGACCGACTCCAACTACGCTGGTCGGCCCTCGTCTCGGGCCTCGTCCTCGGCGTGGCCTGGTCGCTGTGGCACCTCCCGCTGTTTTTCGTCGCCGACACGTACCAGTCCGGACTCGGGGTCGGAACGCCCGAATTCTGGCTGTTTTTCGTCAGCGTCGTCCCGCTCTCGATGGCGCTGTCGTGGGTCTACAACAACACGTCGCGGAGCACCCTCGCGGCCATCCTCTTGCACTCCTCCGCCAACGTTTCGGGTGAAATCGTCGCGATAACCCCGAGAGCGGACGTGTACAACGTCGGGCTCTGGGTGCTGTTCGCCGTCGTGATCGTGGCGATTTGGGGCGCAAACACCCTCGCCGGCGCCGACGAGGTGCCGACGCCGCCACGTCCGGCCCGGCGATAGGTCGGCGTCGACCCGCTCTCGGCGTGACTCAACGGGATGCTCGAGAGCGCGTGCTGAACACCGGACGCGTTCTCGACCGCCAGTCGCTCACAAGCGATGGTGACCGTCCGAGGAGATGTTTCGACGACTGTACGAACATTCGACAATTGGACGCGAACGCCTTACGTGACCCATCAGCTACTCGCTGTTGTGATGGCTCGCACACGTATTCGATTGGCGCCCAGAACTGACGGTCTTGAGGAGGCGCGATAGTATGCGACTCCCAATTCCGAAGAACAAGCTCGTGGCATTCACACTCGCCGGAGCACTACTGTCCGCGGTTATCGCCGGTGGCCTCGCGTTCCCGATTCCGGGTGTGACGGCACCGGGGGATACTGGGAGCGACTCCGGGACGGAATCGACGGGAGCACCGCAGGCCGCTGCCGATGCGCCGACGCCGAATGAGGACTTCACGCCGGCGGTGCAGACGCGGACTGGTTACGAGGGCGAGGAACACGAGGAGTACGAACACGACGACGACGAGGACGAACATGAAAAGCGAGAGGGGGAACACGACGACGAGGATGAGGATGAAGCGGAGTGAGATGATCGAATGAGTGTGTTGTCGTCGGTGTACGAACGAACGGGCGAGGCACACCGTGAATTCGAGTGCTGTGACACGCAGTTCGTGATTCGTGCGACCGGCGTTCGGGCGACGACTGGCGTCGATGCTACACAGCAGACGGTACGGCGGCTCGAAGGGGAATTAAACGCATTCGACGAGAAGAGTGCCGTCAGTCGACTCAATCGGACGGGATTCGTCGAGAACGAACACGTGGCCCGCATCGTGCGCCGCGGACTGGAGTACTACGAACGGACGAACGGCGTGTTCGACATCCACCAAGGCCGTGTCGAGTGCGACCTCAAGGCGTTCCTCCGGGATGACCGGCAGTCGCTCCCAGAGACCTTCGACACGGGCGAGATCGAACTCGATGGGGCGCGGGTCAGAACCGACCATCCGCTCGACCTCAACGGACTAGCGAAAGGCTACATCGTCGATCGAGCGGCATCGACGCTCTCGGGCGTCGGTCGACGTGGGTTCGTGAGCGGCGGTGGTGACATGTCTCCGCCGCCCGGTCCGGTCGCCGTGGAGAGTCCCTAC
>Ga0209946_1001254_pt1 | contig 10285 bp, 6 predicted proteins | sample SalPon2_A_H2O_MG_FD_185704 | JGI IMG/M metagenome (GOLD analysis project Ga0209946, IMG submission 185704) | Salt pond water microbial communities from South San Francisco under conditions of wetland restoration - Salt Pond MetaG R2_A_H2O_MG... | ecosystem: Environmental > Aquatic > Non-marine... | reverse complement strand
ATCAACCACCCACATGCACCGGAACAGTGAGACGACACACAACACAGCAGCCGCGGAGAAAGGTTAACGCCCCCCGAAGCGTACTACTCAATATGAACTTGTCGGGGATTCGTCGGCACACCCCCGCGTCTGCCGCGGCGCGCCGTGAGGCGGCCGTGCTCGCCCCGGTCGTCGCGCGCGACGGCAAGGCCCACCTGTTGTTTACCAAACGGGCCGCACACCTCGGGCGTCACCCCGGACAGATGAGTTTCCCCGGTGGCGGACGCGAGCCGTCGGACGCCTCCCTGAGCGACACGGCGTTGCGCGAGGCCCACGAAGAGATCGGCCTCAGACCCACGGAAGTCGACGTCCTCGGCCGCATCGACGACGTCACGACCACAAGTGACTACGCGGTCAGGCCGTTCGTCGGCGTCGCACCCGACCGCGAGTACGTCCCCGATGAGTCTGAGGTGGCGGAGGTCGTAGTGCTCCCAGTCGACGCGTTCACCGATCTGACAAACTACGAGTCAGAGCGCAGGGTCGGTCGTGACGGCGACCCACACCGACTCCACTTCTTCCACGTCGACGGCTACCTCGTCTGGGGGGCTACCGGCGGCATCGTGGTGCAACTACTTGAGCGGACGACTGACTGGCAGGCGCCGCCGACTCCCGACCGGGTTGTTGGTCCCGACGCTGACCTCCCAACCTGAGCGAATTGGCGACGGGGACGACCCACCTGCGACAGCCGAGCGTGCCGAGTGCGAACGGCTGGATTCAAGTCCGCGGCCGGGGTAGCGGCTCGTATGCAACCAGGCGATCGCGTTCGCGCCGAGCGCGGCGACGTCACGAACGAGGGGGTGGTGATGCCGTCGACGACAGACGAGCACCTCGTGCTCAAGCTCGAGGGCGGGTACAACGTCGGCATCGACCGCGCGGCGGCGACGACCGAAGTCGTCGAGTCGGGTGCGCGCGCTGTCGACGACGGGGCCGGCGCGACCGACTCGAGCGAAATAACCTTCGACGACGACCTCCCGACAGTGGCGCTCATTTCGACCGGCGGGACGATCGCCTCGACAGTCGACTACCGAACGGGGGCCGTCACGGCTCGGTTCGACGCCGAAGACGTCCTGCGGGCCGTCCCGGAGCTCGCCGGGCGAGCGAACTACCGCGGCCGCGTCGTCGCCAATATTCTCTCTGAGAACATGGAGCCGGCAATTTGGCGCGACCTCGCACAGGCCGTCTCCGAAGAGGTTGAGAATGGCGCTGACGGCGTCGTTGTGATGCACGGGACCGACACGATGCAGTTTTCGGCGTCCGCGCTCTCGTTCATGCTCGACCTGCCGGTGCCGGTCGTCTTCACCGGGAGCCAGCGCTCTGCGGACCGCCCTTCCTCCGATAACGTGATGAACGCGGTGTGTGCCGTCGAGGCTGCAAAAGCCGACCACGCGGAAACGCTCGTGTGCATGCATGCGACCCCGAACGACGACCGCTGTGCGCTCCACCGCGGCACCCGCGTCAGAAAAAATCACACCTCCAGACGCGACGCCTTCGAGACTGTCGGTGCGAAGCCGCTCGGGACGGTCGCGTACGAGACTGCAGTTGAGGGCGGCGCCGACGGAGCGGTCGCGACCGAGGCCATCGAGTGGAACCGCGAACCGACGCGACGGGACGCCGACGCGGATCCAAAACTCGCGGTTGAGCTCGCTTCCGACGTTGAGCTCGTTCGGTTCACACCTGGGATGGACCCAGCTGCGTGGTCGTATCTCGACGGCAAAGCCGGCGTCGTCGTTGCGGGTACTGGGCTTGGGCACGTTCATACCGACCTGATCCCACGTCTTGAGTCGCTCGTCGCGGACGGAACGACCGTTGTGATGACGAGTCAGTGTCTCGCGGGGCGGGTTTGTGACCGGGTGTACGAGACCGGTCGTGACCTCCTCGATGCCGGCGTCATCGAAGCCGGCGACACCCTCCCCGGGACCGCCATGGTGAAACTCATGTGGGCGCTCGCGAACACCGAGGACCCGGCGGCCGCGATGCGCCGCGACATCGCCGGTGAACTCACGGATGAATCTCGTCCCTGGCGGTGAGGACCGCCGAGGTTCGTCCCTGGCGAATCTGAACATATGGCTCCGATAGGCTCAAGACGGGGACGCTCGTGAGTATTGGAGAGAACGCGTGATGAGCCGAGAACAGATCACTCCTCGTGACGACGCGGGCAACTTTCTCGCCCGAATGGCCATTGAAGCGCCGTCTGCACTGGTCGTCGCCGAGGCCGAGACAGGCACCGTCGTGGCAGTCAACGAGGCGGCGACGAGTCTGTTCGCGCGGAGTCGGTCGTCGCTCATCGGCGCCCACCAGACGGAGCTGCACCCACCGGCAGAAGAGTCGCGGTCCCGAACGGGCTTCGATGCGGTTCCGACGGATAACCAACAGCGGGTGTATGCGGACGAAGAGGAGGCGATACGGATCCTGCGTGGCGACGGTGAGGTCGTCCCAGTCGACGTCTGGTCGACGACAGTCACCCACCGCGATACGGCGTATGTTGTCGGCGTATTTCAGGATGCGACCGACCGCCTCGAACGGCAAGAGCGGCTCGAACGACAGGCCGCTGCGATGGACATCTCGCCGTCGGGGATCGCGCTGTTGAACGAGGAGGGTGTCTACACCTACCTCAACGAAGCGCACGTCACGATGTTCGGCTACGACGACGCCGAAGAACTCCTCGGCGGCAGCTGGCGGCAGTTCTACGACGACACGGTCGCAGAACACATCGAGCGCGAGGTGTTTCCGGTCCTCGAGGCCGACGGAACGTGGGACGGCGAACTCGTCGGCCAGCAAAAAGACGGCTCGCCGCTCACTCAGCGGGTCGCACTCAGCGTGCTCCCCGACGGTGGGCTCGCCTGCGTCAACATCGACCTGACCGAGCGAGAGCGAACCCGCGAGCGAATCGAAGAGACCCGTGCGCTCGTCGAGACAGTGATGACTGCTGCGGACCGCGAATCGGTCATCGAGTCGGTCATCGACGCCATCGCTGCCATCGTCGACCGGCCACTTGCGGGGTACTGGGCGCACGACGAATCAGCCGAGGCGCTGATCCCGGTCGAGGTGTCGACACAGGGGACCGACATCGTCGAGACGGTGCCGAGCTTCGAGCCCGGCGCGTCGGTCGCCTGGGAGGCGTTCGAGCGCGGGGAGCCGCGGTACTGTGCTGATCTTCGAGCCGAATCGACTGTTCACAACCCAGACACCCCGATCGGTTCGGAGTTCATCGTTCCAGTCGGTGACGACGGGGTGTTGATCGTCGGGTCGCCGTTGTCCGATGACGTTCCGAGTGAAGACCGTGAGCTGATCGTCATCATTGCCCGCCACCTCCAGACGGCGCTCACGCTGGCCAATCGCCGGCGGCGGCTGCAAGACGCCCGCGAGCGGATCGCAGCCGAACGGAACCAGCTCAAACAGGTCATCGACACGGTTCCACAGCTGATATTCGCGAAAAATCCCGACGGCGAGTTTATCCTCGCGAACGAGGCCGTCGCAGACGCGTATGGGACGACCGTCGACGGCCTTATTGGCTCGACTGACGCAGACTACGCGTCTGACCCCGAGGAGGTCGACGCGTTCACTGCCGATGATCGGCGCGTGCTTGAGACGGGTGAGTCGCTGTACCGGACCGAAGAGACGCTCACGGATGCAGCGGGGAACGAGCGAGTCCTCGAAACGTGGAAAATCCCGTTCTCGCCGGTCGAAAGCGACGACGAGGCGGTGCTCGGTGTTGCAAACGATATCACAGAGCTCACCGACGTACAGGCGGAACTGAAACGCCAGCGCCAGCTCACAAACCTCTACACGGTGAGCAACCGGGTGCTGCAGGCATCGACCTCATCGGACGCGTTCGAGGCGTGCGTCGCCGCGGTCGCAGACGTCGTGTCGAACGACCAAGTCGCGATCTACGCGCGCGACGAAGACGACGGCGCGCTCGTCAGGCGGGCGATCGCTGATGAGTCGACCGCCGGTGAGTTTCCGGCTCGTATCGAGCCCGGTCAAGGCGACGCGTGGCGCGCGTTCGGCAGCGACGAGCCGCAGTGGATCGACGGGGACCGCTTTGGTACCCAGCCGCACGAGTCGGGCGCAGACGGTCTCCTCACCGTATCGCTCGATGGTGCTGGCGTGCTCGCCGTCTCGGTTGACGACCGTGACCCGGAGCTTGAGTCGTTCATCGGCGCCGTCGCGAGGCAGGTGACTGCGGCGCTCACCCAGCTGCGCCAACAACGGTCGATTCAGAGCCTCTCTGATGACATCACGGAGAGTCGAGCGCGTGCAGAACAGTACCGTGCTCTCTGGGAGGCAGTCGTTGACGCCGTGGAGTCGATCGCCGATGCGCGGACGAGAGACACCGTGTACGACGCCGTGTTGGCGTTCGGCGAGGAGATTGCTACCTACGCGGTTGTCGGCACCTACGACTCCGTCACCGACCGCATCGATCCGACCGCGGTGTCGGCGGCGGGTGGCCCCGGAAAGCTGTACGACCGCGATGAGCGCTTCCCGGCTGTGGTTGCTGGCGCGACCGACACAACTCAACACGTCTCAGACAACGCTCCGGACGAGCACGGCGCGTGGGCCACACAGCTGTTGTACTTCGGCTACCGATCGTCGATCGCGGTCCCGCTGAGCCACCGTGGGACGGTCCACGGAGTCGTTGAGCTCGCGAGCCCGCGAGCCGACACGTTTGGTACTGACTGCCGGCAGGCAGTCGAGGCGATTGGAACGGCCGCAGGCGCACGACTATCGTCACTTGAGACAGGCGGACAGCGCGACGAGGCAGTGACGTTCGATATCGAGTGTCGTGACCCGCCGATCTTCTTCCCGGACCTGCCGCGTGAGGGGTCGGTGGTGGCGGATCAGACGGCGGTCGCCGGTGACGCATCGTTGTTGTTGAAAGGACACACCGACGGGTACACAACGTCTACCATCCGTTCGTACGTGGCTCAGACGCCGGGACTCGAACTTGAGTCGATAACGAAGACGGGGACCGGCACACACGATATCGAGCTCCGAGCTGTCAACACGCCACAGACAGACGTCCGAGCGCTGCTAGACGCCCTTGACCGCAACGAGACGCGACTCGTCGGTATCAGGGCCCGACCGGATGCGACGGTCTTCGGCTTCCATACGCGTGACCCGACGCGAATCGCTGCGGTCCGTGCGCAACTCGAAGCTCGCAGCGGCACGTGCTCGCTCGTCGCGAAGCGCCAGGTATCCGCGGAGGGAGGGCAATCAGCCGGTCGAAACGCCGCTGCTGACCTTACCGACCGCCAACACGAGATCCTCGAATCCGCGCTTCGACAAGGGTACTACGACGATCCTCGCGCGACGAGCGGCTCCGACCTCGCCGACCGCTTTGACGTCTCTTCTTCGACACTTCACCAGCACCTCCGCGCGGCGGAAGCGAAGGTCATCCGTGAGTTCTTCGACGAGTGAGCCGCGGACACTACCGAATATTTGAGGTATTCTCGTCGTCAACCACATATCTCTGTGGGTGGTGATATGTACGTGTATGCTGTGCTACTGTATATGAGAGAGTCTCAGTGCGTTGGTGTCGGCGCCGCCGGGGTGCCGACGCTGCCGGGCGCTGTGGCCGCGGTCGATCGAACGGGGGAGATGTAGCTGTGAGTCGGACACCCGACCGCGTGGTGAAGCTCTCGTACGAGTACCAGCAGCTCGTCGCTGGGGCGAACCAGATGGGCTCAACAGACGAGACGGCCGAGTCCTATGAGGCGTGGGTCGACCCGTCAGTGTACGCCGATGCGATTGGCGACTCACCGCTCGTCGAGGAACTGATAGACGCCGAGCGGTATCCGGGCGAGGCATTCGTCTCTGCGGTTGACCCCGACCCGGAGACGATCGTGCCGGCGTTCGCCGATGACGTCGCCATCGACTCGGGTGATATTGTCGGCGTCTCTGGACCGAGCACGCAGCTCTGTGATGATATCTACTACGCGCTGTTCCGGTCGGTCGCCGAAACGGGCGCGGTGCTCACAACGAAATATCCCGACGACGCGGTGCGAACCCGACTCCCGGAGGTCGATCCGATAGTCCTCGATTGTACTCCGGGAGCGACCGCCCGCGAGTGCGATACAGACGGGCTCAGTGAAGCGCTTCGGTGTGACGACCTCACTGCGATCGGTGTCGCCGCACAGTCGGCCACAGAGCGACTCGCCGACCGCGACCCGCCGCGTGTGTTCGGTGTATCGACGGTCACCCAACTGCGGTCACACCACGAGTCGCGGTCACTCGAACGGTTCCTCCACGAACTCGTCGGGCAGTGGCGCAACCACGACGTGGGTGGGCTGGTCCACGTCCCGCCGGTGCAAGACGACCAGCCGTACGGAGCCGCCCACTTCGACTACGTCGTCGAGGTGCGAGCCGACACAGCGTCGGTCGAAGCACGGGTCCGTGGAAAGCGCGATGTCGACCCATCCTGGCGGACGCTCGGGTCGTCTCGACTCGACGAAAGCTCGGCGCGACCGGCCGATGGGCATCGACTGACACCGGAGATAGCTCCGGAGTAGCTGTTCTCACCCCGGTCTCGCTCGTATCGTCAGCCGACGACCGCGTGATCGTCTCGGCGCTTCGATCAGCTACGATTCGCTACCGCCGACGAAGGAGCGACGGTCGGGCCACTCCCTGGGCGCGTCTCGCCGGTCGGGATCCACAAGACGACGCGCGTGCCGTCGTCAGTCGTCTCCACCTCAACGTCGCCCCCAAAGTGCGTGACGACCATCCGTACGGTCCACACACCGAGGCCACTCCCGTGGCTCAGCGGCGATTCATCTCCGGTTTCGAGCACCGATGCTTCCATCGACGGCATGCCTGGCCCGTCGTCTGTGACCACTATCTGTAGCCACCCGTCCTCGGGACGCGCCACCCTGACGTCTACCGTCGGATCCTGATTTGGATGCGCCTGGACCGCGTTGTCTACGAGCTCGCCGAGTGCGACGTCGATCAACCGTGGGATCGTCCCCGTCGCACCGCTCGTGTGGGCGCAGATGGTTGCCGCCGGGTGGCGGTCACACCGGTCGTCGACTACTTGCTGTGCGAGCGTCGCCGCCGGGATGCGGTCGACGTCCGCCGGCTGCGTGGCGATTGCCCGCTCTATCTGATGGATGTTCTCGGCGATGCGTTCCCACCGATCGAAGCCACGCTCGATTCGGTCGTGGTGGGTCGCCCGGCGGTCCGGGTCGGACGCGTCGACGAGCAGGTCCGTCCAGCCACGGAGCGCGTTCAAGTCGTTGCGGATATTGTGTCGCATCACGCGCTGGAGCACTTGGAGGTGTTGTTGTTGTCGCTTCTGTGCAGTAATGTCGTTGCCTTCGATGACGAGTAATGTCACGTCACCGTCGTCAGTTCGCACCGGCTTCACGGAGAAGTCGACGGTTGCGATCCGATCTGTCCCGCGGAGCTCCGTCTCACGTCTGACCGATTCACCGTTTGCCGCCCGGTCTATCGCCTCATCGACGTCGAAATCGACCTCGGTGTCCGCATCGACCCACAGTGCCTGTTTGAGATGGCTGCCCACCAGCCGGTCGCGGTCCATGCCGGTGAACGCGACCGCAGCGTCGTTGATGCTGACGACGGTGCCATCAGGGTCCACCAAGCCCGTGAGCTGGAACGTCCCGTTGAACACGGCTTCCAAGCGTCTGGTGTACTTTTTCCGCTCGGAGATATCGCGGAATACCCCGTACGTCACCGGTCCATCGTCGAGTTCGACGGTCGTGAGGTTCATTTCGACTGGGATAGTCCCACCCGTCGCCGTCTCGAGTCTCGTTTGTTGCCCGTTCGGGAGCGTCGAGATGGGGCCGTCGGTGCCGCCCTCGAAGAGCATCCGATACTGCTCGTGCACTGAGGCCGGAAAGAGATCGGTGTAGTGGCCCTCAACGAGTTCATCAAGCGGTGTGTCGAGGAGCGTGGCCGCCGCGGTATTAGTTTCGAGAATCTCACCCGAGGCTGGCTCGACAACGAACACCGGATCCGGTGCGGCCCGTAGCATCGTCCGATACTGTGCTCTGGCCGACGAGAGTGCGCGCTCTCGTTGTTTCTGTTCTGTGATGTCGATCAGCAGAACGTCTGTGCCGACGGCTCGCCCGTCTATCTCACGTGGGACCGCCCGCAACAGGCACGGGACCGGCTCCCCCTCGGCGTCGACGAGCTGTCGTTCGACGACTGTGAGCTCACCATCGAGCGCCTCCACGTATCCGCCCGTCTGGAGGTCATTCGCCGACTCGTCGTCGTAGAAGTCCGAGAGTGGCTCACCACGGACCGCCTCGTGGTCGTATCCGAGCCGATCCGCAAACGAAGGGTCACACTCCTCAACGACTGCCATTTCACCATCGACACGGGTCCGTAAGAACATCAACGGTCCGTAATCGAAGAGGTCGTACAGCCACTCGGTTCGCTCCGTCTGCTCTGTGACGTCCGCGCCGGTCGCCAACACCTTGTGTGGCGTGCCGTCGTCGTTGTGTATCGCCACCGCGCGGGTCTCTAACCACGCCACGTCGTCGTCACCGGTGAACACCCGAAATGCACCGCTCGTCGGCTCGCCCGTCTCGACCATCGTCTCGAACTCGTCACGGGTTCGCTCGCGGTCTCCAGGGTGGACGATCGACCAGAACTCCGCTAACGTGTTCGGGTCCCGGCCGAACGTGTCGACGAGCGTCTCGTCCCACTGCACCCGCTCTGCGTCGAGGTCCCACTCGGCGATGCCCGTCTCCGTCTCTGATAACACCAGTTCGAGTCGTTCTGTCCGATCTTTGAGCGTTTCGAGGAGCTCACGACGCTCTGTGACGTCCTGTTGGATACCGATAAAGTTCGTGAGTCTCCCGGTCTCGTCGTGTACGGGCGCAACCGAGAGTCGCGCCCAGTACGGCTCCCCGTCTGCGGTAACGTTCTCGAGTTCGACGGTTGTTGGCCGCTCTGTCTCGACGGCCTCTCGCAACTGCTGTAGCTGTTGGCTCTCTGTCGTCTCGCTCTGTAAGAATCGTGGGTTCTGTCCTAACACCTCGGACTCGTCGTATCCGGTGAGCCGTTCGAACCCCTCGTTGACGTATACGAGCGGGTTCCCCTCTCGGGTCGGGTCGGTGATCTGGATCGCGATATCTGCTTCGTCCATCGCGCGCTCTTTCAGCTCTAGCTCTCGTTTTCGCTCCTGCTCTTCGGTGCGATCCCGAGCGGTACAGATGATGCGACCGCCCCCGACGACTGTCAGCGAGATCTCGACCGGGAACGTTGACCCGTCTGGGCGACATCCCGTCACCCGCCCTCGCCACTGTCCCTCGCGTTCGAGGACAGGAAACGCCTCGGCTTTGAGTCGCTCGACCTCCGCCGTCTCGTACAGCGTCTCCCACGTATCACCGAGTAGCTGCGTCTTCGAGCTGAAGCCGTACATCTCCACGTGCGTCCGGTCGACGTAGACGTACTCCTCGCCCTCGAGAATAGCGACGCCGTCGGCCGCCTCGTCTATCGCCCGCTGGAACGCGTCGAACTCGATCGCCTGGGTCGCGTTGGCTGCCTCGACCCGTGCCGGCTCACAAAGGCGCTCAAGGGCCGCCTCAAGCGCGTCTGCCGTTCGCTTGAGTGCACAGCTAGTAGGCGCGTCGAAGGCCCCGTGCGCTGTCGATGCGAGACCGACCACCCACTCGTCGCCGACGCCACACAGCAGCTCGCTCCGGATGTGGTCGACACCGTCGCGCTCGGCGTCGGACCCGGAGTCCACATCGATCCGGCCGGACTCCGGCTGGCGTGGCCCAGCGATTCCGGTCGTCGAACGCGGGTCCGTCGCTGCGGGGAGCCGAGCGAACGAGCGGTCTGTCGGCGGCGCGTCGACGGCTCCACCGGACTGTGTGAGTTCGGCTGACCACGTCGATTCCGTTCGTGTACCTGATGGAGCCGATGCCGCCGAGAGTCGCCAGACGAAGACGCCGATCGAGTCAGACTCGAACATCTCGTTCAGACACGCCACCGTGTGATCGACTGCCATCTCGACCGATTCCGCCCGATTGAGCGCCACCGCGAGCTCGAAAATCGGCTTCGAGCCGCTCGTCGACACAGCACGGTCGGTCACGGTGAACACACTCGACCGTCGACGCCCATCTCACCGGCAATTCGTGTCGGGTGGTAGCGGCGTACCATCCGACCCGTATGTGTCGGCTCCCGCGTCGTGGGTACTCGCGTGGCCTCCGAACCGCCCCGGAGTTGTCCGCACCACTGGCGCTCTATGCTCATACGTTCTACAGCACAAACAGCTATTTAT
>Ga0209946_1001248_pt1 | contig 10329 bp, 8 predicted proteins | sample SalPon2_A_H2O_MG_FD_185704 | JGI IMG/M metagenome (GOLD analysis project Ga0209946, IMG submission 185704) | Salt pond water microbial communities from South San Francisco under conditions of wetland restoration - Salt Pond MetaG R2_A_H2O_MG... | ecosystem: Environmental > Aquatic > Non-marine... | reverse complement strand
AGCCGCCGTTCGGGACGAAGCTACCTAACGGCGTTGGAAGCGGCGGCCAGCCGAGAGGAGGGTTACTCCCGATGTGGGTGACCGATAAACAGGGCGATCACATTGATCCCGAGAAGCACGAAGACGGTCCACGACGGCAGCCACCGCACCTCGACGGCGAACAGCGGGAGGTACACCACCGGGAGTCCGATAGCAAGCCAGAACGCGACCGCCCGCGCCGGTCGACCGAGCCATGACACCACCGTCTTAGAGAGCTTGGGGCGGAGTCTAGAGATGGAGGGCGGAAACGACATGATAGCGGTCTGACGCCCGGCGCACGTAAAGATACAACGCGCTTTCCTAGTAGTCGCCAAACCTAACGGCCCGTAAGCGCCGGCTACCGTCGCGCGATCGACGCTGCCCGGAAACCGATGACTGTCGATCACCGAGCGTTTAGCCGTCGACGCCAAAGTGTCGGCATGGCCGATCTCAACCCGATCGCAAAACGGATCCACAACGTGACACCCGACCCGGTACGACTGACACTGGACGATGGCACCGAGGCTGTCTTCGAGTTCGAGTGGACGGAGTTCTTCCAACAGGAGTTTCAGGCCGAGGGGAGCCGCAGCGACGACGACGCCAGCTATCGGCTGATTTCCAGCGAGGACAACGCGGACGTGCTTGTCGGCCGCCAGCCAACCGATGGCGACGGCTGGGAGATGCTCGGCGCGATCACCGCCGCCGAGGCCGCCGACGGCGACGAGGCCTGACGGCTGTTAGTCGGAATCCTGGGCATCGACGACGGCGACGCCCGCGAGGTTGACGATATCTTTCACCTCGTCGCCGCGCTGGAGGACGTGCACCGGTTTGTCCATCCCGACCAACATCGGGCCGATGGCCGTCGCGCCGCCGAGCCGCTGGAGGAGCTTGTACCCGATGTTGCCCGACTCCAGATTCGGGAAGATCAGCACGTTCGCGGGCGCCTCAAGCTGGCTGAACTCGTAGGTATCCTCGATGATCTCCTCGACAACAGCTGTGTCAGCTTGCATCTCGCCGTCGACCGGGAAGTCGACTGCGCTGTCCCCGTGAAGCTGTGAGACGGCATCCCGGATGGTAGCCGTCGCCTCGTTGCGCACACTGCCGAAATTCGAGTACGACAGCATCGCGGCCCGCGGTTCGACGTTGAAGCTGCGGGCCAACTCGGCGGTGTGTTTGGTCACCTCCGCGAGCACGTCGCTGTCGGGCTCCTGATTGACCGTCGTATCCGCACAGAAGACGACGCGGTTTTTGAACGCCAAAAGGTAGACACCTGCGGCGTAGTCGGCATCCTCGGCGGTGCCGATCACCTGCAGCGGCGGCCGGAGCGCGGAGGGGTAGTGGTGGGTCAACCCGGTCAACAGCGCGTCGGCGTCGCCGGTTTCGACCATCACGCTCCCCAGATAGTTGGTGTCGCGCTCGATGAGTTCGGCGGCCTCGTTGCGTGTGATCCCCTTCCGACACCGCAGCTCATAGAGCCGGTCGGCGTAGGCGTCGAGTTGCCGACCGCCGGGGTCGACGATTTCGGGATCGAAGGCCAGTCCAAGCTCGTCGGCCGTCCGCCGGATCTCGGTTTCATCACCCAACAACACGGGATCGGCGATCCCCTCCTCGGCGAGCTGGTAGGCCGCCCGGATCATCTTTTCGTCGGTTCCCTCCGCGAGCGCGACGCGTTTGGGATCGCTTTTGGCCTTGTTGAGGACGATCCGCATCATCTCGCGGGATTTGCCGAGCCGGGCCTCCAGGGTCTCAGCGTAGCTCTCGATGTCCTCGATCTCGGTGCGGGCACAGCCGCTGTCCATCGCCGCCTTGGCGACGGCGGGGGCAACCTCGAACAGCACGCGCGGATCAAGCGGTTTCGGGATCACGTACTCCGGGCCGAACTGCAGCGGCTGGTCGCCGTAGGCCTTGACCACCGCGTCGGGCACGTCCTTGCGGGCGAGCTCGGCAAGTGCTTCGGCGGCGGCGCGTTTCATCTCCTCGTTGATGTCGGTCGCCCGCACATCGAGGGCACCCCGGAAGATGAACGGAAAGCCAAGGACGTTGTTGACCATGTTCGGATAATCCGAGCGGCCGGTAGCGACGATCACGTCGTCTTCGCGGGCGGCTTTGGCGTCGTCATAGCTGATCTCGGGATCGGGGTTAGCCATCGCAAAGATGATCGGGTTGTCGGCCATCGAGCGCACCATCTCCTGGGAGACGATCCCGCCGACCGAGAGCCCGACGAACACGTCAGCGTCTTCTATCGCGTCAGCGAGGTCGCCGCCGGCCACATCGCGGGCGAACCGCTGTTTGTACTCGTTGAGGTCATCGCGGTCGGTCGTGATGATCCCCGAGGAGTCACACATCGTGATGTTGTCGTGATCGACACCCAAGGAGACGTAGAACTCAGCGGTCGCAATCGCCGACGCGCCCGCCCCCGAAAAGACGATATCGAGATCGGCGAGCTCCTTGCCGGTGATATCTGCGGCGTTGAGCAGGGCCGCCCCGGAAATGATCGCCGTCCCGTGTTGGTCGTCGTGGAAGACAGGGATATCCATCCGCTCGCCGAGCCGCTGTTCGATCTCGAAGCATTCGGGGGCCTTGATATCCTCCAGATTGATGCCGCCGAAGGTCGGCTCCATGGCGGCGACCGACTCGATGATCGCGTCGGGATCAGCGAGATCAAGCTCGATATCGAAGACATCGATGTCGGCAAACCGCTTGAAGAGGACGCCCTTGCCCTCCATGACGGGTTTGGAGGCTTGGGCGCCGATATCGCCGAGGCCGAGGACGGCCGAGCCGTTGGAGATGACGCCGACGAGGTTGCCCTTGGCGGTGTACTCGAAGGCCGCGGCGGGGTCGTCGTCGATATCGCGGCAGGGAGCGGCGACGCCCGGCGAGTACGCTAAGCTCAGGTCGCGTTGGGTGTTGGTCGGCTTCGTCGTCTCGATTGCGATCTTGCCCGCCGGCGGTTCCCGGTGGTACTCGCGGGCATCGTCATCTAATCCCATACCACGCTGATACCGGGGCAGTCACAAAAGTACTGGCTCCGCCGGCCCGCGATCGACCCGTTCTCCCGTTGCGGTCAGGGTGGTGTCAGGGCTCCGGTTGCGGTGGCGAATATGGCGAAATCGTAATTCTGTCGGAGAGTTGGGACGTGGAGCAGTGCAACATACGGAGGTTGAGTCGGTCACTTACGTTACCCACATCAGTCCTCTATCCGTCGGTGGTTTCTTAGGTGTCTTACAACGCGGACAACGTATATTCACACTAACGTTGTAAACTCGTCCGCATTTGACACATTTAGTTGTATTTCTATCCATGTACACTCGTTAATTTTAATAATACATAAATATTTGCGCTAATTATTTTCAACTGCCATAATTTACGCTATCGTATTTCTCAATCGCAGATACACGCTTTTCATCTTGCATACCAACTGGTGACAATACCACCACAACGGTTGTTTCGCCGCGTTCGATCAGATCCCGTTTCGACAACCTCACCTGTCTCGTTTCGGCAGGCTCACCCGAATCCGGTTGCCGCCGCCCTCACGCGCTTCGACCGCGATCGAGCCCTCGGAGAGTTCGATGACCCAGTAGATGAGCCAGAAGCCGAGGCCGCTGCTGTGGTACAGCGCGTCCATCTCATGGTCGCCGGTGAGCACGCTGGCCTCCATCGACGGGATGGTGACGCCGTCGTCTTCGACGGTCAGCGTGACCGCGTCGTCGACGCTGACCATCACGTCAACGCTTGGTTGGGTGGCCTCGTTGTGGGTCACGGCGTTTTCGATGAGCTCGACGACCGCCGCTTCGAGCTCGTTTGTCCCGCAGGTCGGGGCTGTTTCAGGCATCGACAGCGTGATCTCGGCGTCGGGATAGCGGTCGCGGACGGCGTCAACGCTCGCCGCAACGATCGCGGTGAGATCGACCGGATGGGTGGCACCTGCGGCGCGCAAGGCTTCGATAACGCCCCGCTGTTTCTCCGCACTTTTCAGCAGGTCATCGCCTGTTTGTCGGATGACGGCGGCGCGGTCGGCCGCGGCGGGCACCGTCTCCTCGATCAGTTCGGCGTTGCCAACGATGACGCCGATGTCGTTGCGGACGTTGTGCCGGAGGAGATTGTCCATCACCGAAAGCTGTCGCTCGCGGCGGCGACGATCGGTGATATCGCGGACGAAACCGGCGATCCGGACGACATCGCCGTCCTCGATGATCGGCTCGGCTTGTACCCACACCCAGTTTCGGTACTCGGTCGCCGCATCGACCCGATACTCCATCTCGACCGATTGGCCGTCGGCGAGACAGTCCATCGCTTCCCTGACCGCCGGTCTGTCATCGGGATGGATCGCCGCAAGGAACGCCTCGGGGTCGGCTTCGATGTCTTCGGTTGGCTGTCCGAACACCGACTCGTAGGCGGGATTGACAAACAGCAGCTCCGACCAGTCGCCGCTAAACAGCCACAACACGTCGCTGGTCGTTGCCGACAGCTCGCTGAGGCGCGTCGACAGCGTCCGGCACTCCTGTTGGGCGCGCTCGCGGTCGGTGACATCGCGGGAGCTGACGACGTATCCGTCGAGGCGATCGTCGGTCAGGTTCGACATCCGGCTTTCCAGCCAGACCCACGAGTCGTCGGCCGCTCGAAAGCGGTAGTTGATCGTCCCGGCCGAGTAGTCGTCGCTGTCGATCAGCTCGACAAAGCGTTCCCGTACCGTCTCGACATCGTCCGGATGGACGTACTCAAAGGTGCTGTTGCCGAGGAGAGCGTCGGGCTCGTAGCCGAGGATGCGCCGCACCGCGTCGTTGACGTAGGTGAACCGCCCGCCGTCGTCGAGGAGGGCAATCTTGTCTTGGGCGTGATCAAGGAGGACGCCGAGGGAGGCGGTGTGGGCCATCTGTGGACGCAACCGACACACGGTCGCTGCTGAACGTTCAATTGTACTGATACGCTGGAGCGGGAAAAAACACCGCCACCGGGTCACCCACTGGACGAACGGCCGAGGAGGACAACCATCGATCGCAGAGGGGAGGCCACCGATCGAGTTAGTCGACGACCGCGGTGTCACCCGGCGTGTCGTCGCTCTCGGGTCGCAGCCGCAGCTCCTCGTCGCAGGCCGCCAGCATCGACACCTCGTAGCTGGTGACGTAGGTCAACACCGCGATCTGCACCGGCAACAGCAGCACCCAGCCGACCAGCAGCGTCAGCGCGGCGAGCAGACCCAACACCACGAGCGCGGCGGTCGAGGATGCGGCCGCGCTGAGCCCGCCGAACAGCCCGAAGACGATGACAAGGCCGATCACGCCGCCGATGACAAGGACGATCCCGTAAACGATGACCGAGAGGATCGCTCGGGCGATCCCGATCGCCAACAGCAGCAGGAAGTGGACGACGAGATAGACACCGAACTGCGAGAGCTGCCCGCGGAAGACGGGCCAGAATCGCCGCCAGCCGTCGAGGACGCCGCTGTCGGTAACCACCATCGTCGGGACGACGAACTCGCCGGTGATCCGGCTCACGATCGTCGAGACAAGGACGACGCCGGCCGTAACGAGGACACCCGCCGCGATCACCAGCGGCCCGATCGGCACATCCGCAAGGAGCACGGCCGCCACGAGCGCGGCGATCGGCAGCAGCGTCAACAACTCCAGGCCGATCTTGAAGCCGAGCAGCCGGAGGGCCTGACCAAATCGGCGTTTCGCCGGCTCGACGAGCCGAACCGTGTCGGTCTGGAGGGAATCATAGAAGACGAACCGCAGTGTCTCCGTGATGAGGCCGATCACCAGCCCGATCCCGAGCAGGATAAGCGCGATCGCAACGATAATACCGAGCTCGGCACCGGCCATCTCAAGCAGTTCACTCGGCGGCGGCACCTCGCCGGTCGGCGGCGCGCCGGTGGTCACGTTGCCAGCGGGGAGATCGCCGCCGGATGTGACGTTTCCGGGTGGAGCCGGGGCGTCACCGGGCGTCACGTTGCCGCCGGGATCGCCGGATGGAACCGAGGAGGGGACGTTCAACAGGCCGAGGCCGGAACCGCCCGTCCCGACAAAGATGGAGATGAGGGCGAGTTTCAGCCACCGACCGAGCGAAAACGGGAACAGAAACGACCGAGTTTCCTCGATCGCTTCGTCGACACTATCGATCGCGTGCCATGACATGTATGTGATCACTCTTGACGCACTCAAAGGGGTTTCGAAGGCTCAAATCGCGTTAGGGATCGCGGTGCAGGATCGCCGGCCGAGGGAGTCGAACGTCGCCAGCGACTGTGTCGACAGCGGAAACATCGATCGTCGGCCACGCGTCGGTCGTCGTCAGCGGCTCGATCGTCTCGTCGGTAACCACCACGGTGCCCTCGCTTTTTGCGCCCTGTACGGTCGGGTTCCACGCATAAGCCATCGGCGCGATCACCGGCGCGTCGTGGTCGGGCGTGGCGATCCACTCCCGGCCCGCAAAGCCGGCCGCCCCACCCTGATGGTGGTGTGTCCACTCGTCGGGCCAGCCGACGGCGTCGTAGGCGTCCTGGATCGACCCGAACACCGACCCTGCGGTCTCGCCAGCGGCGGCCGCTCGCTGGGTCGCCGCCAACGCGCTCACCTCGACGCGAGCGGCCGCGCGGTGACGATCGGCCAACCAGTCGGGGGCATCGAAGGCGACCGTCCGGGTCGCACTCGCGTACAGCCCGCCGCGGTGGGCCGTCACCGACAGCAGCGCGTAGTCACCGATTGCGGTGTCGGTTGGCGTGTAGTGGCGGTACGCCTGGGCGCGCTCGCTCCCGCCGACGAGGACGACCGGCGCGACAAGCCCGCGAGTTTCGAGCCCTGCCCGAAGGTCGACCGCGACCTCCCGTTCGGTCATCTCCGGGGTGAGCGTTCGCGCTGCCGACTCGATACAGTCAGCCACGTCCGCGCCGACCGCGCGATAGCGGTCGATATCGGCGTCGACCAGCGGTTGCCGGAGCGACGAGGCGTCAACCGACTCGAAGCCGGCAACGTCGAAATCGGCCGCAGCCGGCGTCGGCGACCGCGCGGCGACAGCCTCAGCGAGCGATTCGGCATACCAGTCTGCGGCCGCAACCTCGAAGGTTTCGGGAAGCTCCTCATCACGGAGTCGTGAGGCTTCGATGGTGTCGGTGACGACGCGGAATCCGGTCTCGCAGTCGTAGCCGGCGGCGGCGACGCCGACCGGGCCCTCGCGGTCGACAACGTTGCTGCCGCCGGTCAGCCACGCGAAGCTGTTGGGGCGGGCAAACCAGACGGCCCGGAGGTCGTGGTTGGCGAGGAAGCGATCGAGTCGCTCGCGGCGAGCTGACAGCGGCGGCGTCTCGGGTGACATATCTCTTGGTTCGAGCGCAGCTACTTGAAGCCGAAGCTCCCCGCTTACGGGGGCGAAACCGGTCGTTCGGCCGCGTGTGAACAGGTCTAAATAGCCAGCGGCCCGACTTTCGGCCAATGATCGAACGCCCAAACTGGTTCACGTTCCGACGGTTTGCGGCGGTCACGACGGCCCTGACACTGTCGCTGATCACCCTCGGCGTCTACACCTCGGCGACCGGCTCCGGGCTGGCCTGCCAGGCCCAGTGGCCGCTGTGTTCCGACCAGCTGATCCCCGCGTTGACGATCAACCCTGATTTCATCGAGTGGTTCCACCGCGTCGTCGCCATGATCACCGGCTTCTTCATCCTCGGAACGGCCGGCTGGGCATGGCAGCGCGGCGATCGGCGGACGACACGCGCCGCGGCCGGGGCGGTCGTGTTGCTGCCGCTACAGATCTCGATCGGCGCGATCACCGTCACGATCAACGGGCTCGTCCCGTGGGGGTATTCCGTCCCCACGCATGCAGCCCATCTCGTGACCGCGCTGACGATCTTTACGCTGCTGTCGTTGACAACGATCTACGCCTACCGCGATCACCACACTCGCCCGCCACGAGCACGGAGTCGACGCGCACTCAGTGTCACCCTCGTCGCGCTGCTGATCAGTGGTCTGTTTAGCCGGGGCGTCCCGCTGTTGCAGTACTCGGTTGGAGCCCAGGCGTGGTACTATGCGGTGTCGCTGGTGGCGGTCGTCGGGCTGTTGGCGACGGTGTACTGGCTGGCCGATGTCGACCGTCGTGGGCGGGCGATCGCCGGCGGCGCGCTGGGGATCGTCATCGGCACGATGCTGATCGGCCGGGATCTCATCGCCTACACGCCGACCGTCCAACTGCTCAACTTCGGGCTGTATCTGGCCGCCGTTGGGCTTGTCGTTGCCGGGCTCTGGCGGCTCTTCGGGACAGATCGGACGCCAACAACGCCGTTCGGTGCCGAACACTCCGAGTAGCAGGGGTTGTCGAGGCTGACCGATCGGCGCGCCGGTTAACCGATCAGCCCGCCCGTTGCGATTCTGATCTACATGAAGTCGTTGAGCCCGGCCTGATCCTCGTCGTCGCTGGCGTCAGCACCGTTTTCACCGGCGTCGGTGGCGTCGTCGACCGCAGCATCGGTTTGCTCGCTGCCGTCGGTACGATCGTGATCCGGGTCGCTGGCTTCATTCTCATCGCTGCCGGGCTCGCGCGTCGCGCCGGCAAACGCGCCGCCGGAGTGGGCCTCCATCGCCTCAGCGCGGAGTTCTTCGGCGTCGGCGACGATCGATCCAACCTTGTTCGTTGACTCGCCGCTGCCGGTGACAAACGAGACGGCCGTCTCATCGAGATCGTAGGCTGCCGCCATCGCCACGGTCAGTTCGCGTGGCTTACAGTGGTGTGTCATCGCCGACAGAAACGGGAGCACGTCGCGGCGGGCGGTGTCGATGCTCAGCCCGCTGCGGTCGGCGATCCGCTGACAGACCTCGTCAGCCGTTTCGTCGGAAGCGGGCCAAAACTGCGGGCGGCTGTAGCGCGTCCACCCGCCCTTGGTTCCGTCGCGGGCGGCGGCGACGCCAGCAGCGGCGTTGTCGGTCGCATACCGCCAGTAGCTGTAGTTTTGGGTTGCGCGAACGCGACCTAGCCAGCGATCGGCGTTGGCGAGGGCGTCGTAGGCGCGGGCGGCTTCGCGTGGCTCGTACACCGCCAACAGATTGTTTTCGAGCCATTTTGTCAGGTCGTCGGGTGTCTCGTCGACCCGGTAGGCCGACTGAAGGGCCTCCTCGGCGGATTCCTCCTTGAGAACGGCATCAAGGAATGGAAAGAGATCCATCGAGCGATCCCGCCCGCTGGTGACGACATCCTCGGCCGTGATCGCATCCCGTCCTTCGGCGGCGGCCTGGAGATCCTTGATCGCCCCCCGAAGATCGCCGTCGTTGGTGTCGGCGATGGTCTCCAGGGCGTCGCTTTCGTACTCGATTTCCTCACGGCGGCAGATATCCCGCAACACGGGGACGATCGATCGACTCGACACATCCCGGAACTCGATGTCCTCACAGGCATTGCGCAGCCCGCGGGACATCTCGTAGAACTCGTTGGCGATGAGCACGATCGGTTGGCCGGATTCTTTGACCAGATTCGTGATCGCCGACGCGCCGCCGCGGTCGTAGGTGCCGTGGATGTTGTCTGCCTCATCGAGAATGACGAGTTGCCGGCTCTCGGTGTCACCGCCGGTGGCGCCACCGCCGCCCGCGCTGCCCGCGAGTGTCGCGTTGTTTGCCGCCCGGCCGGCGAACCGCTCGATCACGTCGGCAGTTCGCTGGTCGGAGGCGTTGAGCTCGACGGTTTCCCAGCCCATGTCGTTGGCCAGGGCGTGGGCCGCCGACGTTTTGCCAACCCCCGGCGAGCCATAGAGGATCACCGCCTGCCCGTGGTCGTCCCACGTTTGTGCCCACTCGTGGAAGGCATCGCGGGCCTTGTCGTTGCCCCGCACCTCCGAGAGGGTCGTGGGCCGGTAGCGTTCGGTCCAATCAGCCATTGTCGGGGTGAGGGGTGTGGGTCGCTTAGTGGTTGCGGAGGCCCCACCGGTGGGTTCATACTGCTACTAGCCGAACAGTGTGGTATGAGACGCCCTCACTCAGTCGAGATGACCGCCGACGAGATCGACAGCGTCCTCAACAACGGCGGGGTCGGCGTCATCTCCTTTGCCGACGGCGATGAACCCTACTCGGTTCCGCTGTCATACGGCTACGACAACGACACCCGGGATCTCTACGTCCGGTTCGGATTCGCCCCCGAAAGCGACAAACGCCGGTTTGTCGATGACGGCACGACCGCCTCGTTTGTCGTCACCGACAACGACACCCGCGGCTGGCGAAGCGTCATCGCTCGCGGGTTGTTACGGTCGGTCTCGGAGCCGGCGATCGACAGCAGCGCGGCCCAGAGCATCCGGAGGATGAACATCCCGTTTGTGACGATCTACGACCGGCCGGCGAC
>Ga0209946_1001247_pt1 | contig 10331 bp, 19 predicted proteins | sample SalPon2_A_H2O_MG_FD_185704 | JGI IMG/M metagenome (GOLD analysis project Ga0209946, IMG submission 185704) | Salt pond water microbial communities from South San Francisco under conditions of wetland restoration - Salt Pond MetaG R2_A_H2O_MG... | ecosystem: Environmental > Aquatic > Non-marine... | reverse complement strand
TCACCTTCGTGATCATCCCGCGGTACGTCTCCGTCTCGGGGACGAACGCGCAGTGGTTCACGCGGTGGATGTTGAGCATCTTGAGCGTATCGTGGACGTCGCCACTCATATTCACTTCGCCGCGGATCTGGACGATCGCCTGCATCACTCCTCAACCTCCGCTTCGCGCTGTTTGGCCGCCGCACGTCGCGGGGTCCGCGACTGCGACGCGTTCTGTAAGGCGTTGTACGTCGCCTTCGCGAGGTTGACCGTCGTCCGAGTGTTCCCGTTCGAGCGGGTCCAGGCGTCCTCGACGCCCGCCAGCTCGAGGATGTTGCGGACGGTCGGCGCCGCCGCCAGCCCCAGCCCCTGCGGGGCGGGGATGATCTCGACGGTGACCGATCCGGCTTTGCCCGTGGCCTTCCGCGTCAGGGAGTTCACGCCGCCGGCGGAGTCCTCCCACGACCCGGAGCCGCGGTCGACCGAGATGATGTTCAGCTTCGCGACGTTGATCGCCTTCTGGATCGCGGAGCCGACCTGGTCGTCGCGGGCCTCGGCGTAGCCGAGGAACCCATCGCGGTTGCCGATCGCGACCACACACCGGAACTTCACCCGGCGGCCGGAGTCGGTCATCCGCTGGACCATATTGATGTCGAGCACCTCGTCGTCCAGCCCCGGGAGGAGCTGGTCGACGAGCTCCGGCTCCTTCAGCGGGAGGCCGGTCTCTAAGGCCTGTTCCATGGACGTGACGTCGCCGTCCTGTACCATTCGGCCGAGCCGCGTGCGCGGCGTCCAGCCGTCGTTGTTGCGTTGGCTCATGCGTCCTCCTGTAGTTGCCCGAGCACGTCGTCGAAATGCTCCGGGAGGTGCGTGGCGTCGAAGTCCGACGAGTAAAGAGGCTCGTCGAGTTGCTCGGCGTAGTCGGCGATGTGTTCACCGCGAGTACGCGGCCACTCGGCGAGCACCGAATCGTTGTGTGGGATCTCGAGGCCAGCGTCGATCGCCCCTTCCTGGACCGCGAACACCTTGTTACCGGGCGTCGCGGTGTTGAGTCCGATGTCGAGGACGGCCTCCGTGAGGCCGGCGTCGACGGCGCGCGTTCCGGCGAGAAAGCCCGTGAGATACGCGCTGGGAAGGTTCCCGGTGGGGGCCTCCCAGTCGTACTCCGCGAGGTCCTCGCTGGAGGCGGCCGCGTGCGTTTCGTCTCCGTCGGGTCCGGGGGTGATCAGCTGCGCCCTGACGTGGCTGTTGCTCACGCGAGCAACGAGGCGGGGTTTGCCCGATTTCAGCAGGCGCAACCTCTGGTGGTAGTCCGTCCGGACCTCGCGCCGACGTCGCATCGGCACCGTGTACCGTGGTCCTGTTGCCATTATGCTGTCTCCGTGTCGATGTCGTAGTTGTTCCGTAGGTACGCTTCGAGCCGCGCCACGTCGTCGAACTCGCCGCCCGACGCTTTGTTGTACGCTTCGCGGTACTGCGTCGGGGTGAGCGGGCCGTCGTCGCGGAGTTCCTTCAGGCGACGACGCTGTGCGCGGATGCGGCTGACCCATTCGTCCTTCTCGCTCTTGCGGCCGCCGGACTTCCCCTTGCGGGTGCCGGCGCCCTTCCGGTGACCGTAGGCGCGCTTGTCGGCGCGCTCGCGAGCACGCCCCTTGGAGTTGCCTTTCGGCTCCTCGGCGCGGATGACTCCCTGGTCGACCAGGTCGCGGATGTCCTCGCGGGTGATCGCATCGGCGATCTCCGATTGCTCGTCGGGATCGAACCAGATGCGGCCTTTCCCCACGTCGAGGACGTCGGCGGCCATTCGTTTCTGTGCTCGTAGGTTGGTCATTCTTCGACCTCCATCTCCACGTAGGTCGGGTTGAGCACACGGATCTCGCGCTCCTCTGCGACCTCCTCGATCCGTTCGCGCTTCCGTGCACCGACCTTCGACGCGATGCGGACGGCCTGGGTGTCGCCGTCGACGCCCTCGAGGTCCTCGACGTTGTGAACGTGGACCTCCTCGAAACCCGACGGATGCAGGCCGCGGGCGGCGGTCGGCGAGCGGAAGCCCGCCTCGACCATATCGCCTTTGCCCTTGATGCCGCGGCGTTGCTTCGAGAGGTTGCCGCGGGGCTTCCGCCACGATTCGGGCACGCGCTTTTTCGCGTGGTACTTCTGCCGACGGAACGCGGGCTTGCCCTCGCGGTGCTTCTGTGCGAGCGCCCGCGCGGTGTCGTCGTCGAGCGTCGGCGTCTTGTCTGCGTGGCCGCGGGGACGGAGCTCCGTCTCGACGGTCGCTTCTTCCTCGTCGGCACTCTCGTCTTCGACCTCGGCTTCGGTCTCCTCGGAGACCTCGAGGCCGCCGACGTCGGCTTTGATCCGGGCCGCCAAGGCGTTGCCAACCCCGTCGACATCGGAGAGCTCTGCCTGGCTCGCGGCTTTCACGTCGTCGATCGACTCGTAGCCGGCCTCCCGGAGCGCGTCGGCCTTCGAGGGGCCGACGCCGCTGATTTCCTCGAGCGACGCGAACTCGGCCTCGGCGTCGGCTTCGTCGACGTCGTCGGCCTCGTCAACGACCTCTTCGGTCTCGTCGACGTCTTCGGTCTCAGTTGGTTCGTCGTCGGACATCGATCAGGCACCCCCAGTCTGCGGTTTCTGCGTGATGTAAACCCCGTCCTGGAAGACGCGGTTGTCCTTGTCGGTCACGCGGGTGAGCTGTTCGATGTCGGCGGCGGTCTGCCCGACGTCCTCTTTCGATGGGCCGCTCAGGGTGACCACCTCGCCGTCGACCTGTACCTCTGTGTCTCCGCGGAGGGGCGTCCGTCGCTCGGATCGCTCCCCGAGGAAGTTCTCGATGACGACCTCGTCGCCCTCGACGTCGACCTGCATCGGGAAGTGGGCGTAGTAGACTTCCATCTCGTACTCCCAGCCTTCGGTGACCCCGTAGAGCATATTCGATACGTGGCTCTCGAAGGTCCCGACAGTGGCGTTCGTCTTGGCGTCATCCTCGTCTGCGGTGATGACGACCTCGCCGTCGTCAACGCTGACGCTCACCGAAGGGTACCACAGCGTCCGCGTGACGCTGCCGTTCGGCCCCTCGACCGTCAGATCGAGGTTGGACACCTCGGCGGAGACTTCGTCCGGAATCTCGATTGCTGTTCTGGTCATTGTATCAGTACACGTAGGCGATTACTTGGCCGCCGACGCCCGCTTCACGCGCGTCGTAGTGGCTCATCACGCCGTGGCTCGTCGTGACGATGAGCGTCCCGTAGTCTCGGGCGGGGAGGTATCGCTTCTCCCACTGCTCGTACTCGTCTGCGCCCGCGGAGTAGCGGGGCTTGACGACGCCACATTCGTTGATTGCGCCGTTCAGTTCGACCTCGAACCGGCCGGCCTTGCCGTCGTCGACGAACTCGAAGCCGCCGATGTACCCGCGGTCGTAGAAGACCTCGAGAACGGAGCCGATGATGTTCGAGGCGGGTTGTACCTCGTGGGACAGGTGGCCGACGCTCTCGGCGTTGTCGACGCCTGCGAGCGCGTCAGCGAGTGGATCGTTTCCTGCCATATTATCTGTACTTCTTGAATCCCATCTCGCGGGCGACCTCACGGAAACACTGCCGGCACAGGTAGATCTCGTATTTGCCAACGAGGCCCTGATTGCGGCCACACCGTCGACACTCGTGGTTCTGTCCCGTGCGGCGGGTGGCGTGTTCGCCCGTCGCTTCTGCTTCTGATTCGCTCATGCTGTGTTCTCCTCGTCGATGTCGACGTCGAACGTCTCCCCGACGAACGCGACGGCGTCCTCCGGCGTCAGCCGGTGACGCGCCGGGATCGACTGCGACGCTTTGTCGCGCTTTGTGACCCGGTAGCCGGGGCGCGTGAGGTTGACGGTCACGTCCAGGCCGTAGATCCCGATCTGGGGGTCGTACTCCTGGGAGGGAAACTCGGTGTGTTCCTCGACGCCGAAGCTGAAGTTCCCGGTGTCGTCGAACTGCCCCGCCGAGAGGTCTGCGAAGTCGAGCGCCGTCTCCAAGAACTCGTGGGCTGCGTCGCCGCGAAGGGTAACCTTCGCGCCGACCGGGTCCCCGGTCCGGGCGCCGAACTGCGTGGCGGCACGAGTGGCGGTCGTCCGGACCGCCTCCTGGCCCGCGATCTCCTCTAAGATCTCCTCGGCGTTTGCGAGTTCGCGACCGCCCTCGCCGACGCCCATGTGGACGACGACCTTCTCGACTTGCGGTTCGCGCATCTCGTGGAACGTCTCGCTCATTCGTCGTCACCTCCAGCGTCGGCGTCGGCGGACTCGTCGTCCGCGTCAGCGTCGACATCGTCCGAGGCGCTGCCCGCCTCGTCGTCGACGAACTGGTCGTCGATGACCACGACGTACTCCTCGATCGTCTCGAAGGCGCCGTCGGCGTCGTCGCCGTCTGCTCGTTGCGTCTCCGACCCACCGCTGGTCTCGACGGTCACAGTGTTGTCGCCGCTGCCGGCGGTGACCGTGATCTCGTCGATTCGGCCGATGTCGCCGGAGTGCGACCCGTCGACCGCGGTCACCAGTGCGCCTTCCTCGTAGGCGAAATGCGCGACGATCTCGTTCGTGTCGTTGTCGACGACCAGCGAGTCCTTCGTGTCGTACTCGACGTCGTCGTCTTCGAGTCGAATGTTCTCGCCGTCGTGCAACGTCAGCTGGGTTGCGCCGCCGCCGACGTGTTGCTTGCCGACGATCTTCCCGAGCCGGCTGCCCGCGGCGTCGGCGTCGATTTCGGTCAGCGCCAACCGGCCGCCGGTCTGGGGGAAGACCCGGTAGTACTCTTCGCGCTCGGTGAACGCGAGGATGTCGAACATCCCCACCGGGCGCTGCTCGTCGGAGACCGCATCGCCGTTGACGAGGACCGATCCCTCGTTGAGGGCGTAGCGCGCCTCCTTCGTCGAATCGACGTAGCCGAGTACGTCCCGCAGCAGGACAACCAGGGGAACCCCGGCCTCCCCGTGCGGTCCCGCACCGGCTTTGACAGTGAACGTGGCCGTCTTCCGCTCGACGGGCCAAGCGTTCGGTGCCGAGAGTCGCTTCTGATGTCGGGTCATTCGGTGTTCTCCTGGAGCCGCTCTTTTCGACGGTCGTCCTCGAGATCCAGTTCCGTCACCCGCAGGTTCGACGCGTCGAGCGGCCGGGGGACTTCCTCCCCGTCGGCCTTCTCAACGATCACGTCTTCGACGTGGACGACAGTGTCCCGAAGGTCGACCGCGAGAACCTCGGCCTCGGTGCCGGCGTCGTCGCCGCGAAGCACCTCGACGGTGTCGCCGGCGTTGACCCGGACGTTCCGCTGGCCGTACTCCTCACGGAGGTCCTCGGAGAGAGTGGCCCGGACCTGGTTCTGCCGCTCGTGGAGCGGCGCGTTTCGCGTCTGTGTTCGCTGTTTGCGTGGTTGTTCGCTCATACTATACGATCATCGTCGCCGTGGATGCGATGCTCCCGAAGCGCTCTGCGACCTCACGCGCAACGGGGCCCTTGATTTCGGTCCCGCGCGGCTCCTCCATCTCGTCGATGACGACGCCGGCGTTGTCCTCGAACTTTACGCGCACCCCGTCCGGCCGACGGATCGGCTTCCGCTGGCGGACGATGACGGCCTGCAGCACCTGGCGGCGCATCTCCGGCGTGCCTTTGGTCACCGACACGGTGACCTGGTCGCCGATGCCCGCCTTGGGGTGTCGGTTCTTTGTTCCGCCCGAGCCTTTCACGCTGATGACCTTCAACTGGCGCGCGCCAGTGTTGTCCGCGCAGGTGATGAGCGAGCCCCGTTCGAGGCCCTGCGTGACGTCGGCTTTCAGTGCCTCCATCACTCCTCACCTCCGAGGATCTCGACCACGACGTGTGCCTTGGTCTTCGACAGCGGTCGGGTTTCTGCGATGCGTACCGTGTCGCCTTCCGAAAGCGCCACACACGGTGGTGCGTGGGCCGGAATGCGACTACGCCGCTTCATGTAGCGGTCGTACTTGGGTACGTGAACGTCGTATTCACGTTCCACAACGACGGTTTTCTCCATATCGGTGGAGGCCACCGTTCCCTCGAGCGTCTGTCCTCGCACGGAAAGCGTCCCGTGGAACGGACAGTTCGCGTCGGAGCACGGCTCCTCCGGTTCTTCTACGTTCAGTCCTATCGCCATAATGAATCTCCTGTCTTCTCGGTCCGCAAGGCGGGTCGCGAGAGCAGACGTGTGCCATCCACCGTAACGTAGGCCGCGCCCTGGCAACGGCCAGACTGACCGGCTTCGAATCCGCCGGCAGTTTCCGACCGAAGTTTGGACGCGGTCCCCGACGCCTTGGCGGCGTCGGCGGCTTCATCTGTGCAGCCAGGTGTGGCGTCCTGGGGTGGGAGCTCAAACTCGAACGTCGAGCCCCGCTTCGGCACCTGCTTCACCCGAGACTCCTCGACAGACGTGTCGCGTCCGTCGTCGCTTCCGACAACGACACGCAGCGTCCGCATCGTCTCGCCGACGACGCGGCCGCAGGTCCCGACGAGGTCGGGGTTGGGCGCGTCGGCGACGGCCACGCGGAGGCCGTTGAGTTCGTGTCGCGTCAGTGTCTCGGGTGTCAGTGCCATCGTGCTACTCCTGTGTCTCGTCGAGGTCGCCTTCTTCCTGTTGGATCGTCTTGATCCGCGCGATCGTCCGCTTCAGCTCGCCGACGCGCCCAGGGTTCTCCGGGGCGCCACCAGCGGCCTGAACCGCCCGCGCGTTCAGGAGTTCCGTCTCGAGCTCCTCGAGTTCGGCCTCCCGCTCGGCGGCGGTCATATCGCGGATCTCTTCGGGGTAGAGGATCGCCATCGTCAGGCCTCCTCCTCGTCTGCGTCGTCAACGTCTTCCATCTCGTCGAGGAGCTCCTCGGCCTCGGCCTCGACGTCCTCGTCGAGTTCATCGAGGTCGGGTTCCGCATCGTCGTCGTCGTCGGCAGCGCCGTCATCCGGCTCGGCGGGCGCTTCGTCAGTCTCCTCGATGACTTCCTCGACGACGTCTTCGTCGATGACCTCCTCGGGGCTCTCGTCGGGAATCTCGACGTCGTCCTCGCCGACCTCAGGGACCTCCTCGGGCTCTTCTTCCAGCAGGGACTCGACGCCCTCACTTTCTGCGATCTGCTCGACGGGCTCGACGTCGACGTCCTCGTGGACCTCGAAGTCGTCGGGGAGCTCCGCGCCCGGCGGGATGATCTTGACCGTCACCCCGATGGTGCCGAGCTTCATGACCGCGACGCCTTGGCCCTCGTCGACGATCTCCTGGGCAGGTTCGCCGTTGTGCTTGATATACCCGCGGTTGAACTTCTCGACGCGCGACCGGGCGCCGGTGACCTTCCCGCTCAGGACGATTTCGGCCCCGAGCGCGCCGGCTTCCATAATCCGGTCGATCGTGGTGTGGCCCGCCTTCCGGAAGTACCACCCTCGTTCGAGGGCGTTGGCCAGGCGGTCCGCGACGATGCGAGCGTTGAGATCCGGCTCGTCGACCTCCTGCACGTCGATCTGGGGGTCGTCGAGGTCGAACCGCTCTTCGAGTTCGCGGGTGACCTTCCGGATGTTCTTTCCACCCTTGCCGATGACCATCCCGGGCTTTTCGGCCTTCAGGACGATCTGAGTTCCCATCGGCGTCTTCGCGACGTCCATCCCGCCGTAGCCGGCGCGACCGAGTTCGTCGGCGAAGAACTCGTCGATCTGGGAGCGCTGGAGACCGTCCTCGATGAACTGGTGTTCGTCCGCCATCAGGCTTCGACCTCCTGGGGCTCCTCGACGATCAGTTCGACGTCACAGATCGGGGTGTTCCACGGGTCGGCGCTGCCGAACGCCCGTGGCTTCCGGCCCTGGCGCTCGCCGACCTTGTGGGGCGCGACGTGTGCGATGGTCATCTCCTCCCCGTCGAACCCCTGCTCGTCGGCGTTCGACGCGACGTTCTCGAGGAGTTCGAGAAAGGCCTTCGACGCCTTCTCGGGGTACCGGCCCGCGTCCCATCCGTCGATGTCGGAACGATGGCCGACGCCGGAGTTGTGCTGCTTGAACGGGACCGACTGAACCTCGTCGATCACGTCGTGCAGGTACGACTCCGCCTCCGCGACGGTCTTCCCCTTGATCTGGCGCGAGATGGCCTTGCTGTGCTTCAGGCTGATGGGCCGATCGCGGAGCATCCCCTTGGCGGTGGTCTCCGGGTCGGCCTCGACGCTGTAGTTGATACCCATAGGTTATTTGAGCGGCACGAACTTCGAGGACCGGGTCGCGCCGATGCCGGCCTGGCCGTGTTCCACCGACGTTCGCGTCAGCTGGAACTCGCCCAGGTAGTGGCCGATCATCTCGGGTTCGACGCGCACGCGCTCGAAGGACTGACCGGTGTAGACCTCGAACGTGAGGTCGACAAACTCCGGCAGGACCGGTATGTCCCGGAGGTGCGTCCGGATCGGATCGTTGGCCGTCTCCTGTTCGCCGGCCTCGCTGGCGCGCTCTCGCAGCTTCTCCTCTTGGACCGAGAGCCCTCGTGTGATGGTTCGCCGCTGGCGTGCGGGGAGCAGTTCCGCGACCTCGTCGAGCGTCATATCCTGCAGCTCGTCGAGCGTGTAGCCGCGGTAGGTGAACTCACCCTCGCGGCCGGTTCGGTATTCCGAGCTCATTAGTTGTCTCTGCCTCCCTTGCCACCGCGACCGGTGCGTTTCGAGGCGATGTCACCGACCTTCCGTCCCGGCGGGGCGTCCCGCGAGACCGACTTCGGCTGTCCGGGGTGCTGTCGGCCGCCGCCACCGAACGGGTGGTCGACGGCGTTCATGGCGACCCCGCGGACGCGGGGCCACTTGGTTCCGCGCGATTTCATCTTGTGGTACTTCTTGCCGGCCTTCACGAACGGCTTTTCGGTTCGGCCGCCACCCGCGACCACGCCGACCGTGGCGCGGCACTCGGGGTTCAGCCGCTTGGTCTGGCCCGAGGGCAGTTTCACGGCCGTCACGTGACGGTCGTGGGTGATGATCTGGGCGCTGGTGCCCGACGCGCGGGCGAACTTCCCGCCGTCGCCGGGCTGGCGCTCGATGTTACACACGGGCACGCCCTCGGGGATCTCCGCGACCGGGAGCGTGTTGCCGGGCTTGATCTCCGCGCTGACCCCGACCTGGATGGTGTCGCCGACGGCGACGCCCTCCGGGGCGAGCACGAGTCGCTGGTCGCCATCGTCGAACTCGACGGCGACGACCGGCGCGCTACGTGCGGGGTCGTGTTCGATGTCGACGACCGTCCCGGAGACGGTGTCGTCCGATTCGTCCTTCTTGTGCGAGAGGTCGGACTTGTAGCGGTGCGACGGCGCCCGGAACGTGGACGTGCCGCGGCCGCGACGTTGACCCTGGATTCGTCGTCCCATCTTAGAACACCCCGATTCGCGAGGCGACTTCCTGCGCGTCGTCGTCCTCGTGGAGTCGGACGGTCGCCTTCTTCGTGCCTTTCGGTGTCACCTGCGTGTTGACGTTCACGACGGACACCTCGTAGCGCGACTCGACCTCCTCGACGACCGACGCCTTGGTGGCGTCGACGTCGACGATGAACTGCAGTTTGTTGTCGAAGTCCATCTCGTCCATCGCCTTCTCGGTCACGAGGGGGTGTTCGATGATGGTGCTCATCGGTCGGCCACCTCCTCGATCGCGCTCTCGGTGTACAGCGTGAGTCGGCCGGCGTGCGTGCCGGGCGCGAGGTCCTCCGCGCTCACGTTGTCGGCGGTGACCACGTCGGCGCCCGGCAGGTTCCGCGCCGCCTTCGAGGGCTCCGCCGAGGTCACGAACAGAATCGACTTCGGCCGGGTGTACTTCCGGCCGCGGGTCTTGCCGCGACCCGCCTTCACCTTCTTGTTCTCGTCGGACCGCTCGATGTCGGCGTGGACGCCGAGGGATTCGAGCAGGTCGACGACTTCGCGGGTCTTCACCAGGTCCTCGAAGTCGTCGGAGACGACAAGCGGGAGTTCGACGTCGTCGTCGAACTCGTGGCCGCGGTCGGCGACGGTCTCCGCGTCAGTGGTGGCGGCGATCGCCGACCGAACGGCGAGCTTTCGCTCCTTGTCGTTGATGTCCTTGCCCTGGTCCTTCTCGGCCTTCGGCGGGTGTGCCCGCCGGCCGGAGACTGCGTGGGGGACGCGTCGAGCGCGTCCGTTCTCGCGGGGGTCGTGCGACATCCCGCGGCCGCTGCCGAACGACTCGGCCGGGGTTCGCAGCCCCGCGTAGGGGTCGGCACCGTACGCCTGTTTTCGGTTGGCCTGCGCGGCGACCACGGCGCGCTCGATGAGGTCCGGACGGTAGGCCGTCTCGAAGACCTCGGGGAGGTCGAGCGTGCCGGCGTCGTCGCCGTTCAGGTCGCGAATTGTTGCTTT
>Ga0209946_1001246_pt1 | contig 10333 bp, 7 predicted proteins | sample SalPon2_A_H2O_MG_FD_185704 | JGI IMG/M metagenome (GOLD analysis project Ga0209946, IMG submission 185704) | Salt pond water microbial communities from South San Francisco under conditions of wetland restoration - Salt Pond MetaG R2_A_H2O_MG... | ecosystem: Environmental > Aquatic > Non-marine... | reverse complement strand
CACCTTCGAAGAGGAGGGCGCAATCACTTTCCAAGACGATCGTGCTCACACCTACCCATGGGGGGTTGACGGTGGGGAACACGCTAAGCGAAGTGAGAAGACGCTCATCCGAACCGACGGCACAAAGGAAGAGCTCCCGTCAAAAGTGGAAAACATTCCCGTCGCAACGGGTGACAAGCTTGTATTCAGCACAGCCGGGGGAGGCGGACTCGGTGACCCTCTGGAACGCGACCCGGAACAGGTCGCTACAGAAGTGCGCCGTGATCTCATCTCGGAGACCGCGGCTGCTGAAGAGTACGGTGTTATGATGACAAACGATGTCGTTGATGAAGCCGCGACTGAACAACGACGCGCAGATATCCGTGAGACACGAGACGGTCTCGATGCCTTCGATTACGGGCCGCTCCCAGATGACAGTAATCTGGAAAGACAGATCGCTGCCGAACGTCGCGAGTTTAACAGCGGAGAAGACTGATCGTCAATGGTCAAGATTACAGCAAATTGAACGACAACTAACGCATGAATTTAATGGACGACTTCGCTGATGAATATGGCGACAAGGAGTTTGGAGAAAGCGTCGGTATCGGCTCACAGCCGGCGCTAATCATCATTGACCTGATTAATGCTTTTACAGACCCTGAAAGCGACTTGGGGGCGGATGTGAGCGCCGTTCTCGACCAAACTAACCGACTTCTTGAAACGTTCCGTGAGCACGGTCTTCCGCGGTACTTCACTACTGTTGCGTTTGAGGAGTCGTACGGTGATGCCGGCCGGTTCATTGAGAAGGTACCAGCTTTACGCGAACTTCAACTGGGGAGCGACCGTGTCGAAGTTGACGACAATATCGCTCCTACTGGTAATGAACGAGTCATTCTCAAAAAGTATGCGAGTGCATTCTTCGGCACCGATCTTGAGACAGAGCTAACGACCAGTCAGGTCGACACGCTTGTTATCGCGGGTGTTACGACAAGCGGGTGCGTCCGCGCAACAGCGGTCGACAGTCTTCAACATGGGTACCGGACGATTGTCCCAGCGGACGCCGTCGGGGACCGGGCTGAAGCCCCTCACCGAGCCAATCTTTTCGACATTGACGCGAAGTACGGTGACGTGGTCCAGACTGACGATATTATCGGCCAGATAGATGGCATCATGACGGACGCGACCAGCGCTAACGACTGATTCAATCATGAGATTACCTCAGAACCAGACAGGCTGTTTGAACTCCCGACTCACGGTCATCGATGAGTGTTTATCAGCGCAGTGGCTGGTGAGACTATGACAACGTCTGGGACGGTGCTTCGTGATCGACTTGACCAAGATGAGTTGCTCATCTGCCCCGGTGTCCACGACCCGCTTACTGCAGCCGTGGCCGATACCGTTGGCTTCGATTCAATCTATATGACGGGGTACGGTACCTCACTGTCAAACGTGGGCTATCCAGATGCTGGATTCATTACGATGCCGGAGATGATTGAGAACGCGAAGAATATCCAAGAACGGATCAGCGTTCCACTTATCGCAGACGCTGACAACGGCTACGGTAACGCCACGAATGTCGTTCGCACTGTCCGTGAGTATATTAAATCTGGTGTCGGTGCGATCCACATTGAAGATCAAACGTTTCCAAAGCGGTGTGGTCACACGAAGGGGCGGCAAGTTATCCCAAAGGCAGAAGCTGTCGGCAAGATCGCTGCTGCCGCCGATGTCCGTGATGCTCGAGATGAGTCATTCGTTATTATTGCCCGGAGTGATGCCCGTGGAACAGGTGATGGCTCACTTGACGAGGCTCTCAGTCGAGTGAACGCATATCTTGACGCCGGCGCTGACATCGGGTTCGTAGAAGGACCAACCGACGCAGAGGAGTTACAGCGCGTTGGGCGAGAGATTGATGGCCCGCTACTGTACAATTTCGTTGGCGATCTTGGCACATCACCATACGTTAGTATGGATGCACTGTATGAGTGGGGATTCGATATTGTATTATTCCCCATTTTTTCAACGCTGTCCACGATCGCAAATGTCCATGCAGATATGCAAGCATTCGCGGAAGACCCAGGCAAAGCAATGCGAAGCGTTGACGATGCATTTGATGCCCAGTCGCTTGGTAGCCTTCACGAGTTCTCTGGGTTCCCGGAGGTTGCGGAATGGGAAGAGCAGTATCTCCCCGAAACAGATCAAAAAAAGTACGAGGACTCACTTGGCGATGATCTCACTAGCACATAGTACTGCGCCAAGTGGCATCGTCGTGTGTGAGTAGCGGCTGTGGCGGTATCTGCCGACTGGGATGCTAAATCCAACCGCAAAGTGTTGGTGACAACTCAGCTCTTAGCAGTCAATATATTAAACAAGTTGACGAACTTTAGAGAGAGATCCTCTCAGCGGTCAGGGACCCACGACTGAAGTCGTGGGTTTCCGTCTTGGACCTACATGAATCAAAGTAGCTCCGAGTCTTCACCCCGTTTAGGTGGGGATAGGAGTACCGGCTGGTTGGCACAGCCCGGAGTCTACCTTCATGACTTGTCTAGCGGATTCCAACCGCAAGACCAAGTGGTAGACTGTAAACCGTTATATCCCACCCAGCGGCGCGGTACCGTGGGATTCCCGCGTTGACGAGACCGAAGGTCTCGTTCGCACACCAGAAATCGGAGATTTCTGGGGGCGTCTTCAGGCGCGGGAGGATGTCAACGTGCTAGTCTGCGCTTGACCGGAGTTCTGTTGTTGCCTCTTCATCGAGTTCGCCGTCGTCGGTGATGACAACACCGTAGTCATCGTAGGCGATCTCGCGGGTGATCATGTCGTCACGCCAGTCGTTGTATACGCGTTCGGCTGGCCGGTCGTGTGGGTCTCCGTACCCGCCGCTCATCGGTGAGATACAGATGTGCCGGTCCCCAGCGGCGTACTCGTGGCTGTCATAACCGGTGTACAGCTGTTCAACGTCGACCTCGTCCGGCGCGTTGATCTCACTTGGCGGTTTGTTCCGTCGGGAGTACCAAGACGTGTCACTGCCGTCGTCGTCAATCCGGAGGTGCCACAGCGAGGATCCGTCTCCGTCTTTACCGCCGAAAGCACCCCACGGTGTGTGGTTCCCACCATCGCCCTCAACAGTCTGGACAACGGGCGCGAGCATCGTTGTTTCGCGAACGACTCCGTGGCCGCCGCGATACTCGCCTGCACCGTGGCCAGACCCGTCGCGCATCTCGTAGCGCTCAACGCGTAACGGGTGAGACAGCTCTACGTCCTCTGTTGGACGGTTACGCGTGTTATGGATGAGCGCACCCACGCAGTCGACACCGTCCTTGTCAGGGCGACCACCGTAAGAGCAGTCGTTGACCTCCAGGTAGACCCAGTACTCGCCAGGGTGTTCGGGGTCTTCACCGCTGTAACTCGTAAAGAACACCGACGCTGCGTTGCCAGCCATGACACGCTCGGGAATGGCGTTCCGGAGCGCCTTCACAATGAGATCTCCCAGCATGTCGACCTGCTGGATGCGTGCGAACGCCGCCGCTGGCTGCACAGGCTCGAATATCGATCCCTCACGCGTCTCAACGTTGATCGGCCGGAATGTCCCGGAATTCTGGGGGATATACTCGTCGTGTATGTAGGTGTCCATCAAGATTGCCCGCACAGTGAAGAACACGGCCACCTTGCAGGCACCCCAGTTGGGGACGTTGAACGCTGTCGGGACCTGGTCGTTCGAGTCCGTCAGGTCGATGGTGATCTCGTCCCCCTCAATACGGAGTTTTAGATCGATCTTCAAGCGTTCGTCTTTCCAGCGTTCCTCGCGCTCTTCTGAACTGAGCCCATCCTCAAGCCAGCTCCGGTTACGCTTGTCGTCATCAAGATAAGCCGTCTCGTGCCACTCACCGTCAGGTAAGTCGCGGAGCTTGCTCCGGAGGAGCTCGTCGGCATAGTCCATCAGGTCCTGGCCGGCCTGAAGTATCGTTGCCAGACCCCACTCGTCGGCGAGGTCGTGAAACCGGCGTTCACCGATCTTCGCCGCTGAGATCATCGCCTGAATGTCGCCCTCGTTCATCCGAGGCGTCCGGCTGTTCTCGAGGAAGTGGTTCCAGATTTCTGTGATTTTCTTGCCCTCGCTGATCACCTTCCGGGCCTTGAACATCTGGCCTTCACCGTAGACGTCGTAGAGATCGACCGTGATACCCGGCACTGCGGTCCCGATATCGAGGATATGTGCTGTGTCTGCCGACCAGGCGACGTGCTCACCGTCGATAAAGATCGGCACAAGAACCGCGACATCTGGCGAGTGACTTGCCCCGTAGTAGGGGTGGTTGTGCCAGAAAACGTCGCCCTCATTGATAACTTCTTCAGGGTCGTCGCCGCGTTCCTCCAGACACTCGTAAAATCCCCGGATGTAGCCCGGCAACGAGCCGACGTGCATCGGTGTGTAGTCGCTCTCGGCAATCTCGTCGCCATTTTTGAGGAAGAGACCAGCACCAATATCCTCGCTCTCCCGAATGATCGAGGAGTACGAGGAGCGAACCATCTTGTGGCCCATCTCGTCGGCGATGGTATCGAACTCGCCGCCGATGACCTGCAGCGTCACCGGGTCAAGTTCTCGCTCTTTGAGAAGCTGTTGCTGTGCTTCGGTCGATTCGGTCGTTAGGGTATCGTGTTCGCTCATGTGTTTACTCTTGGTAGGTTATGAGAATTGATCGAGTTGGGAGGACCGTCGCTTCCCAGTCAGGTTTGATGATCACTGTACTGTCGGTCGAGTCGATAATTGCTGGCCCACTAATGGTCGTGTCCGCGCCGATTTTCGTCCGGTCGTATCTGGTCACATTATACGTCTTCTGGTCGCGAGAGTCACCGAAGTAGACCTCCATCTCATTTCGTTTGGCGTCGGCCAGATCCGAGCCTGCGTCGACAGTGATCGGCTCGTACGGGTGACTCTTGGCCTGGGCAGACACGCGCAAATTAAGCAGCTCGATTGGATCCTCCTCGAAGTAATGGCCATACTCAGTCTCGTGACGCTGCTCAAAGCGGTCCCGGTGATTGCTCCGCCAGTCGTCGTTGACGCCATCGAACTTGACATTCAGTTCGAAGCCCTGTCCCTCGTAGAGCATGTCGATCGACTCTTTAAGTTCGATCCGCGAGTCATCGATACCGTCAGAGCGGAGTTGATCGTATCCTCGCTGGCGGAGAGCGTCGAACCGCTCGACAATGGTATTTTCGTCAATATTTTCGAGCCGCTGGCTGATTGTGACCTGATTGTCGTACTGAATGTCGCCCGTCAACAATCCACGAGCGGAAGCTATCCCCGGGGCCGGCGGCACAAGAACCGTTGTTACATCCAGTTCTTCGGCTATATCGACGGCATGGAGCGGTCCAGCGCCACCAAATGCAACAAATGTGTACTTGCGGGGGTCATACCCTCGACGGATAGTTTGCTCACGCGTCGCCTGATACATGTTACTGTTGGCGACCTCTAAGGTCGACAGCGCTGCGCGTTCGACAGTCGCGAACCGGCCTTCACTGCTACTCTCGTCGACGAGGTGCTCCTCAATTGCATCCCGTGCGAGGCTGACGTCAATGTCGATGTTGCCGCCCAAAAAGTAATCAGGGTCTATCCGACCGAGAACAACCTGTGCGTCGGTGATCGTCGGCTGTTCACCACCTTGGCCGAGACAGGCTGGCCCCGGATCTGAGCCCGCACTCTTTGGGCCGACATTGAATCCACCTGCGCTGTCGAACCAAGCAATTGAGCCACCGCCACTGCCGATAGTCTCAATATCAAGCATATTGGTGACGGTTGGATAGTTTCCGACCTCAGCGTCGCGAGAGTCTCGTTCTAGTAGTCGGTCCGGCACAACGGAGATATCGGCACTCGTTCCGCCCATATCCAGCGTGATGAGGCTCGATTCGTCCGCATTCTCGCCGGCGAACTGTCCCGAGAGGACACCACCAGCGGGACCTGAGAGAAGTGTCGTAATCGGCTTCTTTATCACCTGTTGGACGCTCGCAAGTCCACCGTTCGACTGCATAATCTGTAGATCGACATCAAAACCTTCTGCTTCGAGTCGTTCCTCCAGGCGTGTGAGATACTGGTTCATCACCGGTGCGAGGCGTGCGTTAATTGCAGTCGACGTGAACCGTTCGTACTCACGGAACTCGTTAACGACCTCATTTGAAGTGCTGACGGTGAGGTCAGGAAACTCCTCTTGGATGAGTTGTTTAGTCCGATCCTCGTGCGCAGTATTAAGATAGGAGTGCATATAGCAGACTGCGACCGACTCAATACCCTCGTCGACGAGTTCCTGAGTTGCGTTAATCACTTCTTCTTCGTCAAGTGGCCGGACAACCTCACCGGGCGGGTAGATGCGCTCGGTAATCGGTTTCCGATGTCGTCGAGGCACGATTGGGTTCGCTTGCTGTGTCTGCTCAAACAAGATCGAGAATGTATGATCTTTTCGGTGGCGACCGATATGGATGACATCACGAAACCCACGTGTTGTGAGCATTCCCGTCTTCGCCCCTTCGTTTTCAATGAGTGCATTGGTAGCGACAGTCGTTCCGTGGAGGACAGTATCGACGTTTTCTGGCGCAACCATCGCTTGTTCACAGACTTTTGAGACACCTTTCGCACTCGAAACGGAGGGATCCTCAGTTGTCGGTAACTTGTATATCTCTTCGTCGTCGCCGCGGACAAGTTGAATATCGGTGTTCGTCCCGCCGACATCAACACCAACCTGAATGATGTCGCTAGTCATATAGCTTGACTAAGCCACCCGCTACGCTGACTGTTACTACATTCCTTGTGGTTTTACCTATCTTAACAAACAATCGTATGCTTTTTTCCCGTGATTTCATTGCGATTTGGCTAATAAGGCATACATATTTATAATTTTGGTAAGCTAACATAACATATATACTAGGGTAAAAATTAGATTCTATATACTAATCCTGTGTCATTATATTCTGATATGGACGCTCCTGCATTCTCTCTACACACTAACTATTGCTATACGCAGAACAGGCGCAATACCACAGCGTTCACGCCGTAGCCTGCTATGGATTCCAGCGATAGCTGAGAACTAATCAAGAATCCTCTACCTAAGAACCATAACTAAAATAATGAGCGATAAATTACTCAAAACAGTTGTATTGTTATTTGTTATAGAATACTGATCAACATTAATATAATTGTAGCAGCTATTTACTTCCATATGGGAACATACAGTACCGATTCTTTGGCTGAGTTTGGTGAAGAACTCGCATACGCGACCGACGAAGAGACACTGGAGGTGGTACATGCGATCATCGACGAGATCGAACCGGAGATTGACGAGATGACCATAGATTCTGAACCGTCCGAATCAGTCGGATCATTCTCTACTGACGAGTATAACGCATTGCTTGATCTCTATGGCGAACAAAGAGGTGAGTCCGATGAGGGCCCACTCGCAGGGCTTACATTTGCCGTTAAAGATTGTATCGCGGTGAAGAATCTCAGGATGACTTGCGGGCTAAAAAACTTCACGTACGTCCCAAATTATGATGCTGCTGTTGTTGAACGACTTCTTAGGGATGGTGCAGATGTAGTCGGTAAGGCGAATATGGAACCGTTTGCGTTCGGGCCAACCGGCGAGAATAGCGAGTACGGTTCACCGACCAACCCGGCTGCGCCTAACCGCGTTCCAGGCGGCTCCTCAAGCGGTAGTGGGGCGGCAGTCGCTGCCGGCCTCGTTGACTTCGCGCTCGGCACCGACACAGGTGGCAGCGTCCGACTACCGGCTGCCTGCTGTGGGGTCGTCGGAATTAAACCAACCCACAGTCTCGTCCCTCGACACGGTTTCGTTGATTTAGTTCCATGGACGGACACAATCGGGCCGCTGGCACGGGATGTTAATACCGCGGCCACTGTACTAGAGTCGATAGCTGGTCACGATCTCCGCGATCCCGCCTCAAGCCACGTCAAGATGGGTTCACTTACCAATGGTCTTGACGACTCTGATGCCTCCAATCTGACCGTCGGACTTGTTGAGTCGCTCATAGATGTAGCTGATGATGAGGTCGCCACACCGATCCGAGAAATCGGTGATGGTCTAGCAGCCGAGTTTAACATGAACATTAAATCAGTGTCCGTCGATCTGAGCGAAATTTCGAAGGTATACCCGATGTTGGTCGGAGATTTTAGCTGGTTAATTCGTCAGCGTGGAGTCATCCGGGGAGAGGGAACAGGCTATGAAGAGGGTTGGCGCGCAGCGATGGCTGAATTCATCGAAAGCCACGAGTTCACTGACTACATCACTTCGCGAGCAATGCCGGCTGGCTTCATTGACGCCCAGACAGAAGGACGCTCTTACGTCGCCTTGCGCCGGCGAGCGATCGAGTTCCGGCAGCAGTTGGCCGAGGTGTTTGCAGACGTAGATCTGCTTTTAACGCCGACAACGCGGATTATTCCCCCGAAGTACGGGACGATTGGTGTGTACAAAAATTCGCTCGGGATGACCGGCAACACGGTACCGTTCAGTTTCGCCCAGACACCCGCAGTTACGGTTCCAGTCGACACCGTCGATGGCGTGCCGGTCAGCGCTCAAGTCGTCGCTCCGAAATTTGAGGACAGACAAGCGATCCGCGGTGCTCGACTAATTGAGATGCTTGTCGATTAGGCGTTTGTTTTAGAATTATTCACCAATGTTTAGCTATTTACCCAAACATCTATTACCACATGTTTATTATCCAGACTAACGCATGTCGAGTAACGATCAAGACGATAAATTAGTTACTAACCGCGTCGGAATGTCTGCACGCCAAGTCGGTTTTGGGAATGTCCCTGCAATAATCGTGGTTGATCTTCAGACCGGGTTGACCCACCCAGAATACTCGTTGGGGGCAGACTTGACGAGTGTAATTGAGGATACCAACCGAGTGACGGCTGCGGCTAATGAGACCGATGTCCCAGTATTCTACACCCGACACGTTCCCTACCCGGGAGGGAGACGAGTTGGAATATGGCAAAAAATAGAGGATATTGATATCTTAGACCCTTCCCGTGAATCTGGGCAACTTGATGACCGACTCGATATCCACGAGTCGAGTACCGTTATTGACAAGAGACAGGCGAGCGCCTTCCACGAGACGAGTCTCAACTCCACTCTCACCGGACTGGGTGTTGATACGGTTATCATCACTGGATGTTCAACCAGTGGATGCATCCGTGCGACGACTCTCGGTGCCTGTTCCCATGGCTACCGAACTATCGTTCCGAGTTCCTGCGTGGGTGATCGCTCGGAAGAACAGCAAGATGCGAATCTGCAGGACATCCAAATCCGCATTGGTGATGTAGTCTCTACCGAGGACGTGCTCAAATATCTGCAGTCAATGTAGGACATCCTTTCTCATGGGATCAATGAACTGGGACTAATCACGGCCATTCCGGTCAGCGAGTGCGTCCCCGATCTGGTGTCGCAGTTCGTCAGCATGGTGCTGAACGTCCGAGAGCAGCGTGTCAAGATCGACGAGAACCTCCGTTTCGAGATCAGCTAGAGATTGACTTCCTCCCACGGCTGAAGCCGTGGGATTCCTCCGGTGGGGATGTTGGCTAGGCCGTTCCCACGGAGGCAAGTTTCCCGTCACCGGTACTCTGGTTTGTGCGCTTCTCGTTGGGACTGGCCCTCTCGGGAGAGTCTGGTAGCTCCGACCAGTTGTGGTCGTCCCACGTGAGACGCACGGGCCGAGCCATCGACCCGACTTCGATTTCGCCAGCCTGCTGTTCAAGAAACGTGCGAGACGCACACAGGTCGGCGTGAGCTTCATGACCACACGGACACCGAAACACGTCGCCGTCTCGGTCGGTATCATCTTGCTCGCCACACGCCGGGCACGTTCGGGTTGTGTCGGCTTCCGACTCTTCTTTGACGGTGATCCCGTATTCCTCAGCAGTGTACGAGAGACGGTTGATGAACGCCCGGAACGCCCAAAACTGGTGGGTCTTGGCGTTCACCTCGGCGCACCAGTGAGTTTCCAGAACGTCGGTGAGGTCGCCCACGTACACCGTATCGACACCCCCAGCGTAGAGGCGTTCGATCAAGTCCCGCACCAGCGCCTCTTGTGCGTGGTCGCGCCGCCGTGTCCGTTTGCGATACAGCCGCCGTATCCGCTGACTGCTATATTGCCCCTCTCGGAGTTTGGACTGGAGACGGGCGATTTCGTCAGTCGTCTCGCGGAAGCGGTCGAACAGCTCCCGACCTTCGTAGAGATACTGCTGGCCGGTCGTGGTGGTACAGGCGACGAGATTGTTTGCGCCCACATCCAGCGCGGCCTCCTCGGAGGCCAGTGGTGAATCCTGTTGAGAATCAGGTACGGTAACAGG